>Ga0111538_10007596_pt1 | contig 14603 bp, 14 predicted proteins | sample SoiMethybrSBSTD1_FD_79669 | JGI IMG/M metagenome (GOLD analysis project Ga0111538, IMG submission 79669) | Bulk soil microbial communities from a Populus tree surrounding site in Tennessee, USA - Soil MetaG P. TD hybrid SBSTD1 (version 2)... | ecosystem: Environmental > Terrestrial > Soil >... | reverse complement strand
GTTCCTTTGATAGCGGTCCAGCTTCTTCAGGATCCTTGAACAAGCGGCTTGGAACAGCGCCCGGACGCTCGGGTCGTTCCGTTTCGCGCCAAACCATGAGGAAGCTCCGACGCCGCGCGCTACGTTGCGTGCGAACAGGAGGCAACACATGCGTGGTCGGTCCTGCTACACCTGGGGTGCCGTGGTCTTCATCTTGAGCGGCGCGCTGCACACCGTCGTTCACTTGCAGCCACCGCCCAAGGAGCATGCGAGCGTGTACGAGGCGATGGCGAACGCGAAGCAGACGGTTGCCGGCATGACGTTCTCGGTCGAGGGCGGCATGCAGCTGATGTCGTGCTACACGTCGACGTTCTCGATGCTCGCCGGGCTCGTCGCGCTGACGCTGGTCGGCCGTTGCCGCGACGACGCGTGGCTGCTGCGCAAGCTCGGCGCGTTGTTCGCGCTCGGCGCCGGCGTGTTGGCGGGCTTTGCGTTCCACTACGGCATTGCGCCGCCGGCCCTGCTCTACACGATCACGGCGCTGCTGTTCGCAGCGGCGGCCCTGCGCGCGAAGAAGCCCGCAGCGAGCACGACCGCCGCCGCGCCCGCGTGACGCGCGGCGTCGCCGTCGCCGCCGTCGCGTGGCAGAATGCGGCGATGAAGGATCCGCACCCGCGTGCTCCGGCCCTCGCTGCCGTGCTGCTCACCGCCGCGGCAGCGGCCCAGTCGCTCGTACCGGCCGGCAGCATCAACGGCGCCATCGGCGGCAAGCCGGCGGCCGTCGTGACGCCCGACGAGCCGGCCGTGATGCAATACGCGAAGGCGATCCGCGACCGCTTCTTCGCGAAGGCGGCCATGTATGGCGAGAAGGACCTGCCGGCGGCGTTCGCGGGCACGAGCCTCCTCGTCTACGCGACGCCGTCGCACCCTTGGTTCGAGTCCCACCGCAAGCAGCTGCCGTTCACGTTCGGCGACGGCGTCGTCGCGATCGACGGGCGCGAGTTCCGCGGCCGCCGGCTGCGCGTGATCACCGCGCTGCGCAACCCCGACGACGCGGCCCAGCGCGTCGTGCTCTACGCCGCGACCGCGACGCGGGACCTCGTCGGCATCAACGGCGTGTTCCACGGCCCAACCGAGTGGTTGGTGGCCGACGGGGACACCGTGCTCGCGTCGGGCTCGTATGTGCAGAACGTCGTGCTGGAGCCGGCGGCGCTGCAGCAGGATCTCGAGACGCTGTTGCAGACGATCAAGGACGTGCACTCGGCAGCGCTCGACGGGCTGCCGGCCGCCGTCGCCGAAGCCGCAACGGCCGCGAAGGCGCAGTTCGGTAAACCGCTCGACCGCGGCGGCTGCGCGCGTCTGCTGGCCCGCGTGCTCGTGCCGATGCACGACGCGCACACGGCGCTCACGCTGCCGCGCAGCGGCGAGACGATCGCGCTGCCGTTCGCATGGCTCGCCGAAGGACTTGTCGTCACGGCCGAGGCCGGCGACCTGCGGCGCGGCGACGTGATCGAGGCGCTGGCCGGACGCGACAGCGGCGAGCTGATGGCGTTGCTCGCCGCGCACATCCCGGCCGAGAACCAGCACTGGCTGCGGCTGCAGGCGCCGGGCCTGCTGACGGACCTCGGCATGCTGCGCTTCTTCGGCCTGTGCGAGAAGGCGCCTGTCGCCGTGCGGATCGAGAGCGACGGCAAGCGCATCGACGTCGAAGTGCCGGCCGGCCCGATCCCGCGTCCGAGCAGCAAGACGCTGCCATGGGCGCGGCACGAGATCGACGCGCAGCACTCGCTCGGCGTCTTCACGCTCGACCGCTGCACCGTCGACGAGACGTATCGCGAGGCGCTCGACGCGTTCTTCACCGCGGTCCGCGAGGCGAAGGTCACGCGCATCGCCGTCGACCTGCGCGCCAACTCGGGCGGCAACTCGGGCGTCGTCGACGAATTCCTGCGCTACATCGACGTCGAGAGCTACGCGTCGTTCAGCGGCGACGTGCGCTGGTCGACTGCCGCGCTGCAGCAGCGCAAGGAGTCGGGCAAGGTCCGCTTCGAACCGGCCAGGGCGAATCGCAGGCGCAACGTGCGCGTCGAGGCGCCGTTCGCGGGCGAGCTGTTCGTGCTGACGGGCCCGGGCACGTTCAGCAGCGGCAACTGGTTCGCGGTGATCGTGCAGGACGACCACCTCGGCAAGATCGTCGGCGAGCCGACCGGGAACGCGCCGAGCAGCCATGGCGACATCCTGTCGTTCACGCTGCCGAACAGCGGCCTCGCCTACACGGTCAGCTTCAAGCGCTGGGTCCGGCCGGATCCGGCGCGCGACCCGGCGGCCTGCCTCGAGCCCGACGTCGCCGTGCCGCGCACGCGGCAGAACGTGCGCGACGGCACCGACCCGGTGCTCGAGTGGCTGCGGCGCTGAAGAGTTGCTCGGAGGCTTCGCCTCAGAACAGCCGCTGCTCGCAGTTCGTGCGGAACCAGCCGGTCTGCGCGTCGAAGCCGACGGCCTGGAAGCTCATCAGCTGGCCCGTGAAGATGCCGGGCGGCAGCGTGTAGAGCTTGGTCAGGCCCGGGTTGCCGGTACCGCCCGTGCCCGAGAACGAGATGAAGCCGAACATGCCGGTGCCGTCCTCGATCACGAGCGCGAGCGCGTAGCCGGGGTCGATGCACAACGGGCCGACGATGGTCGGCAGCGTTGGCGAGCCCGGGAACGAGAGCATCACCACGTAGGGCACCGTCGGCGGCACGGCCGACGTCTGGTTGGTGATCGACATCACGAGGTAGGGTCCGGCCGGCGTCGCGGTCAGCCGCCGCGCGAACAGCCCGAACGTCGCCTGCGTGATCGCATTCGGCGTCGTCGCGGTCACCGTGATCGCGCCGTTCGCACCGGCCTGCGTGGTCACCGTCGTCGACGCGTAGCCGTTGGCGTCGGCGAGCACCGGGTTCGTGGTCGAGAGCGTCGCTGCGCCGGACAACGTGAAGTTCGCCTGGCCACCCGGCTGCGGCTGGCCCTGCGGATTCAACACGCGCACCACGAGCGGCTGCGGGAACTGCTCGCCGGCGGCCACACGCTGGCCGCCGCCGCTGATCGCGTTGATGCTCGGCACCGGTCCGATCAGCCGGATGCGCTTCAAGCTGTTGCTGTTGTGCTGCGTGAACCACAGGCCGCCGTCGGGACCGAGACGCATGCTCGTGACGCCGTTGAAACCGGTGCCCCAGTTCGTCGGGCTCGGCTGGCCGGGAATCGCGGGCGCGAGCCCCCAGGTGCCCCCCGTGTTGACGAGGCGCCGCAGCTGACCCGCGTAGTAGTCGGTGAAGAACGCGTTGCCTTCGAAGTTGGCGCCGAGGTCGTATTGCCCGCCGACGTTGCGGTAGCGCGCGCCGCCCATGACCGCCGCCCAGCCGCCGCCGTGCGTCTCCCACGCGATCGGATCGACGAGGCCGGCAGGTTGCGAACCGGTGCACGCGGACCCGGTCTGCGCGCCTTCGCGCCACGGCCAGCCGAAGTTGATCAACGGCAGCGGGCCCGTCGTCGGATACACGTACTCGCTGTACTCCTCGACCGCGCCGGCGCCGACGTCGCCGATGTAGAGGCTGCCCGTCACGGGATCGATCTCCATGCGGAACGGATTGCGCAGGCCGTAGGCCAGCACGAGCTGCGAGAAGTCGGTCGCGGCGCTGTTCGGGTTCGTGCCCGGATCGAGTGCTCCGTACGCGGGCAGCACGAGGCTGCCGCCGGCGGGGCGCTGGCTCACGTCGAGGCGCAGCAGGCATCCGACCTGCGTGGTCAGGATCTGCGCGTTGCACGAGCCCGCGTCGTCGCCGCAGGTCTGGTAGAGCATGCCGTCGGGGCCAAAACGCACCGAGCCGCCGTTGTGGTTGCCCGCGTTGTCGGGCAGCACGCCGAGCAGCACGTGCCGGCTCGAGGCCGCGAACTGCAGGTTCGTGCTGGCCGGATTTGCGAGGTCGCCGGTGCACGTGAAGCGGTCGAGGTGCATGAAGTTGTCGGCCGTGCTCGAGTAGTAGACGTAGATCTGGCCGTTCTGCGGGAAGGCCGGGTCGGCCGCGATGCTGAGCAGGCCGCGTTCGCCGCCCGACTCGACGCTCGGCACGGTGCCGATCGAGACGGCCGTCGACGACGTGCCCGCGTAGACCGCGACGTTGCCGGCCGAGTTCGCGATCAGGCAGCGGCCGTCCGGAAGGAAGCAGCAGTCGTTCGGCGTCGAGAGGCCGGCCGACACGAGCGTGTCGATCGTGAACCCGGTGGGCACGGTCTGCGCGGCGAGCGGTGCAACGCCGGCGAACAGGAACGCGAGAGGGAGACGAGCCATCGGAACCTCGAGCAGCGAAGTGGCTGGGGGCGAGCGGGAGGCGCGCACTCTACTGCGGCTGCGCCACAGGTGGAGCCACCCGCGCCCGAAACGAACGTCGTTCGGGCAATCCGCCGCGCTCACTGCGCCGGTCGACACGCTTCTGCAGCACCTTCTCGACATCTTGTTCGATCGCGGGGATGTGAGGCTCTTCGGACTGTCCCGCGACGACGAATCGCTTCGCACGGATTGCTCGACGAGCTGCGGCCTCGGCCGCGACGCTTCGAGCCGAGCCTGGTTGTTGCGCCAGAGCACATACCGTCGCGGACGTCGTGCACTGCGGGGAAGCCAGCGCACGGACGACTTGACCCCCTTGTCTGCCGGCGTCACGATGCCGGCCGAGGGTCCGAGCCATGTCAGAGGGAGCATCGCTGACTGCAACAGCGGGCATGCTGTCGCGTGCCCGCAGTGGAGACGAGCAAGCACGTTGTGATCTGGTGCAGCGCTACCGCGAGCCGCTCGCACGGTTCCTGCACAACCGCCTCGCGCGATCCTCGCGCGGCGTCGAGGAGACCCAGGACTTCGTGCAGGAGACGCTGAGCGCGGCCGCTCGACAGCTGGACCGTTTCGAGTATCGAGGCCTCGGTTCCTTCTGGGGCTACCTGCGGCGAATCGGGTTGAACCTGATCGGGCAGGCCAGCCGCCGCCGCGGCCTGCCGATCGCCGCCGACCACGCGTCGGGGACCTCGCACGAGCCGGTCGCCCGCGAACTGCCGCCATCGCTGGCGGCGCAGCAAAACGAGCGGCTGCTGGCCATCGAGGACGCGCTGCAGCGCTTGCCCCGCGCGGAGTGCAATGCCCTGCTGCTGCGCCTCGAGTTCGACCAGCCGTACAAGGTCATCGCGCGCGAAGGCGGCTACCCGAGCGCCGACGCGGCACGCATGGCAGTCGGCCGCGCGCTGGCGCGGCTCGCCAGAGTCCTGGCAAGGTTCGCGCCGTGACGCGGTAGGGCGCATGGCGCGCGGCGGCGGATTTCGCGTTCGCTTCCGGCCGCCCGGGCAATGTACCAGCCGCGGCGCTCTCGGCGCCCTGGGTCCTCGGGACGCCCGAGTGCCGCAGGGTTCACGTGGAGCCTCGTCGAAACCCTTCAGGAGGAGACCGCAATGAGTTCTCGTGTTCTCGGATCCGTCGCGACGCTCGCGCTGATGGCGATGACCCCGAGTTCGGCGCTGTGGAGCGACCCGAACATCCTGTCCCCGAATTCGAAGGCCTACGGCAAGAGCTACGGCCAGTGGTCGGGGTACTGGTGGCGCTGGTTCATGCAGCATCCGATCGCCGGCCATCCCAGCATCGACGACCCCGCCTTCAATGTCACCTCGGGCCAGTCGGGTCAGGTCTGGTTCCTCGCAGGGTGCTTCGGCACGGTCACGCGCAACGTCACGATTCCGGCCGGCAAGGCGCTGTTCGTCGGGCTCCTGAACGCCGAGTTCTCGAGCAACGAGGGCTTCCTGACCGAACAGGATCAGCGCGACGAAGCCAACTTCTTCGCGGACCACATCGTCGTCTCGGGGATGACGTGCTCGATCGACGGCAACGAGGTCGACGACATCACGAAGTTCCGGTGCGAGTCGCCGCAGTTCACGTTCACGGCACCTGACCCCTGGATCTTCACTCCGGCGGCCCCGGGCCCAGGCACGTTCTGCGCCGATGGCTACTTCGTGATGCTGCGGCCGCTGTCGGTCGGACAGCACGTGCTGCACTACGCGGGCAGCTTCCACTTCGACATCGGTGAGATCGGCAACCCCGAGCCGCTCGACTTCGGTCTCGACATGACATACCACATCACCGTCCAGTGAGGTGAGTCGGAGACCGCGGGTTTATGCTGCGGTGAAGCCCCGCGAACGATGAAGACACTGCGCGTGCGGACACCCGGACAGTGGCGCGCTTGGCTCGCCAAGAACCACGCAGCGGTCGCGGAGATCTGGGTGGTGTTCTTCAAGCAACACGCCGGCGTCGTGTCGATCGTCCACAAGGATGCGCTCGACGAGGCGCTGTGTTTTGGTTGGGTGGACAGTCTCGTGAAGCGCCTGGACGACCGGCGCTACGCCGTGAAGTTCACGCCGCGGCGGCCGGACAGCAGATGGTCGGCAGTGAATCGCAAGCGCTACGCCGAGCTCGCGGTCGAAGGGCGATTGGAGCGGCCCGGCATCGAACGTCCGCCTACGAACCGCGGCTCGGCGCCGCGGCCCACGCGGCTCGAGCTGCCGACGAAGCTCCCGGCATACCTGCGGGCAGCCTTGAGGAAGCACCCGACTGCGTTGCGCCACTTCGAAGGGCTGCCGCCGTCGCAGCGCCGGCGATACTTCGCATGGATCGAGTCCGCGAAGCGCGAGGAAACGAAGCGCCGGCGCCTCGAGGAAGCGATCCGCCTGCTCGATGGCGGCAAGGTGCTCGGACTGAAGTAGCAGCGGACACGCGCTTGCTTGCCGGCGCCTGCGCGGCTGCGTGCGTTGCCACCTGCTCTGGAATAGGCAGCGCGAGGCTCGCGTCCGAGGCGCATGAACGCCAACAAGGATCACGCGGTCTGCACCTGGATGTCTGCCCTCGCAATCGGCGCCGGAGCAACGGGGATGGTGATCAGTTTCGGGTTTCTCGCTTCGGTCAGCTTCGAGGCGATCACGGCCGGCATGTCGGGATTCGTCGCGGGGGCGATCCTGATCGGATCCGGCCTCGTGGCCCTCGCGCTGCTGTCGCGGCACGCGACTCCGGCGCGACCCGAGGACTCGGGCAACCGCGATACGATGCCCTCCAAGTAGTCGCAGGATCCCACGTGCCGCGCGGCTCGATGCACGAAAGTCGGGCGCACATCACCGTCAGTTGGCGGCCGCCGGACCCAGTTGACGATTCGCGAGCTCGTGAGCGACGATTCCTCGATGGACTCGAGATGTGCGGCGTGGTGTCTCGTCCTGGGCGTGGCTGCCTGCACGCCTTTGCCCGAGCAGTCCTCGACGGACACGGCAGTCACACGACAACCGCAGGTCGAGGAGAAGCTGCGGCCAGCCGAAGAGGAGTGGCTGCCCGAGAAGGGACCCCCGGCAACCCTCATCGAATGGGTAGAGAAGCCGGAGAGTCTGCACCCCAAGTTCCCCAGCGACTGGCGAGTGTTGGTGATCCATCCAGACCGCCAGAACTGGGAGCGGGTGCCGATCTACGGCGCGATCCAAGACTGGCACGAGTAGCTGCAGTAGCCTCGCAGCTCGACCGGACACGACGATGGTGCACGGATGGATGTTGGCAGTCGCGCTCCTGACGTGCGCCTGCGCCGTTCCTGCTCATGCTTCGCCGACCGAGGACGTGCCGAGCTCGAGGCGCGAAGGGCTGCGCTGATGACAGTCACTACAACCGCGTTGCGAGAAGCGCGGGATGCCTGTGTCTCGGTGCTGCGCGAGGATGTCGAGAACCGCCGTGACTACGCCCGTCAGGAAGCAGCGGCTGGAGCTCGCGACCAGGCGCGTGATCGACGCTGAGGGCCAAACACGTTCGGCGGACTGCCAATGAAAGCAATGCGGATCATCGGGTTGTGTGTGCTGGCCGCCGTCGTCTACGGCATTGCGCACGACCAAGTGACGGCACGAGTGTGCGTCGAGTACTTCACGATCGGGCATCCGCGCGTGTTCGACACCGAATCGCCCACGCTGCTCGCGATCGGATGGGGCATCATCGCGAGTTGGTGGGTTGGTTTGCTGCTCGGTGCGCCGTTGGCTTTCGCAGCCATCCGCGGGCCGAGACCGAAGCGCTCGGCTCGTTCCCTGCTGAGGCCGGTCGCGATGCTGCTCGTGTGCATGGCCGGAACAGCGCTCGTCGCCGGTGTCCTCGGGTTCGCGCTGGCGAATTCGGGCGTGTTCTTTCTCGTCGAGCCCTTGGCGTCGCGCGTGCCTGGCGACAGACACGTCGTCTTCATCGCCGATCTCTGGGCGCATTCGGCGAGCTATCTGACGGGTTTCGTCGGGGGCATCGTCCTCATCAACCGCGTCTGGCGTTCTCGCAAGGCGCTCGCGGATGATCCCGCTCGAGCCAGCCCGAGCGGCTGAGCGCAGACGTTACCGGCGCTGAAGAAGGGTGCCTGTGCTACGAAGTCGCGCTCGAAGCGCTCGCTGGGCCACGGCGCTCAGACCCAGCCCTTCTTGCGGAAGTCGCGCAGCGTCGGGCAGCTTCGAATGCCGCTGCGTGCGCGCGCGCGTTGCGATCGCCCGCGGGGACCTCGACGCCGCGGCCGAGCATCTGCGCCTCGCACGCGCGCTCGCTTCGTGGGGCCGCGACACGAGGAAGATGCAGCTCATCGCCGCCCTCGACGCCGAGCTCGCCGAGCGCAGGAAGCGATGAACGCGGGGTCGTCATCGCGCCTCGTGCCCGTCACCTCGTCGTGCCGGCGTCGTTCGCGGCGGCGACAGAGCGCTTCTGCCGCCACAGGATCGCGATGGCCACGACGACGAGTCCGGCGCTCAGCACCTGCCCCATCGTCGCCCCGAACCACAAGAACCCGATCTGCTCATCGGGCTGGCGCAGGAACTCGAGCGAGCCGCGCGCGATCGCGTAGCCGAGCAGGAAGATCACCGCATACGTCCCCGGGCGCAGTGGCTGCTGCCGCGTTGCGCGGTACACGGCGAGCAGCGCGAGCCCGAGCAAGAGTCCCTCGCACAGGCCTTCGTAGATCTGCGACGGGTGTCGGTACGGCACGAGCGGCTCGCCGTTGCCGTTGCTCAGCGAGCTGACGCGCGACCAGTCGAGCCCGCCCGCGATCGCGTCCCAATCGACCTTGTGTCCGGCGTCGTCGACCGGGCTCAGCAGCGGTTGCACGTCGGCGAACGTGCGTTTGCCGTACGCGACCTGGATGCACAGCTCGCGGTCGCGCATCGTCCACCCTTGCTGCAGGCCGAGCAGCAGCTTCGCCACGGGATCGGTCGGGAACTGCATCGCGAACGGCGTGTCCTTGCTCGTCACGCGGCCGTACAGTTCGCCGTTGATGAAGTTCGCGATGCGCACCGCGAGGATGCCGGGCGTCACCGCGAGCGCACACGCGTCGACGACGCGCAGCCACGCCACGCGGTGGCGGCGGCAGAACAGCCACACCGCGACGCCGACGCCCGCGAGACCGCCGTGGAACGCGAGCCCGCCCTTCCACACCTGCACGAAGAGCAGCGGGTTCAGTAGCGTGCGATCGTAGATCAGCGCGTAGCCGACGCGGCCGCCGAGCATCACGCCGAACACGCAGTAGAAGATGAGGTCCGGCGCCAGCTCGGGGCGCACCGGGAAGAAGCCGGAGCGCGCGAGCCGGACCAGGATCCACTGGCCGACGACGAATCCGACCACGTACATGAGGCCGTACCAGCGGATGTCGATGTCCAAGCCGGGGATGTCGAACAACACGGGGTCCCAGGCGGGGAACTGCATCGCGGGCAAGCTAACGAACACGAAGCACCGGCGCGACGCCGCATTCCCCGCAGGCCGCAACTGCGAGCGCTGCCAGCGCGACGACAACCGCAAGTCGCCGCGCGCGCCTCGCTGACGCTCTCACCTGCTGGTCCATGAACGATCACGGTGCCGGGGAGGGTTGACCCGAGCCGGCAGGCCCGAGACAAGTGCTCGTGCTTCTGTCTGCCAGGCTCAAACGGGCGCATGCGTCGCGCCGCCATCCCGGGGCTCGCCAGGATCGCCGAACTCGACCGTGCTGCCGCGCCGGCGCGCCTGGGCAGCGGCCACCGCGCTCTGGGCCGCGGCGAGATCCTCGACGCCGATGCCGAGCGACTTGAACAGAGTGACCTCGTCGTCGCTGCGCCGCCCGCGCACGCGGCCGAGCAGCACGTCGCCGAGCTCGCCGCACACGTGCTCGTCGCCGACCAGGCCTTCGCTGCGCGCGAGCAGGAAGTCGCCGGCCTCGGCGAGCAGCGACTCGCGGCGGTCGGTGAACAGTCGGGCCCTCGCCACCGCCGCGCCGTCGAGCTCGCGCGCCGACGGGAAGCAGGCGCCGACCGCGTTGACGTGACAGCCCGCCTCGAGCCACTCGCCGCGCACCACGGGTTCGCGCGCGTTCGTCGTCGTGCAGACGATCGCTGCGCCGCGCACGGCGGCTTCGACGGTCCTGCACGCGGTCACGTCGACGCCGTACCGTTCGCGTGCCGCGGCCGTGAAGTGCTCCGTCTTCGTCGGATCGCGGCCGGCGACGCGCACCGAGCCGAGCTTGCGCACGAGCAGCATCGCTTCGAGGTGCGTGCGCGCCTGCACCCCGGTGCCGACCAGCGCGAGCGAGTCCGCGTCGGCCCGTGCGAGCGCGCGCGTCGCCACTGCGCTGGCGGCCGCGGTGCGGATCGCGGTGACCTCGCTGCCGTCCAGCACGGCCACGAGCCGGCCGTGCCGGCCCTCGAACAGCAGCACCGCGCCCTGGTGCGCGTCGATGCCCGTCCCGTGGTTGCCGGGGAAGACGCTGACGACCTTGATCGCGTGGTCGCCGCCGGCGCCACCGACCTGCGCTGGCATCATGCCGAGCAGGCCCCTGCCCGCCGGCAACCGCATCAACGTGCGCAGCGGCTGCACTGCGTCTCCAGCGGCCAGCCGTCGCAGCGCCGCATCGACGACTGCGATGCACTCGGCCATCGGCAACAACTCGCGCACGTCGCGCGCGGACAGGATCAGCAGGGACATGCAGACGGCATGGTCGCGCGCGGGCGTGCCCGCGACAACTACGCCGGTGCCTGGACGCCGAGCTTGCCGCTGCGCGCCTTCCTCCGCAGCAGGCTATCTCGGCGACGTGATCGTGCGCGCGGGAGGTTGATTCGCGCCGTTCTCGCCGTCCTGCCGTCGTTGATTCCGGGACGGCGTCTCGGACGCCCGGTCGATCGTCGGGTCTACACCGGAGTCGATGCAGGCATGGACCCGATGGTCGCCGTTGCCGGTGCGCGCGACCCTGCTTCGACTCGAGGACTCCGGCTTCATCGCAGGTGAGGCGAGACCGGAGCAGGTGAAGCATGGTCTTGTGGATGCCCTCTCTTCTTCCTGTTCGCGGCCGGCGCAGCCTGCCGCTCGCCTGCGTGATCGGCGATCTCAGCATGGTGCGCGCGCTCGGTTGTCGCGGCATTCCGGTGGCCGTCGCGACCCACGATCTGCGTTCGAGCGCCACGAAGTCCCGGTACTGCCAGACCGTGGTGCCCATACCGAGCGTGGTCGACGACCCCGACGGCGCCGTCCGCGCGCTCGTCGACTGGGGCCGGAAGCAGCCCGAGCCGCCGATCGTGTTCTACCAGGGCGACCACGACCTGCTCGCGCTGTCGCGCCACCGCGTGGATCTGGCGGGGTATCTGCGCTGCGTGTTGCCGCGGCGCGAGCTGGTCGAGGACTGCGTCGACAAGGTGCGCTTCGCGGCGCTCGCCGAACGCCTGGACCTGCCGGTGCCGAAGACCTTCATCCTGCGCCGGCCGGTGTCGCAGCAGACCGAGGTGCTGGCGTGGGATCACTTCCCGTGCGTGCTCAAGCCGTCGATGCGAACGCATTGGTTCGAGTCGGACCTGCTGCTGCACGCGCACAACAAGCCGAAGGCCCTCTACGTCGGTTCCCGCGCCGATCTCGAGCGCCTGCTGCCGCTCGTGGACCGACTGCCGACCGACTGCGTGCTGCAGTCGCTCGTGGTCGGCGGCGAAGACCGCATACTCAGTTATCATGCCTACGTGCGGCCCAGTGGTGAACGCGTCGCCGAGTTCACGGGACGCAAGCTGCGCACGGCGCCGCGCCGGCACGGGGTCTCCACCTACGTCGAGATCACCGACGACCCCGTCGTCAAGCGGATCGGCCAGAACGTGGTCGACAAGCTCGGCTTCAGCGGCGTGCTGAAGATGGACTTCAAGCAGGACGAGCGCGATGGACGGCTCTATCTGCTCGAGATCAACCCGCGCTTCAGTCTGTGGCACCATCCCTCCACGCTGGCCGGTGTCCCCGTGCCCGAGCTCGTCTATCGCGACTGCATCGAGCCCGGTTCGGCCAGGCCCGCGAGCGTGGTGCGGCCGGGCGTGCGCTGGCTCAGCGCGCTCGCGGACCGGCGCGCGATGCGCGAGCACATCGTGAGCGGCGAGCTGAGCGTGGCCGGCTGGATCTGGCAGCTCGCCACGGCGACCGTGAACGAGGACTTCCGCCTGCGCGATCCGCGACCGGGTGTCGCCGAGCTGATCGGCATGGTGACGCGCCGGCTCGGACGCGCGTGGCACGCGCTCACGCCGCGATCGGGGGCGTGAAGCGACCATGCAACTGGCGTTGCTCGCAGACGTGCACGGGAATCTCGAGGCGCTCGACGCCGTGCTGCGCGACGTCGACCAGCGCGCGAGCGACGCCACGATCGTGTGCGCCGGCGACGTCGTCGGCTACGGTCCGGAGCCCGACGCCTGCATCGGCCGCCTGCGCGACCGCGATGCGGCGTTCGTCATGGGCAACCACGAGGAGATGGTGCTCGGCCGGCGCGACCTCACGCGCTGCGTGCGCGCCGGCATCCTCGCCGCTGCCTGGACGCGCGCGCACCTGTCGAGCGGCGCGCGCAAAGTCCTGGAGAACCTGCCGCCCTGGCTCGACGTCGCTCCCGGCGTGGTCGCCTGCCATGGCGACCTGCGCAGCGCCGACCGCTACGTCCACAATGCGCAGCTGGCAAACGGCGCGCTCGAGCAGCTGAGCCAGCTGCGGCCGGGCGCGCGGATCCTCGTTTGTGGCCACACGCATCGCGCCATGTTCTTCGCCGAGGACCGCGGCCTGCTCGAGGCGCCGGCCGGCCGCACGATCGACCTGTCCCGCACCGAGCGGTGCCTGATCAATCCCGGGGCGGTCGGGCAGGCGCGCAACAGCGAGCCACTTGCCAGATACGCGTTGCTCGATCTCGAACGTCAGAGCGTCTGCTACCTGGCGCTGGCCTACGATCACGCAACGACCGAACGCAAGCTCCGGCAACGCGGCCTCGTGCCGCGCGTCGTGCTGACCGAGCCGCGCAGCGCGCTGGCTCGGCGGATCGAACACCTGAAGACGAAGTGGGTCCGGCTGCGTGTGCGGCTGCAGCAGCCGCGGGACCGGAGTGAGGGAGCGGCTCCACCGTAGTCGCGCTGGACGGGGCACTTCCGGACTCGGGTCGATTCCTTAGCCATCCTGCCAGCGACCACCCGATTCGTTGGTTTCGCGTGGGGTCCGATGCTTGGTGACGCCGAAAGCACCCCCCGGCGTCAGCTGGACGCAGCGCAGCAATTGAGAACGACCCATGATCGCGCGCACGCAACACCAACCCCCGCGCCCCACGCTCTCGTCGCAGAGCGGCGCTGACAGCCGCCTTGCTGTCATCGAACTCCGAGAGAATCGCCGCACGGACGAATGCTGCCGCACAGACGAATACCTCCGCACGGAAGAACATTGCGGCACGGACGAATATCGCAGCGCGGACGAACAACGGCCAGCGGCCGATGACAAACTCAGCTGGGGCTACTTCACGTCGGTGCCGGCATCGGGAATCGCCAGGCGTCGCAGACCCGAACAGCGGCCCGCGAGCCCCGTGAAGTTGGCGATCACGCGGAGCGGGCCCGTGACGACACCGCGCGACCGTGTCGCGCTGGGAGGGTGCAATGCGCTCGCGCAGCAGACCACGGCGCGAGAGCGCATGACCCGCTCTCACCTGCAGATGGTCGAGGCGTATCGGCGTCACGCGATGCGCGCCTACGGGCTCTCGCATCTGCTCTGCGGGCTGTGCAGGCAGAACGAGGTGGCTCCGTTCTTCGTGCAAGGGGTGCGGTTGCTGCCCGCCGTGCGGGACGTGCCGCATGGCGCACACGGCGTGGTGCGCGCTCGACCACGCGCCGTCCAAGGCGCTCAGGCCTTGCGTGCGGTGCCCGTGGTGTCGGGTCAAGCTGCGGGGTGCGTACGACTCATGGGGGCTCGCTTTGTCGTGGCGGGTGCGGGTCGTTTCGGGATGCAAGGGAGGGTGGGCAATGCGTCAGCGCGGGTCGCGATCGCGAGACCGGGCGGCGCGAGCGCACGGACCCGACTCGGGGGCTCCGCGGCGACCTGCATTCCCGCGTCGTGTGGGCGCGTCGGGTGTCCCCGCACGATGTGCGTTCGCGTGTTCCCGGGTTCCCCGCGACCCTGAGCGAAGAGGCCGCTGCCCCCTGCCGCGCGTGGCCGAATCTGCGTATCGTCGGGGCTCCGTTCCACGCGCCAGGGTGACATGAGAAGAACCAGCTTGCTGATGGCGTCTCTCTTGGGTGCGCTGCCCCTGTCAGCGCAGGACGCGGCGTTCGGCAAGCTCGTCGCC
>Ga0111538_10007595_pt1 | contig 14606 bp, 11 predicted proteins | sample SoiMethybrSBSTD1_FD_79669 | JGI IMG/M metagenome (GOLD analysis project Ga0111538, IMG submission 79669) | Bulk soil microbial communities from a Populus tree surrounding site in Tennessee, USA - Soil MetaG P. TD hybrid SBSTD1 (version 2)... | ecosystem: Environmental > Terrestrial > Soil >... | reverse complement strand
AGCAGCGCACGGGCGACATGCTCAACGGCCTCGGATGTGGCTTGCGCATCTTGCGGCTGAGGCTTGGCGCGGCGTGTCAGTGCCCAGCGGCCGGCGTCCTCGATGCCGAACATCACAGTGCGTCGGCGGCGCCGTCCGTTCAATCCGGGGCGCCGTTCGCTCGAGGGCACCAGAAGCGCGCGCAATCCGGCAAAGCTGTCGGAGGTCACCAGACCCAAGGCCACGAGCTCAGCCAGCCCTTCCTCGATCTGGGTTCGCAGCAGCCGGGTGTCGAGCAGCTCGTCGAAAAACGACGCGCCATGTTGCTGGATGTGCTCGAGCACGGCCTGGGCGTTGCGAGTCGGCTGCGCTCCTTCCGTGCGGCCTGAGAGCGATGTCCAAAATGCTGCGTCGCGACGCGTGAGCAGCGTAATCGGCGTTGTCCGCACCGGCGTCGGTCGGCTCTCGGCGCCGTTCGCGCGTGGACGCAGCCGCGTCCAGGTGATGCGTCCTGACCTGCAGTGATCATCGAGCCAGGACGGCTGATAGGCCGCAAGCCGTGTTGGCAGGATCTCCGCCTCCCAGGCGGCGGCAGGCGCCTCGAAGCCTTCGAGCTGCCCGACCACTTTCTCGAGTGCGTTCGACCCTTCCATGCGCGTGTCGGCGCTTGCGTGCTGCCAGGCCAAGAGAAAGCGCAGGAAATCACGCGCCGCGACCGGCTCGATCTCAGCGCGCAGACGCTTAACCGTGTAGTGATGAATCCGCGCCAGCAGACGACGTTCGCACCATTCGTCAACCACCACACCGGGCGTGAATCGTCCGCACAACGCGAAGCCTTCGCTCTGGAGCGCCGCGAGCGCGCTTGCGATCTCTCCCGCCGATAGGCCCAGCGATGCCGAGAGAGTCTCTTGCGTCACCGGGCCCAAACCTTCGAGCCGGCCGCGCACGATTTCGACCAGCGCTTCCTCGCGCGACCAATCTCGCTCCGCGGCACTTTCCGGCGCTGCGATTGCAGGCTCGAGCCGTGCGTTCGGCCAGATCGCATGAAACTGAGCGAGGCGCTCGGCCGTGATCCAAATGGTGTGCGATGGCGTTGAGAGCTTCGCGGCGCGCTTGCTTTTCACGAGCTCGGCGAGCCAGCCTTCCCAATTGCGCGCCCTGGCTTCCTCATCAGTGATGAAGCCGAGCCAGACCATGGCATCGTGCAGCTCATCAGCGTTGGCTGCCTCGGGCCAGGCTTCAGCTTTGACACGCACGATGGCATCGCCGTCGAGCTTGCCAAGGTCTGCAGCATCTTCCGGCGACAGCCAGCGCCGCGCCATCACGGCCTGGGTGCGACGCTCTTCCAGCGGCGCATCGTCGAGATAGGCATAGGGCCGCGCCGTGAGAACCTCGAGCGCAAGTGGCGACGGCTGATTGAGATCGCGCGCCACGACCTGAATGGCGCCGGTTTCCATGCCGGACAGGAGCCGCTGCAGGCCCGCGAGATCCATCGCCTCCGTGAGACAGTCGTCGATTGTCTGCCGCACCAGCGGATGATCGGGGATCTCGCGCTCGCCGGGCAGGTTCTCGGCGCAGGCGATCTGATCGGGGAACACGGCGCCGATCAGGTCCTCCGCGGCCATGCGGGAGAGCTGCGGTGGCACCTTACGTCCGCCGCGCATCCGCGGCAGCGCGAGCGCGACGCCGGCGGTCCAGCGCCAGCGGGTGATGAACATCGGCGCGTCGAGCATCGCCTGGATCAGCAACGGCCGCACCGTCGCGGCGTTGAGATAGCGTGACACTTCCTCGAGCGCGAAGCTGTGCGCGGTGGTCAGAGACAGAACGATATTGTCTTCCGTTGCGGCCGCCTGCAGCTCGAAATTGAACTTGCGGCAGAACCGCTTGCGCAGCGCCAGTCCCCAGGCGCGATTGATGCGGCTGCCAAACGGAGAATGGATGACGAGCTGCATGCCGCCGACTTCATCGAAGAAGCGCTCGAACACGATCGTGTCCTGCGTCGGGAGGCATCCCAGCGCGGCAAGCCCCGACGCCAGATACTCCACCAGCTGACGTGATGCCGGGTCGGCGATGCCGATCTCGTTGACCAGATGCTGCAAGGCGTGCGCGGCGGTGGGGTCCTCGTGTAGCGAGGCGGCAATCTCAGCGCGAAAGCGTGATACCGCACTCGACAGCTCGTCGGTGCGACCGGGCGCTTCGCCGAGCCAGAACGGAATGGTTGGCGCCATGCCGTGGGCATCCTCGACCCGCACGACGCTGCGCTCGACGCGCTGGATGCGATAGCTCTTGTTGCCGAGCTGAAAGATGTCGCCGGCGATGCTCTCGACGGCGAAATCCTCATTCACCGTGCCGATGAACTGGTTCTCGGGCTCGAGCAGCACCTGATAGTCCGCGTTGTCCGGGATGGTGCCGCCGGATGTCAACGTGGTGAGCCGTGCACCGCGCCGGCCGCGCAGCACGTGATTGACGGCGTCATGATGGATCAAGGCACCGCGCCGCCCGCGGCGGGTCGTGAAGCCTTCGGCCAGCATGCCGACGATGGCTTCAAAATCCTCTCGTGCTAACGCGCGATAGGGCCAGGCCCTGCGAATGAGCTGATAGAGATCGTCTTCATCCCAGTTCTTGGAACAAACCTCCGCGGCGATCTGCTGTGCCAGCACGTCGAGCGGCTGCTGGGGTACGGAGAGGCGATCGAGCTCGCCGCGCCGGACGCTGTCGAGCAGCGCTGCGCATTCGACGAGCTCGTCGCGCGAGAGCGGAAACAGTCGTCCCTTGGGCGTTCCGGCGACGGCATGGCCCGAGCGCCCGACGCGCTGCAGGAAGGTCGCGATCGAACGCGGCGAGCCGAGCTGACAGACAAGGTCGACGTCGCCGATGTCGATGCCAAGCTCGAGCGAGGCCGTAGCGACCAGCGCCTTCAGCTTGCCATGCTTGAGCCGCTGCTCGGCATCGAGCCGCAGCTCCTTGGCGAGGCTGCCGTGATGCGCACTCACCTGGTCCGGGCCGAGACGGTCAGAGAGTTGCCGGGTGACACGCTCGGCCAGCCGTCGTGTGTTGACGAAGATCAACGTCGTGCGATGCGCATTGGTCAGCTCGACGAGGCGATCATAGATCTCGTCCCAGACCTCGCCCGACATCACGGCTTCGAGCGGCGATGACGGGACCTCAAGCGCAAGATCGCGTGCGCGATGATGGCCGGTATCGACGATCTCGCAATCTGCAGCTTCTCTCGCTCCAAGCAGGAAGCTCGCGACCGTCTCGATCGGCTTCTGTGTGGCCGAGAGACCAATACGCAGCAATCGACGGCCACACAGCGCATCGAGACGCTCCAGCGACACCGACAGATGTGTCCCGCGCTTGTTGGGCGCCATCGCATGAATCTCGTCGACGATGACGGTGCGTGTGGTCTTGAGCAACTCGCGGCCGGACTCTGAGCCAAGCAGAATGTAGAGCGACTCCGGAGTGGTCACGACGATGTGGGGTGGGCGACGATGCATGCGCTGGCGTTCGCCTGCCGGCGTGTCGCCGGTGCGAACCCAGCTCCTGATATCCAGGTCGGGCAGGCCTTGTGCGCGCAGCGCCTCGCGGATTCCTGCAATGGGCGCTTCGAGATTGCGCTGAATATCGTTGGAGAGGGCCTTGAGCGGAGACACATAGACAATCTGCGTCTCGTCCTTGAGACCGGTCTCCAGCCCTTGCCGGACCAGGCCATCGATGGCCGCCAGGAATGCCGCGAGCGTTTTGCCGGATCCGGTCGGCGCCGCGATCAGGACGTCTCGCCCGGACTGGATCGCGGGCCAGGCCTGCGCCTGCGCGGCCGTGGGGGCGGTGAACGCACGCTCGAACCAGGCCGCCACGGCTGGATGAAACAGACTACTTACACTCATGGAACACGCTTCGAACCTTGCGCGGTGGCCGATCGGCCGAGCCCCAATTTGCTAAGTCATTGATAGCGCCTCCCGAATATGGGCGCCCCAGGGCTGGAATCAACTCCTTCCGTAGGCCTTGCGCGACGCTGGCACTGGTGTCCGCTCCGCCCACCAGGGAACCATCCTGATGGGACGAGGTTCGAGGGATGGCAGCACATTGCATTAGCGAGCCAAAGCGGATTTTCGCCAATGAGCCACGACATCATTGCCATTGCTGTGCTCGGTTGTTGGCTCTACCTGATCGCGGCGCGTGGAGCATTCTGGTTGTCGTCGGTGCGCGATGACAGCCGACCCCTATTGCGGGCCCCCTGTCCTGCGGTGGTCGCGGTCGTTCCCGCCCGCAACGAGGCCGACTGCGTTGCGGAGAGTATCGGTACGCTGCTCGATCAGGACTACCCCGGCGCGTTCTCGGTCATTCTGGTCGACGATCAGAGCAGCGATGGGACTGCGGGAATCGCGTTGCGTGCTGCGAAGATGCGCGGTGCTTCCGAACGGCTGACGATCGTGTACGGAAAGGCACCCCCGGCAGGATGGATGGGCAAGACCTGGGCCCAGCAGCAGGGTCTCGCGCTGGCGCTCCACCAGTCGCCGCCACCATCCTACGTGCTATTGACCGACGCCGATATCGCGCACGTGCCAGATACGCTTGCTTGGCTGGTGGCGCAGGCGCAGGCCAAGGGATCGGTCTTGACCTCGCTGATGGCCAAGCTGCACTGCATGACCTTTGCAGAGCGGTTGCTGATCCCTGCCTTCATCTTCTTCTTTCAAATGCTCTATCCATTTCGCTGGGTGAATGCGCCCGACCGCGCCACCGCGGCAGCGGCGGGCGGATGCATGCTGGCGCGGTGTGACGCGCTCGCAACCGCCGGCGGCGTGGCCGCGATCCGCGATGCCGTGATCGATGATTGTGCGCTGGCGGAAAGACTGAAGGCGAGCGGGCCGATCTGGTTGGGATTGACCGAGCGCGTTCGAAGCATTCGACGCTATCCGAAACTCGGCGACATCCGGCAGATGGTCACGCGCTCCGCCTATGCGCAATTGAAGTATTCGCCGATCTTGTTCGCGGTTGCGGTCGTTGGGCTGAGCCTCGTCTATGTACTCCCGGCCCTATTCGCGCTGTTCGGTAGCGGCTTGGTGCGAGCGTTGGGAATAGCCAGTTGGGCGCTTATGGCGATAAGCTTTGTTCCGACGTTGCGATTTTATCGGGTGCCTTTGCTCTGGGGTGCAGCACTCCCAGCGATCTGCCTCTTCTACCTGGTGTTCACGATCGATTCTGCCTTTCAGCATGCGCGCCGCGGCGGTGGCACGTGGAAAGGCCGCGTGCCGCTCAGAACGTAGCGGGCTCGCATTGCCTACGTTCTGCTCGTCGATGGTTTACGATGCTTGCCGCGCTGTCGTGGCTCAATTCAACGGCACGAAGATGTTGATCACCAGCTTGTCGGGCAATGCTGTCAGCAGATCGGTAATGTATTCCTCGATCAAAAGCTCTTGTGTCGAGATCTGCTTCTCGTCCACGTGATGAGAGATGGTGTCATAGGTCTGCGTCATGGCGTCGAACGAGCCGCGGTGCACGAATTTGAGCGCTTTGCCGGCCGGCGAGGTGCCGGTGAGAATGTCGCCGGGCGGCGGTGTTTTCGGCGGCGCCGCGACCGGGATCGCGGCCTGGAAATTGAAGCTCACATCGTCCATCGCGGTGTAGATCGTCATGGCCGGGCCGGCCGCCTTCAGGCCCGACTTGTCGAGATACTGCTTCACGGTCTTGAACGCCTCGGTCAGCGTCTCGAGCGCCGTATCCCATTCGCCGGTTCCTGCCGTATAGACGATCTGCTGCTCGGCGAGCGTGACCTCCTGGCCGAAAGGGTCGATCGGCTGGGTCTGGATGGTGGTCTGCGCCAAGGATGGCGCCGGGACACCAACTGCTGCCGCGCCAATTGCCGTGGCGATGGCGAGAACAAGAGTGAACCGCCGCATCGGAAATCTCCTCGTGCCGCCGTGCGCCGCCCGGCCCCTGGCGCTTGCCAAGAGTCTAACAGATGGTGGGGCACAACGGGTCCGGCACGTGCCAGTTCCCGCAAAAATTTGCGTAAAATTGGCGTGGCGTAGCCTTCTACCGCCCACTGGCCAAGAGGCTGTCGTTGCTCCTATATGGCGGCATCAGGACAATCATGACCACCCTCGCCAACCACGCTTTTGTGAAGATGAACGGCATCGGCAACGCGATCGTCGTGGTCGACCTGCGCCGCGAGACGGGCGCGGTCAGCGCCGAGGAGGCGAGGGCGGCGGCCCAAGGAGTGCCCTACGATCAGCTCATGATCCTGCATGCGCCGCGTGCCAGGGGCACCGATGCCTATGTGCGCATCCTCAACAATGACGGCTCCGAGGCGGGCGCATGCGGCAACGGCATGCGCTGCATCGCCGATATCGTGTTCAAGGAAAGCGGCAAGGACACGCTGACGTTCGAGACCCGCGCCGGCATCCTCAACTGCTGGAAGGGCGATCGGCCGCTGGTCTCGACCGTCGACATGGGCAAGCCGCGCTTTGCCTGGAACGAGATTCCGCTCGCGGAGGAATTCCGCGACACCCGCGCGATTGAGTTGCAGATCGGGCCGATCGACAAGCCGGCCCTGCATTCACCCTCGGCCGTGAATATGGGCAATCCGCATGCGGTGTTCTGGGTCGATGACGTCAACGCTTACGATTTGGGCAAGATCGGCCCGATGCTGGAAAATCATCCGATTTTTCCCGATCGCGCCAATATCTCGCTCGCGCATGTCGTGTCGCGCGCCCACATCGTGGTGCGCACCTGGGAGCGTGGCGCTGGCCTCACCAAGGCCTGCGGTTCAGCAGCCTGCGCGGTCGCGGTTGCGGCGGCGCGGCTCAGGCGCGCGGAGCGAAAGGTCACGATCACGCTGCCGGGTGGCGACCTCTTGATCGAGTGGCGCGAGCGCGACGACCATGTGCTGATGACCGGCCCGGTGGAGTACGAGTTCGAAGGCCAGTTCGATCCCGCATTGTTCAAGGCCGGAGTGGCGCCGTGACCGTCGAGGTGATGACCTTCGGCTGCCGGCTCAACACCTATGAGTCGGAGGCGATCCGGCGCGAGGCACAGGCGGCGGGGCTCACGGACACAGTGGTGGTCAATACTTGCGCGGTCACCGCCGAAGCGGTGCGGCAGGCGCGGCAGGCGATCCGAAAGCTTTCGCGCGAGCGGCCGGACGCCCGCATCGTGGTGACCGGCTGCGCGGCGCAGACCGAGCCGGCAACATTTGCCGGCATGCGCGAGGTCGATCGTGTGCTCGGCAATGACGAGAAGCTCAAGAGTGTCGCGTGGCACGACACGCGGCGCGCGCTCGCGGCAAACGATTTCGGCGTGGCGGCCGAGGAGAAGATCGTCGTCAATGACATCATGGCGGCGCGGGAGACCGCGCCGCATCTCATCGACGGTTTTGAGGGCCGCACGCGCGCCATCGTGCAGGTGCAGAACGGCTGCGACCACCGCTGCACCTTCTGCATCATTCCCTATGGCCGGGGCCCGTCGCGCTCGGTGCCGATGGGCGAGGTAGTCGCGCAGGTGCGCACGCTCGCCGAGCGCGGTTATGGCGAGGTGGTGCTCACCGGCGTCGATCTCACGAGCTATGGCGAAAATCTCCCGGGCGCGCCAAGGCTCGGCGCGCTGGTGAAGAGCATCCTCAAGCATGTGCCCGAGCTGCCGCGGCTGCGGTTGTCCTCGATCGATTCGATCGAGGCCGACCGCGATCTCCTCGATGCGCTCGCCAATGAGCAACGGCTGATGCCGCACCTGCACCTGTCGCTGCAGGCGGGTGATGATCTCATCCTCAAGCGCATGAAGCGGCGTCACCTGCGTGGCGATGCGATAGCGTTTTGTGCGCAGGCGCGCCGATTGCGGCCCGACATCGTGTTCGGCGCCGACATCATCGCGGGCTTTCCGACCGAGACCGAGGCGATGTTTGCGCACTCGCTCGATCTCGTCGACGACTGCGGACTGACGCATCTGCACGTCTTTCCGTTCTCGCCGCGCCCCGGCACGCCCGCCGCCCGCATGCCGCAAGTCGCACGCGATGTGGTGAAGGAGCGCGCGCGGCGGCTCCGAGAAAAGGGCGCCGATGCGCTCAAGTGCCATCTTGATCGCGAGGTGGGGGCGCACCGCAGCGTGCTGGTCGAGACGCAGGAGATGGGTCGCACCGAGCATTTCACGCCGGTGCGGTTGGCGGTGCCGGTGGAGGCGGGCGTCATCCTTGATGTCAAAATGGTGGGACACGACGGCCGGAGCCTGTTGGCGGCATGAGCCTGCGTGGTAGGTTGGGCTGCCCGACAGGAGGAATTTCGATGACCGACCCGCACCTCATCACCTCGCTCGAGGTGCTCGAACGAATCTACGGCGAGCCGCATGGTCCGGCGCTTGCCAAGGAGGCCGACCGCATCACGCCGCATTACCGCGCGTTCATCGAGGCAGCGCCGTTCTTCGCGCTGTCATCGGCGGGGCCGGGTGGGCTCGACTGCTCGCCGCGCGGCGATGCGCCGGGCTTTGTGCGTGTTGCGGACGAGAAGACGCTGCTCGTGCCCGACCGGCGCGGCAACAACCGCATCGACACGCTGCGCAACATTCTTGCCGATCCGCGCGTGGCGCTCTTGTTCCTCATTCCGGGCTGCGGCGAAACCATCCGGATCAATGGCCGGGCCGCGATCTCGATCGATCCGAAGCTCACGCAGAGCTTCCTGGTCGATGGCAAGGCGCCGCGCTCGGTGCTGATCGTTTCGGTCGAGAGCGTGTTCTTTCAATGCGCCAAGGCGATCGTGCGCTCCAAGCTGTGGGATGCCTCGCGTCATGTCGAGCGCAAGAGCCTGCCGAGTGCCGGCACTATTCTTGCCGATCTCACCGGCGGCAAGCTCGGCGGTCCCGAGCACGACCGCACCGCGCCCGAACGTTTGAAGGCAACGATCTACTAATCGACCAAACGAAACACCTCGCCTTGCCAGCCGCAGGCGTAAAGGCGCTCCTGCATCGTGAGCGGGACCGGCGCCATCACCTTGATCGGATCGCGGTTCTTGTAGAGCGGCACGACGATCTCGCGCGAGTGCAGGTGCAGCGGCGTGCCGCCGATGCGCGGCAAGCCTTCTTTGCGCAGGCTGCGTAGACTTGCCTGCGTGCCGTAGATCGTGTCGCCGACGATTGGCCAGCCTTGCGCGGCGCAGTGAACCCGCAATTGGTGGGTGCGGCCGGTGATGGGCTCGAGCGCGAGCCAGGTGAAATGTTGAGTTGACGTTTCAGCGGTGGGGGGAGCGGACTCGCCTGCTCCACGACGGGCGGGCTCCCTCCCCCCTTGCGGGGGAGGGGTGGGGAGGGGGGTGGCGGCAGACTCAGCATTTGCGGTCACCCCCCTCCCTGTCCCTCCCCCGCAAGGGGGGAGGGAACGGTGTGGCGCGGCAATGCCTAAATTGTCGTCCGCAGGTGCGGTGCGTCCCATAACCTTCCATTTCGTCACCGCTGGCTGGCCATCCGGATCAGGCTTCATCCACCAGCCGCGGCTTTCGTCGCGGCGGCCGAGCGGCAGATCGATCGTGCCTTCGTCCTCGGCTGGGCCGCCCTCCACCACCGCCCAGTAGCACTTGCCGATCGCGCCGGTCTTGAACAGCTTCCCCAAAGTAGCCAGCGCCTTGCGGTGGCGGCCGAGCACCAGGCAGCCCGAGGTCTCACGGTCGAGCCGATGGGCGAGCGCAGGAGCCCGCGGCAGGCCGAAACGCAGCGCGCCGAAATGGTCCTCCAGGCTCTCGCCGCCCTTCGGGCCGCGGTGGACCGCAATGCCGGCGGGCTTGTCGATCACCAGCATCAGCCCATCGCGATAGAGCAGCCGAGCCACCATCTCTTCGGGGTTGAGCTTTGCGTTCATCAGCGAAACCGCTATCACGACGGCCAACATGAATGACAGCACCGCATGAATGACAGCACCGAAAAGAAAGGCTCATGGTGGAACCGCCTCACGGGCGGGCTCAAGCGCACGTCCGGCGCCATCGGCCAGGCGATCTCGGACCTCGTCATGCGCGGCCCGCTCTCGCCCGAGCGGATCGTGGAGATCGAGGAGACGCTGATCCGAGCCGACCTCGGCGTCGATGTCGCAGCCCGGATGGCCACCATCATGGGCGAGGGGCGATACCGCAACCTCGAGGAGGCGAGCGCGGTCCTCATCGCCGAGGTCGAAAAGGTCCTGACCCCGGTTGCCACGCCGCTCGCCGTGACGGGAGCGAAGCCGTTCGTGATCCTGGTGGTGGGCGTCAACGGTTCCGGCAAGACCACCACCATCGGCAAGCTCGCGGCGCGTTTCCGGGCTGAAGGCAAATCGGTGATGCTGGCGGCGGGCGATACCTTCCGGGCGGCCGCGATCGAGCAGCTCAAGATCTGGGGCTCGCGCGTCGGCGCACCAGTGGTCGCACGCGAGCAGGGCGCGGATGCGGCCGGGCTTGCGTTCGATGCGCTGCAGGCGGCGAAGACTCAGGGCGCCGAGGTGCTGCTGATCGACACCGCCGGCCGGCTGCAGAACCGCACCGAGCTGATGGACGAGCTGCAGAAGATCGTGCGCGTAATGAAGAAGGTCGACGCGGGCGTGCCGCATGCGGTGCTGCTGGTGCTCGATGCGACTGTCGGCCAGAACGCACTGTCGCAGGTCGATGTCTTCCTCAAGATCGCCGGCGTCACCGGCCTTGCCATGACCAAGCTCGACGGCACCGCGCGTGGTGGCATTCTAGTCGCCATTGCGGAGAAATATCGCCTGCCGGTGCATTTTATCGGCGTGGGCGAGGGGGTCGACGACCTGGCGCCATTTGCGGCGAAGGATTTCGCGAAGGCGATTGCGGGGGCGGAGTAGTGCCGCCGAAGCGCACCAGCCGGCGAGGGTGTTGAGTGAGTGGCAACCACAGTGCAACAATCAGCGCATGACCGATAAACCTCAGCTTCCGGTCGGGCTCAAGCTGGCGCTTGATCTCGGGCCGCTGGTTCTGTTCTTCGTCGCCACGACTCGGCCGGCGCTGTTCGAGCCGCTGGTGGCGCCGTTCCTTCCGGCCGAGCTGCTCGCCGGGCCGCATGCCGGCATCTTCACCGCAACCGTGATATTCATTCCCGCGGTGCTGATCGCGCTCGCGATCGGCTATGCCAAGACCCGGCACCTGCCTGTGATGCCCGTGGTCACTGCCATCGTGGTGGTGGTGTTCGGCGGCGCCACGCTCATTCTGCAGGACGAGCAGTTCATCAAGCTCAAGCCGACCATCGTCTACGTGCTATTCGGCAGTGTGCTTCTTGGCGGGCTCGCATTCGGCAAGCCGTTGCTCGGCATGGTGTTCGACTCGGTATTCAATCTGACCGAGGAGGGCTGGCGCAAGCTCACTGTGCGCTGGGCACTGTTCTTCTTCGCGCTTGCCATCCTCAACGAGATAGTCTGGCGCACGCAGTCGGACAGTTTCTGGGCCCTCTTCAAGCTGGCCGGCGTGTTACCGCTGACCTTCGTATTCGCGGCGCTGCAGTATCCGCTGCTGACCAAGTATGCGGTGCAGGACCCGGCGGAAGCGAAAGAGCAATAGCCGTCGTCATCTTTTGAGGAATTGAACGAGCAGCTTGACGACTTCGTCAGGCTGCTCCTGCTGCACCCAATGTCCGGCGCCATCGACGAGATGGGCGCCGCGCCACTGCGTACACACGCGGGGCGTCTGCATCGCCTCGAAGACGCCCGGAGTCTGATACGAACCCCAGTCGCTCTTGCCGGCAATGAAGCAGGCCGGAACGTCGATCGTGCGGCCCGCGAACGTGCGCAGCTCGGCGAGGGTCTTGGGATCGGTGCCACGCCGAACCCGGTAGCCCTGCAGAGCGCCGGTGAAGCCGGTCCGGGCATACTCCGTGGCATAAACGGCGACCTCGGCCTCGGTCAGCCATTGGCACGCCGCGATCTCGGCCGCGGACGGCATCTCGGCCGCGGCGGTCTCGGCCATCCCCTTGTCCTTGTCCATCACGTAATAGGTCGGGATCTTCGCCATCTCCTCGGCGGTGCGGCCCTTGAGCGGATGCGGCTTGTTCCCTTTCCAGTCGGCGCTCTTGTAGTGATAGTAGGCGCGGAAGAATGCGTGCAAGCCCTGCGGCGCGTGCAGCATGTCATCGTTGGCGCCGCGCGTGCGCTGATGATTGTGATAGTACTTGCGGGGGCGCGGCAGCTTCGCAAGCTCGGCGTCGAGCTCGTCATCGGTAGGAGCCGCCCGCGGCGGCGCGGCACCATTGGCGGTGTCGAATGGGATCGCCGGCGGGCCCGGAAACGGCGAGCTCAGCAGCGCGACGGAACGGAAGATATCGGGCCGGATCAGCGCGCACCAGGACGCAACCGGTGAGCCGGCGTCGTGGCCCGCCACTCCCGCCACCGAGCGATATCCCAATGCATAAACGAGCCCAGTCGCGTCCCGCACCATGTTGAGGATGCGGAACGGGTCGGGATCGGCGTCATAGGAGCCATCCCATCCGGTCGTGCGTCCGTAGCCGCGCTGGTCGGGCGCAATCACGTGATAGCCAGCCGAAGCGAGCGGCAGCATCACCTTGCGCCAGCTGTAGGCGAGCTCCGGGAAGCCGTGGAGCAGCAGCAGGCAAGGGCGGCCCGTGCTCTCGAAGCCCGCCTCCAGCACATGCACCATCAAGCCGTTGTTGTTGTTGACGACGCGGGAGCGAATTCCCGAGGGCAGCGTGCCGTTGCCGTAGGGTGTAAGCGTATCGGCGAGAGCGGTGACAGGTTGTACCGACATTGCAGCGGCCTCCTATGCAAGCGTCGCAATCACAAAGCGGTCACTTCTTCGCAATGGCTCGATCCGCGGGCACGTTGGCGATGACGTGCGACTCATTGCCGGCTTCGCCAGGCGCGATCAGGTCGTAGAACCCGCTGATTTTCACGCGCACCACCACATGGTTGAGCGACTGGTTCTGGAAGTACCAGCCGTGCACGCCATCGAAGGGCGCGGTCAGCGCGCCATTCTGGCTCGTGCCGGTATCCTTTTTGTAGGTCGCGACTGTCATCTCCTTGCCGTCGGAGAGCGTGTGACCGTGAAAGTCGAAATAGAACTCGGTGGAGACGGGAATGTCGGCAACGCTCCATTCGTAGATGAGCGTCGCATCCTTCTTCATCCGCACTTTGTACTCGAGCTGGTCGCCGCCTTGTCGGCTCCCATCAGGGTTCAATGGAATCTCGATCGTGTCGCTGCGGAAGCCTGACGGATATTCGCGCGCGAGCGGCACCTCGCTCTTGGTCATGTCGAACGGCACCTCGCGCGGCGCCCACAGCCGATTGAGCCCGGTGAGCTTGCCGAGTCCGAGCGGGTCAACGTTGAACTCTGCTGGCAGGATCGCGCCAAACGTGATCACGCTTGCGATGATCAACGCGCTCGCCGTGATGGCGAGCATGCGCCCAGGCGACAGCGGTTGCGAGATCTGGCCCTCGGTCGTCATCAGGCCTTGCCCCCGACGAAATAGCCGGCGAGCTGATATTCCATCAGCACAAAGCCGGCGGCCAGAATGAGAGCATTGGCGGCGACAGCGGAGCGCTCGAAGCTCGCGCTGCGTCGCCACTGCAGCATGACCGCAAGCATGATCGCGAGCGCAATCATCTGCCCGAGCTCGACCCCGACATTGAAGCCGATCATGTTTGGGACGAGGCCGTTGGGGCTGAGCCGGAATTCCTGCAGCTTGGTAGCGAGCCCGAAGCCATGGATCAGGCCGAAGACCGCGACCGCGATCCGGTTGTTGGGCTGAAAGCCAAACACCGATTTGAAGCCGCCGAGATTATCGAACGCCTTGTAGGCGACCGAGAGGCCGATCACGGCATCGATGAGATACGCATTGACCTCGAGCTTGAGCAGCACGCCGGCGAGGAGCGTGATGCTGTGCCCGATGGAGAACAGCGTCACATAGATGACGACGTCGCGCATGCGATAGAGGAAGAAGATTACGCCCAGAATGAACAGCAGATGGTCGTAGCCGGTGACCATGTGCTTGGCGCCGAGATACATGAACGGGAGGATGTCGGTGCCCTTGGTTGCCGCCACGAACGAGGCGTCCTTGCCGCCGATGCCGTGTGCCAGTGCGGGCTCGATCGGAATGATCAGCAGCGACACCAGTAGTGCAAGGGTGCAGGCCGCTACGGCGCGGCAGCGCGAGCGATCCGCCATGCAGCCCTCGTGAATGCGTTCCATCCCTTGCCGCAGGATATTGCAGAACACGGGCGCCGCAAATGCGTGAGTATCACGGGCCCTAGAGTGGCCGTGCTATGATGCCGGCGCCGCCAGCGCCTTCTCGATCTCGGGCTTCAGCGCTTTTTCCAGATTGTTGGGCTCGATCGGGCCGATCAGCTTGTAGGCAATGCGGCCGTCGCGCCCGACCACGAAGGTCTCGGGCACGCCATACACACCCCATTCGATCGACGCGCGCCCGTTGAGATCGGCGCCGTTGGCGACGTAGGGATTGCCATAACGGACGAGGAAGCGGCGCGCGTTCTCGGCTGAGTCCTTGTAGTTGATGCCGAGAATGCGGACGCGCGGGTCGCGCGCGAGTGCGAGCAGAAGCGGCGCCTCGTCGCGGCACGGCACGCACCAGGACGCCCAGACGTTGAGCACTGTGACGGCACCCTTGAAGCTGTCGGCCGCAAGGCCCGGAACCGGCTT
>Ga0111538_10007594_pt1 | contig 14606 bp, 13 predicted proteins | sample SoiMethybrSBSTD1_FD_79669 | JGI IMG/M metagenome (GOLD analysis project Ga0111538, IMG submission 79669) | Bulk soil microbial communities from a Populus tree surrounding site in Tennessee, USA - Soil MetaG P. TD hybrid SBSTD1 (version 2)... | ecosystem: Environmental > Terrestrial > Soil >... | reverse complement strand
CCTCGCGCCAGACCGCCCGGGGCTCCGCATCTCGATGGTGTCGCCTCCGCCGGGAGTGCCATGGAAGAAGCGGTGACGGCCGTCAGGAATCAGCGCGCGTCGAACGGCGTCGACGTGCTGGTGGAGGTCCTTTCGCGCGTGCTGGTCAGGCGAGCTCTGATCGAGCTCGAGGTCGTGGCCAGCAAGCACGAAGACGTCGGTAGGGCGGATCACTCCGCTGCTGTAGGCTCTGAGCTGGGAGGAAGAGGCAAGCGATGAACGTCCACATCTACCTGCGCCGCTCAAAGAACGACGAGGGCAAGCAGCAGTTCAGCCTCGATGTCCAGCGCGCCGGCTGCCGCGAGTTCGTGGACCGGATGGGGCTCGTCGCTGACGGCGTTTCCGAGTACGTCGACGATGGCAAAGCAGGCGACGACTTCCACAGCCGGCAAGGAATCCGCCAGCTCCTCGAGGAAGCGAAACCCGGCGATGTCATCGTGTGCCGCGATCAGTCCCGCCTCGGCCGCGACGCGATCGAGGTGACGCTGGTCATCCGCGACCTGGTTCGCGATCGCGGCTGCCGCCTCTTCTATTACGTGAGCGGCCAGGAAGTGCAGTTCGCCAACGCCATCGACCAGGCCACCACGTTCATCCAGGGAACCGGCCACCAGATGGAGCTCGAGGCGATCCGGTCGCGGACCCGCGAGGCACTGCGGTCGCGTGTCCGCGAAGGCCGCATCGCCGGCGGCCGGTGCTATGGGTACCGCCTCGACCGGTGCGCGGATCCGTCCGGCAGGCGGTACACGGTCGCGGTCGTGAACGACGACCAGGCGGCGATCGTTCAGCGTATCTTCCAGGAGTACGTGGACGGTCGCGGGCTCAAGGCAATTGCGCGTGGGCTCAACCACGAGGGCGTCCCGCCGCCTTCGGCAGGACGCCGCGGGACGGGGTCATGGGCGCCGAGCTGCGTGCGCGTGATGCTCCAGAATCCCCGCTACCGAGGCGTCTACATTCATGGTCGGGTCAAGAAGGTTCGCCGTGCCGGGTGTGTGCAGCGAGTGAAGGCGGACCCGACCGAGATCCTGATGGTCGACATCCCCGAGTGGCGCATCGTCGAGGACGACGTCTGGTTCGCTGCCCAGGCCCGGTTCACGAAGCGGGCTGTCCAGGAACCGGCCCTGCGGCGCAACCGGCCCGCGGCGAAGTACCCGCTCTCGGGGATCGCCCGCTGCGGGGAGTGTGGCGGCACGATCGGCTGCACCCGGACCAAGCGCCGCGGCGGTCTCGTCAAGGCATACGGTTGCACGCGCCATCGTGAGCGCGGCGCCGAGGTCTGCCCCGTCACCGTGATGCAGCCGATGGACGAGGTCGAGGCGGCGCTGGTCGAGGTCGTCCAGCGCGAGGTCCTGACCGGTACCGTGGTCGAGAGCGTCCTGGCCGAGGTGCGCCGTCAGGTCGAGGCGCAGATGCCCAAGCGGGAGCTCGACATCGCGACGCTCGAGGCCGAGCTGGTCGAGGCGCGGGCGGAGCAGCGCAAGCTCGCCAAGGCGGTCGCCCTGGCCGACGACATCCCCGAGCTGGTGTCCGAGCTACGCCAGCGCTCGGCCCGCATCCAGCACCTCGAGGTCCAGGTCGGCGCGGCCCGGCGGACCCCGGAAGAGCTCGCCGTCATCATCAATGAGGTCGAGGCGACCTGCCGCGAGCGGCTCGGCGACCTCCGGAAGGCGCTCTCCGATCGCGCTGACCTCCGCGAGGTCTTCCTCACCCTCTTCCCGGACGGGCTCACCTTCACGCCGGCGTGGACGCGCGACAAGCGCGGTCGCCGCCGGGTCTGGCACGTGAAGGGAGCCGCTCAGCTCCTCGGATCCGATCGAGTTGCGACCCCTCCCCCCGAAAAATCGCCGGAAGGCGGCGTGCAAGGTAGCGAGTCGACTGAGCGGATCCGAATGAGTTGCGACCCCAACGGGATTTGAACCCGTGTCGCCGGCGTGAAAGGCCGGTGTCCTAGGCCAGCTGGACGATGGGGTCTGAGAGGTGGGCACGTACTTTTGCCCCAGACGGACAGGTATTTCAAGCTCCTGTCGGATCGGGTGCGGGGGGAGTGGGCAAAACTCGAGCGTTGACCGGGCCAAAGGCGGGCGAGTAAGGTCGCGGCCAGATCGCGAGAGGTCGAGATTGGTGACGCACGAGGTCGAGATTCGCGAGCGCCGGGGGACAAATCGAATCCAGGTCAACCTGCCGGCCCGGTACCGGTCGGAGGCGACGAGCCTGGTCGGCTGGGTGGCCAATGTCAGCCGCAACGGGATGTTTCTGCGGTCGCAGTACGTGGACGAGCGCGGGGCGGAGGTCGAGGTCAGCTTTGCGCTGCCGGGGGATCGGCAGCCCCTGGTGGTGAGCGGCAAGGTGGTGCGTGTCCACGAGAGCTCGCTGTGCCCGGGGATGGCGATCCGGTTCGTCCAGATTCCCGAGGTGGCGCGGCGGCGGCTGGTGGACTTCATGGGCCGGCGCAAACGTACTCTCGCGAACCGGTAGGTTTTCTTCGCCGCGGGCCGCGGCTATCATCGGGCCCGTGAGCAGGCCGGTCAAGATCACCCTGGGCGGGCAGAAGCTCAGCCTTCGCACCGATGCGAAGCCCCGCTACATCAAGGAGTTGGCCGACTACGTCAACAGCAAGATCGATCAGGCCCGCTCGTCGGGAAAGATCGCGACCACCCAGTCACTCGCCCTGCTCGCCGCCATGACCATCGCGGACGAGTTGTTCCAGGCGCTGGGCGAGAGGGAACGGCTCGAGCGCCAGGTACGCGAGCGCACCCAGCGGATCCTCCGCTACCTCGAGGCGGAGGAGGAGCACCGCGCCGCGGCCGCCGCCATCCAGAGCGAGCTTGTCGAATGATCGCACACCATTCCGGGGCGAGCGCGCCTCGCAGTCCGGGTGAGTCGGTGGCGTCGGCCAAGCAGGAGCTCCGGCGCGCGGCGCGCCAGATCCGCGACGCCCTCGATCCCGAGCGCCGGATCGCCGCGGCCGAGAGCGCCGCGCGGCATCTCCTCGCGCTTCGGGAGCTGGCGGCGGCGCGGCGGGTGGCGGTGTTCGCGGCGGTCGGCAGCGAGCTCGACGCCGGGCCGGCTGTGCGCGGGTTGCGCGCGCGCGGGATCGAGCTCTGCTATCCGCGCGTGGTGAGGGGCACGCGCCGGCTGGAGTTCCACCTGGTGGCGTCGGAGAACCAGCTGGCGCCGGGCGCCTTCTCGATCCCGGAGCCGGCAGCCAGCGCGCCGGTCGCCACCGTCGCGTCGATCGACGCCTTCCTGGTGCCGGGCCTGGCGTTCGACGCCGGCGGGGCGCGCATCGGCTGGGGGCGCGGCTACTACGACCGCTCGCTCGCCGGGTTTTCCGACCAGCTGCGCATCGGCTACTGCTTCGACTGCCAGCTGGTCGCGCACGTGCCGCGCGAAGCGAGCGACCTTCCCATGCACATGCTCGTCACCGAGTCAGGCGCGCTGAGGCCGGGCGGCGGCGATCGCCGGGACGAGGTGCCATGAACACGTCATCCATGCTCGTCGCGCTCCTGGTCGGCATCGGCGCCGGGCTGGTCTTCGGGCTCGTCATCGCGCGCGTGTTCGGCTTCGGCCGCACCGCCGGCGCCGAGCGTGCCGCCGAGGCGGAGGCGGAGAAGATCCGCGCCGCCGCCCAGCAGGAGCGGGACGAGATCGTCAAGGCGGCGCAGGTCGAGGGCAAGGAGATCGCCTTCAAGGTCAAGGCGCAGTCCGAGGACGACGTCCGCCAGCGGCGCACCGACCTGGCGCGCCAGGAGGAGGCGCTGGCCCAGCGCGAGAAGCAGGCCGAGAAGCGCCAGGCGGAAGCCGTCCGGCAGGAGTCGGAGCTCGAGAAGCGGAGCAAGAACCTCGACGGCCGCGAGAAGGCGGCGGAGTCGATGGCGAAGAAGGCGGAGCAGGCGCAGGCCGAGGCGAAGAAGCGGCTGGAGGAGATCGCCGGGCTCACCGCCGAGCAGGCGCGCCAGAAGCTGGCCGACGAGGTGGTGGCCGACGCCCGGGCCCAGGTGGCCAACGAGATCCGGCAGATCGAGGAGACCGCCGAACAGGAGGCGGCCGCCAAGTCCAAGCAGATCATCGCGACCGCGCTGCAGCGCTACGCCAGTGAGTTCGTCGCCGAACGAACGGTGGCGGTGGTGCCCCTCCCCTCCGACGACATGAAGGGGCGGCTCATCGGACGCGAGGGGCGCAACATCCGCGCGCTCGAGGCGGCGGCCGGGATCGACCTCATCATCGACGACACCTCCGAGGCGATCACCATCTCCTGCTTCAACCCGATCCGGCGCGAGATCGGCCGGCTGGCCATCACCAAGCTGGTCGCCGACGGCCGCATCCACCCGACCCGGATCGAGGAGGTGGTGGCGGCCAGCGAGAAGGCGGTCGAGGCGACCTGCCAGGAGGCCGGCGAGCAGGCGGTGTTCGATCTCGGGCTGCACAAGGTGCACCCGGAGCTGGTGCGCACGCTCGGGCGGCTGAAGTACCGCTCGTCGTACGCGCAGAACCTCCTCCAGCACTCGGTCGAGGTCGGCTTCCTGTGCGGCCTCATGGCCGCCGAGCTCGGGCTCAACGTCAAGGCGGCGCGCCGCGCCGGCCTGTTGCACGACATCGGCAAGGCGGTCGATCACGAGCAGGAGGGAGACCACGCCGAGGTCGGCGCGCAGATGGCGCGCAAGCACGGCGAGTCGCCGCGCATCTGCCAGGCGATCGCCAGCCACCACGGCGAGCCCAGGCCGATGAGCGTGCTCGACCACGTGGTCGAGGCGGCCAACCAGCTGTCCTCGGCGCGTCCGGGCGCCCGGCGCGAGCTGCTCGCCTCCTACGTCAAGCGACTCTACGACCTCGAGAAGCTGGCGACGAGCTACACCGGGGTGACCCGCGCCTTCGCGCTCCAGGCTGGACGCGAGGTCCGGGTCCTGGTCGAGAACGACAAGATCGACGACGCGCAGGCTCGCCTCCTGTCGAAGGACATCGCCCGCCGGATCGAGAACGAGGCCACCTACGCCGGGCAGGTACGGGTCGTGGTGGTGCGCGAGACGCGCGCGTCGGACTACGCGCGCTAGGGTAGACTCCGCGAGCGATGCACATCCTCGACGAGCTCGTCGCCCGCGGCCAGGTGGCCGACTCGACCGATCGCGACGCCCTGCGCGCGCTGCTCGGCGGCACCGGCGTCCGGTTCTACATCGGCTTCGACCCGACCGGGGTGAGCCTGCACATCGGCAGCCTGGTCCCCATCATGCTGATGGCGCGCATGCAGCGAGCCGGCCACGCGCCGATCGCGGTGGTGGGCGGTGCGACCGGGATGATCGGCGATCCCTCGGGGAGGTCGGACGAGCGGAACCTGCTCGACCGCGACACCCTGGCCCGGAATCTGGCCGGTATCCGCGCCCAGCTCGAGCGCTTCCTCGACTTCGCCCCCGGCCCGTCGGGCGCCATCATCGTGAACAACGCCGACTGGACCGAGCCGGTCTCGTTCATCGAGTTCCTCCGCCGCTACGGCAAGCACCTGACCATCAACTACATGATGGCCAAGGAGTCGGTGCGGGCGCGGCTCGAGGATCGCGACCAGGGCATCAGCTACACCGAGTTCTCCTACATGCTGCTGCAGGCGTACGACTTCGTGCACCTGGCCGAGCACCAGGGCTGCCAGCTGCAGATGGGCGCGACCGACCAGTGGGGCAACATCACTGCCGGAATCGAGCTACAGCGCAAGATGGGCCGCCCGCCGCTGCACGGCATGGTCTGCCCGCTCCTGCTCGACTCGGCCGGCAAGAAGATGGGCAAGACCGCCGCCGGCACCAGCGTCTGGCTCGACCCGGCCATCACCTCGCCCTACGCCTTCTACCAGTACTTCCTCAACACCGAGGACGCCGACGTCGAGCGCCTGCTCAAGACGTTTTCCTGGCGCTCGCTCGACGAGATCGCCGACCTCGCCGGCCGCCACGCGGTCGCGCCGCAGGAGCGCATCGGCCAGCGCGCGCTGGCCGAGGACGCGACCCGCTTCGTCCACGGCGACGAGGCGCTGCGCCGCGCGCTGCGGGCCAGCCAGGTCATGTTCGGCGGCTCGCTCGAGGGGCTGAGCGACGCGGACCTCGCGCCACTGCTCGGCGACGTGCCTTCGACCGCCATGGCGCGGACGACCCTCGAGGGCGGCGTCTCGCTCATCGACCTCCTGGTCGAGACCCGGCTGTCCGAGTCGAAGGGAGCGGCGCGCCGCCTGCTCACCGCCGGCGGGGTCTACCTCAACAACCAGCGAGTGTCGGATCCGGCGGCGCGCGTCACCACGAGCGATCTGGCGACCGAATCGATGATCGTCCTGCGCGCCGGCAAGAAGAGCTACCACATCGTCAAGGTGGCCTGACCCGCCGCTACTCGCAGGGGTCGCCGAAGTCGAAGGCCAGGTCGGTGATCGAGGCGGTGCAGCCGTCCTCGATGACGGTCGGCGGCTCGCTGGTGGGATCGACCTCGACCAGGTCGGCGCCGGTGATCGTGCCGGCGACGCCGGCGGCGCATCGCCGGGTCAGCCGGAGCGTGCCGGTCTGGGCGCGGTAGGCGCTGCGGAACTCCTGTGTCTGGACGTCCACCTGGTAGCCGATGGCCACGAAGGGCGGGTCGCCGGCCGAGAGGTCGATGTCGGTGTCTGTAGGAGTTCCCGGGTCGGCGAATCCGATGACCAGCGCATCGAGGTCGCTGGCGACCGAGTAGATGCCGATCCCGAGGATGGTCGGCGCCAGCATGTCCTCGTCCATCTGTGCGATGACCGGCTCGCCGGCGATGGCGATCTCCGGGCACTGGCACGAGCCGGCACAATCTTGCGCAGGTGTGCAGGGCTGGAAGCAGCCGCCGCAATGCTCCGTGCTCATGCTGGTATCGACGCAGTCCTCGCCGCAGCGGGTGAGATCGCAGGCCGCCGCGTCGGGGACGGAGGCGTCGGCCGGCGCGGCATCTGCCCGAGCGCCGTCGCCGGAAGAACCACACCCGACTGCGCTGGCGAGCACAAACATTGCCGTGAGCCAGCGGCTCTCCCCCCGCACGCACTCGAGTGTGCCACATGCCGGGCCGGCCGAGCGGGCGTTCGTGCTAGAGTCGGAGGCTCGGGGGGCGTTCGTGTCTCAACGAGACGACGCATTCGCCAACACGCTGATCACACCGGCGCCGGCGAAGGCAGGCGACGCAGGCGAGGCGGGGGAAAAGGGAGCGGCGACGGAGAAATCCGCGCCGCCGGCGGCGCGTGAGCTGACGCCGGCCGAGAAGATCGCCGGCGCCGAGATCGTCTTCGGCGGCCGCTACCACGTCGAGAACCGGGTCGGAGCGGGCGGCTTCGGCGTGGTCTACGAGGCGACCGACCAGCGTCTGCAGAAGCGGGTCGCCATCAAGGTCCTGACCCGCGAGCGGACCGACGACCCGCAGCTCCTCGAGCGATTCCGCGGCGAGGCGCTGGCGGCCGGCAAGCTCCACCACCCGAACATCGCCGGCACGACGGACTTCGAGATCACCGCCGACGGGGTGGCCTACCTGGTGATGGAGTACGTCGAGGGGGAGTCGCTCGACAAGGTCATCAAGCGGGACGGCCCGCTCAACGTCCGGCGCGCCGCCCGCATCGCGCGCGGCCTGTGCCGGGCGCTGGCCGCCGCGCACCGGGCCGGCATCGTCCACCGCGACCTCAAGCCGGCCAACATCATCGTCCGGCGCGAGGCGGACGGCGCCGAGACCCCCAAGGTGCTCGACTTCGGGCTGGCCAAGCTCATCCAGAAGCGCGAGAACGCGGCGCTGACCGACACCGGACAGATGCTCGGAACGCCGATCTACATGGCGCCGGAGCAGATCCGCGGCCGCTCCGATCTCGACGGCCGCGCGGACATCTACTCGGTCGGCGTCATCCTGTACGAGATGCTCACCGCGCGGACCCCGTTCTCCAGCCGCAGCACAGGCGACGTGCTGGTCGCCAAGATGATCGAGAAGCCGGACAAACCGTCGCGCTACGCCACCATCCCGGCGCCGCTCGAGAAGATCATCCTGCGCGCGATCGAGGCCGAGCCGAACCGGCGCCCGGAGACCGCGCAGGAGCTGGCGGCCGCCCTCGAGCTCTACACCGCCGACTCGTCGATGTCGGCGACCGGCCAGCTGGTCCTGCCCGACGAGAGCCGCTGGAAGTACATGGCGATCGGCGGGGTCGCGGTGGCGGCGCTCGGGCTGGCGATCTTCTTCTTCCTCCGCGCCCGCGGCGACCACGGCGAGACGACCGCCCCGTCGCGCCCCGCCCTGGCACCTGCATCGCCGTCGGCGGCCGAGCGCGCCCTCACCGACCACGGCGGATCCGACGCGCCGGCGGCAGACGACGTCGTCGCTCCGGCGGCCATCCCGGACGCGGCGCCCGTGACCGATCAGGCGCCGGTGGCGCTGCCGGTGGTCGACGCTCCCGCCCCCGTCCCGGCAGATCCCGCCAGGACCGGCGGCAAACGGACCAGGAAGCGGCCCGGCGATCAGGGCGATCGCGGCTCGCTCTACGACGCGCCGACCGGCAAGCTCCGCCTCCCGCGATGACCGCGCTCAGCCGCCGCCTCGCGGTCCTCGTGCTCGCCGCCGCGACCACCGCGACCGCCGCCCTCGCGACCCGCACCGCCCTGGCTCAGCCCGCGCCGGCGCCGGCGGCCCCCGGCAAGAACGAGATCGCCGAGGCGAGGCGGCGGTTCGCCCGCGGCAACCAGCTCTACGCCGACGGCCGCTACGAGGAGGCGCTCCGCCTCTACCTCGCCGCCTACGAGCTGGTGCCCTCGCTCGACCTCCTCTACAACATCGGCCTCGCGCGCGAGAAGATCCTCGATCACGAGAACTGCGCGGTCGCCTTCCGCCAGTACCTCGCCGAGGCGGACCAGAAGGACCCGCTGCGCGCCCGCGCCGAGGAGGGGCTCAAGCGCTGCCGCGACAAGACCCTGATCCCGATCAAGGTGTCGTCCGCCCCCGAGGGGGCGGCGATCTCGATCGGCGCGGCGGCCGACGCCGTCTTCCGCGGCCGCACGCCGCGCGACCTGCGCCTGGCGCCGGGCACCTACACGATCGCCGTCAGCCTGCCCGGCTACGCGCCGATGAGCCAGGAGGTGGTGGTCGACATCGGGGGCCGCCCCGAGGTCGATTTCCCGCTCGAGCGGTTGTCGTCGATCGCCATCGAGACCGACGTCCGCGGCGCCCTGGCCGCCATCGACGACTCGCCGGCCGAGCCGGTCCCGCTCAAGCGCGAGGTGCGCGCCGGTCTCTACCGCATCCGGGTCTCGAAGCGCGGGCACGAGACCGTCCAGCGCGAGATCCGCGTCGCCCCGGGCGAGCAGTCCACCCTGCTCATCTCGCTGCCGCCGCTCACGGCGCGCCGGCAGGTCACCTTCCACTCCAACGTGCCGGCCGAGGTGGTGGCCTTCGGGCGGCGGCTCGGCACCACTCCGGTTCGTGGCGAGCTGCCCGCCGGCGCCGGCTCGGTCGAGGTCTCCGCCCGCAGCCACATCCCCTACGCCCGGAGCATCAAGGTGCCGGCCGATCGCGACATCGTGGTCGATGTCGAGCTGGCCCGGCCGCGCAGCCGGTTCGAGACCTGGCTCTTCTGGGGCATGGTCGGCGCCGCCGGAGCCGCCGCCATCGGAGCCGGCACCTACGGCATCATGGCGATGACCGACGAGTCGGACTTCGAGGATCGCCCGTCGGTGGCCGGGGCCGACAGCGGCGAGAGCCACGCCCGGCGCGCCGACATCCTGTGGGGCACCTCGGTCGCCTTCGCTGCCGCCGCCGCCGTCACCTGGTTCGCGACCGCACGCAGCTCGGAGGCGACCATCCGATGACCGCGCGCCGGCGTCGCCGCGCGCTCGCCGTCTGGCTCCTCCTGGCCGCCGCCTGCGGCAGCGACGACGATGCTGCCCAGCCGGATGGTGGCCCGGGTGCCTCGTTCAGCCCTCCCGAGTGCCAGGTGGAGTTCGGCCACACGCTCATCTTCAAGACGGTCACCCTCCTGCCGCAGGGTGAGGGCGTCGACATCACCGGCGACGATGTCCCGGACAACCTGCTCGGCCGCATCGCGCCTCTGGCCAACCCGACCATCGTGCAGGTCATCGCGAACGGCACCGGAGTGTTCCTGCTCGACTTCACCGGCTGGGAGGATGCGCCGGCCGACGACGACGACATGGAGGTCACCTTCTACCTGGGAGCCGACTCCGACATACCGCCCGATCCATCCGACAACACGAGCGGCCACGGCGACTTCCTGGTGGTGGACCGCCAGTTCGACGTCGACTGCAACCCGCTCACGCGCGTCCCCACCTCGGTCGCGGGGCGCGTCGCGCGCGCCACCCCCGCCGTCTGGCGGTTCCTGATCGAGGGGGTCGGCACCCTCAGCTTCGAGCGGATCCAGCTCGAGGTGGAGTTCACCCCCGACCTGACCGGTTTCAGCGGCCAGTTCGGCACCGGCTGGGGCATGTGCAGCCTGGCCCACACCGAGGGCCCGCTGTTCGCCGGCGCCACCTTGCTCGAGCGGCTGGTCAACGACTTCGAGGAGCCGGACCCGGATCTCGATTTCGACGGCGACGGCCTCGAGCACGTGGTCGGCGACGGCGAGGGCATCGCCTCCTGCATCGACGGCGACGGGACGGTCATCGAAGGACCCGACTGTCCCTGCGACCCGCGCATGGGAGACGCCTACTCGGTGTCGGTGGCGGTCGAGGGCGCGGCCGCCACCATCTCCGGTATCATCTACGGCCAGTGAGGAGGCCCGTCCTTGTCGCCGTCGCCGCGACCCTGGCGACGTCGTGCACCCTCTTGACCGATTTCGACACCTCGTCCCTGGGCGAGGACTCGGACGCCCTCTGCTCCGACGAGGTGGACAACGACGGCAACGGGCTGACCGACTGCTCCGACTTCGGCTGTCTCGCCCAGCCCTCCTGCTGCGTCATCCCGCGGGTGGCGATCGACGACGATTTCTCACCCGCCTGCGCCGACGCCATCTGCTCCGAGGCCGATCCCGCCTGCGTCCCCGATCCGACCGTCTGGCAGAGCTGGGGCACCCCCGACCCGGTCCTGTGCCAGGGTCGGCTGTCGCCCAACAAGATCGAGCAGTGCTACGACGTCGGGGTCCTCGGCCTCACTCCCCTCACCTTCGAGCCCGGCCTGGTGGTCGCCGCCACCCTGGTCGGCATCCCCGAGCCGCGCGCCCGCATCGAGGTCGGCCTGACCCTGCAGGACGAGATCCGCGGCTCCTTCGATCCCTGCGAGAGCCTCACCACCGCCGAGCCGGTGCTGTCGATTCGCCAGCTGGCCGACGAGGGCGGCGGCTACCGGCTGGTGGCCCGCTTCGACGGCAGCGACGTCGGCCTGTCGGATCCGTTCACCGAGCCGTCGCCTCGCCAGATCGAGCTCGCCATCGCCGACGATCGCCGCGTCCACTACCTGGTCGACGGCATCGAGTTCGCCGCCTCGCCCGCGGAGCAGCCGCTGCCGCAGAGCGGCCCGGTCGGCCGGGTGGTCGCAGCCGGCCGCGGCACGGCTGCCGGGATCGACCGCATCACCGTCACGGTCGGCACCGATTGCGACACCCCCGCTCTGTGGAGCCCGGCCGAGTCGTTCATGGTGATGGAACCAGGCATCGCCGGCCGCTGGGACGACTACTCGGTCTTCGCGCCCGCCCTGACCGAGCGCGACGAGGGCGGCATCGATCTCTACTACGGCGGCTGTCGCGAAAAGGAAGGCTCCTGCGATCCGCTGGCCGCCGGGCTCGGGCTGGCGGCCGGCGTCGGGCCGTTCGAGTTCACCGCGGGCGAGGACTGCCCGCTGGTCGGCGCCGCCTCGATCGTCTGCGACGATGGCATCAAGTCGCCGTTCGCCGACCAGTTCGACAACCTGATCGACGCCGCCCCCTTCCGCATGGACGGCGAGATGATGATCCTCGCCTCGCAGGAGAACGGCGGCGACCAGATCGTCACCCTCCGCCTCGGGGATCGGGTCACCGCGCTCGGCGAGCTGGAGGATCGGATCCGGACGGGCAACTCGGGCGCCTGGGACGCGCACGAGGTCTGCTGCCCCGCCGTCACCGTCGGAGACGACGGCGTGGTCCGCGCCTGGTACGCCGGGCGCAACGGCGCCAACGCGCCCTGGCGGATCGGGCTGGCGCAGTCGAATGACGGCATCCGGTTCGAGAAGGACCCGAACAACCCGGTCCTGCGCGAGGGGAGCGCCGGCGCGTTCGACGGCGACGGCCTCACCGCGCCGGCGGTCCTCTTCGAGCGCGGCCTCTACCGCATGTGGTACGAGGCCCGCGGCTTCTTCGGCGCCACCAGCATCGGCTACGCCGTCTCCACCGACGGCGTTCACTGGCACAAGTACCCGGACAACCCGGTCCTCCTGCCCGACGACATCGGCCTGTCGGCGGTTCGCGCGCCGTCGCTCGCCCTCATCGGCGGGCACCTGCAGATGGTGCTCAGCGCCGAGGTCGACGCCGGCTCGGCGATCTACCGCCTGGTCAACGGCGACCCGGACGCCGACGCCGCCCCGGCGCCGCGTGGCATGCTCGGCCGATGACGCGACTCGTCCTGCTCGCCCTCGTCGCCCTGGCGCCGACCGCCTGCGGCAAGAAGGATCAGTCCTTCGAGGCAGGGATGCAGGAGCTGTGTGGCTCGACCGCCAGCCTGCCCTCCACGATGAAGCCGAGCGAGAAGGCGACCGCCATCGCCCGGGCCGCGGATGAGAAGGTCACGAACAAGGAGGTTCGCGCGCTCGCCGCCTCGCTGGCCTCGCTCGAGGGCAGCGCGAAGCTGACCCGCCTGCGCGAGGCCGCCACCCGGGCGGGCATCGAGCACTGCGGCCTCGCCGAGCTGTGGACCGAGAGCCCGATGACCGTGTCCCTGCGCGTCATCTGCGAGTCGCCGAACAAGGTCCAGCTGGCCCCCGACAGCGACCCGTCCAGCCGCGCCCAGGCCATCGCCGACTACATCAAGGCGAACGTGACCGACCGGGATGCCCTCGCGCTCATGAGTGAGCTCGCCAGCGACGCGCCGGCATCGAAGAGCGCCCACCTGGCCAGCGTCGCCCGCGCCCACGGCATCGACCCGTGCCCGCTGGCCGAGCTGCCCTGAGCCGCGCCGCCGTCTAGTCGTCGATCACCGTGGCCTGCGCTATCCAGATGTCGAAGTCTCCCCCCGAGCGGTCGGAGTGGAAGTAGAGGATGCAGTCGTCGCGCGACAGCGAGCCCGGGTAGCTGATTCCTTCGTTCAGGTCGTCCGCCGGGAGCGCGGTCTCGAACGTCCCCCCTCCGCCACGGACGGCCCGGTAGAGGGTGCCGTCGGCCGAGAAGAACAGGACTCGATGGTCGCTCGAGACCACCGGAGCGATCTGCTGGATGTCCGGGCCGATGTTCAGCGACGTCGGCGAGTTCCAGTCGGCGCCGCTCCGGGTGGAACTGTAGACTCGAAGCACATCGGGGCTGCCGCTGCGCGACGAGGTGAAGTACATCCTGTCGTCGCCGACCAGGTAGGGGTGCATGTCGCGCACCCCCTCGGTGCCGAAGTTGACCAGCTCGCCGGGGTACGGGAACAGCCCGCCGCCGGCGCCCCGATCGCTGACGAAGATGTGGTCGACCGCGTTGCTGTAGTAGAGCTCCGTCGCGTCGGGCGAGAGGAACGGAGCGTCGTTGTTGGCATCCGACGAAAACTCCTGCTCGTACCTGCTGGTCTCGGAGTCGAACAGGGTGTCCGGGGCATCGCGGGTCACGAAGAACAGGTTTCCGCCGAGGAAGCGTCCTCCGTCCCGCTCCTGGGCGCGGACCCAGTAGAGGGTCAGGTCGTCTCGCGACACCCGCGGCCAGCCATCCTCCCAGGTCGTGTTGATGGAGCTCGGGGCGGTCGTCAGCAGGACCGGCTCTCCGAACGGAAGCGCGGGGTCGCACCGCGGCCCCCCGCCGCCGGCGTCCGGCTCGCCGCCACCGCCGTCCTCGCCCTCCCCTCCGCCATCCAGCCCCGGCGGCTTCGTCAGGTCCGAGAGACAGCCGGACGAGGACGCCAGGGCCGCGCACAAGGTCGCGATGGCGCAGCGCCGCCCCCCCACGTGACGACGATAGCACGTGCGCTCGAAGCCCCGGCCCGCAGCTGCCGGCGACGGCGGCCCGATCCGAAAAAAAGAGAGGGCCACTCGCAATCGCGAGTGGCCCTCGAGAAAAACCCCGGCACCGTCCTACTCTCCCACAGAGTCTCCCCTGCAGTACCATCGGCCCTGGAGGACTTTACTTCCGTGTTCGGGATGGGAACGGGTGTTACCCCTCCGGCATAGGCGCCAGGAAAAAAGTGAAGCGCGAAAGACGCTGACCTCTCGGTCCGCGTCACACGAAATGCGGTGAATCGCTGCGCCCATTCTGGGATTCAGCAGCGAAGTTGGACCACCATCCCGCGACTCGCCTGGCTCACGCCTGGCGGCATCGTGAGAAAAAGAAAAAGGTGGTCAAGCCTCACGACCAATTAGTACTGGTTAGCTCCGCGCATTGCTGCGCTTCCACACCCAGCCTATCAACCACGTGGTCTTCGTGGGGTCTTCAGGAGGCCGAAGCCTCGGGGACGCAT
>Ga0111538_10007593_pt1 | contig 14607 bp, 5 predicted proteins | sample SoiMethybrSBSTD1_FD_79669 | JGI IMG/M metagenome (GOLD analysis project Ga0111538, IMG submission 79669) | Bulk soil microbial communities from a Populus tree surrounding site in Tennessee, USA - Soil MetaG P. TD hybrid SBSTD1 (version 2)... | ecosystem: Environmental > Terrestrial > Soil > Tree... | reverse complement strand
GTTGCGGCGCACGACGGCGCGTAGGCGATGCTTGCCGCCGGGGATCGTTATCTTTGTTTCATAAACTTTCGACGCGGACTGGTTCGTCTCGACCTGCACCATTTCGATGGGCGTTTTGTCGAGCATGAACGTGAGATTTATGGCGTTGGTCGTTTCCTGCCGCGCGTACGCGCGCACGCGAACCACATAGTCGCCTGGGACGGGGACCGTTTGCGCGACTGCGATGTCATCCTCCTCGATACTGTTGAGGGCGACCCAGCCGTCGCCGCGGCGTTTCGCGTTGTAACCAACTTCGAGTTCATCCACGGCGAACCGTTGCGTTCGCGGCTTCATGCGGCCCAACGCGGCGTCGACGATCTTTTCGGCAGCGGTCAAATATTTTTCGGCGAGGATCGGGGGCATCGAGAGCGCGTCGCCGATGTTATCGAAGCCGTAGCCGGAATCGTCCACCGGGAAATCGTCGGCGGGTTGAAAATCGACGCCAAGGAGGTCGCGAATGGTATTGTTATATTCGGTGCGATTGAGCCGGCGAATGGTGACGCGGCCGGGGTCGGGATTCGTACAATCGGTCTTGACAACGGCGCTCTGGACCCACGCGATGATCGCGCCACGCTCCGTTTCCGTGGGCTGCGTTTTTTTCTTTGGCGGCATTTCGTGGCCCTGGAGCATTTCCATGATCCGTTGCCACGTCTGAGCGTCCGCAAGAGCGTCGGCCTCGCTCTTCCACTTGTCGAGCGAGAGATCGCCCTTGGTTTTGCCGTTGCCGTGGCAATCGAAACAATACTGTTTGAGGAGCGGCGTAACATTGTCGGAATACGTGAAGATCTTCGGCGCGGCGAGCAAGCTCGTGGCGGCGAACAGGGCGATTAACAGAGTGCAAAATCTCACGCGATCCCACTTCGACGGCAAAAGCGGACGATTTATTTCCAAATTCGCCCCTTTTTTGCCGGCTTGCGTTCTGAGCGAAGCCTTGGAAAGAATCGTGCATGAACATGAAAATTCCAACACTCGTTTTGTGTCTCTCGGCGGGAACATTGCTCGCTGCCGACGCGAATAAACCTGGTTACTAAGACACGCCCATCATCCCCGGCACCAAGTGGCATGTGCACGACAGCGACCGGCCCCATCCGCCCATCGTGAAACCGGCCGAAAAGTTCAGCCAGGGAGCGACAGCGCCGGCGGACGCGATCGTGCTTTTCAATGGGAAGGACTTTTCGAAATGGAAATCCGGCAAAGGCGGCGAAGTGACGTGGAAGATCGAAAAGGATTACATGGAAGTCACGCCGAAGTCCGGCATCATTCGCACGGTCGACGAGTTCAGCGATTTTCAACTCCATCTTGAATGGGCCACGCCATCGAAAGTTGAAGGGGAAGGCCAGGGCCGGGGCAACAATGGTGTGAACATTTTTGGCCTTTACGAAGTGCAAATTCTCGATTCGTACGACAACATCACCTACGCGGATGGCCAGGCTAGTGCGCTGTACGGGCAGTTCCCGCCGTTGGTTAACGCCTCCAAGCCTCCCGGCGAATGGCAAACCTATGATATATTTTTCGAAGCGCCGCGCTGGGATGAATCGGGCAAGCTGTTGAGCAAGGCGAAGATCACCGTCATCCACAACGGGTGTGTCGTCCATCACGGCACCGAACTCGTCGGTCGCACGGGTCATCGCAGCTTTGGCAATTACGACAAGCCCCAGCCGAGCAAAGGGCCGATCGAACTTTACGAGCACGGCAACCCGGTGCGCTTCCGCAACATCTGGATTCGTCCGCTGGGCGAGTACGATGCCGGGAAGTCGTAAGGCCCCCCTCCGATCAGACGCCGGGTTCGCCGGAGGACGCCGCGGAACGGCGTCCCTACCGCGTTTACGGAGAGATGCGCTGAATGCGATAGAAGCGCTGGGGCGGTGACGTAGCCAGAGAATCAGTAACGGAGGCTGTCGCGCCCACCGCCTCCACGTTCGAGAGGTTTTGCCACGCCGCGCCGAGGTCGTCCTTGAATTGGACGCGGTAGCTGATGCCCGGCTCGGCGCTCCAAGTGATGACGAATTGACCGGTGCCGTTGAAGGCCGCGCTGAGGATTTCAATATCGCCCGGAGGCGTAAACGGAATCACGTTGGCGGCGCGCGGCGTGGGCGAAGGCATGAAGTAAAGGTCCTGAGCGCCGTCGCGCCACCGGCCCTGGCTGATATTGTTGGTTTGGTTCCCGAACGTCACTGAGTCGACGACGGTGCCGTTGGGCGCGAACAGACCAATGGCTTCCCCGGCCTGACGCAACTGGAAGCCAGCGTGGAGATCAGCCCGGTTGGTGGCATTCTGGCCGGTTTCGTTATCCGCCCAGACGAGGAGGAAGCCCCGTGCTGGAATGGTTGTTCCGGACGGAATCGACCAACGTGCGCCACCCACAGTCAGAACGTCCGACAATGAATAATCGGTGAGATCGACGGCTACGTCGTTCGGATTATAGAGCTCGAACCAGTCATCGAAGTCACCATCCGCGGGATCGGTCACGAAGGTGGTGTTCGCGGCCATCCATTCGTTGATGAGCACGGGCAGGGGCGCGACCGTATTGTCGTTGGCGGCGCCGGGCGTCGTGACGAAGAAGCTCTCGCGCAGACCAAACTCGCCATCGGGATAGTAACCGAAGGAGCGCTCGCCAATGCTCGAGTAATTGATGTAATCGAGCACCGCTGGGTGCGCGTCGAGTGGGAACACCAGCGCGAGGGAACCCGCGGTGGGCGAGATGCGAAAGCTCGTGTGGAGGGCAGAGCCCGTTGATTCCGCGGGCTCGCCGTCGAGCCACACGAGCAGGAACTGTCCCGGGGCGACCGAGGTGCCGGGGGGAAACGCCCAGCGGGTCAGGTTGGTGTAGTTGTCGGCCAGGTACCAGCCGGTGAGGTCGATGGTGTTCGTGCCGGAGTTATAGAGTTCGACCCACGGATCGCGGTCGCCGCCGTTATCGGCGATACCCGTGAGATTGTTCGGCTGGATTTCGTTGATCCAGAGTTTTGGAAACTCGGCCATTGGCGCGGCTGTCGGATTCGGAGAGCCAGGGCTGGCGGGAATCGGACGATAGTTGATGGCCGAAACGGTGCGGAAGGGAGTGGTATAACGGAAATGAAGGCCCGTGCCGTTGGTGCTTGGGAGGTACCACAGACTGAAAGTGTAGGTGCCGCTTGCGTTGAGCGGGTCGTGGGTCTGGATGACCGTCGAGCCGGGGCTGCCGCCGCCCGCGCCCACAATGTGGAGGCTGTAGTTGCCACTGAAGGCAACCGCGCCGGAAACGGCGCTGTTGGTGTACCCGCCAAGGGTGCGCCAAGGGTCCATCGCGCCGGTCTCGAACCCGCCATTGGCGACGTAGTTGGAGCCGACTCCCGGTTGCGTACCCGCGACCACGGAAACCTCATCAACATAAACGTCACCGGCTGAAGCAAGATAAAGGAGAAGGTCGGTTGCGGCGGAACCAGGCGTGCCGGTGACACTCAGGAAGCGCCAGCCACTGCCGTCGGTCCAGTTGGCGACGCGGCTGTTGTCCTGAGACGCGTCAATGAGTTGGAGGGAAGGGCCGTTGCCATCCGGAGCGGACGGCCAAGGAAGATCGTCGTCGTAGGTGACAATATCAACGACCAGATCGGTTGCAGGCGGAAATCCCGGCTTGATCAACGTGAGCGTTTCGCCGCCGCCGTCGAGTTCGCCGGCGAATTCGCCAACGACGCGGTTGTTGGTGCTGCTGTAGGTCGCCGCGAAGATGTCGCGGTCTTTGGCGACAACGAGGAATGCGCCGGGCTCGATGATCGTGCCGCCGGCAAATTCGAAATCGACTCCATTGATTCGCCAACCCGAAATGTCGAACGTTGTCGTTGCCGAGGTGTTGTAAATCTCAACGAACTCCGCACCCGGGACGGTGGGGTTGTACATGATTTCGTTGATGACGACGCGACCGACTGGCGATTCGGGGGTCGCGGTCGAAGTGACGTTGATCGAATCCGTGAGCGTCGCGATCGAGTTGCCAGCGCCATCATAGGGCTCGAGCGTGATGCTGTTGACACCGTTGGTGAGCGGGATGCGCAACGACCACGCGGTGACGCTGGTCCACGTAATCGGGTAATCCATGCCGTTAATACGAATGCCACGCACCGTGATGGGCGCGGTGCCAGCGAGGGTGACCGCCGTGGTGTTGGTGGTGAAGTTGTTGCCGCCGTTGCTGGTGATCGCGAACGCCGCGGCCACCGCGTTGAGTTGGTTTACGAGGTAAGTGCGTCGCTGGCTGAACCAGGTTTTGACCGCGGTGGGCGCCGCAAGCGATTGTCCATCGCACAAGGTGATGCCGTTGGCGACGAGCGAGTTGTATTTCGCGTCCATGACCGCTTCGTACTTCGCCTGCACGAAAGCCTTGTTGACGGCGTTCTCGACGGTGCGCAAGTAAGCGCGGCGAAACGGCGGATGATTGTACATGCGCGTCACGGTCGGATCGTCCGAACTGAAGAGCGGGCCACTCAAGGCGGTGTAACCGCCCGGGCCGCTTGGCGATACGAGCATCAGCCAGTCCAGATCGAACATGTAGAGCTGCCATTTCCCGCTGGGCGGTTTGAACATGTACATGTTTTTGCCGATGTCATGGCCCCAGCTATCGAAGTTGTTGATGATGTGCTCGACGCAAAAGATGCCCATCATTTGCTCGATGTCGGCGAGCGCCTCAGCCTGGGTGGTATAGGGCTCCGGGGCAGGCGAGTTGAGCACGTCGGCAAGGACGAGCAGATTACTGTAATCGTTGGCTGAGTCGTAAGCGCGCTTGAGCCAGTACCAGCGATATTTTTCGAGCTTCTTTTTCATCCCGCCGTTCACCAGGTCGCGCGTGTTGTAGACCTGCAACTGCGGCTCGGGGTCGGCAATCAGGCCGCCCCCATCGCTAAACTCGAAGGCGCGATCGATCTTGTAGAATTCCCCGTCGGAATCGCCGGGCGACCACTGTTCCAGGAAGTCGCTGCCAGGTTGTTGCGCCGCCTCGAACACGCCGCCACGCTGCATGTCAGTAACACCGTTGATCGTCAGCCGAATGAAGTAGCGATGGCTGAACGCGAGATCGATCTGGTCGGCGATCCAGTAGGCCATCTGCTCCTGAATGGCCGTGTTCTCGTTGCCGTGGCCACCGGGCCAATCGAGCACGAGCGCGTTGTCGCCGAGGAACATATCATCGGAAGGTATCTCAATTGTGTAGCCGCACCGGCGACCTGTCGGAGTGTCGAAGCTCGGACCAATGTATGGACTCCCTGCGTAGGTCGCGCCGACATTATAAATGACGCGATGATTTCCCAGCACAAACGTCACATCGTTGAGTGTGTTGTTGAGATTGTGGCGTTGGTCCCAGGCGTTGAAAGAGGCCTGGGTCATCCAGATGCGATACGACGGGAAATTACCCGTGGGAACCGATTCGCCGAATCGCACCAGACATTCGCGCGCGGGCACTGTCGTCGGAAACGTGGAAGTCGAGGACGGAGAAAACGCATCTGTGGCCTGGACGTGAAAGGCGACGAGCGTGCCGTTGCCCTGGCCCGGAATGGTCGCGGCAAAAAGACCGTCCCCGGCGACGGCGTCGCCGCCAGTGCCGTTGTCGAGCATAGTGAGGTTGGTGAGCGCGGCGCTGGGATCGAGACGATAGCGAAGCTGGACGGAAGCGAGGCCATCCGGGTCATGAACGCGCGCGGTGACCACGACCGGTTGGTTTGCGGCGGGCACGGCTGGATGGTGCACGACATCAGAGATTGCAGGCGGCGCGTTGTTGAGGGCGCGGCTGTTGCGCGCGCCGGGGGTGCCGAGATTGGTCGGAAGATCCATTGCCACTGCGGCTTCGTGCCAGTTGCCGCGGAGGCGAAACAGGATTTCAGGATGCCCGCGCAGCCAGCGGACCTTGGCGCGGATCGTATTGGTAAGACCGCTTGCTTGCGCGGCGGTCAGCGGGGTGCGAATGCGATTAACCTGGTTGTCTCCGCGGTCGGTCGCGCGGACGTGATACGAACGGGCGCTTGCGTAGCCCTCTGAAGTCTCCTGGCTAGATTGCGATTGCGTGCCCTCGGCCGTCCAACCCGTGGCGCCGCTTTCGAAGGTTGAATTTGCGATGAGATTCACGCCCGCCGGGTTCAGGACTTCGACGTCATCGATGAGGCATTCGCCCGCGCCTTGCAACAGGACTTGAAGCTGGTCGGCCGCGGAGGTCCCGTGGTCCAGAATTCCCGAAACGGAAAAAATCGTCCATGGCGCCTTGGCGCTTTCGTCGCTGTCGGCCCAGTTTGCGGCGAGGCGATTGTCGCTGCGTGGGTCGATCAACTCGAGGCTGCTGCCGCCGCCGTCGGACCACTGGCCCCAGCGCCCGCCTTCACGATAGGTTACCTCGTCGACGACGATGTAATTATAATTCGTGATCACCGTGTTGTTGTTTGTGGTCAAGACGGGATCGGGCATGGCGAGGGCGACGCGCTCACCGCCGTTGGCGAGCGAGCCGTTGAAGTCGCCGACGGTGTTTGCCGTGTTGAGATTGGGATAGCGCGAGATCAGGCGAGTGGCGTCGCGGGCAATCACGAGGTAGCCGCCGGCGGGAATGGTTGTGTTCGCGGCGATGGTGTGCGAAATGCCACCGGCAATTCGCCAGCCACCGACATTGGCCGCGGTTGTTCCGCGGTTGTGCAGTTCGATAAATTCGTCGTCGCTGTCGTGCGAGATAGGATTGTACATGATCTCGTTGATCACCACGGGGCGAATCGGCAGCGCGGCGTTGTTCGTGCCCTGCGTGACCGACGCCAACTCGGAGAAGGTGGGCGCTCCGTCCGGATAACGTCCCGAGGAAACGCCGTTGGCCTGCGCTTCGAAACGGACGGCGTCGATGACGCGCGTGTTGGCGGCGTCGCGGAAATAAATGCGCTCCCCGCCCGAACTTAGCGCAAAGCCGAGCTGGTTTTGGTCAAAGGAAAAGAACGTGCGCGGCTGAAGTACGGTGCCGGGGGGGATCGTGAACTTGTTGGTTTCGCGGTCGTCGCTGAGGAAGCAACCGGAGATATCGACAGCCTGATTCCCGTGGTTGTAAAGCTCGATGAAATCCACTTGTGGAAGATCGGTGTGCGCGAGGAACTCGTTGATGACGACATTGCGCAACGGGTCCACCGTGACGGAGTCGTCCGCGCCCGGCGAGCCGCCCACTGAGTCGCTGGAGGCCCAGGCGCGCGCGTCGCCTTCGCCGTAGGAAGGCCGCGCCAGGACGAGCGAGTGCCCGGCGCCATCCGCCGATGTGGGCCAGGGCGATTCGGTGTCGTAATTCGCTTCGAGGAACACCGCGCCAATGCGATTGCGAAGCTGGATCGTTCCGCGGTCGTTTGGGAGGCTGTTGGTATTCGAGAATGGACCGAGCACGCCCGTGATGCCGTAAACGGCTTGAACGTCAGCGGGATCTTGCGCGATGACCAAAAATCCGCCGCCGGGAATGACCGTGCCCGGTGCGAAGGTGAAATCAGCATCGCCATCGAGGCGCCAACCGCTGATGTCTTCGGGCGTTGCCAGCGAATTGAACAACTCCACGAATTCGACGTTCCGCCCATCCGCGCGGTCCGCGGGATTGTACATAATTTCCGAAATTACCAGGCTGGTGCGGCGGCTCGATTGGCCGAGCGGTTCGCGTGGGAGCGGCCCGGTCAAGGCGGAAGGCGACGTGACATTCGAAAAGTCACGAAATGCCGCGGTCGTCGTCTGGCTGGTGTTGTGACTCGAGGCCGCGAACCCGACGTAAACGCTCGCTGGCATTGAGACCGTCGCTGAACCAAGCGCCGTCCAGGCTACACCATCGAAACTCGCGTAGCCGGTGAAGAGGTTGCCCACGCGCTGCAAGCGCAGCCAGGTATTGGGGTAATTGACCGGAAACGAACCGGCGATCGTGGCCGCTGCGGCCGCCGTCACGCGCGCTTGAAAGTAGCTGCCGCTGATGCTCGGCGTCGCGAACGCGCCTGCGAAGCGCCCGCCGGCATTGAGGTCTTCGCGCGCAATCAACCCCGCTTCGGACCATGCGTCGGCCAGCGACAGGGAAGCAACGCGCACCCGCACATCGAAATTGTCGGTGCGGGTTTGATAATTGAACTGGAACTGATCCGACGTGCCGCCAAGGTCCGTGCCGCCCGCGATCAGGTTGAGTCCGCCGGCAGCCGGCACTGTGCCGCCCGCCGGCTGCGGGTTGCCAATTGCGATCGGCGTGAATGAAACGGCGCTGAAGTTTGTTCGGGTGTTGGCCGCGATGAGGTTGCCCGCGAGATCGGCGATGTTGTTGAGCACGAGCGTGTAAGTGGCGCCCTCCGCCAGCGTGGCCACGTTCAGAAACACGTTGCTCTGCGAACCGTCGAGAGCCGCGTTCACAATCGCGATGCTGCCGCTCGCATTGGTGATGCGATAATTTGTCACGTTCGTCGCCGAGTTGGCCTGCACACGCTCGGAAAAGCCGACCAGCACCTGCGTCAGACCCATGGCCTGCGCCGAGGTGAGCGTCGGGGGCGCATCATCACCGATCACCGTCAGCACCGCGTTGCTGCTCCCGATGGTGTAGAACGTGTTGCTCACAAAGTTTTGCGCAACCGCTTTGAATATCGCGCCGTTGTCCGTCAGTTGCACTGCCGCAAGCGTGTAGCTCGAATTCGTCGCGCCGCTGATTGCCACATTGTCGCGATACCATTGATACGTCGGCGGCGGATTGCCGCGCGCGCCTACAATAAATGTGGCCGGGGTTCCTTCAACCACCGTCAGGTTTTGCGGCTGATTCGTGATCGTCGCCGGCGTGCTGACGAACGCGTTCGGAGCGACCGTGATCGACGGCAGCCCCCCTGCCTTGATCAACACGTAATCCACTTCGAATTCCGCGGGGCCGCCCAGGCTCGTCGCGCCGATCCCCGCAAACCCGCTGCGTGCGGTCCGCGCCGGAATATAATCATACGTTCCCTGCCATGACGCGGGCTCGGGCTGCGATCCATCCGCCAGCCAGATTTTTCCGAACACGTCGTTAATGCCGCCCTGCGAAGTGGCGTTGGGCTCGTGCCGCAGGCGCAGCCAGTACCACGTGTTGTTTTGCCATGCGAACGGCAACTCCGTGCCCCACGCGCGCGCGTCGTCCAGGAACTCGATGTGCCGCTGGCCCGCACTCGGCTCGTCGCGGAAAAACCAATTGATGCCCTGGCTTGACACCGGATCGATCACCGTGCTGATGCCGGCGCGCGAAGGATCACCTGTGCCGAAACTCGTGACGCGAATGCGCGCCAGCACCTCCTGCACGGAACTGTCGTAGCCCGCGACTTCGTACAACAAATGATTCGGGTCGCCGGTCGTACTCGTGACACGCAGCGCCCCGCCGCTGACCGAATAGACAGGCTGGCCGCGAACCACCCAATTGGGATTGAGAGTCGCTCCATCGAAATCATCCTGGAAGCCGTTGACGGCGCTGCCGACCTCTGATGGTAAAAATTGAGCGTGCGTGGTAATGGCACACGACAGCCCGACGACAAATAGACGCAAGTAAGGACGCTTAGGCACGGTCTGAAAATCTTACATCAACCAGCGCTGGTTTCAACCGTTGTGTGCGAAAACACGCTTCCCCGCCGGCGGCGCTCCTGCTCCGTGCGGCTAAAAGAGTTCCCGCTGTTGGGCGGCGGCGAGCTTCCTGCGCATCTCTTTTCCCACCCTTAGCAATTCCTGCAAACGCTTTGCCAGTTTCGGGGCATAGTTTGAGCGGTTGTTGTTCGCCACGACATGGAGTTCCTGGACCTCTTTCTCCAACTCGCGAATGCGGGCGGCAAGCTGCTGCGTTTCTTCCTCCGAGTAATCGTAATCAAAACGCTCGGCGACCGAGCGGCCTTTGATGTAGCCCTCCTCGTTGCGCCCATGAATGCGCAGGTAACCGAGGCGGGGATTGGTCGCGCAATCGAAGCCGGGCATCACGGTGAAATGCTCGCTCTCCGGCGCATCGACCAGCACGAGAGTGACCTTGCGCTCTTTGAAGTAGGCGATTGTATCCTGAAGTTGTGGGCCCGTCGCCCAATCGCGATTGCGCAGTTCGACGGCCACGGCCAAACCGGCGAAATGTTCCCAGAGAGTGTCCAGTTCGCTCAATTGATGATGCTTCGGACGGAACGCCGGCGAGAGTTGCAAGAGGAACGCGCCCAACTTGCCCGCGTCCTTGAGCGGTGAAATCTCGCGCAGAAACCGGCCGGCAATGAGCTCCTGGCTTTTGGAAGTCAGTTCAACCTTGCCGCCTTTCAATGGCACCTTCGCTCGTATGTCGGGAGGGAGGAATTTCGCTTCCATCGCGTGCCGCGATAAAACTTTCGGCAGCTTCACGTCGAAGACGAAGTCGTCCGGCGTTTCATCGCACCAGCGCTCCACGACTTTGGCCTGGGGCAGAGCGTAAAAAGTCGCGTTCACCTCGACGAAATTGAAATGCTCCCCATACCAACGCAGTCGCTGACGGGCCGGCAGCTTTGGCGGATACCAATCCGCCACGAAGCCGGGATCAGTCCAACTCGCCGTGCCGATGAGAATTCGAGCCCGCGCCGCCATTCGCCGGAACGTAACTCCTTATCCCGGTACGGCAATGTCCGTGATGCACCGGTTGGTGCGCGGAGGTTTAGTCAAAAGCGTAACCTTAATGAAACGCAGGGGTCACCATAGTCACTGCCGCGGGTGCAGTTCGGTGGACCATCGGCAGAACTCAAAATTTATGCGCTACTCAATTGCATCTGCTCTCGGCGTGCTGGCCGCGCTCTCTACAACTGTTACCGCGGCGAACTGGCCTGCCTGGCGAGGCGACGGAACCGGGGTCTCGTCCGAAAGAAATCTGCCGCTCAAATGGGGGACGAACGAAAATGTGCGATGGCGCGTGGTGCTGCCGGAGCGGGCGAACTCGTCTCCCATCGTGTGGAGCGACCGCGTCTTTGTTGCGCAGGCGGTAAGCGGCGAGAACCGCCGCATGGTAATGTGCTTTGACCGCAAAGATGGCAAGCTGCTCTGGCAATCGGGCGTGACGTACACGGAGCGAGAGCAGACCCAGCGCGAGAATCCTTATTGTTCGGCGACACCCGCGGCGGATGGCGAACGCGTGATCGCCTCGTTTGGTTCGGCGGGCCTGTACTGCTACGACTTCGCAGGCAAGGAACTTTGGCACCGGGATTTTGGGAAGATGAACCACGCCTTCGGCAATGGCTCATCGCCGATTATCGTGGGCGACCTTTGCGTCTTTAACTTCGGACCGGACCAAAAGGCGCGGCTGATCGCGATGAACAAGAAAACCGGCGAGACGGTTTGGGAAGCTGAGCCGCCGAAGGTCGATCCGAGCGAGCAACAAATGAATTTCGCAGGGCGCGGCGGTCCGGGCGGACCCGGTGGGGGCGATGGTCCTCGCGGTGGTGGCGGCCAGGGGCGCGGTGGCGTCGGCGGCTTTGGGCTCGGCAGTTCTCTCGGGCCGCAGATGTTCGCGCAGGCCGACAAGAACACTGATTCCAAAGTCACGAAAGAGGAATGGACCGCGGTGGCGGACCTGTGGTTTGACAAGCTTGATGCGGAAAAGACCGACAGAATCACGCGCGACCAATTCGCCGAGCGGTTTTATGATGCCGTGCCGCCATCCGATAATTCAGGCGGCAACGCGGGCGGTGACAATCCTCCGCAGCGCCGGCGCAGCCAGACCACCGCTCCAACTTTCTTTGCCGCGGTCGATGCCGATAAAAACGAGGCGCTCAGCCGCAGTGAATTGAAAAGCGCGTTCGCGAAATGGTACGATCAGTGGGATGCGGACAAGGCCGGCTCCCTCAGCGCGGAGAAAGTCGCCGAGGGCCTGAATGCGGCATTGCCTCGTCAACAGTTCGCCGGCGGACCCGGTGGACAGGGTGGGCCGGGTGGCGGTGGTGGTGGCCGGGGCGGCGGCATGGGCGGAGGCATGGGCGGCGGGTCGTGGAGCACACCGCTGCTCATCAAGACCTTAGAAGGCGATCAATTGATTATGAACTTCCCGAATCGTCTTGCCGCTTACGACGTGAAAACAGGCAAACAGCTTTGGCTGAGCAAGGGATTGGGATCGACGATTTACACAACGCCCGTGTGGGGCGCGGGCACCATCGTCGGCATGACGAGCGGGCCGGGCGGGGGCGGCGCGATCGCGGTGAAACCCGGCGGCAGTGGTGACGTGACCGACAGCCAGCGCGTCTGGCGCCTCGAACGCGTGAAGGGTTCGATCGGTTCTGGAGTGATTCACGACGGCCATCTTTTCACCATCAGCCAGGATGGAATTGCAGCCTGCCTCGATCTCAAGGACGGCAAGACGGTCTGGGAAGAACGGCTCAAAGGCAGTGGCAGCCGCGGCGGCTCGTGGTCCTCGATGCTCCTTGCTGACGGAAAAATCTACGTGCCGAATCAATCCGGAGACGTGTTCGTGTTGCGCGCCGCGCCAAAGTTTGAAGTGCTGGCAACGAACTCCGTGGGCGAACCCACCAACGCTTCCCTGGCCCCTTCGGGTGGCGAAATCTTCATGAGGACCGACAAGGCGCTGTGGTGCTTCGCAGCGAAATAGCCGCCGACGTGAGGAGGCGCCGACTAAGTTTCCCCCTGGTTCGTCTGATCAACGACCACCTTCAGCGCACGAGGGGATGGCGTGGCTGCAATCGCGATCGCGTCGGCCGTCTGGCTAAGCGGAAAGCGGTGGGTGATGAGCGGACGCACGTCCAGTTTGCGCGAGAAAACGAGGCGGGCGGCTTCGTTCTGAATCATTATATCTGAGGAGTAGCTGCCGATAAGGTCCTTCTCGTCGACGCACACTTTCGAAAGATCAATTTGAGTTTCCGCGCCGCGCTTCGTGTGGGCGAAGAGCAGGATCTGGCCTGCGCCGCGAATTTGGTCAAGGCACTCGCGCACGACTGCATCCGATGGCGTGGCGATGATCGCTGCGTCGGGCCGCGGGTAGGCTGGCGATGAGCCACTGTCCGGCCGAAAGGCAAACTGCGCCCCGAGTCTTTGCGCGAGCTTCAATCGTTCCGAAATCAGATCGCTGGCAATGACGTTGACTTTGCGCAACGCAAGAAGCCGCGTGAACATCAGTCCGATTGGCCCCTGGCCCGCCACGAGCACGTGATCGCCCGGCAGAAGGTTGAGGCGGCGCACCGCTTTGAGCACGGTGTTCACGGGTTCCAGCATGGCGCCTTCTTCGAACGTGTTGCGCGGCGGAATCGTGACCACGCCCGGAAAAACGAACGGCATCACGCGCACGTATTCCGCATAGCCGCCCCCAGCCGGTTCGAATCCCGCCGTGATGCCGGTTTTCTTGTATTGTGGGCACTGCGCAAACGCGCGATGACGGCACGCGTGGCATTTCATGCACGGCACGTGATGATGAAGGGCGACTCGCTGGCCGACCCTGAACCCGCGCACGCGCGCGCCCACCTTAACGATCGTTCCTGAGGTTTCGTGTCCGAAAACGCGTGGCGAGGGCACCGTCCCGTATTGAATCTTTTTGATGTCGGTCGGGCACACGCCGCAAACGGCGACTCTTACGAGAATATCATTGGCGGTGATGCGCGGAACCGGCAGCGTCTCTACGCGAAGGTTGTTGATCCCGCGATACACGACCGCCTGCATTGTCTTGGGCAGCTCCGGCATGCGCGCAGAATTGAGCAGCAAAGTCGCGGAGACGCAAAGACGGAATCGTTGTGCTCTTTGCGCGGTGTGCGCGACGGTGTTACATCTTCGCAGTGCACGAAACGGGTGTCATTCCGGTGAAGTCCGAGCGGCAGGCAATGGACTGGAGTCTTGTGCTGGTGAGCCAGGGCATCGAAAGCACCATCGAGCGCGTGCCGGAATCGGAGAACTGGCAATTGAGCGTGCCCTCGAATGATTACGCGCGAGCGGTGCAGGCCCTTCGGCAGTATCATGCGGAGAACAAACGCGGCACGTGGGTGCGCGAATTGCCTGCGGGTTTGCTTTTGGATTGGCGCGCCCTTGCCTGGGCTGCGGCGATGCTGCTCATTTACTTTGCCAACGCAACCAGCGGTGACATGTGGGAAAGTGCAGGTCTTATGAGCAGCCAACTCGTGCGGGCAGGGCAATGGTGGCGCTTGTTTACGGCGACTTCGTTGCACGGCGACGTGGCGCACCTCGCGTTCAACGTCACCACGGGAATCCTACTCGTGGGCCTCGCGATGGGTGCATATGGCCCCGGCTTTGGACTGCTCACGTGTTATCTGGCCGGAGTCGGCGGTAATCTTGTGGGACTGCTTTTGTATCCGAGCACGCATCAAAGTCTCGGCGCTTCGGGAATTGTGATGGGCGCCTTGGGCGCAATCACAGTCCAATCCGCCGGCACGACTTCGATGGTCGTCCGCAACGTTATTCTGCGAGCCTTTTGCGGCGGGTTCCTCTTGCTCGTGTTGCTGGGCCTGAGTCCCGACCCTCGCACCGACATCGTTGCGCACATTGGCGGGTTCGCGACCGGTGCGTTGCTGGGATTTTGCCTGGCACTTGGCGGTGCGCGCTTGTCAAGGGCTGCGGACTACGTGGCGCTGGCTCTCTGCGTCGTCCTTTTCATTGTTCCGTGGGTACTCGCGC
>Ga0111538_10007590_pt1 | contig 14609 bp, 15 predicted proteins | sample SoiMethybrSBSTD1_FD_79669 | JGI IMG/M metagenome (GOLD analysis project Ga0111538, IMG submission 79669) | Bulk soil microbial communities from a Populus tree surrounding site in Tennessee, USA - Soil MetaG P. TD hybrid SBSTD1 (version 2)... | ecosystem: Environmental > Terrestrial > Soil >... | reverse complement strand
GCCGCCGCGGTGGTGATGGCGTTCGACGAGGCGGGGCAGGCGGCCACCTACGAGGACAAGATCCGCATCTGCACGCGCGCCTACCGCATCCTGGTCGACGAGGTCGGCTTTGCGCCCGAGGACGTCATCTTCGACCCGAACATCCTGACCGTCGCCACCGGGATGGAGGAGCACAACAACTACGCGGTCGACTTCATCAACGCCACGCGCTGGATCAAGGCGAACCTGCCGCACGCCAAGGTGAGCGGCGGCGTGTCGAACATCTCGTTCAGCTTCCGCGGCAACAACCGCGTCCGCGAGGCGATGCACGCGGCGTTCCTGTACCACGCGATCCAGGCCGGCATGGACATGGGGATCGTCAACGCCGGGATGCTGGAGGTGTACGAGGAGATCGAGCCCGAGCTGAAGGTGCTGGTGGAGGACGTGCTGCTCAACCGGCGGCCCGACGCCACCGAGCGCCTGGTTGATTTCGGCGAGCGGCTGAAGGCGGCCGACGCCGGCGACGGCGCCGGCGACAAGCAGCAGAAACAACAGAAGGACGACGAGTGGCGGAAGGGCACGGTCGAGGCCCGCCTGTCGCACGCGCTGGTGAAGGGGATCGACACGTACATCGACGCCGACACCGAGGAGGCGCGCGCGAAGCTGGGCCGGCCGCTGCTGGTCATCGAGGGGCCGCTGATGGACGGGATGGGCGTGGTCGGCGATCTGTTCGGGGCCGGCAAGATGTTCCTCCCGCAGGTGGTCAAGTCGGCGCGCGTGATGAAGAAGGCGGTCGCCTACCTGACGCCGTTCATGGAGGCGGAGAAGGCCGCCAACGCCGCCGCCGGCCAGGTGGTCAAGACGCAGGGAAAGATCGTGCTCGCCACCGTGAAGGGCGACGTGCACGACATCGGCAAGAACATCGTGGGCGTCGTGCTCGCCTGCAACAACTACCAGGTCATCGACATGGGCGTGATGGTGCCGTGCGAGAAGATCCTCGAGCGCGCCAAGGCCGAGAAGGCCGACCTGATCGGCCTGTCCGGGCTGATCACCCCGTCGCTCGACGAGATGGCCCACGTGGCGCGCGAGATGGAGCGCCAGGCGTTCAAGCTACCGCTGCTGATCGGCGGCGCAACCACCAGCCGCGCGCATACCGCGGTCAAGATTGCTCCCCACTACAGCGAGCCGGTGGTGCACGTCCTCGACGCCAGCCGCGCGGTCCCGGTCACGACCAGCTTGCTCAGCGCCGAGAACAAGCCGGGCTTCGTCGCCGAGCACCGCGCGGCGTACGACGAACTGCGCAAGCTGCACGGGTCGCCCCGGCACAAGCTGGTGCCGCTGGAGGCGGCGCGCGCGAAGCGGACGCCGATCAAGTGGCGCGCCGAAGATGTGCCGATGCCGACGTTCACCGGGGTGCGCGTGCTGCCCGACGTCTCGCTGGCGACGCTGCGCGAGTACATCGACTGGACGCCGTTCTTCCACACCTGGGAGCTGAAGGGCGTCTTCCCGCGCATCCTCGAGCACGACAAGTACGGCGAGCAGGCGCGCCAGATCTTCGCGGAGGGGAACGCGCTGCTCGACACGATCGTCGCCCAGAAGCTGCTGACCGCGCGCGGCGTCTACGGCCTGTTTCCGGCCAACGGCGTGGGTGACGACGTCGAGCTGTACACCGATGGTGGCCGTGGCACCGTGCGCGAGCGGTTTCACTTTCTGCGCCAGCAGGCGATCAAAGCGGACGGCGACCCTTCGCGCAGCCTCGGGGACTTCGTGGCGCCGCGCGGAACGGATCTGCGCGACCACATCGGCGGCTTCGCGGTGACGACCGGCATCGGCCTCAAGGAGCTGTGCGGTCGGTTCAAGGCCCAGCACGACGACTACAACGCGATCATGGCCGAGGCGCTGGCCGATCGGCTGGCCGAGGCGTTCGCCGAATACCTTCACCAGCGCGTGCGCGACGAGTGGGGCTACGGCCACGGCGAGGATCTCAGCAAGGAGCAGCTCATTCGCGAGGAGTACCGGGGCATCCGCCCCGCGGCCGGCTACCCGGCCTGCCCCGATCACACCGAGAAGGGCACCCTCTGGCGCCTGCTCGACGTCGAGAAGAACACCGGCATGCTCCTGACCGAGTCGTACGCGATGTGGCCGGGCTCCAGCGTCAGCGGCCTCTACTTCGCGCACCCCGAGTCGCGCTACTTCACGCTGGGCAAGATCGACCGCGACCAGCTGGCGGACTACGCCGCCCGCAAGGGGATGCCCGTCCCCGAGGTGGAGCGCTGGCTGGGGCCGAACCTGAACTACGATCCGGGCAACTGATCGGCTCCCGTTACGCTGGGCAGTTCGCGCCGCCGCTGACGGTGCGCGATCAGGGGCAGCCGGTGATTCCCGTAACCGTGGCGGACGGCCCGCTGCCGCACTGAAGCTGGCAGCTGAGCCCGGGGTCGCACTCGAGCGTGCACTGCGCGACGCAGCGGACGCCGCACGTCGATCCGGGATCGCAGTGAGCCCGGCCGCGATCGCCCAGCACGAACGTGCAGCTCGCGTCGCTCTTGCAGGTCACGCGCGCCCCCGCCCCCGTCGTCAGCGTGCAACGGCTGTTCCCTTCGCACTCGGCGACACAGCTCGTCCCGCAGCTGCCGACGCACATCATGGACGAGTGACAGCTGAGGGGGCACGCACCGCCGTCGCAGTCGTCGTCCATCTCCCAGCCGCAGAGGCCGTTTGGGCAGGTCGGGGTGCCGCTGTTGAGCGCTGTCTTGTCGAAGTGGATCGAGCCGTTGCACGCCAGCGCCAAAGCGGCGAAAGCAAAGAGCGCGGACGACGCGCGGGTCACTCAGCCGGCTCTTTGTCGCCGCCCGCCCCGACGAGCCGGCGCCGCTCCGCCCGCGCGCTTTCGATCAACGGGCTGTCCGGATAGCGCGCGATTAGCTGATCGAGCCAGCGCGTCGCCTCGGCGTTCTCTCCGCGCCGCCGCGCCGCGAGGGCCGCCGCGAACAGATCGTTCTGCGCCGCGAGCGTGGAGGGATCGCTCCGGGGCGGGGCCACGATCGCGGCGACAGGCGCGGCGGTCGCGTGCGCGCGTCGCACCCGCCGTGTGGGTGGGGGCGCGGCGGCCGCCGCCGGGCAGGTCGGCCAGACCGATCCCGCCGGCAAGCGGACCTCGCCACCGCCGAATCGCACCGCCACGACGCCCTCGTGAACGACGACCTGCGTGCGAGCGAAGGGCGCGCACGACGACGGTTCAGGAACGACCGCGACCTCGAAGCGCGTCCCTCTCACCTCGACCTCGGTGTCGGCGGTCGCGATCAGGAAGCGCCCGCCGATCGGAAGCTTGGCCACCTCGGCCTCCAGCGTGCCGCGGTCGAGGTCGAAGCGCTGCGTGGCGCCGAGCTCGGTCACGCGCGTCGCCGATGAAGCGCCGACGCGCAGCCGGGTGCCGGTGTCCAGCGCGAGCAGGAGATGGCCCGCGCCCGCGACGCGAATCGACGTTCCCGCGGCGATGCGATCGCCCCGCGCCGCGGCGCGCACGCCGTCGGCCGCGTCGATCGACACGCCGGTGCCGTCCACATCCGTGACGGCGAGTCCCGGCGCCGACCGCGCATCGCCGGGGACGTGACCGTTCTTCGCGACGGCCTGGCCGTGCGGGAGGCCGCGCCACCCCGCGACGAACAGCACGGCGGCTGCTGCCGCGACGCCCGTCGCGACCCAGGGCACGACGCGCCGGCGTCCGCGGGCGCGGAGCGCGCGCTCGATCGCGCCGACGGCCGCTGTCCGATCCGGCAACGTGCCGGCGTTCGCGTCGTCCGCGGCACCTCGCGCGAGAGCGCGCGCGGCCAGGCGGGCGTGGCGCGGGTCGTCCTCGGGAGTCCTCATCCTCGCCCTTCCGTCCGTTCGAGCTCGCCCGCCAGATCGGGATCGGCGGCGATGCGTTCGTGCAGCTCCTTGCGGCCGCGCACCAGGCGGCTCTGCGCGGCGGAGGGGCTGATCGCCATGATCTGCGCGATCTCCCTCAGGTCGTGGCCGTGCACGTCGTGCAGCAGGAACGCCCAGGCCCGCGCCGGATCGATGTCGGCGAGGTGCCGGCACACGCGATCGATCGTCGATCGGAGCGCGGCGCTCTGTGCGGGCTGTTCAGGTGCGACGGGCTCGAAGGGCAGCAGGTCCGACAGCACGCGGCGCTCGACCCTGCGGTGGCGGATCTGCTTGTAAACGACGTGCGCCGCCAGCGTCGCGATCCAGGCGTCGAGCGGGCACTCGCCACGGTAGCGGTCGATGGCGCGGACGATCTCCACCATCGTCTGCTGGAACAGGTCCTGGTGATCGGGGTCGTTTCGCCCCAGCAGGCGGTTGAGCGTCCGCGCGACGATCGGGCGGCTCCGTTCGTACAGCGCCTCGGCGGCGCCACGATCAGCGGCGCGCAGGGCGGCCAGCAGCTGTATGTCGTCAATCAGCGGGGGCGAGCGGGTGCCGCCGGCCTCCTGCCGCGCAACGACCAACCTGAGCTTGGGCGCGTTCGGGGCCACCTTCCTTAGAGTACCCCGACCCGAGCGCGAGCAGGCTGGGCCGCCGTCAAAACTGCGCCACCAGGCCCCCCTGGACCACCAGCCGGAAAGGCGCCAGCTCGGCCACCTTTCGGAGATGCACGATGACATCTGTCCGACCGAAGGCGACCTCGGCGCCGCCACCCAGAAACAGGGCCAGCGTGGGGCTCACGGCCCATTGTCCTTCGAGCAGGGCGGCCGCTCCAGGCAGGACGCGCCCGCTCTGGATCGGTGCGGCGTCATCCTCGGAAAGGTGCGAAAGTGATTGATAAAGCAGCAGAGCGTCGGCGCGGAAAGCGAGGCCGAACCGGCGTTCGTCGGACGGCGGGATGACAAACAGCATCAGACCCGCCCCGACCGCCAAATCCAACGCGGTGGCCTGCGCGCTGGCGACCTCGCCGAAGCGCGCCTGCACGCCGGTACGCAGCCCGAGCCGGCGGCCGGCGTACCAGCGCAGGCCGAGCGCGCCGCCGACGCCCGATCCGGCGCCCGCGAGCGCGAAACCGCCCTGCGCGGCCGCATCGAGCGCGAAGCGGCGCCGCGGAGGTGGCGGCGTCTGCGGCGGTGAGACGACCACGGTCGGCGCCGGGGCGGCGACTTCGCGCGCGGCCGCCTCGCGCTCGAGGCGCGCCCGCTTCTCGGGCGCCACCAGCGCGGCGAGGACGAGCCCGAGCGCGCGACCGCGCTCGGGGAGAGGGTCCGAGTCGGCGAAGGCGATGCTCGACGCGCGGGTCGGACCGCCGTCCGCGCCGACGACCTCCAGGCGCGCCTCGGTGCGCCGTTCGTCGGTCCAGGCGATTCGCGCCACCGCCGCCGCGTGCTCGGCGCGGCCCGCGTCCGCGAGCGCCGTGACGGGCGAGGCTCTGTCGACGGTTCGGATCGAGACCCTGGCGCCTGCTCCCAGCGCCTCCTCGGCGGCGCGCGCGAGCGCACCCGGCAGCGGCGTGGCCGCGTCGTGCGCGTCGACGAACACGAGGATGAGCAGAGCGATCACGTTGCGCGCGCGGCGACCGGACTTCCGCTTGCCTGATGCGCGCCCGGTCGCGGCACCTGACGAGCATGACACGAAAGCGACGTCCGGCGATCGCGCGCGCGGCACGCGCGTCGCTCAATCTCTTGCTTGGCGCCGTCGCCGCGATCGGCTGCGAGCGCGAGGCGCCGAACATCACGCCGCAGACGATGCTCCCCGCCACCGACCTCCCGTGCGAGGTCCAGACCGTCCTGTCCGCGCGCTGCTGGACGTGCCACGGCCAGACGACGACGGTGGGCGTTCCGTCACTGATGAGCGTGGCCGCGTTCATGGCGCCGTCGCGCACGGATCCGTCGCAGGCGATCGGCGCGGTCGCGCTGGGGCGCATGCAGTCCGCCACCAGCCCGATGCCGCCGCCCCCGGCGACGGCGGCGACCGCCGCCGAGATCGCGGTGATCGCCGACTGGGTCGCGGCCGGCTATCCGAGCGGCAGCGGCTGCACTCCGACCTGCACGAGCGGCACGACCTGGAGAGGGGGCAACGAAGAGTCGCCGGAGATGAATCCGGGGATGGCCTGCATCCAGTGCCACGCGGCTGGCGACGAGGGGCCGCGGTTCTCGATCGCGGGCACGGTCTACCCGACCCTGCACGAGCCGGATCTCTGTGACGGCGCTCCAGCTTCGAGCGGCGCGCAGGTGATCATCACCGGCGCCGACGGGCGCATGCTGACGCTGGCGCCGAACGCGGCGGGGAACTTCTATTCGGAGGGGGCGGTCGCCGGCCCTTATCGCGCCAAGGTCGTCACCGCGGCCGGCGAGCGCGCGATGACGGCGCAGCAGACGTCGGGAGATTGCAACAGCTGCCACAGCCTGGCGGGCGCGAACGGCGCGCCGGGGCGGATCATGCTGCCCTAGTTGTGATCTCCTAGTGCGGGTTGCGGGCGGGCCCCGCGGGGCGGGCTCAACCGCGCGAGATTTGCGGGATCCGGCAATCGCTCGCGCGCGCCCGCGACGCCAGTTTCCAGATCACGTGCCTGATCTCGGAACGCTGAGGGTACCCAGGTAAACATGACTCGCATCGCCAGGCTTCTTGCATTGTTCTTGGTGGCGGGATGCGTGGGCGAGATCGGTGAAGCGACACCGACCGCACCGCCGCCGGGAGAAAGCGGTGGTTCCGCGGGCGGCAGTGGTGACGGTGGCAGCGGTATCGGCGTCGGCGGCGGGGCCGCCGGCGGAACCGGGGGGACCGCGCCGGATCCGTTCGCCACGGCGCCGACCTGCACCAGCGGCACGATGTGGACGCAAGGCAACCACGGCTCGGACGACATGAACCCCGGCCGGGCGTGCACCATGTGCCACAGCACGATGAACGGTCCGTCGCTCACGATCGGCGGCACGCTCTACCCGACCGCGCACGAGCCCGATCTGTGCAACGGCGCAAACGGTTCGAACGGCGCGCGCGTGGTGATCACCGGCGCCGACGGGCGGACGCTCACGCTGACGCCCCGTGCCTCCGGCAACTTCAACTCGGAAACGCGGGTGATGCTGCCCTACCGGGCGAAGGTGACGTACATGGGGCGCGAGCGCGCGATGGCGGCGATGCAGACATCCGGCGACTGCAACAGCTGCCACACGCAGACCGGGGCCAACAGCGCGCCGGGCCGGATCCTGTTGCCTTGATCGGGGCATACAATTAGGCGGGTCCCCGCACGGAGCTCGTGACATTTCAGGTATTCCGTCTGACTGTTTCGAGAAGAAGTTGAGTTTTTTTCGCGGTCTCCGCATGGCACAGGACCCGTCGCGGTACTTACCTCTCATGCCCCCGCATGTTCGCAATGCTGCCGCGGCGCGCCGGCCGCACGTGCAGTCGATGAGCACGCCAGAGCCCGGCTTGGCGCGCGACCGCATCGGCGTGGCGGTCGTGGACACCGATCCCCTGGCGCGCGAGGGACTCCGCGCCATCATCGCGGCCGAAGACAACCTGAGCCTCCTTCAGGAGACCGCGCAGGTGAACAGCATCCTGGCGGGCTCATCGCGCGCCAGGCCGGACGTCATCTTTGTCGAGGCGGGCCTCGCCAGTGAACACGCCGGCGCAGCGATCCGAACCCTCCGCCGGTCCCTTCCCCACGCGCGCGTGATCGCCTTCGGGCTCGGCAACCGCGAGGAGGAGGTCTTCCACGTCTTCGAGGCGGGCGCCGTGGGGTACGTCGTGCGAACCTCGATCCGAAGAGATTTGGCGGCCTCGATTCGACGCGCCCGGTCCGGGCTCCGTTACGTTCCGCCTGAAGTCGAGCGCTGCCTCAAGCAGCGGCAACGCCGCCCCCATCTCACGTGTCGCGAGGGCACCGTGCTGGCGTTGCTCGCGCAAGCTCGCTCGAACGCGGCGATCGCGGCGCTGCTCGGAATCTCGATCGGAACGGTCAAGCTGCACGTTCGCTCGGTCCTCGCGAAGCTCGGCGTCGAGGATCGCGCGCAAGCGGCGGTGGTGGCAATGGAACGCGGGTTTGCCCGCGTCAACTGATGTCTCCGCAGGACCGCGAGATATCTCTCGAGAGATATGTGCCGCCGTCGGCCATGAATGCTAAACAACGAGAGCGACTCGCGATCCGCTGACGTCGCGCCAACACGCTGTCCGTCCCCTTGCGCCTGGAGGAGTAGCCAATGGGAAATCGTCGCCGCGTCTTTCGCATCGCCTGGCTTACCTGCGCCTTCGCCCTGGCCGTGACCGGCGGGTGTGCTTCCTCGGAAGCGGGGCGTGAGGACACAGAAACCCCGGCCAAGAAGCAGAGCCACAAGAGCGGCAAGATCGGCGCGCCGATGCCGTCGGTCGTCGTCAAGCGCTTCGAGGGTGGCGGCAAGATCGACCTCGGGGCGCTCCAGGGCAAGGTCGTGCTGGTCGACATCTGGGCCTCGTGGTGCGCGCCGTGCATGGAGGAGATGCCGCTCCTGGACGAGATGGCGGGACGCCTCAAGCAGAAGGGTGTGCAGATCATCGCGGTCTCCGTCGACGAGGATAAAGACAGCGCGCAGACGTTCCTGAGCTCGCGGCCGAGCTGGTCGCTGACGGTGGCGCACGACCCGAAGGGCAAGCTCCCCGAGGCGCTGCAGCCGGGCAAGATGCCAAGCTCGTACGTGGTCGACGCCGAGGGGATCATCCGCTACGTCAACGAAGGGTTCGAGCGCGGTGACCTCAAGGTTCTCGAGAAGCGGCTCGTGGCGCTGGCGACGGAAGCTTCATGAACAGGCGAGGCATCGCCGCCGGCGTCGGGGCGACCCTCGGTGTTTCGCTGCTGGGCGCCGCGACCGCGCAGGCGGCCACCTTCGCCGACGCGGCCAGCAGCGGCCTGGCGAGCGCGTTCCTGTTTGCCTTCACGGCCGGCCTGCTGACGGCGCTCACGCCCTGCGTGTATCCGATGGTTCCGATCACCATCAGCATCTTCGGCGGCAAGGGCGTGCCCCGCGCCCGCTCCCTGCTGCTGGCGACCCTCTACGTCGCCGGCATCGCGGTGATGTTCGGAACGCTCGGCACCGTGTTCGCGCTGGTCGGCAAGGCGTTCGGCTCGTTCCTGGCCAATCCGTGGGTGATCGTTCCCCTCGCGTTGTTCTTCGCGCTGATGGCGGCGTCGATGTTCGGCGCGTTCGAGCTGGGGCTGCCATCGTCGCTGCAGCACCGGCTCAACCGCGTCGGGGGGCGCAGCACCGGCGGCGCGTTTCTGATGGGGCTCGTCGGTGGGCTGATCGCGGCGCCCTGTACCGGCCCGCCTCTGGCGGGCATCCTGGCGTTCGTCGCGACGACGCGGAACGCGTTCACCGGGTTCTTCTTGCTCGCGACGTACGCGATCGGGATCGGCGTGCCGTTCTGGGCGATCGCCGGGTTCTCCATGCGGCTGCCGAAGTCGGGCGCCTGGATGGAGGCGGTCAAGAGCGTGTTTGGGATCGCGCTGCTCGTGGCCGCGCTCTACTACCTCAAGAACGTGGTGTCTCCGCTCGCCCACTTCACCGGCCGAACGCCGACGTTCCTCGCGGTCGCGGCGGTGCTGGTCGTGGTCGGCATCGCGATCGGCGCTGTCCATCTCTCGTTCCACGAAGCCTGGAAGGTGTCGCTGCGCAAGGGCGCCGGCGTCGCGATGGCGGTGGTCGGCTTGTTCGCGATCTCGAACTACGTCCTGACGCCGAAGGTGGAGCTGGCGTGGCTGCACGCCGAGCCGGAGGCGGCCCGGCTCGCCCGCGCCAACGGACGTCCGATGGTCGTGGACTTCATGGCGGACTGGTGTCTCCCCTGCAAGGAGATGGACGTGCAGGTGTTCTCGCATCCTGACGTCGTCGCGGAGCTGTCGGCGTTCACCTTGCTGCGGGTCGACCTCACGCGCGAGGACGACGATCCCTCGCTGGCGGTGGTCAAGTCGAAGTACGACGTCAACACGCTGCCGGCGGTGCGCGTGGTCTCACCGGAGGGTCACATCGTTCAGCGCTTCGACACGATCGTCGACGCGCCGACCTTCCTCAAGGGCCTCGCCCGGCGCTGATCGCCGTCAGAACATCGCCTCGAGGCCCAGCGCGCCGAACAGCGCGCGACGCTCCGAGATGTACACCGCATCGGCGTAGCGCGTGTAGATACCGTCCAGCTGGACATTCAGCGTCCAGGGCGCCTTGAGGTCGGCGTTGAGCCGCACCTTGAATCCGAACCCGCCGGTCAGCGTGTACAGCGGTCCGAGCTCGCGATCGCCGGCCCGGTAGGTCGGGATCCCGGCCGGCCCGATCGGGTTCGGGATCTGCTCGACGATCCGCTGCCAGAAGAACACGCCGCGCTGAAAATGGGCGCGCAAGTGCGGCCACACGACGACGCGGCTGCCGAGATCGATGTACTCGTGGACGTCGGTGGTCGTGGCCAGCATTCCCCAGTTGTCGTAGTAGAGGCGCTGGTCGCCGCGAAACGTCGCGATCCCTGTACGAACCGCAAGCCGGCCTGCAAGCGCGGATCGATTGCGTTCGCGCGGAACGTTCTCGGCCACACTGTACTCGTTGAGCGATTTGACGAGGTCGACCGAGGCCCCCGCCGGGACCTGTGCGCCGACCCCCGGAGCGACGACGGGGAGGTATCGGTACGGCTTCGCCAGGTAACCGCGTTCCAGGATCTCGTCGAAGGACAGCGACGCTATGGTCGAGCGATTGACGACGAAGGTCACGCCGGCCTTGATGCTGACCTTGTTCAGCTCTTGCCACGCATCCATCGGATCGCCGGTTCGTCCGACCAGGTCGTGGCCGTAGGCGCCGCCGATGAACGGAATCACGTTCTTTTCGGCCAGCTCTAACGAGATGACGCCGCCGCCGCCGAGCGACAAGTAGTCGGGCTCGCTGGAGAAACCGCCGGACAGCGCGACCGGGACCGGTCCCGCCTTGAAGTTGACCGAGCCGGCGCCCACGTGGCGGCGTTCGTCCCAGTGGTTGGAGGCGGTGGAGACGATGTCGACGGACGCAGCCGAGACCGCGTCGACGAGGTACGAGGCTCCGATCGACCAGCCCGCCACGTCGTCCATGACCGCGCCGGACACGGTGGGCGACAGCACATGGACGGCGTCGGTGTCGGTGTAGGCCGAGACCTCGGTCGACGCGCGGGCGCTGGGTCCGCCGCCGTCGTTGGAGTGCTTCTTCCGCTTGCGGCTCCTTCGCGGCCGTCGAACCACCTCTTCGTCTTCTGCTTCCTTTGCCTCCGTCTCCGTCTCCGCCTCCGCCTCCGCCTTCGTCGTGCTTTCGTCGTCATCGCGAGCGTCGTCATCGGCGTCGGCTTCGATCTCGACTGCCGGGCGCGCCCCGCGGCGGCCCCAGGCGCCGGGCGGCGCGATGCACGGCGCGACCACGATCGCCATCGTCGCGAGGCCGAATCGGAAGCGAGGGTATTTTTGTCGTCGGCGACGCGGCGCGGACGTCAGTTGCATCCACAGCCACCTTCGACTGCGGCTCCCCCGCCCACCGCGCCCTCGTGGATGGCGTAGACGTGGGACTCACCCGGACCGGCGGTCTCCTGCAGCAGCATCGTCGGATGCGCCAGGCGACCGCGCTGGAACGGGGGAACGTGCGTGCAGGCGGCGCCCGAAAGCGCCAGCAGCGAAAGCAGCCAAAGAGCCGTCGTCGTCTTCTTCATGGGGTGTACGCGATCTTGCGGGCGGTGAAGCCGGTTGTGTCGGCGGGCATCAACGTCTGCGCCGTTCGGCTCTTCGAGAAGTCGACGCACTGATACTGCTGCGCTCCGTCCTCCAGCTCGAAGCACACCTTGTACGGGCCGTCCGCGACCAGCGCGCGGTTGGCGTCGGTGCCGTTCCAGCTCGCCATTCGTGCCCCGTGCGATCTCATGGTCGCGGCGGTGACGGCGTCCACCAGGTTGTTGGCCAACCCCGCGGCTGATGTCGCGGACGTCCATCGGGTCAGCTCCCGCCGCCGCTGCTGGCCCCAGACGTAGAGGCTCTTGATGAACCGGGTGTTGGCGTCGGCGATCCAGATCGCGCCGACGTTGTCGGGCTGGTACCGGCCGCCTGGCGCCTTGGTGGTCACGGAGATCATCAGGCTACCTGCAAGCACCCCGCTCGAGCCGCCCGCGCCCGTCGTGCCGCTCGACCCGCCGCGCCCGGCGGCGCCCGTCGTTCCGCCGCGGCCGGCGGTCCCGGTCGTGCCGCCCGACCCCGTCGTGCCGCCGCGGGCGCTACCGGCCGTGCCGCCCGAACCACCACGCGCACCCGCTCCGGCGCTCCCGGTGACGCCGCCCCCTCCCGCTGGACCGATGCTCCCGCCCATCCCGGTCGTCCCGCCCGTTCCGGCGACTCCGCCGGAGGTGCCGGCCAGTCCGGTGTCGTCTCCCGAGCCCCCGGCGCCGGAACCGGTGTCACCGGCCGAACCGGCCGGATCGATCGACGTCGTCCCGCCGGTCCCGGACGGATCCACGGTTCCTCCCGCGCCCGAGGCCCCCGTCGGATTGAGGCTGGCGTCGTGGCCGTTCCAGAACTGGCCGCCGCCCGGGGGCAGCGCTTCGCAAGCGCCAGCACCGGCGACGGTGGCGGCGATGAGAAGCAGCTCGAGGCCGCTGACTCGATTCAGCATGGTCCGCATGAGGTCTCCCGTACTGGCGCTCCCCGGTCCGCGGTCGCCCAACTCAGCGAAGCGAAAATCTACCCTGAAACAGCCTCATAGGTTGCCCGGTTCGGCGCGACGGGGCCATATGCCTTGAGGAGTATTCGTCGCTGCTCCCCGCTTCCGTAGGATGAGCGCGATGGCGCGTCGCAAGGGGTTCGCCGGCGCTGCGATGCGTCTGCTGCTCGCCGCCTCGTCGATCGCGGGTGGGTGTGCCGGGTTCGATCCCTTCGGCGATCCCATTGAAGACGCCGAGCGCGCCGCCCTGGGGCCCGAGGACCCGAATGTCCCCGAGGGACCGCTTCACCGCCCGGGTCAGCCGTGCGCGGTCTGTCATCGCGAGGGAGACGAAGAACCGACGTTCGCGTTCGCCGGAACGGTCTATCGCGACCCGGTGGAAAAGGTCGCTGTCGCGGACGCGACCGTGGTGTTGACCGACGCCGCGGGACACACGTTCATGACCACCACGAACTGTGTCGGCAACTTTTACGTCGAGCCCCGCGAGTTCCAGGCGACGCCGCCGGTCTGGGCATCGGTCCAGCGCATCGATTTCCCGTGGAAGATGGAGTCGCCCATTCATCGCGAGGCGTCGTGCGCCAAGTGCCACTACGACCCGGTCGGTCCGGCGTCGGCGGGCCACCTGTTCGTGACCGACGACGAAACGACGTTCGCCAGCATCCCTTCGCGCGCGTGCACAGCAGCGGACGGTATGACCCGATGACCCCGAGGACAGCGTTCTCGTCGATGTTGCTGTTGTTCGCGGCGGTCAGCCTTTCGTGCGTCGGCGTGGTCGGAGGCACAACCCCCGATTTCTTGCTGTCGGCGCCGCCGCGGGAGGGATTCGAAAGCGTCGCGGACGCGATGCAGCCGAGCTGCGGCACGCTCGACTGCCACGGGCAAGTGGGTCGCAACCTGCGGCTATACGGGGCGCGCGGGCTGCGCCTTGATCCCGCCACCAATTCCAAGGAAGGGACCACCGAGGCCCCCGAGTACGAAGCCAACTACTGGTCAGTGGTGGCCCTCGAGCCCGAGCTGCTCGCGACCGTGACGAACGAAGGCGGCCAGAATCCGGAGCGCTTGATCCTGATCCGCAAGGGACGCGGAACGACCCGGCACAAGGGAGGCGCGTTGATGCAGCCGAACGACGATCTCGATCAGTGCATCGTCGAATGGCTCAAAGACAACATCCTCGTCGACCGTTGCTTCGCCGCGTCCCGTATCGGCGTCGACACGCCGACGCCGTGAGCCGTTCGTGATAAAAAATCACCCCATGGTGATGCGTATGGCGCTGGGGATTGTCGTCGTGGGCGCGCTCGCCGCGGGCTGCAAGCAGAAGGCGCCGCCCGCCGCGGAGACCGTCGCGCCGAGCGCGGCCGCCGCGCCCGCGCCCGCGTCGCCGTCGCAGCCGCCGATCGCGACGGCGCCGTCGGGCAGCCCCGCGGGCGGCGATGATCCCTGCCCGGCGATCTGCGAGCGGACGCGACCGCTCAAGTGCAAGCGGGCGGCGGCCTGCCGCGAGACCTGCGGGCAGATGCGGCTGGTCGAGACCTGCGCGGCGGAGATGGCGGCTGTCATGACGTGTTTCGGGCGCCAGCCGCTGTCGTCGTGGGAGTGCAGCGAGGAGGGCGACGCGGCGATGAAGGACGGTTTCTGCGACACGCAGCAGGGGCAGTTCGTACGCTGCGTCGAGCACGGGGCGGGCGCCGGCCCCCCGTCCGGGACGCACCTGTAACGGACCCCTCTCCCTAACCCTCTCCCCGCTCCGCGGGGAGAGGGGATCGGAGCGCTCCGCGGGGAGAGGGGATCGGAGCGCTCCGCGGGCGAGGGGACCTGAGCTGGTCCTAGACCTTCTGCATCTTCTGCAGAGCCTGCTTCGCGGCCTCGCGGATCTCCGGACGGCCGTCGTTGGCGACGACCTTCTCCAGGACGCCGCGCAGCGTGGCGTCCTGGGCCAGCCAGCGGCCGAGCAGCTCGACCGCCTGCTGGCGCGTACTGCTGTCG
>Ga0111538_10007588_pt1 | contig 14610 bp, 9 predicted proteins | sample SoiMethybrSBSTD1_FD_79669 | JGI IMG/M metagenome (GOLD analysis project Ga0111538, IMG submission 79669) | Bulk soil microbial communities from a Populus tree surrounding site in Tennessee, USA - Soil MetaG P. TD hybrid SBSTD1 (version 2)... | ecosystem: Environmental > Terrestrial > Soil > Tree... | reverse complement strand
CAACCAGTTCGCGCTGGCTGCTTAAGCACCCCGTCCACCGGATCCTTCTCCCGCGGGGAACCGAATGGACGTCGAACAGCGGGAGAGTCTGACGGTCCGCCCCGGACCGACAAGCGAAACTCAAGGGGCTGGCGGGCCGCCACTTTGCCTCGTTGCGTGGCGGGCGGGGACACCGGGCAACGGGGCTGCGCACGGAAATGCCCCACGCCGATCACTTCCGGACGCGGGTTCGACTCCCGCCGCCTCCACCACCTTGCCTACGCTCAGATTCCGAAGTCCAGGCTCCGGCCCCAGGGTGCTTCCAGCCGTTGTCACCGCGTGCCGCGCGCCTTGTCGGCCGCGGGGTTCCTGCCGTCGACGCTCAGGATCGCGGTGAGCGACGGCGACGACGCGGCGTATCCGACGGCGTAGGCCGTGTAGGTCGTGCCGCCTTTCAGGGCGATCCCAGGAAGTTCGAGCGCCACAGGGGAGCCGGCCGGCGGGGTCGGAACGCGCCGGGGTTTCCCGACGACGAGCCCGTAGATGCAGTATTGACGTTCGGGATCAAAAATCGAGATCGGCCTACTTCAAGATGTTGGAGAGCGCGCCGCTCTCACGGAGTTTCTTGAACTCGGGAGCATGCTGGATCTGGCCCGGCGGAATCCCGCGGACGAGCGCCAGTTCGAGCTCCGTGATCGCTCGAGCGTCTTGCTTCAAAACCGCGTAGACCAGTCCGGCCTGGTAGCGGACCGACCCGCTCTGGGGATCCGCGCTGAGCGCGGATTCGATCCGCCCCACCGCAACCTCCTTCTCCCCGAGCTTCGCGTAGTACTCGGCGAGGATACCGTTGAGGTCGGCGTTTTCGTCATGACCCCCACGAAGCCCCTCCGCGATCTCGACGGCCACCTGGTACGCAGATTTCGTCCTGTCGGGCGGTGCGCCGTTCAGCCAGTACGCATCACCCAAGTTTCCCCAGATTCGATATTCCTTCGGAGCGTCCCGTAGGGCTTTCTCCGTGGCGCCCTCGCAGAGTGCAACCGCTTCCTTGGAGCGTCCCAGGAACATGTAGACGGTCGCGAGGTTCGATGCCGCCTTGGCTGACGGATTCAACGATTGGGCTTTGAAGAGCAGCGGCTCGGCGTCGGCGTACCTCGCGAGCCCCGTCAGTATCGCGGCGAGATTGCGATATCCGAGATGGTTGTCGGGTGTGAGTTCGATGACCTTTCGATACAGACGCTCAGCGTCGGCATACCGCTGCTGGCGATAGTAGAAGAGTCCGAGGTCGGCGTAGCCGCGCCAGTCTCCCGGACGCGCGTCAATCGCTTTCGTGTAGGTCTCCTCGGCCCGATCCTCCTTCTTTGTCGACTCGTAGACGGCAGCCAGAGAGCGGTATGCGGCCGGATCTTTCGGGTCGAGGTCGATCGCCTTCTCCAGTTCGGCAATGGCACGGTCCACCTGGCCCGCCGCGGAGAGCACGCTGCCGTACGTGGAGTGGGCGGTCGCCAAGTCGGGGTCGAGGGCAAGCGCGCTCTCGGCGGCCTGCCGCGCTGCGATCAGAGTCGCCGTCATTTTGCGCTGTTGATAGTCGCGAAGCTGCACCTCGGCGAGCCCAGCATGGGCGAGCGCGAACTGAGGGTCGTGGTGAATCGCGACCTCGAACTGCTGTTGGGCTCGATCCAGGTTTCCCGCCTTGTCGTAGCGGTAGAGGAATCCCCGACCCATGAGGTAGGCGTCGAAGGCCCCGGGAGCGGACGACGCGCCTTTCCCTCGCAGCGCCGCATGGACTCGCGGCACCGCGACGTCGAGAAGATCGGCCACCTTGGCCAGCATCCCTTCTTCGATCTCGAACGGTTCGTCTAACCTTTCATCGATCGTCTCCGTACCGAGCTTTCTATCCTTGTCGGCGTCCACGAGATCAAGCGTCAGCCGCACGCGTTGGTCTCGCTTTTCCAGGCTACCGGACAGTGCGAGGTTCACACCGAACTTCCGGCGCGCCTCCTGCACCGTCGCCACTTTCTGCGCGTCGATCGGCGGGACGACGGACACGAGGTCACTGTTGGCGAGGGCTGTGGTCAGGATCTCGGTCAACCCGTCGCACAACGCCTCCTGATTCGCGTCACCGCCGATGCTCCGGAGCGGAAGGACGAAGATGTTCTTGTTTTCGGGAAGCACCGGCGGCTTCGGCCAGAAGCCGGCGCCCAACGCGACGAGAACGACGATCGCCGCGCCGCCGATCAGCGCACCTCGTACGGCACGAGGGGCCTTCCCGACGTCCACGGTTCTCGTCGAAAGGAGCGCTGGATCGAACGTCCCCGATTGAATGCGCTGAAGATCGTGGACGGCCTCCTGCGCGCTTTGGTACCTGTCGTCGACGGACCTGGACATCAATCGCCCGACGACACGATCGAGCGCCGGGTGAACGCCGGACCGGATGGTCCGCACGCAGGGCGGGTCGGTGCTCAGGATCTTGTTCACCATTTCCGCGGGAGCGTTCGCGGCGAAGGGAAGTTGTCCGGTTGCGACCTCGTAGAGAACGACGCCTAGGGAGTAGAGGTCGGACCGGTGGTCGACCCGACCACCTCGGATCTGCTCCGGGGACATGTAGCCGACCGTACCGACGACGTGGCCCGCCCCGCTTGCGTCGCCGCTCGTCAGCTCCTTCGCAAGCCCAAAGTCCGTCAGCTTGATGCGCCCGTCCTCGTCGAACATCGCGTTCGAGCTCTTCACGTCGCGGTGGATGATCCCCTTCGCATGCGCGTGGGAGAGACCCGCCGCAAGTCCGATCCCCCAATCGAGGATCTTCGATTCTTCGATGGGCATCCCGACCGATTGCGCGGCCTCGACGCGCAAGCGCAGCGTTCCGCCCGGGAGGTACTCCATGGCCATGAACGGAGCTCCGTCCGCCTCGTCCACCTCGTAGACGGTCGCGATGTGAGGGTGACTGAGCGTCGAGAGCGAACGGGCCTCCCGAAGGAAGCGCGAATGGGCTTCGGTCGAGCCGAGGAGATTCGGCGACAGGAACTTCAGAGCCGCGAGGCGACCGAGCTTGAGGTCCCTCGCTTTGTGGACGACCCCCATGCCTCCCTGCCCAAGCGGTTCGAGCAGCTCATAGTGGGAGATCGTCTGGCGGGGCATCCGGTGGACCTCGATGCGATCTGGCTGACGAGATCATACGCCGAGGAGCCCCCGAGTGATTGCGGCCAGATGAGCCTCCCTTGTTTCCTTTGAATTGTGATCGGGCGGTTGCTGCCCGACGGGGGAGTGTGCCACCACCACTCCCGTCTCCCGAGATCGCGGCGCACCTCCCTGTCAATCGGGTCATACATCGGCTTGACACCCCTGCGCCAGAAGGTCTAGCGTGACCGGCACTAGGTCTCAACGAAGCGCTCAATGACAGCCACGGGATGCCGCGGACGAAAGCCATGAAGCCAGTCGTCACGCCGAGGATTGCCGCCCGCTCGTCTCTTGCGATGCACATTCTCTTGGCGGTCGCGCTGAGCTCGGCGCCGGCGACGGTCGCGGCGCTCGACCAGGTCTCCCCGGTTTCGCGCGGCTGGAGCGCCCCGCTGAACGGCAGCCTCTCGAGCCCGAGCGTCGTCGATGGAACGGTTTACGTCGGGACAAGGGACGGAATCCTGTTCGTCCCGACCATGCCCGAACATCCGGCTCCGGACACGGTGAAGCCAGGCTCGTTTCTCGCCATAGACGTCCGTGACGGAAGCGTCAAGCCCTGAGTCTTCCACGACCTCGGATCGACGATCCTCGTGATGGCGATCCGGAAATGCCTCTTGATCCTCCTCCCCCTTGCCGTCCTCGTCATCGCGGCAGCGATCAATATCGGTTAACTCCCTAAGTGATCACCGTGCAAGAGCAAGGTTGGCAGCTCCATCTCCACAATGTCTCCAAAACTGGGGAGGACTCCAGAGGACTCCAGTGCACTCCAGAGGACAACAAGTTGACCACAAGCATTCCGGGGAGGCGCGGGTTCGACTCCCGCCGCCTCCACCACCTTCCGGAGCGATTCGTCCTCGGCCTCCTCCTGTCGGTCGCCACCCTCGCGGTCTTCGCCCGGGTGACCGGCTTCGAGTTCGTCAATTACGACGACCCCCTCTACGTCACCGCCAATCCCCACGTTCAGGCGGGGCTGACGCTTGCAGGCGTCCGCTGGGCGTTCACCGCCTTCGACGCGGCCAACTGGCATCCCCTGACCTGGATCTCGCTGATGCTCGATGGATCGATCGGCGGGCTCGATCCGCGCGTGTTTCACCTGACCAACCTGATCCTGCACCTCGCCAACACGCTGCTCCTGTTCTTCTTCCTCGACCGCATCACCGGTCGCCCGCGGCGCTCCGCCGTCACGGCCGCCCTGTTCGCGATCCATCCCCTGCACGTGGAGTCGGTGGCCTGGATCGCGGAGCGCAAGGACGTGCTGAGCACCCTGTTGCTGCTCCTGACGCTTCTGGCCTATGCCCGCTGCGTGGAGCGACCCGCCCTGATCCGCCGCTTCGCGGTCGTGCTCCTCTTCGCGCTGGGCCTGCTGGCCAAGCCGATGCTCGTGACCTTGCCGGTTCTTCTCCTGCTGCTCGACGCCTGGCCGCTGCGACGCAAGGAGCCGTGGCGGCGCCTGGTCCTCGAGAAGGCGCCGCTCGTGGTGATGTCGATCGCCACGGGGGTGGTGACCTTCGTGGCCCAGCGGCACGCTGGAACGATGGGCTCCCTGGCCGGCTACCCGATCGGGGTGCGCATCGCCAACGCGATCGTGGCCACGGCCACGTACCTCGGCAAGGCGATCTGGCCGACACGACTCGCCGTCTTCTACCCCCACCCCGGCGCTTCGCTCGCTGTCTTGACCGTCGCCGGGTCGGCCGTCGTCCTGGCCGCGCTGACGTTCTGGACGATCCGCGTCCGGCGAAGCCGTCCGTACCTGCTCTTCGGATGGGCGTGGTACCTGGTGACCCTCGCCCCGGTGGTCGGCATCGTCCAGGTGGGATGGCAGGCGAGGGCCGACCGCTACACCTACATCCCCTTGATCGGGATATTCCTGGGGGTTGTCTGGGCCCTTGCCGATCGCTTCGCCGACCGGCCGGCGCTTCTCTCCGGCATGGCCGGCGCGGTCCTCGTCCTGCTCGGAATCGGCGCCTTCGTGCAGGCGGGCACCTGGCGCGACAGCGAAACCCTGTTCCGGCACGCGCTCGCGGTCACCGACGACAACGCCGTCGCCCACAACAACCTGGGAACCGCCCTGCTGCGCCGCCGCCTCCTGTCCGAGGCGGAGGGACATTTCGCGGAGGCGGTGCGCATCAATCCGTTGTACGCCGAGGCGTACTCCAATCTCGGCGTGGCGCTCGGCCGCCAGGGAAAGATCGACAGAGCGATTCCCGAGTTCCTGCGGGCGCTCGAGCTCCAGCCCGACTACCCGGAGGCCCGCCTCAACCTGAATCGCGCTGAGGCGCTGCAGCGTCGCAGGCCGGCGCGGCCGGCCGATGCGACGCCAGGCTCACGGGAATAGGAGCCCCCGCGCTCCCGGAGCGTCTCCTAGTCCATGTCTGCATCGTCGCTGTAGGTTTCGATCTCCTCGACGACCGTCCCTTCCGGCGTGTAGATGATGGCCTTCTTGCTGCTGCTGTCCTTGGCGTAGATGACGCGATAGGTCGTCTTCCCATCCGGGAAGGTCACCTTTTCGGTCCGCACGATCTTGTAGTTGGCGTATTTGCCCTGGAAGTTCTTGATGACGACGACCGGCACGGTCTCCGTTTCGACGAACTGGCTGGTCATGAGGACCAGTCCTGCGGGGTCGATGTTCATCTTGGAGACATGCCCGTCCTTTGTCTTGAGCTTGACTTCATAAACCTGCTTTCCCTTCTCAGTCTCGATCTCGCACTTCTTGACCTCCGAGCCGGGGAAGGTCTTCTCGACCGCCGACCGCACGGACTCCGGACATTTATCGTCGGCCGCCAAAGCTGGCATGGAGAGGCAGAGCAGGCCACCTGTGACAACAACCCAGGCAAGTTTCATGAATGACTCCTTTCGCAATGGAAACGTTGAATCAGTCCTCACATCGAGAACTGCAAGGGTCTTTCAGCAATTGAGACAGCAATTGAGATGCCATGAGGTGAGAGCGGAACAGGTGCCCGGGATTTACCCGACGGCTCATTCAGGTAAGACCGCCGCAGTTCCGCGGCCGACCTGTAGAGAATCGGCGAAGCGTATCGGGCCATGGACGAGCGCCGCGCGATCAAGTCCCTGCTGCGAATCGGCACCGCCTGAGCCGAATGAGACCTCCGACACACGATCGAGTCTGACGTCGCGGCATAATGGCCTGGCACGACGAACCGGCTCACCGAGGTTTGAGGGGTGCTGGACCATGCGACGGTCTCTCTCCGTGCTCGTCCTCGCCGCCGCGGCGCTCCTCGCGCTGGCCGGCTGCGCCTCGGCTCAGCGGCAGAAGTACGCGTTCGATCCGGTGTTCTCGGTCGAGGACCCCCAGTTCCGCCGATCGCTCGACAACATCGGCGGCGTCCTCGTGGGCGGGAACTCCGCCACGCTGCTCGAAAACGGCGACGGCGTCTTCCCCGCGATGCTCAAGGACATTCGCGAGGCCAAGGTCTCGGTGAATCTGGAGACCTACATCTACAAGCCCGACGAGGTCGGAAGGCAGTTCGCCGACGCGATGATCGAAGCGGCCCGCCGCGGCGTCCAGGTCCGCCTCATGGTCGACGCGCAGGGCAGCAAGCTGGGGAAGCTCCGCGAGGAGCTCGAGGCGGCGGGGGTGATCTGCGAGGACTACCGGCCCGTCTTCCTGGTTTACCCGGCTTTCGGACGGCGCACCCATCGCAAGCTCCTGATCGTCGATGGAAGGGTCGCGTACACGGGTGGGTTCTGCTTCGACAAGCGATGGGTCGGAGATGCGCGCGACAAGACCGAGTGGCACGACAGCGCGGTGCGGGCGACCGGTCCGGTCGTCGCGCAGCTGCAGTCCGTCTTCGCCGAGGACTGGACCTTCACGACCGGAGAAATCCTGGCCGGCGATCTGTTCTATCCGAAGATCGCGCCGATCGGCGCGATGGAATCCCACGCCGTGAAGTCCTCCAAGGGGGACGCCTCGTCGCTGCCGAAGATGCTTTACTTCATGGCGATCCAGGCGGCGCGCCGGACCATCCACCTCCAGAACCCCTACTTCCTCCCCGACGCGCAGATCCGCGAGGCGCTGATCGCGGCGGCAGGGAGGGGCGTCGATGTCCAGGTCATGGTTCCCGGCACGCACATGGACATCCCGCCGGTGCGGATGGCATCGCGCCGTCACTTCGGCTCCCTGATCCAGGGCGGGGTCAGGATTCACGAGTACCAGCCGGCGATGATGCACTCCAAGACCCTGGTCGTGGACGGCCTCTTCTCGACGATCGGCTCGATCAACCTCGACGCGCGCTCCATGTCGAAGAACGCCGAGGTGAGCTTGTCGTTCTACGACCGCACGTTCTCGGGCGAGATCGAGGCGATGTTCCAGCGAGATCTGAAAGCCTGCCGCGAGGTGACATACGACGCGTGGAAGCATCGCGGGCTCGGAGCGCGCTTCGCGGAGACCTTCTCCAGCTGGTTCACGCCGCTTTACTGACTTTCCGGTCTCATCGCCCGCCGATCGCTTCCTCCCGCGTGAACGCCGGCCCACCGGCCTCCTCCGGCAGGATCAAGACTTCCCTCGTGTCGGCCGTCGCGGCCGCCGCCCCCGAGCGATCGTCGGGGCCATCCCGCCACGGGCAGGTGCAGGGGAGCGCCGGAGTTCCTTCGGGGAGGATGACGCGACCGCCCGCGCAGTCGACACGCACATCTTTCGGCGCGAAACCGAGCACGAACCGTTGTTCCTTCGTATCGTACCGGAGGACCCCCAACGCCCCGCCGCCGCGACGTTCGGGATAAAAAGAGAACAAGAGCTGATCGAGTCCCTTGCCGGACGAGCGGCAGACGCCGGCGAGGCGGAGGGTGCTGACGGCCCGCGAGTATTCCGGCACGCCGTCGACCTCGACGGTGAACCGGGTCCAACGCTCGAAGCCCTTGTGATCGTTCGGGCCCTTCCAGAGGCGCAGCGCGTTACGGGTGGTCGCATTGGTGAAGTAGCCATGGATCTCCCTCGCCGAGGGAGGCGGAGGCTCGGCATCATGCGCGGTGCTGCCGGCGAGGATGGCGGGCGGCGCGGGAGCAGATGCCGGATGATGTGATGCCGTCCGGGTCTGCGGCGAGCCGGAACAGGCGGAGATCGCCATGATGAGGAGCGCGGTGTGAATCGGCCCCCGGCAACGCAGAGAGTCTGCCTGCATGATTGCGATCCCTCCCCGGTCGGCCGCCGTCGTCAAACCTAGGAGCGCGGTGAGCGCCCGTCAAGCTGTCAGAACGCAGGATCGCGTTGTGGCAGCCTGACGCCGGGTCAACTACTTCAACGCGCCCGCGGCGCGCCGCACCTCGTCCTGGGTGAACGCGGCGAAGATGAACGGCTGCGATTCCAGGAAGCGGGCGAGATCTCGCAACGTCAGACCCAGGTGCGACAGGCGTTCTTCGTCCACGAAGATCTGACTGTTCTCCGCTTCGTAGGACGTGATCAGCTGCTTCCCGGCCGGATCGAACTTGACGTGCAGGAGGTCCACGATCGACGACACGAGGTGCGCGCGGTCCGGTGAGAGTGGACTCGACGGCATCCCATGGTCCGCGGTCACAGCGAGCAAGTAATCCTTCCCCACTCTTGCCTCGAGCGAGGCGAGCACTCGCGCCAGGTGGCGGTCCATCTCCCCCAGCGTGACGCGCAGCTCCTCCGAATCCGGGCCGTAGCGGTGGCCCACGAAATCCGCGGCCTTGTAGTTCAGCAGGATGAGATCCGCAAGGCTGTCCTCTCCCACGGGCTCGTTCTCGATCATCGCGACCATGGCGTCGGCTTCGAATGCGGGGAAGAGGCCCGAGTGGCGCACATCGACGGCGGAGTCGATGCGGTGATGCATCCACTCCCGCTCGCTCGCCCACAGGGCGCTCGAGTTCCGTTCCTTCAGGTACGCCGGCAGACGAAAGCAGTCGGGACCGCTGCTCCATGTGCCGGTCTGTTGATCGTAGAACGCGAGCACGACGGGGACTCCGTTCACCTGACACGCGCCATGCCCCGCCAGCGGGGTCCCCGCCCGATCGATGCTGCCCTGCGTCAGGATGACCGCGCGGCCTGAGGTCGTGAGCTGCCAGACATCCGACAGCGTCAACGCCATCAGGTCCTGCGGCGACCCGCCCGCGAACAGGTCGTATCGCTTCCGCAGAACGCGTTCGAACAGATTGACGCCCGTGATGCCGTGCACCCGGGGATCCGATCCGGTCGAGATGTTCGAATGGCCGACACCGGTATTCGTCGGGAGACAATTGACTTCCGCGTGCGAGAACCAGGCGCTGCGCCGGCGCAGGGCGTCGAACGTCGGCATGGACGCGGCGTAGTGATCGAAATAATCCCGACGCATGCCGTCGAGGACCAGCAGCATGACCACTTTCGGTGGGGCGAAGCCGGCTCGTAGGACCGGCAGGACGCGGCCGGTCGCGGTGGGGGGCATCTGTATGCCGAGAGCGGCCGCGAGCGTCGGCGCAACGTCCTGCTGCACGGCCGGGAGGGGATAAGTGCCGGCTTTGACAGCCGGACCCACGAACATCAGCGGAATCGAGGCGTCGTACGGCCAGGGCGACCCGTGCATATAGACGTAGTTCGGGTCGGGCCGCGTGATGATGTCGCCCTCACGCGGCACAATCAGGAGCTGGCCGGTTCGCCCCGGGAAGTACGCGCGCGCGAACATCTCGAGGAAGCGTTGTCGGGCCGCGACAGCGACAGCGAGCGGCGCCGGACGCCGATTTCGGAGCGTGGAGGATCGCTCGACCTGGCCGAAGGCCGGGCCCACGATCATGGCTGGGCCCAGGGTCAGAGCCATGGCCAGGAGGATGCCTGCACGCAACCCGGAAGCCCCTCAAAGGATGTTCAGGCTGAGATCCTAGTGCCGGTCAGGGCCAATCCGTCAACCCTCACGGCCGGGAACGAGCGGCTAGGGTTCGGTCACCAGCGGCAGCTCGACGAAGCTTCCCCGGGCGGAGGGGCCTCCCGTGTAGATCCGCTGTGTCGCTTTCCTGTAGTCCTCCGGCTTGGCGCGGAAGATGTTCGGCACGAAGGTCTGCGGGTTGCGGTCGTAGAGCGGAAACCAGCTCGACTGGATCTGCACCATGATCCGGTGCCCGGGCAGGAAGACGTGGTTCGCCGTCGGCAGGGTCCAGCGGTAGGTGAGCGGCTTGCCGGCGGCAATCGGCTTCGGCGTCTCGAAGCTCTCGCGATAGCGACCGCGGAAGATGTCCGCGGAGATCATGAGCTGATAGCCGCCCATTCCCGCATCCGCGGCGACCTCGTCCGGGTAGACGTCGATCACCTTCACGACCCAGTCGGAGTCGGTCCCCGAAGTCGAGGCGACGAGGTTCACCACCGGCTGTCCCGCGATGCGGACGGGCGCAACGAGCTTTTCGGACACGAACGCGAGCACGTCCGGTCGCCCCGAGGCCTCGCGCTGATCATCGGCGAGCCATTTGCGCCAGCGGTCGCCGCTCGCCTGGACGGGGCGTGGAATGAAGGGAACCGGCCTGGCCGGATCGGAGACGTACTCCTCGTAGCCGGGGCCCGCCACAGGACCCGCCGGAGGTCCGAACGCCAGCTTCAAACCGGCGCCGAGATAGAGCGGCGCGGGCTTGAGGGCGCAGCCCGCGCCGGCCGGGCAACCGGCCGGCCACGACGTGAGCCTCTTCCAGGAGTTCGTTCCCGTCTCGAACGCCGTGACGGGCGCGATCTCCGTCTTGCGGGCCGGGTCCTTCAGGTACCGGTCGAGGAAGGGGCGGAGCACCTCGCGGCGGAACCAGAGCGCCGTGTCGCTGCCGAACCGGATCGCTCCGAGCGCGCTGCCGTCGCGGATCTCCTGCCCGTGGTGCCAGGGGCCCAGGACGAGGAAGACCTTGTCGTTGCCGGCGTCCTTCGGCTCGATCGCCTTGTAGACGGCGATGGCGCCGTAGATGTCCTCCTGGTCCCAGAGGCTGTGCACCAGCATCACCGGGACCCCCAGGGGCTCCGCGGCGAGGATCCGGTCCACCGCCTGGTCACGCCAGTACGCGTCGTAGGCCGGGTGCTCCAGGATCTTCCGCCAGAACCCGACCTGCTCCAGCCCGTGGCGCCGTCCCAGCTCACCCGCGGAGACGGCCTCCATGAAGTCGTCGTAGTCGTCGTAGTGGCTGCGCCACCACTTCTCGTCGTTCTTGCGGGTCGCTTCCTGCTCGAAGATGTAGTTCATGCCCTGCTGGCGGAAGGCGCCGTTGTGGAACCAGTCGTCCCCCATCCAGCCGTCCACCATCGGGTTCATCGGCACGGCGACCTTGAGCGCCGGATGCGGGTGCACCAGCGCCATGAGCGGAAGGAACCCGTCATACGAGATTCCGAGGATGCCGACCTTGCCGTTGGACTCCGGAAGGTTCTCCGGGTTCGCCAGCCAGTCGATCGTGTCGTAGGTATCGGTGGCGTGGTCCACGGGCGTCGGGTTCTGCGGCCCGTGCAGGGGACGGTTCATGACGTAGTCCCCCTCGGAACCGTGCTTGCCGCGGATGTCCTGGACGACGCGGATGTAACCCCCCTCGACGATCACGTCGACGGCGTTGTCGTAGCCGTCGAGGATCGGCGCGAGGTGTGCGCTGTGGGAGCGGCTCGTCATCCCGTCGGCGTCGTAGGGCGTGCGGGTCAGGAGGACGGGTGCAGCCTTCGCCCCCTTCGGCACGAGGATGACCGTGTGGAGCTTGACGCCGTCCCGCATCGGGATCTCCGCCTCGCGGCGGGTGTAGTCCCAGGAGTCCATCGGGACGGTGACCTTGTCCGGGGTCTCGCTCGGGTAGTCCGGGTACTGGGGCTGCGGCCGCTCCGCCGTCTGCGCGGCGCCGGGCGCGGCAAGGCCGGGCAGGAGCAGGAGCAGGGCGGTCGCCGCGAGCGCGCGGACAGGATTCGAGAACAGGACATGAAGGGGCATCGGGCCTCCGTGGAAAGCGGGGAATCATTTCACGAAGAGGTTTCGGCCGGAGGGGCCGGATGCTCCTGGAAGCGAAGTCTTGACCTGCCGGCGCGCCCTCGGTGGTAACATCACACCAAGTTTCTCGTTCAAACCCATGGTCCCACGATGGCTCCGGGCGGAACGGTTTCCGTGGCGGATCGATTCGAGACAACGCGCTGGAGTCTCGTCCTGGCGGCGGCCCGGGGTGAGGAGGGCTCCGTCGAGGCGCTGGAATGGCTCTGCGCCACCTATTGGCAGCCGCTCTACGCGTTCATCCGGCGCCAGGGGCACGACTCCGAGACCGCCCGCGATCTGACCCAGTCCTTCTTCCTCAGCCTGCTCGACCGCAATTCGCTGCAGCGCGTCGATCCGCGCGAGGGCCGGTTCCGATCGTTCCTCCTCGCCGCGATCCGCAATTTCCTGGCGCACGAGTGGGAGCGGCAGCGTGCCCTCAAGCGTCGGACCGAGGATCCGGCGTTTCGCCTCGACTTCGACGGCGCCGAGGAGCGCTACCTGCGCGACGGCGCGGCGGCGTCGAGCCCCGAGGATCTCTACGAATCGCGCTGGGCGCGGACGGTCCTCGACCGGGCGCTGCACCGCCTCGGCGAGGAGCACGAGGCGACCGGCAGGGGCGAGATCTTCCGCCGCCTGTCCGGACACCTGACCGGCGAGGAGGCTTCCTACGATCGCCTGGCCGCCGAGCTCGGCATGACGGCGGGGGCGCTTCGGGTGGCGGTGCACCGGCTGCGGCGCCGGCTGGGCGATCTGCTGCGCGCCGAGGTGGCGCACACGGTCGCGAACTCCGACGACGTCCAGGCGGAGATCAGGAACCTCATGCAGGCGATCGGACGCGTGTCGTGAGCGCGCGCGACGAGCCGGGGCGCTCCGCCGGCGCCTGTCCCCGTTGCGGGGCGGTCCTGGTCGCGGGCGAGACGCCCGAGCCGATCTGCGTTCGGTGCGCGTTCGATCTGGCGCTGCGCGATTCGAACGACGAGGCTCCCACCGCGCCGCTTCCCGACGACGCCGGCCTCGCGCACGCGCCGCGCGGGCGCATCGGTCCCTACCGGCTGCACCGTGTCCTGGGCGAGGGCGGCATGGGCATCGTCTGGGAGGCCGAGCAGGACGCGCCCGTCCGCCGGCGCGTCGCCCTCAAGTGCATCCGCCTCGGCATGGCCGGCGACCAGTTCCAGGCGCGCTTCGAGTCGGAGCGCCAGGCCATGGCGCTGATGAGCCATCCCAACATCGCCCGCGCCTTCGACGCCGGCAGCACGCCCGACGGCGATCCCTACTACGCCATGGAGCTGCTCGACGGTCCGTGGATCACGCGCTACTGCGATGTGCAGCGGCTCGACATCCGGCAACGCCTCCAGTTGTTCAGCGAGGTCTGTCGCGGCATCCAGCACGCGCATCAGCGCGGCGTCATCCACCGCGACATCAAGCCCTCCAATATCCTGGTGCAGACCGAGGAGGGACGGCCGGTTCCCAAGATCATCGACTTCGGCGTGGCCAAGGCGATGGGGGCGCTCCTGACCGACCGCACGCTCCTGACCCGGATCGGGCAGACCGTCGGCACCCCCGAGTACATGAGCCCGGAACAGGCCGGCCCGGCGGGATTCGACGTCGACACGCGCACCGACGTCTATTCCCTGGGGGCCCTGCTGCACGAGCTGCTCACCGGTCACCTGCCGTTCGGGTCGTCGGACGGCGACATCGACGCGCTCCGCCGGCGGATCCGCGAGGTGGAGCCGATGCGGCCGAGCGCGCGGATCGCGGCGGACGGCGGCGGTCGGGAGATCGCGAACCAGCGGCGCACCGACCCGGCGCAACTCGCGCGGTCGCTGCGCGGCGACCTCGACTGGATCGTGCTCAAGGCGCTGGCCAAGGATCGAGCCCGGCGTTACGGGAGTCCCGACGATCTGGCGGCCGACCTCGCCCGCTACCTGGCGCACGAGCCGGTGCTGGCCGGGCCGCCGGGGGCCGTGTACCGCACCGGGAAGTTCGTGCGGCGGCACCGCTTCGGCGTGACCGCCGCCGCGCTCGCCTCCGCCGGCATCCTCGCCTTCGTCGTCGTGATGGCCGTGCAGACCCGCCGCGTCGCCCGCGAACGAGACCACGCCGAGCAGGTGTCGCAATTCCTCGAGCAGGTGTTCCAGCTCTCAGGTCCCGACAAGGCGCGCGGACAGGAGATCACGGCGCGGGAGATCCTCGATCGGGGCGCGGAAAGGATCGACGACGAACTGGCCGACCAGCCCGAGGTGCAGGCCCGGCTGATGCGGACCCTGGGCGTCATCTATGGCGACCTCGGCATCTTCCCGAAGGCCGAGTCGATGCTCGAGCGCTCCCTCGAGATCCGGCGCCGGGTTTTCGGGGCGACGCATGTCGAAACGCTCCAGACCATGTTCAACCGGGCGAAGCTCTACGACGACCAGGGGCGTTACGAGGACGCGGCGAAGACGTACGCGGAAGTCGCGGCGGGGCAGCGCCGCGCTCTCGGCGCGAACCACCGGGATACCCTCACCTCCCTGAATCGAGTCGCCACGGAGTACGAGCGTCT
>Ga0111538_10007587_pt1 | contig 14610 bp, 14 predicted proteins | sample SoiMethybrSBSTD1_FD_79669 | JGI IMG/M metagenome (GOLD analysis project Ga0111538, IMG submission 79669) | Bulk soil microbial communities from a Populus tree surrounding site in Tennessee, USA - Soil MetaG P. TD hybrid SBSTD1 (version 2)... | ecosystem: Environmental > Terrestrial > Soil >... | reverse complement strand
GCCTGGCGACGGCACCGAACTGCACCTCAGCCTGGCGCCGCGCACGATCGAGGAACTGGCGCAGGTCTGGGAAGCGATGCAGCAGCCGTATCGCCTGTCGGTCTGCTACGAAGTGCGCGTCGTCCGGATTCCGTCGTTGCGGCGCCGGATTGGCACCCGCGTAGCGGAGCGATCGACCGAGTTTTCTGGCGTGGAGAGCTGACGTGAACGGCGCCGTGTTCCAGCAGGTGCAGCACTCGCGGCTGGTGGCGCTCAGCGTCAGCGACGGCCTCGCGCGCGCGTTGCGGACCGCCGGTGAGTTCCCGCCGCTGCTCGGCGACATCGCCTGCGACGTGATTCTGCAGACCGCGCCGTCGCTGCGGCGATTCGAGCCGCCGCTGGTACTGCGCAGCTTCCGCAACGCGAGCGGCTTCGTCGTCATTGACGGCACCTACGCGCGATCGGCGGCTGACCAGCGCCGTCTGCCGCTCGCCGACGGCACCTACGTCGTCCGGATCTCGGGCGACTACTACCAATCCGCTGAACTGCCGCTGACCTGGCCACCGCCTGAGGGACAGATGCGGGTGCCGCCGGCGCCGGCGGGTCATCGCGAATTGCTGCCGAGCGGATCGTATCCAGTGCCGGATGTCACGAGCTCACGATTTCAGCTCGGGCCGACGGTGATCCGCGGAACGCTGATGGCGCCCAACGGCGAACCCATCGAAGGCGCGACGGTCGAGATCATCAACCTGCCGCCGTTCATCAACGTGCCGCCGACGCTGTTGCTGGCCGACTGGCCGTTCATCAAGGCGACGACCAGCGCCTCGGGTGATTGGGTGCTCGTCCTGCCCAACCGGCGGTATCTCGACAACACCGCGGAGATTCCGCCGAACGCCAATCCGATCACCAAGACCTTCGATCTGCGTGTGACGCTGCCGGACGGCACGATCATCCTGCTGCAGCGCACCATCCCGTTCGGCCGTGAGTTCTCGTTGAGGCAGACCGGCCTGCGCGGCCAGGTCTCGACGACCGCGGGACGGCCGATCGCCAACGCGCAGATCGCGACATCAGTCAACGCGCTCACGACGACGACGCGAGCGAACGGCGTGTGGTTCCTCTACTTCCCCTTCGATCAACCGACCGTGAACAACGTCACCGTGACGGCCACCACACCGGGCGGCGCCAGCGCCAGCAGCCCCGCTCATGTGGAACACGACGCGACGACCGTGGTTCCGACTTTCCACTTCGCGTGAGGCAGGAGAACGACGATGCCCGAGTATCTCGCACCTGGCGTTTACATCGAGGAAGTTGCCACGGGACCACGCCCCATCGAAGGGGTCAGCACGAGCACTGCCGGCTTCGTCGGCGAAACCGAGCGCGGCACGACGCGGCCGACGCTGGTCACGAGTTGGACGGACTTCCAGCGCACCTTTGGCGGGTATCTGGATCGGCCGCCGTTCAACGCGCCGCCGGCCAACGCCACCAACATCTTCCTGCCCTACGCCGTCCGAGGCTTCTTCGACAACGGCGGCCAGCGGCTGTACGTCGCGCGGGTCGTCGGCGCCGGCGCGGTGTCGGCCAACGGCGATCTCGGAAACTGCGCCGTCGAGGCGACCGGTGAAGGCATCTGGGGCAACAACGTCCTGGTCACGGTCCAGCCGGCCTCTGCGGCGCGGGCGGGCACCTCCACGGCCGATTGGTTCCGCATCTCGGTCTTCTACTACCGCGACGGTGTGATTTCGCCCGTCGATCCCACCGATCCAAAGCTGCTCGGCAATCCGCAACGCCTGGACCCGACGGCGTACGAGGACTTCGACAACCTGACCGCCCAGCCGACCGATCAGAACTTCGCCCTGGCCACGGTCAACGCCGGCTCGCAACTGATTCGCATGCTGACGTGCACCGCCAGACCCGGCGATGCGCCGTTCCCGGGTGTCCGGCTGCAGAACGGCGCGGCCATCGCGGCCACGCTGACCGAGTACCTCGACGACGCCCAGCCCGATCCGGAGCTGCGCCGCGGCCTGGCCGGACTGTCGGTGATCAAAGACATCTCGCTCATCGCCGCGCCCGACGACGTGCTGATTGACGACTTGAAGGGAAAGCTGATTGAGAACTGCGAGGCGATGAAGGACCGGTTCGCGATCATCAGCGCCAACAAGAACATTGCCAACACGAGCCAGCTCAGGCCGATCCGTGACACCACGTACGCGGGCTTCTACTATCCATGGGTTCGCGTGCTCGCGCCGCACACGCCGGACGGTCACCTGCTGGTCCCGAGCGTCGGCCATGTCACCGGCATCTATGCCCGCACGGACGTCGAGCGCGGCGTTCACAAAGCGCCGGCCAACGAGGTGATCCGCGGCATCGTCACGCGCGACTTCAAGAACTACAAACCGCTCGAGTTCACGCTCAACAAGCGCGACCAGGACATCCTCAACCCGCGCGGCGTCAACGTCATTCGCGACTTCCGTTCCGACGGCCGCGACATCCGGGTCTGGGGCGCCCGGACGATGACGTCGGACGCGATGTGGAAGTACATCAACGTCCGCCGGCTGTTCATCTTCATCGAGCAGTCGATCGATCGCGGCACGCAGTGGTCGGTGTTCGAGCCGAACAGCGAGCCGACGTGGAGCGCGATCCGCACGTCGATCACGAACTTCCTGCGCACGGTGTGGCGCAACGGCGCGCTGATGGGCACGACCCAGGACGAGGCGTTCTTCGTCAAGTGCGATCGCACCACGATGACCCAGGACGACTTCGACAATGGCCGGCTGATTTGCCTGATCGGCGTCGCACCGGTCAAGCCGGCCGAGTTCGTCATATTCCGGATCTCTCAGAAGACCGTCGAAGCGGAGTCGTAAGGAGGAGTCATGGCAACGTCGGGCAGCAGAAACGACCCGCTGGCGTCGTTCAACTTCATCGTCAAGATCGAAAACATGGAGCTCGGCTTCTCCGAAGTCGGGGGCCTGTCGACCGAGACCAACATCATCGAGTACGACGAAGGGCCGGACCAGGCGCATCCGCGGAAGAAGCCCGTCGAGGCCAAGTTCACCAACATCAACCTCAAGCGCGGCTACACGCCGAACGGCCGCGAGTTGTGGACCTGGCGCAAGTCGGTGCTCGACGGCAAGACGCAGCGCAAGGGCGGCACGATCACGCTCCTCGACGAAGGCCGCAAGCCGGCGCTGGTGTGGGAGTTCAGCGAAGGCTGGCCGTCGAAGTGGAACGGCCCGGCGATGAACGCCAAGAACAACGACATCGCGATCGAGGAAATGGAAATCGCGGTCGAGACGCTGGCGTTGCAGACCTAGCGCGAAGCGCCGATGCCCACGACCTATTCGACACCCGGCGTCTACGTCGAGTGGCTCGATGCCAGTCCGCAGCGGATCGATCTGCGCCGAACCGACGTCGCCGGCTTCGTCGGCATCGCCGAGCGGGGTCCGGTGCAGACGCCGGTCACCATCCGCAGCTACCGGCAGTTCTATACGACCTTCGGCGATCGCGTGGCGGACGGCTATCTCGCCTACAGCGTCGCCGGCTTCTTCGAAAACGGCGGGCGGACATGCTGGGTCGTGCGCGCCGCCGATCCAAACACGGCGGTGAGCGCGCGGGTCCGGCTGCAGCTGCCCGGTCGCGATCCGTTCGTCGTCGAAGCGACCAGTCCGGGCACGTGGGGCAACGCCGTCGAGCTCGAGGCCATCTGGGGCCGCGACCGGGTCACGCACCTCGCCGTCCGGACACCTGACGATCGCGAGCAGACGCTTGATCTCGACGCGCTGTTGCGCAGGGACAGAGCGACCGTGCGCCCGTTCCACACCAACCTGCTGGGCGTTGCCGACGATCAATTGCCCGAAGGCGACACCGACGCGGTCGTTCAGATTCTCGACCACGACCTCGACATCGACGCGCGCGTGATCACCGCCCGGACGCGCCGGATCAACCTCGAAGGCGGGCAGAACGGCCTGTCATCGCTCACGACCGAGCACTTCACCGGCCGGCGCGACGGCGATCGCGAATGGGGCGTCGCGTCGCTCGAGCGCGTCGACGATGTCTCGATGGTGTCGGTGCCCGACCTGATGGCCGGTCAGATCGCCACCAGCCGCGGCCCCGAGTTCGGCGGTTTCAACGCCGACGCGATTCACGACGCGCAGGTCGAAATCATCAGCAGCTGCCTGCGGCGGCGCGACCGCGTCGCGATCCTCGACGCCCGCCCGGTCGACCGGCGGCAAGTGCTCAAGGCGCGCCAGGCGCTGCCGCGCACGAATCAGGCCGCGCAGTATCACCCGTGGATCATCGTCGACGATCCGCTCCGGATCGAGCGGGTCATCCGCGTCGTGCCGCCTTCAGGCCACGTCGCCGGGATGATCGCGCGCGTCGATCGGCGCCGCGGCGTCCACAAGCCGCCCGCGAATGAGACGCTCGAGGGCGCCTTCGACGTTCGTGAGGTGCTCGACGACCCAGCGCACGCGGAGCTGAACGACGGCCTGATCAATGCGATCCGTCCGGTGCCCGGGCGCGGCGTCCTCGTGCTCGGCGTGCGGACGCTCGATCCGGACGTCCGCTGGCGATATCTCAACGTGCGCCGGTTGTTCACCGCCATCGAAGAGACCCTCGACGAGCAGATGCAGTGGGTGACGTTCGAGCCGAACAGCCCGCGGCTGTGGCGCGAGATCGACCGCGTCGTCCGCGGCCTGCTCGAGCGGCTCTACCGCGCCGGCATGCTCGACGGCGCGACGTCGGACGACGCCTATCGCGTCCGCTGCGACGCCTCGACCAATCCGGAATGGGAAACCGACGCCGGCCGCGTGACCTGCGTCATCGGCCTCCAGCCGCCCTACCCCGCCGAATTCGTGGTGGTGCGGATCGGCGTGACGCGCAGCGGCATCCAGATCGAGGAGAAGGGAGCGCAGGATGTCTAAGACCGGCGCGCGCCTCGATCCGATCCCGTCGTTCCGCTTCACCGTCGTGTTCGACGAGCTGCCACCGGGCGGATTCACCGATTGCACAGGCCTGCAGTCGGAAACCGAGGTTCAGGAGTACGCCGAAGGCGGCCTCAACACGCACACGTGGCGGTTTGCGGGCCGGTCGAAGCAGGGCAACGTCACGTTCAAGCGCGGCATCGTCAGCACCGTGTTGTGGGACTGGTATCAGAAGATCAGCAGCGGCGACTTCAAGTCGCGCAACTGCACGATTCTCGTGCACGACCCGTCCGGCGGCGACGACGTCCTCGAGTTCCAGCTGGTCGACGCCTATCCGGTGAAGTGGCTCGGTCCCGAGCTCAGCGCCACTCAGAACAACCTGGCGATCGAAACGATGGAAGTCGCGCATCAGGGTTTCTCGCGGAGGAAGTGACCGATGCCGCTGCACATCGAACGAATGACCAGCGACGTTTCGCTCCAGGACCTGTCGATGACACCGGCGCAGCTCGACAAGCTCGTCGCGCTGGTGATCAACAAGCTCGAGGAACGAGCGCGCGAGGCGCAGAAGGTGCGGGCCGCCACCGCCCTGAAGCGCCAGGCGTCGCCGCCGCTCGAGGCGGGAGAGTGATATGCCCGTCCCGGCGATCATCGAAATCGATCGGAAGGACCGCGGTCCGAACCTGCCGGCCGTCATCCCGGTGCAGTTCAATCCGCCCGAGTACACGCTGGCCAAGGCGGCGCAGATCGCCGAGATCGCGATCCCCGGCATCGACGCGCCGGTGCTCCAGTTTGTCCGCGGCCAGACGCAGACGCTGGCGCTGGAGCTGTTCTTCGACACCACGCGGCTCGGCAGCGGGCTCACCAAGGTTGTCGACGTTCGGCTGCTGACAAATGTCGTCGCGCAGCTCGGCCGCATCCAGCCCAACACCCATGCGCCGCCGCGGATCCGTTTCATCTGGGGGTTGGGGCTGTCGTTCCGCGCCATCGTCGACAACGTCCAGCAGAAGTTCACGTTGTTCAACCCGGCCGGCATCCCGGTGCGGGCGACGCTGACGGTGTCGTTCAAGGAATACAAGACGCTCGAAGAGCAGCTCAAGGAGCTCAATCTGCAGTCGTCCGACCACACCAAACGGCGCGTCATCAAACGCGGCGACACGCTGGCGCGGATCGCCTTCGAAGAGTACGGCGACTCCGGCCTGTGGCGCTTCATCGCCGATCACGCGGACAACCGCGAGCGGCTCGGCGACTTACGCCGGCTGACGCCCGGCCTCGAGGTCGCGGTGCCGGCGATCGACGTGCTGACGAAGCAGCGGGAGACCAGACGATGACCGAGACCGCGGCGATTCCCATCTACGAAGGCCAGGACTTCTACGTCCCGGCGTTCGAGTTGAAGCTCGCCGGCCGGCCGCCGGGTCAGGACGTCGTCCGCGACATCCTCTCGGTGAGCTACAAGGACAGCGTCCAGGACATCGACAGCTTCGAAATCACGATCAACAACTGGGACGCGGCGACGCGCCAGTTCAAGTACAGCGACCTGACACTGTTCGACCCGGGCGAACGCGTCGAACTGGCGATGGGCTATCGCGGCGCGCTGCGGACGATGATCAAAGGCGACATCACGTCGCTGCGGCCGTCCTTCCCCGCCGGCGGCGGCTCGACGCTGGCGGTCAGCGGCTTGAACGTGCTCCACCGCTTCCGCAACCAGCAGGAGTCGCACACCTACGTCAACAAGACCGACAGCCAGATCGCGCAGGAGATCCAGGATCGACTGAAGATTCAGATCAAGGCGCCGAACGCGTCGGACGAGCCGGTTTTCAAATTCTTGATTCAGGACAACAAATACGACGTCATTTTCCTGATGGAGCGCGCCCGGCGCATCGGCTACGACATCTTCGTCAAGGAAGGCGACGGCAGCGCCTCGTCGGAAACCGTTCTCGAGTATGTCCGCTCGACCAACGTTCACCATCCCACCTACCGGCTGACCTACGGCAAGTCGCTGATCGAGTTTTCGCCGGAGCTGACGACGGCGAGCCAGGTTGGGCAGGTCACTGTGCGCGGCTGGGACAACGTCCAGAAGAAAGCGATCACCTACACGGCTAAGCGCGAGGAGCTGGCGACCAAGGGGGTCGGCACGCGCGGCGGCCAGAGCAAGATCGAGAAGTCGGTCGAGCACAAGGCCGAGATCATCGCCACCAAGCCCGTCGAGAGCGAAGCCGAAGCCCGCAAGCTCGCGATCGAGATCTTCGAGGGCATCGCCAAGGAGATGGTCAAGGCGACCGGCTCGGTACCGGGCCTGCCCGACATCCGCTCGGGCACGGTGCTGCAGATCGACGGCGTCGGCGATCGGTTCAGCGGCCGCTATTTCGTGATCTCGACGACGCACGCGATCGGCGACAGCGGCTACACCACGCAGTTCGAATGCCGGCGCGAGGAGCTCTGACATGCAACGTGAAAATGGCGTCCTCATCGGCTTGGTCGAAGATCTCGACGATCCGGAGCAGCTCGGGCGCGTCCGCGTCAGGCTGCCGCACCTGGGCGAGAACATGGTCAGCGACTGGTGCCGGATCGCGTCGCCGCTCGGCGGCAAGGATCGCGGCTGGTTCCTGCGCCCCGAAAAGGACGACGAAGTGCTGCTCGCCAGCGAGCACGGCGACCCGCGCCGCCTCTACGTCGTCGGCGGCGTGTGGAGCACCGTCGACCCGCCGCCGAGCGACGACGGCAAGAAGACCGACAACAACTGGCGATTCTTCCGCTCGCGTTCGGGCCACATGCTGAAGTTCGACGACACCAGCGGCTCCGAGCGCATCGAGATCACCGGCAAAGGCGAAAAGCAGCAGATCGTCATCGACGTCTCGGGCTCGAAGATTCAAGTCACGTGCTCGAGCGGAGACATCGAGCTGTCGGCGCCGAGCGGCAAGCTGTCGATCGACGCCAATACCGTTGAAATCAAATCGAAATCGACGATGACGATCGAGGCCGGCGCGTCGATGACCGTCAAGGGCCAGACGGTCGCCATCAACTGAGGAGGATGAGCCATGGGACCTCCAGCCGCACGCAAGGGTGACCGCGTCGTCGCGCTCGACATGCACATGATCCAGCCGCCGGGACCGACGTCGCCGGTGCTCGTGCCGCACCCGTTCAGCGGCGTGCTCGACGGCGCGCTGAGCAGCGACGTGACGATTGGCGGCGCGGCGGCCGCGACGGTCAACAGCACCGCGACCAACACGCCGTCACATATTCCGATCGGCGGCACATTCGTCAACCCGCCGTCGAACAAGGCCACGGTCATCAAGGGCAGCACGACGGTGACGATCAACGGCCAGGGCGCCGCGCGCGCGGGAGATACCGCGACGACCTGCAACGACCCGCTCGATCTGCCGTCGGGCACGGTCGTGGCCACCGGCCAGGTGTTCATCGGTGGCTAACGTCGACGGCTTCCTCGGACGGGGCTGGGCATTTCCGGTGATCGCGGATCGGGACGGCCGGATTGCGTACGTCGCAGGCGAGGACGCGATCGAGGAAGCGATCGAACTGATCCTCGGCACCAGCCCGGGCGAGCGGGTGATGCGGCCGGAGTTCGGCTGCGGCATCTGGGATCTGGTCATGGAGGCGAACACCGCGCAGTTGCACGGCCGGGTACAGGTGCAGGTGCGCGACGCGCTGGTCCGTTGGGAGCCGCGCATCGACGTCCTCGAGGTGCGGATTGAATCGCCCGAGGAGCAGAAAAACCTGTTGCTGATTCGCATCGACTATCGCGTCCGCTCCAACAACGCCTTTTTCAACCTCGTCTATCCCTTCTTCCTGCAAGAAGGGGTGCAGCGGTAGGACGCCGACATGCCCATCGAGCTTCAGGAACCCACGTTCGATCGGTCATTCGACGACCTCTATCGCGAGTTGCGCTCGCGGATCCCGCGCTACAACCCGCAGTGGACCAACTTCAACGACAGCGATCCGGGCATCACCCTGCTGCAGCTGTTCGCCTGGCTCGCGGAGATGACGCTGCATCGGATGAACGACGTGCCGCGGCATCACTACCTCAAGTTCGCCGAACTGCTCGGCTTGCAGATGACGCCGCCGCGGCCGGCGACGGCGCGGCTGACGTTCTCCGCCAAACCGGCGGAGCCGGCGGGGACGATCCGCGCCGGCAGCCGCGTCTCGGCGCCGGGAAAAACCGGGACGTTGATTTTCGAGACCACCGACGCGCTCGACGTGATCAGCGCGGAGCTGGGGGACGTCGTGGTGTTTGCCGACGGCGCGCCAACGAAGATCGAGATCGCGGGACCAGGTCCGATCGGCACCTTCTTCCCGTTCGGACGCGTGCCGCAGCCTGGCAACGCGATCTACCTCGGCTTCAAGCCGAATCCCAACAACCCGCGGCCGTTCCCGCGGAAGATGCGCTTTCTCGCGCTGCTCCCCGCGGCGTTGACCAACGGCGCGCCGCAGCGCGTCGGCCGCAACGCGTCGGAGCTGGTGCCGCCCGTCGATCTGGTTTGGGAATACCGGCCGAAGGCCGGTCAAGACGTCTGGCTGCGCCTGAACGTGCTCGAGGACGAGTCGGTGGCGTTCACCCGCGACGGCTACATCGACGTCGACGGCCCGACGACGATCGAGCCGTCGGTCGACCCGGCGGTCAAGGCGGTCGCCGCCGAGCCGCGGTTCTGGATTCGCGTCCGCCAGGATCAGAACAACTACCCGTCCGGCCGGCCGCCGCAGCTCGAGTTCTTCCTGCCGAACTCGGTCGACGCGATCAACCTGCAGACCGAGAACCGGCAGGAGCCGATCGGCCAGAGCAACGGCAACGCCAACCAGACCTTCGACGTGCCCAAGCGGCCGGTCCAGCCTGGATCGCTCGTGCTCGAAATCCGCCCGGCTGACAGCGATCCCGAGACCGACTGGCTCGAAGTCGAGGATCTGTTCACCTCGACGCGTGACGATCGGCACTACCAGCTCGACGCCGCGCTCGGCCGCATCACGTTCGGCGACGGCGAGCACGGGGTCATCCCGACATCGGGCGCCGGCATCGTCGCCACGACGTGGCGCCACGGCGGCGGCGCCGCCGCCAACGAGGTCGAGCCGGGCGCGATCAAGACGATCGTCGATCAGACACCCGGCATCGAGAAGGTCACCAACGTCAGACGGCCGGCCGGCGGCAACGACGAGGAGACGCTCGAACAGTTTCAACGCCGTGCGCCGGGCGAGCTGCGACGCGGCGGCCGCGCCATCACCGAAGACGACTTCGCCACGATCGTCAAGACGATCGGCGGGGTGAAGGCCGTCAAGGCGCTGGGCGGCCGGCATCCGGACTACCCGGGCGTCAACGTCCCCGGTGCGGTGACGGTGCTCGTTGTCGCCGACTCGGATCAAGTGCCGCCGCGCCCGTCGGCGGAGCTGCTGCGATCGATCGGCCGCGTTCTCGACGGCGTGCGGCTGATCACGACCGAGGTCCACGTCGCGGCGCCAACCTTCGTCGAGATTCGCGTCGAAGCGCGCATCTTCGCCGAACCGTCGGCCGCGTTCGATCAGGTCGCGCAGGACGCGCGCAAGAAGCTCGACGCCTACCTGAGCCCCTTCCGTCGCAGCTTCGGTGAGAACGTGTCGCCGGCGGCGATTTATTCGCAGTTGTTCGGCGCCTCGGCGCAGATCCGTTCGGTCGAAGACCTCCTGGTCTACGTCGACGGCCGGCTGAATCCGGCGGGACGGCCGGTCGAAGTGGACGCCGACGCGATCGTGTATCCCGGCGACCATCTGATCGTCGTCCGGCCCGACACCGACGAGGGCGCGTCGTGAACGGCAACGCGATTCTGCTCGGCGCCGGATATTCATGGCGGTCCGGCGACCCGGCCGCGGCAAACGCCGGCTCGGCGACGACCACGGTCGTCGCCAACGCGACGCTTGGTCTCGCGTTGGGCACGATCGCGCGCGGTCCGCTCGGGCTGGGATCGCCGGACGACAGCCTCGGCAGGATCGTCCTGCCGCGCGGCGTGGCTGTCGACGGCGATGTCGTCGTCGTGCTGTCGACCGACGGCAACAGGTTGTTCCGCTACGACCACGTGCGCGCGACGCTCGTCGAGGTGCCAGAGGTCGGCGCCGGCGGCGCGAGTGCGACCGAGCCGGACGACTTCTATCTGGCGCCGCGGCGATTCCGCGGCGCCTCGAACATCGCGGCGCTTCGGGGCGCGCTGTACGTCGCCGACCCGCAGGCGCATCGCGTCCAGGTGTTCGACCTCGCGACGTTGGCGCTCATCCGCATCCACGACGGCCTCGAGAACCCCGTGGACGTGACCGCCGCATCGCACGGCGTTTACATTCTCGACCAGGCGACGCGCCGGGTCTTCCGCACGCAGCCGGAGCAGGACGATCTCGTCGTCGTCGTCGACGGCTCGCGCCTGCACGCGGTCTGGGATCGCGTCGCTGTCGATCGGACCGGCCAGATCTATTTGCGCGACCGTCGGGCCCGGCCGCCGGTTCTGCAGGTGTTTACGCCGGCGCCGTCGCGGCCGGCCAAGTGCGCGAGCGATCACATCAGCGACAGCGCCGAGATCCGCGATCGTTTCGACCAGCCGCCGATCTGGACGGAAGGATCGCGTCTCGTCCTGCCACCGCAGCTGCTCGACCCGTGCGGGTTGCGCCGCGCTCCGGAGCCTCAGGTGCGCTCATGGCGCACCGCCGAGTACTACGTCGCCATCGACACTCGCGCGCGCGTCGTCAGCGTGCACATGACCGACGGCCGAGTGCGGCATCGCTTCGGGCCGACTGACGACTCAGGCCGGGCCACGGCGGCCGACGCCGCTGATGTGTGGTCGCCCATCGACCTCGCGATCGCCGGCGACTGCGTCTGGATTCTCGACGATGCGCATCAGACGGTTTACGTCTGGCGACCCGGCGCCGAGCGCCTGCGTCAGGCGTTTTCCGCGCCCGTGGACTTTCCCCGGCGCTGGCGCCGCATCGCCGACGACGGCAAGGGCTGCCTGCTGCTCTGGACGGGCGTCGACGACATCGTCGATCGCCTCGATCAGCGCGGTAGCGTCATTGGCAGTGTGCGTCGCCAGGACGTCCGCGCCCGATTCGATCGGCCCGACCCTGGAACGCGGCCGAGCGACGAGCTGCCGCCGGTTCGGCTGACGCGCGACGGTGCCACGCCGATCACCGCAATGACACCGCCGTCGTTTCCAGAGCCGTCGTACTTCACGCACGGCGTCTGGACCAGTCAGTGGCTCGATAGCGAACTCTACAACTGCCAATGGCATCTGCTCGAGCTCGATATCAAGACACTGCCGCCGGGCTCGCAGTTGATCGTCCGCACCCGATCGAGCAACGACGCCGAGTCGGCCTCCGAAGTGCTGGCGTCGCTTGGCGCCAACACCCAGAGCGGTGCCTGGCGCCAGGCGCCGGCGTTGGTTGGCGAGCCCCAGCCCGATCCAAAGACGCCAGTGCGGCGATCAATCGACATCCTGGTCCCGAGTCTGCCCGGTCAGTATTTGCAGCTGCAGATCGAGATCTCGGGGAGCGGCCTGACGACGCCGACGGTGGGGAGCGTGCGGCTTCGCTTCCCGCGCGAATCGCTGCTCGAGTACTTGCCGGCGATCTTCTCGAAGCCGCCGGAGCAGCGCGAGTTCCTCGACAGCTTCCTCTCGATTGCGCAGACCACGTGGACGGGCATCGAGGACAACGTCGCGACGTTCAGCCGTTTCCTCGATCCCGACACCGTGCCCGATCGCGCGCTGCCGTGGCTGGCCGGCTGGCTCGGCCTCACGCTCGAAGGCACGTGGACCGCCGACCAGAATCGTCGACTCCTCCGCGCGCTGCCGGCGCTGCGGGCAACCTGGGGCACGACTGCAGGATTGCGCGCCTGGCTGCGTGTCTATCTGGCAAACCTGAGCGGCATCGACGAGCGCGTCCTTGAAGAGGCGGGCATCCCTGGGATCGTCGAGAGTTTCGTCGAGCGGCGCCGGCTCATGCTCGATCGCGCCGGGAGCGCGACGCTGTGCGCGGCCGACGGTCTCTGGAGTCCCGCGGTCGAAAAACGATTTCAGGTCGGCGTCTTCGATCGGGCCGGCGAAGTCGAGCTGGTCTCCGATCGCGATCCGGACCTCGACGTCTTCCGACACTACGCCCATTCGTTCCGGGTCTACGTGCCGGCGTCGTTCCTGCGCCGCGCCGCCGACGAGGCGTTGATTCGGCGGGCGATCGATCTGCACCGGCCGGCGCACACGACCTACGAGCTGGTTCTGATCGAGCCCCGCTTTCTCGTCGGCGTGCAGTCGACGATCGCGCTCGACAGCGTCATCGGCGCGCCGTGGCCCGGCGCCCTGCCATGCGGCGCGGACGACCCGCCGTCGCGGCCGCCGTATCAGCGTCTCGGCTACGACATCACTCTTGGCGGCGCCGATCAGGCGCCGGCGCTCGAACGCAGTCTTGGTTAACGGAGGAGTGTCATGAAGTGCGACGAGGAACCCGGATCGGACGGCTGTCCAGAGCTGATGGTCGAGCGGATCCGCTACTTCACGGGCCGCCACATGACGGCTCGCGACTTTCGCGACGCCGACGCATATCACCGGTCGTTCCGCCATCTGCACAACCGTGTGCTGCATGGCTGGGGCGTGGCCTGCGGGCTCGGAGTGGAGCTGCACTGGAACTCCGACTGCCGCCAGGACCAGGTGATCGTCCGCTGTGGCATGGCGATCGACTGCTGCGGCCGCGAAGTCCTGATCCGCAAGGACGTCGTCTCGCCGCCAATACCGTGGACGACGGCGCCGACCGATTCGGCGACCGGCAAGCCCGCTGAGGGCTACGTGCTGGTGCTCGGCCTCTGCTATCGCGAATGCACCACCGAGCCCGTCCCGGTGCTCTACAGCCAGTCGGCATGCTCGAGTCCGTCGTTCGAGGACGGCCGGATTCGCGAGGGCTACGAACTGTGCTGGCGGTGGGTGCTGGCAACGGACCTGAAGGATTACGGGTGGCAGGATCCGTCGACGTGTGCGCCGCCGGCGGCCGACGATCCGAAGCCGTACAAAAACGACCGCGGCGACGACTGCGCCGACGGCGACAAGCCGCCGCGGTGCTGCCTGACGCCAGTGTGCCCGCCGCATCACTGCGTCACACTCGCGATTATCCGCGCCAAGGACCGCGACGATTTCGGCGACAAGGATCAGCTCGAGGTCCGCGGACGCCGGTCGATCCCGCAGGCGTCGGAGCACCTGACGCACGTCTGCTGGATCAACTGGGAGCACGGCGGCCGCGTCAAGAGCAGCGCGATGAAGCAGTTGATGGTGCGCTTCGATCGTCCGTTGCTCGTCGAACCGGTGCCGAAGAACTACCCGGGGCCGCGCGGCATCAACGAACGCACGTTCGTCGTGCAGTACGGGGAACAGGCTGACCGCCGTCAGATCGAAGACCTCGATTTCGTCACCTACGAGAAACCGCCGTACCTCCTCGCCGACCGCCGCACGGCGGTCTACGAATTCGAGAAACCATTCCGCTCGTACCGCGACCACGTGATTCACGTCACGCTGCGGTGCGATTTCATCGTCGACTGCCTGGGCCGGGCGGTCGACGGCAATCACCTGACCGGACGACTGCCGAGCGGCGATGGGGTCGCCGGCGGCACCTTCGAAAGCTGGTTCGTGATCTGCGACGACGCCGATTACGCCTCGCCCGAATACAACGAGAAGACGCAGGTGATGCTTTCATGAGTCCCTCCGCCACCGAGATG
>Ga0111538_10007586_pt1 | contig 14611 bp, 11 predicted proteins | sample SoiMethybrSBSTD1_FD_79669 | JGI IMG/M metagenome (GOLD analysis project Ga0111538, IMG submission 79669) | Bulk soil microbial communities from a Populus tree surrounding site in Tennessee, USA - Soil MetaG P. TD hybrid SBSTD1 (version 2)... | ecosystem: Environmental > Terrestrial > Soil >... | reverse complement strand
CCCGATCCCAACGACACGATCGGAGGCAAGAACCCGCGGGGCATCGTGCTCAATTCGACGGACACACGCGCGTATGTGATGGACTTTGTGTCGCGGGACGTCGCAGTGGTCGACATCTCAGGCGCCGATCCAACGCAGTACAAAACGCTCGTCAGGATGCAGTCGGCGGCTCTCCCGGCTACTGGCAGCCAAGGGGCGATTGTGCAACGCGGAAAGCAAATGTTTAACAGCGCCATTGGGCCGGAGGGAGCGCTGGACAATTCTAGGCGCCCAGCGGGGCGGCTGTCAGATACCGGCTGGGGTAGCTGCTACAGCTGTCATCCCCAAGGCCTCACCGACACCGTGACCTGGATGTTCGCAGATGGTCCACGACAGGCAATCTCGATGGAAAGCACCTTCGCGTTTGGAGCAGCCGTAATCCAGAACGGCGCGCCGGCGCTGCCTGCTTCGCACCAGAGGGCACTCAACTGGTCGGCGGTCCGCGACGAGGTGCAAGACTTCACGCGAAATGTCCGGGCCGTATCCGGGGGAGGAGGTCTTATCCTCGGGATCGCTGAAGGTGCGGCAGGTCTTGCCGCGGTCCCTGATCTCACGCCGGTCGCGAACTCAGGGCGCAGCGCCGACTTGGACGCCATCGCCACCTATCTGGCTCTGGGCGTCCGCGCGCCGATCGCGCCGGGCAGCAACGGCAAGGGCAACAAGTTTGGCCACCTCAAGCAAGGTCGTGAACTCTTCGAGGCGGCGGGCTGCCAGAACTGCCACGGGGGGCGCAACTGGACGATCAGTGAATTGGATTTTACCCCGCCGCCGGCGGTCGGCCAGATCGTCGATGCCCAGCTGGTCGATTTTCTCTGTCGTGTGGGCACATTCGATCAGAATCTTTTCACGGACGGCGTGAGCAACGAGATCCGCGCCAACAACAACGCCAATGTTCAGGCACGGGGAATCCTGGGCTTCAACGTGCCATCATTAATTTCGGTCTTCGCCAGTGCGCCCTACCTGCACAGTGGGGCGGCGCCGACCCTGGAGGCAGTGCTGGAGAACGTAACGCACCGCAGCATCGGCCGGCCTGATGGCCAGGATGTCTTGACCAACCAGCAGGATCGGCAGAAGCTTGTTGAGTTCCTCAAGTCAATTGATCGCAGCACGGAACCCTTTCTCAATGTGAATCCTCCTTCGGGCGCTTGCGGGCCGCAGCCGTGATAGGAGGAAATACGTAACCCGACAGCGGGCGGCCAACAAGAGGAAGGTCGCCCGCCATCCGAGCCAGCGAGCGAACTCCGTCGTCGCAAAGGAGTACGAATAGACCGACAGGAAGGAGAGATTCATGAGCATCGGCATCGTCGGATCAGGGATTGCAGGGTTGCATCTCGGGCTGTTCCTGCAGCAAGAAGGGAGGGACGCAACGCTCTACAGTGATAGATCGCCCGACCAGATCCGCACGAGTCGGTTGCCCAGTCTTGTTGTACGCTTTGATCACACGCTCGAACGTGAGCGGGCTCTCGGCGTAAATCATTGGGACTTCCCGGATTTTGGTGTGTTCGGGGTTCGCACACACATAGACCTACGATCCCCAATCGTTTGGGGCGGTTCCTTCAAGCGAGCTGCGAGTGGCGTGGACATGCGCATCTATCAGTCCACTCTGCTCGAGGATTTCGCAGAGCGCGGCGGGAAAGTCATTCTGGGGGCGTTGAATGCCAGTGACGTTGTCAAGCTGTCTGACCAGCATGACCTGATGGTCATTGCCTCCGGCCGGGGAAGCCTAACTGAAATGTTCCGGCGTGATCCTGTCCGCTCGCCCTACGACCGGCCGCAGCGCCTCCTCACCGCCGCCTTTTATCGGGGACTCGATTTTCCTGAACCGCTTGGCGTCACCCAAGCTATCTCTCCTGGGAACGGCGAAATTTTTCAAGCTCCGTTCACTAGTTTCGAAGGACGCGTCTGCACAATCATGGTTGAGGCCATTCCAGGACAGGCTTTCGAAGTCATAGCGCACCTGCGGTACGAGAACGATCCGAAGAAATTTGAAGCACTAATGCTTGACCTGCTGCGTGAACACGCCCCGCCCATCTATGAGCGAGTCAATCTGAAGGAATTTGGTGTGACACGTCCCCTGGACGTGCTGCAAGGAGCGATTACGCCGACGGTAAGACGTGGTCATGCACCGCTGGGTAACGGGAGATTCGCGATGGCACTGGGTGATGTGCACATACTCAATGATCCTATCACTGCACAAGGAGCAAACATGGCGTCGAGATGCGCCTGGTTATTGGGCGAGGCATTACTTCGAGATCGCCCACTCGATGAAACCTTCTGCCGTGAAATTGAAAGACAATTGTGGGACCTTGGACGCCCTGCGACTGAATGGACAAATATGATGCTCCAACCGCCACCGGCCCATGTCCTTGAATTGTTCGTGGAAGCTGCTGGAAACAAACCGCTCGCCGACGAATTGATCGAAAACTTTAACGTCCCGGAGAACAACTGGAGGATTTTCAGCGATCCGCAAAACGCAGCGGCATTCTTGGCGAGGCATTCATCTGCTGAACCCTATCGGATTTGCCCCAGCGTCTAGAGTGACTCAGCGAAATGCGAAGCTCTAGGCCATCCTCCGCGCAGCGTTGAGCCCCAGTTTGGTGTTTCGCTGCCACAAGCTGGCGGCAAGAAAACGTTCGTGCTCTTCATTCCTTCTACTGACCGAATCAGCGCCTGCGATTGGATAGCTGTCTTGACCGCAGAACGAACAGGATCTTCCTCCCACATTGGGTAAGGGTGCCAAGGAAAGTCTGACGATCATATCGATCTCGCTTCGTGCGTTGCGAAGGCGAGCCTGCGTTGGGCATCACACTCCGTTTGCGAATCACCCCTTCAAGCCGACTGTGTTGTGCGGGCATGGCTCCTTGAGTGAATGAGCTCCAGTTGTGCGCGAACTTCCTCGGCCAGTTCGCTGGCTTGGTTGTGTTGAAGCAGATGCGCGAAGATCCGTTCCGCTTGCTGGGTGTCTTCCAAGTTGAGATAGTGCTTTCCGAGGTAGAGGTAAGCTTCGTGGAAGTTGGGATCAAGGGCGATGGTTTTCTCAAACTCGCGCACGGCCTCGTCGTCGTAACCTTGGTCGGCCAGGAGATTGGCAAGAAGATAGTGGCCATCGCGGTCGTCGGGTTTCAGTTGGACAAAGCGGCGGATTTGATCGAGCGCTTTATTGACGAGACCCAACTGAGCCAGCGTCACCCCAAAGTTGAAACAGGCATCGGCGTCCGACGGATTCTTCGTCGTCTGCTCGGACTGGGCCAGCACCAGCTCCGAAGTCAAGGCCTTGTTGAAGTAGTATTCCTCCTTGTATGGTGGAAAGCCGGACTTCCAAAACTCCAGTGTGCGCTGCCTGTCGACAAAGTCGATACCGGCATCTGTCCCGAACAACTTGCTTTCCAGCTCGCCCTCGACCGGCTCTTCAGGTAGCGAGTCCAGTTGAGTCAGGATTCGGTTGTAGGCTGGACTGTCCTCCTCAAGCTTCGAAAGGGCCACGTTGAAATGATAGCGAGCCTGTTGACGATCGCCCGCTTTCAGCGCCTCGAGTGCCCGCGCCTCAGCGTCTTCGTGTTGCCGCGCGGCCAGCGCATCCATTCTCGCGTTGATCTGCTCCCGCTGCACAGAGTCAGCCGCTCCGGCAATCTCGATCGCCCGTTCATATTCGAGTTGCGCCATCCCCAACTTTCCGGCTCGCTCCCACTTTTCAGCTCTCTCCAAGTGGGATGCCAAATCCATACCGAACAATCTCTTTATCAGGGACATATTGCCTCCTTGTCGCTCAGTTCAGGAAGTGCGCCTATGCAGCGACTCACGCACAAGGTCAGACGGCAGGGCTTGAAGTCAGCGTACCAACGAGATCGACGACGGTCCGGGCAGCTTGAGTCGGCAAACAGGTTGCGGAGTTAGTCCAGTTGGTGCCGCCGGATCTTGACGCCAGCCTGTTCGAAGAGGTGAAACGAGGTGTCGTTGAGCGGGTAGTCTACATTGAAAATCACCTCAATGATTCCGCTGTTGATGATCATCTTCGAGCACATGAGACAAGGGGCAAAGGTGGTGTAGAGGATGCCATCCTTGACGCTGGTGCCGTGGTAAGCGGACTGGGTGATGGCGTTCTCTTCGGCGTGGGAGCACAAGCATTCATCCAGTCGAGTGCCGCTGCTGGCCAGGCTGTTGCAGCGGGGACAGCCACCCTCATTGCAGTTCTTGGTGCCACGCGGCGTTCCATTGTAGCCTGTGGATACGATTCTCCGGTCGCGGATGATGACCGCTCCAACCTTACGCTTGATGCAGTTCGAGCGCATGGAAGCGACCTGCGCGATCTTCATGAAGTATTCGTCCCACCCGGGCCGTTCTTGCTGACGCATCGCCACCAGAATCCACTGGTTCAAGGTCTCCCGAGCCTCTGTTTCAGACGTGTCGTCGACAATGACTCGCTCGCCGTCCGCAGGTGCCTCGCCGTTGCGGCCAACCCAAACAATGAGCGATCTGCGCCCTCTCCACGGTTGAAGAACGGAGACCGACGCAGGGGCATCGACAACATAGTTCTTATCCGGTTCCAGACCGTCAAACTCCTGGCCGCTTCGCAGATAAAAACTCTTCTCCAACAAATGCTCCATTAAACCCGTCTTAAGCGGGCCTTCTCCACAGAGGACAACGATCATGGCTCTGCCTACCCTCTCTTTTGCAAATCAGCCTAGCACAATCTGCCAACGCTCGCGATGGCGGATGCTTCGACAACGCCAAGCGAATTCTTGGTGAATGGGGAAGGGGCCGGGAAGGGACTCGGGCTGGCGGAAATCAGATTGACGACGCGGTGCCGCGCGGTGGTAGAGTGACTCTTTGCGGGTTGGCTCGAGACAATTGGCTGGAATTGAACAGTTCTTGAGAGCGGGGCTGTAGATCTTCGGGCTCGAACGCTTTTTCCTGGTCGTTTCCGGATTTCATTCGAGGTGGAGCACGAGGACGACGACGAGAACGAGTGCAAGTTCCATTTCCTTCCTAAACCACTTGAGTTTGAATCAATGAAGATAGGCCCTTACCAGATCCATCTGCTCGAAACAGGCCGTTTCTGGTTGGACGGCGGCGCCATGTTTGGAGTGGTGCCGAAGACGTTGTGGAGCCAGGCGAAGCCGAGCGACGAGAAAAACCGCATCGAGATGTCGATGAAGGTGCTCCTGATTCTTTACGAGGATCGCAAGATTCTCGTCGATGCCGGTGCCGGCCACAAGTTTCCGCCGAAGCTGCAGGAGATCTACGGGCTTGACTACCAGCGCTTCAGTCTAAAGACGTCACTGCAGGCACATCGTCTGCAGCCTGTTGACATCACGGACGTGATTCTGACGCACTGCCACTTCGACCATGTGGGAGGAGCGACTGAACGGGATGGTGAAGTGCTGCAACTGACCTTTCCCAAGGCGACACACTATGTTCAGGACAGCCACTGGAATTGGGCGCTAAGTCCATCCGAGAAGGACCGTGCCAGTTTCTTAAAAGAGAACCTGGAACCTTTGAAGCAGAGCGGCCGGCTGAAGATCCTGCCGGGTGAACGCGAGCTGTTTCCGGGGCTGCACTTGCTGCTTTCCAACGGACACACTGTAGGGCTGCAAATGGTGAAGATTCAGGATTCAACGAACACGCTCTTCTATTGCAGCGATCTGATGCCCACGGCGGCACATGTGCCGCTACCTTACATCATGGGTTACGATCTCTATCCGCTGACGACACTGGAAGAGAAGCGGCGATATCTGAGCCAGGCATGCGACGAGAACTGGCTTATCGTTCTGGAGCACGATGCCGAAGTAGATGCGATTCGCATCGAGCAAGGGGAGAGGCGGTTGGAGATTCGGGAGAAACTGGGAATTTGATTAGGGGTACGCTAGTTGGAACTCAGTGATTCTGATGCCCTGGTGCCCCACGTCCGCAAATTCCTCGAGGACGAGTAAGAGAACGACGACGAGGACGACCTGACCAACGAATCAATCCTCGTCCTCTTCCTCAATACGATAGACCACTTTGGCGGTATGCGTTGATGGTACCGCCTTTCCGTTCTCGAAGCCTGGAGCAAAGTCCCACCAGTTCTTTGCCTCGTAGACAGCTCGCTCGGTCAGACCAAACTCCAACTCGTTTTCGGCTTTGGCTTCGGTCACTTCACCCTTCTCGTCCAGTTTGACGGTTATCTCGACTTCGCCGCCACGTTTCTTCTTAAAAGCCTTTTCTGTTTGTTTCGGGAAAGTACTCAACAGGGTGATTGGTCCGCGCGTACTGTCGCTGGTGGGGGAGACGTTGACCTTCCGATAACGCACCGACGATCCGTAGATGTTGGTTCCAAACTTCACCCGTAAATCGAAGATCTTCAGATATTCGCTAGCCACCTCGAGATTGAGCTGATTCACTTTTCTGGAAAAATCCTCAAACTCCGAAGGGCTTACCGGTTGCAGACGGAATGCCTGGCTGCCCATCAGGAACACCACTTTGCGAGCTTTCTGTGGGAAAGCAAAGGTGTATCCCAGTTCCCACTTGCGCCGCGTCCGCTGTCGTGTGCAAGCTTTGTCGCCTCCCTCGGTTTTGGACTTGGTGCCGTCGTACAGAAAGGCGTCAGGTCTCAAGACCAGACCTTCCTCTGTGCGGAAACTGATGTTCTCGATCGAAAGGCAACGGCCGGTGTCGCCCATATTGACCACCTCGAGAAACAGTTCCTTCTTCGGCGTGAATTCCAGCGAGAAAATGACTTTGGCGTCAATGTAGGCGTGAAAGGCGCTGGCTGTAGGGATGAAATCGGGAGTCGCGAGAGCGGCCGGAGACAAGACAAGAACCAAGCCGAAGATCAGTAGCGCTAGTGAAGCGAGTTTACGCATGGGGTTCATCGGATGACTGAATCAGGGCTTCAAAACTGGACGCCGAGGTCCCTCAGAATAACTCATGGAGCTTAGATCTCTCGCTCCGTCATTCCGGCCAAGCGCAGCGAGGGTGATCCAGTCGGCGTTGGAGGTACCGTCTTGGATTTCGTGCAAAGACCGTCTGGATTCTCAGCGAGTGGCTCGGCAGGAGCCTCGCCCTGTTTCCTTCAGGCCCTCGTGTATATGCAAACTTTCTCCAAACCACTCTTCATTTTACGCTGAACTTCCCAGTTTTCGCCCAATTCATTTCCTCCTTTATGTTGACGGGGGCGAAAAACCTTTGAATGTGGGAACTGCTGTCCCCAGCGGCGAACGATGCAGGGTCAGTTCACTGAGCACTTCTTGGAGCTCACAATCGGGTCTTGATCTGGAGGGTGATCTGGCGTCCCGGGGCGAGGGCGGTTCCCGAGAATAGCCCGTTGAAGTTGATTACGTTCAGGCGATCAGTCACGTTTCGTACGTCAAACTGTGCCAACACCGACCGCTCGTCGTGCTGCCAGAGCTTGAACCCCATTCCCAAATCCAAGCTGAAATTGGGTGCGACTCGACCGCGCTCAAGATTTACCTTCTCGAGAATGGCTGGCGAGATAGGCTGAAGTGGAGGCAGGTCGCCGCCGGGTTCGTCACCCTCGTCTTGCAGCTCAATAGGTAAGCCACTTCCATAGCGAATTCCCGTCATGAACCAAAGACGCCGATGAGGTTCGACGTGAACCTGAGCCGCCACTGTATTGCGCTGGTCCTGGGTGAGAGGAAATCGCTGAACCGCGTTCCGCAGCTCCTCGGCCTTCCCTTCCTTAATGAAGAGTCCGCCAGTAATGGGAGAGGAAGATATGCCGAGCATGTTGGAGTAGCTGACGAAGGATGAAACCCTTCGCCAGCGCGGTATTTCCAACCGTATCTCTGTTCCCTGGACACGTGCCGTATCGAACGTGATTGGAAAGGAAAGACCCGTGTTCAGAAACACATCGTCGTCGATTGCGTTGCGGAACGTCCGCCAGTAATGACTGACATCCACGCGCAGGTGATTTCCCAACGGCTTGCGAAAGCCAACCTCAAAAAAGTCGGCACGGCTAGCCGGTACTGCAAGACCGCCCTCGACATCTTCGAGGCCTAATCCGGCAGCAGCACTACTGATCAGAAGGTTCTCCATCGGCGGAGGCTGGAACACCCGGTCGTAGCTCGCTCTCAAGAGGAGGTCAGCGCGAGGAAGGTAGTAGCTCAACCCAACGCGCGGTCTCAATGCCGTGTCTTGAATCAGCAGGCGATAGTAATCCATCCTGACTCCAACCGTGGCCGCGAAGTTTCCGAGCCTGATATGATCCTGGATGAAAGCGGATGTTTCGGTGCTTCGCCGCCGGTCGCTGAAGTCGAGGTCGAACGCTGGCAGTTCATGGGGTTCACCAAAGCGGAACGTTTCCCGAATGTCGCTAATGCGAAGGTCGCCGCCGAACTTCAGCGTGTGATGCTCGTTTTCGATTGTGAAGCTGCCAACGAGTGCTCCTTCCCGAAAGCCGCGATTCTGCTCCACATAAACAGGCGTGGACAAAGGGTTGCTCCAGAGCTTTGCCGTCAGATCCCGCACCATGCCGCGGACGGACCCCAACGCGTGGGATGAGAAAACGTGCTGGTAGTGAATCTGGCCGGCGGTCTCCGCGGAAGTGCGGTCCTGGCGCTGGCCGGCCGCCTGTTGTGTCAGATCGTTGGGGACCAGGAAGCCCGTGTGGTTCTGACGGAAGTAAAAGGTCAGCTGGTCTTGGTCGCTCAGATCCCGCTCGAGTCGTGCGTTGAAGCCACCGGCACTAGCTTTGTTGGTGAAGTTTTCGAGAGATGGCGGATCAAGATACCGTTCGGTGTAGCCGGCATGAACTCCCAAAGAGACGGCTGTGCGGTCCGCACGATACTGATGATTCAGCGAGCCCATGGTGGTTGCATAACTGCCCGTTTGAAAATCAAACTCGGATGCATGACCAGGGCTGCCGACCCTCCGTGTGTCGAGCGCAATCACGCCGCCCAGACGCCGCCCGTACTCGGCAGGAATGCCGGCTGTCATGATGTTCACCGCCTCCAGCTCGCTGTTTTCGAAGGCTGGGGCAAAGGCAATGGACCGGTTGTCATAGAGGGGCATGCCGTCAATGACATACTGAGTGTCGTATTCCGATCCTCGGGGATGTAGAACAGCGTTCGCTTCCACTAGCCAGCCGGGCATGGTAGTGATGACGTCGACAGTGCTCCGGCCGAGAGACGTCCCTGGAGTTCGCTCCAGCTGTTCACGACCCGCTTGCATCGCCTGCCCTGGCTGTAACGGATCTAACAAGGGAACCTGCGCCTGTACCGTGATCTCTGTTGCCACGGCCGCGAGGTTGAGCATAATCTCCTTCTGTTGGGGAACCGCGGACCGGATCTCGATCGTGTCGACAAACTCCGCGAATCCAGCGCTCTTCACGACGAGACGGTAAACACCCGGAGGTACTCGGAGCAACCGGACCTGGCCCGTAGAGTCTGCTTGCGCTTCGGTTCGAAAGGGCGGATTTCGGCTTGCCAATTCGATTCGGGCTGCCACTGAACGCCCGTCAGGGTCGCGAACTGTCACGCGCAGCTCTCCCTCCATGATCTGCGCAATCGCGGTGCTCATGAATGCCAGAGCCAGTATCCACAGTCCGGAAAAGGCTCCTACTATCGATCGTCCTAAAATTTTCAAAGACAAACCCCTGGCGCGGTCATTCATGCCTCTCGCACTATCTGCTACGTCCGAAATGGCTCGGCACCCCTTACTCTAGCACTGTCTTGCTAAGAGCAGCGTGAACGGGACGGGCAAGCAGGGCAGGGCACACGGCATTACAGATGGAGGACCCACCAGGAGTGCATGGCCCTGTAAGAGGAAACAGATCTGGAGGAGAGTCTGTCGCTGTTTGGAGCGCTGTGTCCTGGTCCTATCCGCCCAACCGATAGAACCGTTGCGCATTCAGTCCCATGAATTGAGCCCACTGCTTTTCTGTTGCGCCGGGTTTCAAGATCGTTTCCGGAAGGTGCAGAACCTGACCGTAGTCTCCAGCGAGTAGACAGACCGGCCAGTCACTGCCCCAGCAGAGCCGGTCCCAGCCGAAGATGTCAACCACATGTTTGAGGTAAAACGTGAAGTCCTCGGCTTTCCACTTGGCATGGTCCGCTTCGGTGATGAGCCCCGAGATCTTGCAATACAGGTGGGACGACTTCGCTAGTTGCCGCATTTGCGTGGCCCAGGGTTCGCGCTTGCCTTCTTTGATGTATGGCTTGGCAATGTGGTCGAGAATGATCGGCATTGCCGGGAGGTGGTCAACCAAGCGAAGAGCCGCGTCCAATTGATGCGGCTTGATGAGCAGATCGTACGTCAGACCTGCTTCATGTAGCGTGCGCAACCCGCGCATCACTTCGGTTTGCAGCATCCAGTTAACATCGGGTTCATCTTGAATGATGTGACGGACGCCTTTGAACTTCTTATGTTGTTTCAATTCAGCCAGCGTTTTAACGAGTTGCGGATCTTTCAGGTCCACCCAGCCGACCACGCCCAAAATCAGGTCGGACTTTCCAGCCAGTTCTAATAACCAGAGGGTTTCCTCCACGCTCTGATGTGCTTGCACCACCACCGTCCCGGTGATCTTATAGGGAGCGACGGTCTTGGCGAGGTCCTCCACCAGAAAATCCCTGTAAATCGGTTTGAGGTCGCTCGACATCCAAGCGTAGTTTCGCTTCTTCAAATCCCACAGGTGGTGATGGGCGTCAATCTTCATGGTGCCTCACGATTCGAGAGTGCTACGAGAGTGATTCCCGCGATAGAACGTAAACCGGGCGCCTGGTAAGCTGGGAAATCCGGACAGGAATCCAGCGCGCCCCTGCGGGACATCAAAGCCGTTGGCGCAAAAGCGGGCTGGATTTCAGCCCGCGCTGCTCTTGGCCGGAGTGACGCCTGGTCTAGCGGACCTATCGTCATCTGCACGAGAGCCTTCAGCAAGGCCAAAGGCTTCGCAGCATAACAATATTCGGTAAATTTTTGTACTTAGCAGCCGATAGCAATTTCTGCCTGTGAGATGCTTGCCGGGCAACACGCGTAACGAGGTTTTGGACCGATGGCGAAGATCATTTGGACCGTGCAACCGGTAACTGATGGATACCAAGGGTTTGTGAAGATTGACAGTGCTGTCCTCGATGAACCCAATCGTGCCTGGTTTTCTGTAAGCGAAGAGCCATTTGCCTCGGAAGTTGCCGCCCAAATGGCCGTCCAGGACGCCATCTACCGGCTTGGTGTGAAACTGGCCGCAAAATTACCCGAAACCCTGCCCAGCGACATCACCATCGAGAAAGCCTGATCCACTACTACGAACACCGGAATTTTGCTATCAAGCCTACGGTAGTCGGCCAGCCTAAGTGCGGCCATGAATCAGTCTTTGGAGAGCGGCATAATCCAGCGGCGTGGTGAAGTAGTCCACGGCTCCCAAGTTCCTGGTGAGAAGATAGGGCTCTTTCTCATAGCGCGCGGATATTACGGCGCATGGAATTGCAGAGCCTCTTTCCCTGAGAACGTCCAACAACAACAGCCCGTCGATTCCCGGTGTTCCGTGAGTGATTACGAAATCAAAATGTTTTTCGGAGACGGCAAGCAACGCCTCGATAAGACTTCCGCATGCGTCCACGGTGCATCCGTCTTCTGTCAGCAGCAGATTGAGCATAAGGCGTAAATCCAGATCGGGTTCCAGTAGCAGTACTGCCTTGCTTTTGAGACCGCAACTGATCGGCGGTGGTGTGGGCCCTTGACGGTGTGCCAAGCCATGCATAGATATCTCCTTCCCGTTAGACTGGTTCCTGAGCTCGTCGATCTTCGAGAGTTCCAGAGTCAAGATTAGGTGTGCGGTGTAAACTGCCAATGTTCCCGCGATGAATTCCGCGTGAACTTCGTGTCCTTTCCGATTTACTTAACACCATTGCAACCCTCACGCTGGCCCAGTGGCGGTGGTACAATCGCCAGCCTCAAAGGTGCGACTCAAGAGCTGCAAGCTTCAGGAGGATGAATCCGTATGCTGAAAGGTTCAGACAGAAGGCATCTCAGAGGATTGGCCCATCAACTGAAGCCGGTAGTGCAAGTGGGGAAACAAGGCCTCATCGAGAATCTGATCACAACCGTAAGTCAGGCGTTGGATGCCCATGAGCTGATCAAAGTGAAGTTCGTTGATCATAAGCAGCAAAGGGAAGAGCTGTCTCGCGAAATTGCCACCCGGACACAGAGCGAGCTAGCCGGTCTTGTCGGTAACATCGCCATCCTTTACCGGCAGCACAGCGACGCGGAGAAACGAAAGATTCGCTTGCCCCAACGCGAGCATTGAGAGGCCAAGTCATGAAACTTGTCGCAACGTGTGTGCTTTTTGTGCTTTCGATGTCCGACAGCGCCCGAGGTGCCGTACTTCATGTCGTCGGTGATGAACCGGTCCCGATGCAGGCATTGAAAAGAGTACTGGAGAGTGGCGGCCATCAGGTCACACTTTTCGAACAGAGGGAATTTGCGTCATCGGGTGCCCCCAAACCGGCTGCCATTCTGATGTACGTGCATGAAGAACTGGAGGAATACGTCGGCAAGCGGCTGATTGCCTTCACGAGGGAAGGCGGCCGGCTGATCATCCTGCATCACGGAATTGCGTCGGCGAAGAACAAGAGCCCCTATTGGATGGAGTTTGTAGGAATGGAGATTTTGCCCAAGAACGCACCGGAATACCCTTGGGCCGTTATTTACGGAGTCGAGTTCGAGATGGTCAATTTGGCTCCTGGCCATCCGGTTACGACACAACAGGTCAACTACACCGGCACCACGGCCTATTCACGGAGTGGGCCGCCGCAGAGTAAGGAACAAAACCTGTCTTCATTCATCGTTCCTGATACCGAAACTTACCTGAACCAGCGATTTCGACCTGGACAGCAACGGACGCTATTGTTTGGGATGAAGTGCAAGGACCCTGTTGGCGGGGCTGTGTACATGCAGGACACCGGCGGGTGGGTCATGAAGGCGGGCAAGGGTTGGATGTTTTACTTGCAGCCCGGTCATTTTGGTCGCGACTTTGAAGTTCCGCAATTGAGGCAGGTCTTACTGAACTGCTTGAGCTGGAAGGCGCGGTGAGGACAGACCTTTTGTGAGGGTTGGAACATTCCACTACAGCCCTCTGGATTCCGGCTCGCGCTGTGCTTGGCCGGAATGACGGTGAGCGGGGCCTTCTGTTTCATCATTCCCGCGACTGCGGAGATCCAGTGCATTCCGTGGGGCGCGTCTTGGCTTACGATCTTCAACTAGCTGAGCGACTGCGGCAGAATGCCGCAGCCAGCCTCAATTCTGGATGTGGAAAAGAGAGCCTGCATGGATGGGCTTGCGTCGCGCAAGCTTCATGGCAACGCGATCTCTCCGATGTCTCCACTTCCTCTGTGCTGCCTTGTCCTGCAAGTGTGCCAGGGCGCGTTCGCTCAAATTGAGCGCCTCTTCCAAATCACCCTTTCGGTGTTCGTGATAGATCGCGAGTTCCTCTTGGACATCTTCAAGAAAGGCTTGTGAGTGTTCGCTCATGTCCCGCCAGAGTTCGGCAGCTTCCGAATATTTTTTCTGTTCCTTTAGTCGGGCCGCTTTCGCTTTCTTGGCCTCCAGCTCACGGTCTTCGGGCAAGCCGCGCAACAGTGCCGCTTCATTCCAACGAACCGCCAGTTCCCGTTCTCCCAGTGCATACGCGTATCTCCCCGCACTGAAGAGATCCACCGGCGCCAGTTCCTCGCCCGCCTGCCCAAAAAAAATTTCGCCCATCCGTAACGTCAGCCGTGCCAGTGTTTCGATGTCCTGGCGGTTGTGGCTGAGAATGCTGCCGATGCCGTGCGTACTGCCTGTGCGGACATACCGAAAATAAACCTGCGGAATGAGATGTCCCGGAATGTCATTCTCCCGCTCGATGCCTAAAATCTGGCTCTCCAGATTCGCAAGGCTGCAGCTTCCCAAACGTAGTTTCCAAATCCGCCGGGCCGGGTGGAGCAAGTCCAGATGCGGCGTGCCAGCCAGTGGCCACCGCTGGCGGGCAAGCACAAAACGTGACTGCAGCAATGGAATATCAAAGGCCTTCCCATTGAACGTAACCAACATTTGAGCGTCGGCCAGACTCTCCCGCAGGCCTAGCAGCATGGCGCGCTCTTCGTTGTAGTCGCGCATTAGATACTGCTCTACGATAAAACCGGAGCCGGACCACCGCCCTACTCCTACCAGAAAGGCAACCGTTCCCGCGCCTCCCGACAGCCCGGTGGTTTCGGTATCCAAGAAGATCACCGATCGAGGATCAGCTGTCTCCCCGCACGCGCACAACAGTTGAATGAGGCGCCTGATCCACATTGCTTCCTGCTGGTCATCAAGTCCGAACGGCGAATGGGAGACTTGGCGAAGGAATGCGCCGTCATCGCCTTCCAGAGCATCAGCAGAGGTGCCGTGTGGCTGGTCAAACACATTGACTGAGGACGGCTCCTGATCTGGCAGTGGTATTCGGAATCTGCGGCGGAGTTTTTCCAAGCCTGACTCAATCGTGGAAGGTTGGCTCGGGGGCAGGGTGGATGCCAATTCTGGCAGCGAGCTGAAATGGGCCTCGTTTCGAGATTTAAGCAGTTGCCGCTGTGCCAGCTTCTTGGAGAGTGTCATCGGGAGT
>Ga0111538_10007584_pt1 | contig 14612 bp, 16 predicted proteins | sample SoiMethybrSBSTD1_FD_79669 | JGI IMG/M metagenome (GOLD analysis project Ga0111538, IMG submission 79669) | Bulk soil microbial communities from a Populus tree surrounding site in Tennessee, USA - Soil MetaG P. TD hybrid SBSTD1 (version 2)... | ecosystem: Environmental > Terrestrial > Soil >... | reverse complement strand
GGTGGGTAGAACGCCCCGATGAGATTTTTGCCGAGCTTATGATTGACCGCGGTTTTCCCGCCGACACTACTATCAACCATAGCCAGTAAGGAGGTAGGAATCTGCACCAGTGGAAGGCCACGCATATAGGTCGCGGCGACAAACCCCGCGACATCTCCGACTACACCCCCTCCTAAAGCACAGACCACGCTGTGACGGTCCGCCCCACCTCGCGCCAGACGGGTAAATAAGCGTGAAGCGCTCAGCAGAGTTTTGCTGCGCTCTCCCTCAGGCATCAGACAGGCCTCAACGCCAAAACCCATGGCACGGAGGCTGTCAGCCAGGGTGACACCGTACAGCTTGTACAGATGTGGATGTGAGAACACAAAGGCTTTGCGGCCTGGGGTCAGGACTTGCACCTGTTCACCAACGTGGGTCAACACCCCAGGGCCAATGTGAATATCATATTGCTCTGTAGCAGAGCGTACAGCAATGCAGTGATACGGCGTAGATGGCATAGGCGTCTCTCTGTCTCTCTGACATACACCCCCTCACTGCGACAGTGCCGTGCGGCGTTTATCTGTCGCGTCATCTTGCCGTATAATACGTGGTGTGAGGAAAATGAGCAACTCGTCACTATCGTCCTGCTGGCGTTCTTTGCGGAAGAGCCAGCCAAGGACAGGGATGTTCGATAAGCCCGGAACGCCAGATCGGCTCGACTGAATGGTCCGCCTGTACAAGCCACCGATTACTACCGTATCGCCATCCTTGACTAACATGTCGGTGTTGGCTTCCCGCGTCGTAATCGTCGGTATGCCATTGACTTGTTGGGTGAAATCTGCCTCGTTCTTCGTCGCGGTAATCTTCATACCAATAAATTCGTTGGGCGTGACGTGCGGCGTCACTTTCAGGGTGATATTGGCATCCACAAACTCCGTCCTTGTCCCCTCCGCTGACACCGTCGCCACAGGGATCTTCCGCCCACTCTGGATTTGTGCCTCTGTGTTATCCAGCGTAGCAATCTTAGGACTCGAAATGATCTTGCCACGACCAGATGATTCCAGCGCAGAGAGCTGGGCGTCCAGGATTGAGCCGCCAATACTCGCGAGCGAAAACCCAATAGCACCGCCCGAGCCCAGCCCTACTGCGGCCGGCAAGTCCAATAAGAAATTCGCTGGTGGAGTAGGCGGCGTGAGCCCCCCAGTATTCGTAGGAGCCGGCACACCGCCGCGTACATCAATGCGATTCGGGAACGTTTTATCCGTAATCTGGGAATGAGCCAGACCAAGCTGAATGCCTAGTTCGCGCAAGAACGTGCGTGATGACTCCACAATACGCGCTTCGATCATCACCTGAGGCGTAGGACGGTCGAGCTTCTCGATTAACGCCAGCACAGCATCGAGACTTGCTTGGGTATCGGTGATGATCATGGTGTTGGTGCGCGCGTCGATAATAATCGTCCCACGCCGGCTCAAGAGCTTTTCCAGATTCGGACGCAGGTCTTTGGCCGCAGCATAATTGGCCGGTACAATCCGTGTCACCAAGGGCTCAGCCTGGACTTCCGTGACCTTAGCCTTCAAGCGCTCCTGGCGCTCATTGGTGAACTTCTCAAGTGGGGCGACACGGATAATGTTGCCAGTACGCTCCTGCGCTAAACCGTTGATCTTGAGGATCACGTCCAACGCTTGATCCCATGGGACATCCGTCATCCGGGTGGTAATTCTGCCCTGGACATCACCGCCGGCGATGATATTCACCTTGCCGACCTCAGCAATCAGACGCAAGATGTCGTTGATATCGGCATCTTGAAAGTCCAACGAGATCTTCTGTCCCGTGAATGACCGCGTCTCGTTGATACTGTCCCCAAAGGGGAGACCTTCGCTCTGCGACACTGGCGCGCTGCTTTCTGCGCTTGGTGCTGGCGTTGGGGCTGCCCCCCGGCGCACAATAGGACTAATGTGCGGCATACGTGGCGCCATCGCAGCCACTAATGGTAGCGCTGGCGCTGCCGGGCGTGGGGCTGAAGCTAGCGGTGTCAGCGTCGTAGCCGGAGGCGACTGCAAGGTCGCCGGGGCTCTGGCTGCCGTGGGGCTAGGGGACGACGGCTGTAGAGCCAGACGTATAGCATCGTTGTCCTGGTGCACGTCAAACGATGCCGCCGTACGCAAATAGACCACGACTGTGACCGCCTCCCCCTGAGCATCCGCGAGTGGGACAGCCTCAAGATGCGACACAATACTGTCGAGATCATGGACTATCAGGGCTTTTTCTTGTGTGGGACTGAGTTGGGCCGGCTTAATGGCGAGTGCCAAACGGTGCGGGTTTTGTTGTTGTTTGACTTGCACTTGCGGCAGTGCCCCAGCCGTCTGGAAAGACACAATCGAGCGATCGGGACGCGTATCAAACGTAATGCCAGTGATCATCGCGCTGGGGAGCTTCGCAGCTCCTGGTTCAAGCAGGCTCGTCAGCCCAGACGCGGCCCTGTCGCCGGCCTCCGCCGTTTCTGTAGCAGTGGCCGGGAGCATCTCGGCACTACGGGTCCCAGCATTAGCCAGGGTAATCAAAAGCTGACGGCCCTGGATTTCGACTACATGCGTGGTCATACGCTGCAGATAGACGACGAAGCGTACGGCCCGTTCTTCAGGCACCTGCAAGGCTTCAATACTGCGGACGACTCCTGCCACAGGTAGCGGTCGTGGCAGGTCACCGAGCGTTGCCTCAGGGAAAGTAAGCACCAAGCGAGGGGGCTCGTGTAATGTGAACGCCGTGTACTCAATAGCCTCAGTAATCTGAACGGTAATGCGGACGTTCTCCCCCAACGTTTCTGTAGTAATCCCCGTGATCATGGCACGCCTTGGCGCACCTTGACTCTCAGGAGGTGGTGGCAACTCCGCCGGCCGCGTACCGCTACAGCCCCCGCACCACAGGGCAGTCGTGAGGATGCCGATGAACACACCGGAAAGACGGTGGGAGAGGTTCACGTGCTTATCCTTCCTTCTTGTCCTTGCGCCGAAGCGGGAGTGTAAGCGTCTTGGGGACGAGTTTGTCCTCCGAGTTCAGATACTGTTCCTCGATAACGAGGTGATCATTCTCGATCGCCACGACTTTGCCACTATACTTGCCCATATAGGTCTCAACAGTTGCAAAGTAACTCTTACCATCAGGCGCCTTAATAAGCGCCTTCCGACCAATCTCACCCCAAACGATTCCCACTAGTTTCAAGGCAGAAAGATCGAAGCGTTCGAGAGGTCCAAGCGGTCGTTCAGGCTGACGCGGCTTGGGACGCAGTACATCAGGCGGTACTTCCTTCACCAACGGCTCTAAGGGATCACGTCGGTCCTGTGTACTATACCGGTAGTCCTCTCCCGATTCCTGTGGCTTCGGGATCGGTGGCGCAGGAGTATTCGGCCGCGCTCGCCTAGTGCCGAGTTGTTCCTGACTATGTATGCTCCCCACCTGCACACTCAGCAGCAGGCTCAAGAGCAACACTACGCCAATGCACCATGGACTGAGAGACATCAGCTCCCCCAACTCACTTTTTCCCAGCCTTCTTTGCAGATGCAGCCGCTTCATTCGCCTCGGCCTCGTCAAGAAAACGGAACGTAGTAGCCAGGCACTGCGTCTCCTGGCTCGTCGCCTCTATCTGAATCCCATTCACACTAATAATCCGTTCCAGATGGGCCAAATCGTCAAAAAAGCGTCCAACTGCATGATACTGCCCTTTCACGCGCACCTGAATGGGGATCTCGGCGTAAAACTCCTTGCGTTGTTCAGGCTGGGGTTTGATGAGACTGATCTGGAGCCCGGTCCGTACTCCTACATCGGAAATCTGTCGTATCATGCCCGGAATTTCACGGCTTTCGGGCAATTCCCGTAACAGAATATACAGCTTGGCCTCCAAATCGCTCACCTGTTCCTTAAACGTATCGAGCTTGGCAGCAATCCGCTTATGCTTTTCCACCGTTTGCTGTTTGGCATGGATTCTCTCTTGCAGCGCCTGCATCTCTTCGACGTATGGCTGATACAAAAAATACCAGTAGAGCCCCGCAATCAGCACCACAAAGCTAGGGATGGCTAACCAGCGATATAATGACGGGATACCGTCAAGTCGCTCCATGAACTCCATCGGACCCCTCCGCTGTCCTAAGACGTCGCTTCTTTTTTCTTCGACCCTGTGATGCGTGCCACAACCGTAAAAGCGACCACCTGCCGGCCCTGCAGGAGTTCAGACTTCGACTCAATGAGTTCAACAGTCCCGAACGACGGTGAACGCTCCAGGTTTTCCATAAAGGCTGCAATACCAACGTTGTCAAAGGATTTCCCACTGATCTGCAGCGCCCCGCCAGTGTCCTTAATTGAACTCAGCCACATCTGGTCAGGCAGACTGTGACTGATTTCCTCGAGGAAACGCGCCGGACGGCTCTGTTTGAGCTTGAGATCTTCAATTGCTCCGACTTTTTTCTCCATCTGGGCCTTTTTCGTCTCAAACTTCTGGACCTCTTTGATGATCTCTTCGAGGCGTTTGATCTCCTCCTCCACCCCAGCGAGCTCTTGCTGACGCGCTGCCAGCTCACTATTTTGGGTGGTATAGGCCCATACGCTTCCACCGACAACCGCTAGCACTGCGACAATAGCAGCCTGGAGCTGATGGCGTAGTTCAACCCGACGCCTGGCTTCACGGGCTGGGAGAAGATTAATACGAATCATCGGTCATGCATCCTTCGCAAGGCCAGTCCAACGCTCACTGCGGCCACCGGGGCCAGGTCCTGGAGATATTCAGGATCAAAAAACTTATCGCTGTAGTACAGGCCCCGGAATGGATCCGCCACGCTGACTGGCAATCCTAAACGATTACTTAAAAAGCGGTCTAAACCCTTGATCTTCGCACATCCCCCACTAATGATCATACGGTCAATGACTTCATCCGCCGCCGTGGTACGGAAAAACTCGAACGAGCGCTGAATCTCTTCGGCAATTTCTTCGCTGACTTCAGCCATGATGGACAAGATGTCTTCTTGATGACGCTTATCGGTCACGCCGACGCCCAGCTTCAACGCTTCCGCCTGGTCGTAGCCCACATTCAATTCTTTCTGGATGGTGCTGGTATAGCGGTTACCACCAATGGCGATATCACGCTGAAACATCGTATAACCAGCTTTCAAGATATTGATGTTCATGGTTGTCGCCCCAATATCGACGAGTGCCACGACACCGACATCATCCACAGTGGTCATCTCATACTCATTTTTAAGCGCAAAAACGTCGATATCCACGACTACGGGGTTGAGGCCGGCATGCGTCAAGAGAGTAGTGTAGTCCCGAATTTTGGCTTTCTTTGCAGCGACAAGCAGCACGTCCATCTGATTGTCCGCACGCTCGTCCTCCTCGTGCACCATCGGCAAAATCTGAAAATCAATATTGACATCAGAAATTTCGAAAGGAATATGTTGCTCCGCTTCTCCCTGAATCGCCTCGGTGAGCTCTTTCTCCGTCATTTGGGGGACACGGATCCGTTTGACGATCACCGACTGCCCGGAGACCGCTGTCGCAACTTCTTTGGATTTAATTTTTTCCATCCGTATGAGATTACGGATGGCCTCAACGATAGCTTCAGCCTCGGCAATGTTGCCGTCGACAATCGCTTCCGGACGCAGCGGCATGATACCAAAATTGAGCAATTGGTAACCTTTACCCTTTTGCTTGAGCCGCACCACCTTGATTGAGTGCGTGCCAATATCGATGCCGACCAGAAGCTTTTTACGCATTGCAAACATAAAAAATTCCTTTGCTGAAACGCGTAATATTGCACGAAAGTCACCAAATTTTCAAGTATTTTCCGAGAAAACCACCCTGCTCTCCAAGGGGCTAACTGTCATGGAGACAGCGCTTGTTATAGCCTGTCCGTTGCCAAGGTCATACACCAATACTTTGCACATCGCAAAACTAATTAGGGACCAAAAATGAGCTATGCTTGTATCAAAGCATACCCAATCTTTTGGACAGATAGCACATCTTTCACAAGGCCCCCCCGGTGGCTTTGCAACTGCCGCACTGCCTGCTACAATCTTCGGCACATTTTTTGGACAACGTGAGAAGGGTCCGAATTTTATGCAGATCATGGCATTTGGCGATATCCATGAATACCTTCATCCCTTAGCCTCGCTGGCAGAACCTCTTCAGCAAGCCGATGTGGTCCTAGTCACGGGGGATATGACGCGCTGGCGTGGACCAGAGACGGCCACCAAAGTTTTGCAAGCAATTATGTCCTATAATCCCAATGTCCTGGCACAGATAGGCAACACGGATAGCTGGGACATCCATCATCATCTCACCCAGCGGGGTATCAATTTGCACGGCCAAGGCCATCATTTCGGTGAGGTCGGCATTTTTGGAGTTGGGGGCTCGAACTACACACCATTTTATACACCGACGGAGTTCAGGGAGGAGGAAATTGCCGATTACCTCCTGGCTGGCTATGACATGATCAAAGAGGCGCGCTACAAAATCCTCGTCTCACACTGTCCACCGTATCAGACGGCGATTGACCGTATTCACTCCGGCTTACATGTGGGCAGTCACAGTGTGCGTAGCTTTATCGAAACCTATCAGCCGGACCTCTGCATCTCTGGCCATATTCATGAGGCACCAGGTGAAGATACCATTGGCCGTACACACCTTATCAATCCTGGAATGCTGGCCCAGGGTGGGTATGTGACGGTGACCTGCACCCCTGAAACCCTGACAGCGCACCGTGTGCCGGGACACGACCATCGGCACTACAGTACGAGCCCTCTCATGCCCTCATCACTGTGAGCGCTGGATCACAGCAAGGCAAGTGACGCTGACTATGGACAGAGGCCTCCTGCTGAGCAAAATTTTTTGGAATCTGCAGGCTAACTGGCACTTCCGTCATCGTCCCATCGCACAGACGCTCTCGGTGCAGGATACGGTCAAAGGGCTGCAACGCCTGCTCCTGGCCGAGCACGGGGCACTGCTACAGCACACGCTGCAGCGGACATACGCGCGCTGCGTGTCACTCGAAACGCTCAGTCGTTTGGATATTGCTCTGTATCAAGAAGGCCTCGATCAACGGGTGTGGCGTGCCCAGACTACCCTGATGGATGGGGCAACGCAATGCTTTGGGATCATTGTAGCGCGCGCTCCAGGCGCGAGCAGCCTCATGACGCAGCGCGATTTTTCGCACTTGCAGACCCTGCATGCACAGCAGGCACGCTACTGTGTGGTCCCATACGTATATGGCACAGCGCCAGTGGCCGGAGGAATAGCAGCCTATACTGTAGAGTGGCTGGAGGACTACAAGGAACTGGTCTTCGAGACCACACTTGATGGGGGTGTTTTTCTGATGAATGCCCACGGTGCCCACCGCCGTTTTAGCCCACAGGCATCACGCCAGATCTGGCGGCGCCTTATCGAGATTCTCTGGTGGTATCCACAGCTACGCAGTGTCAACATTCAGGCGGGAGATTTTGTCGGCCGGGTGCGGGCCGATGAGCGGGTCGAACTCAAACTCACGACGGCACGAGCCTTGACTCCAGAGGCTACAGCGGTAGAGCACATACACGCCACACTCGGCTGCCTGATTACGGCAAGTGGCTACCTGAGCGATGGCCAGCAACCGTTTCAGCGCCAGATGTCACGCGAGGTGTTCGTATCCCGCATGCAGGTAGTGCTGCGGCGGCGTTTTGGGGACCGGGCACCAGATCTGGCGCAGCGGCAGTGGGCATTGTTTCAAAGCGGTGCGTTCGCCCAGCAGGAGGATTGGCTCAAAGAGGACTGCTTGCTGGCAACTTACGACCGCTGGTGCGCGGATTACCCGGCGGATCTCGCCTGGCAGAAGACATGTCAGCACTGGCTCGATTACGCCGAATCTGTACAGGCCGGCCGGTTGCCAGCGTCATGGTGGTTCCCGGCCGCCGAGGTTCCCACCATGCTCGATCGTCTGGCGCCTCAGGGTGTACCGCCATCCACAGAAAGAAGGGCTAACCATGAGTTATGCAAAGATCCTCCTCGATATCCGTGAGGGCATTGCGACGATCACGCTCAATCGACCCGAGGTCTATAACGCCCTCGACATGCAACTAGCCACCGAACTCCACGATGCAGTCGTCACCTGCAGCGAAGATGCCGCGGTGCGGGTCGTCGTGGTCACTGGCAGCGGACGGGCCTTCTGCGCTGGGGGCGACGTGAAGGGTTTTGTCGAGCAGCTCGACACCATCGGGAAGCACATCAAACTGCTCGCACTGGCCCTGCATGCGGCAGTTTCACGCCTGGTGCGCATGCCCAAACCGACTATTATGGCGGTGAACGGAGTTGCAGCTGGGGGTGGCATGAGCCTGTCGCTGGCGGGGGATCTCATTGTCGCGACGGAGTCGGCACATTTTACTATGGCCTACACGCAGATTGGCGCCTCGCCTGATGGCAGTTCGACCTTTTTCCTCCCACGGCTCGTGGGGGTAAAACGCGCTCTGGAACTGACTTTCCTGAACCGTGTGCTCAGTGCTCGTGAAGCCATGGAATGGGGCATTGTGCAGCAGGTCTTCCCCGATGATCAGTTCCAGGCCGAGGTCCAGCGCCTTGCGTCGCAACTGGCGCAAGGACCAACGCAGGCCTATGGACGAGCGAAAACCCTGTTCTACAACAGCACGAGCGAGACGCTGGAAACGCAAATGGAGCACGAGGCCCAGCTCATTGCTGCCAGTGGTTATACGGTAGATTTCCGCGAGGGAGTCACAGCGTTTGTCGCAAAGCGCACACCAGTCTTTCAGGGACGCTAGAGGGCATCAGGCAGTTTCCTGATGACGTGCAAGAGGATGTCCTGGAGATTGGCCGGCAGAAACGTGCGCAGATGTACGATGATGAATACCAGCTTACCTGTAGGATAGACGATGTTGGCAATCTCCTTCTTACCCTTCACACTCGCTGAGACACTATGGCTACTGAACCACGCCTGCTGACCTCTGACGTCCTTGCTTCGCTCGAATACGTGCGGCGGAGCGTGCTACGCCTGCTGATCGTGTTTGCCGTGGCCAGTGCCGTGGCGTACCCTCTGGCGCCTCAACTCCTGCACTTCCTCACACGGCCTCTGGGGGCACCCCTCATCATGTACGCACCACTAGAAGGGTTTATGGGCTATGTGACGGTGTCGATGACCGCCAGCCTCTGTCTGCTGGCCCCACTGTTCCTGTACGAGGTCAATCGCCTCCTCCGTGCCATAGGTCGTCTGCCACCACGTCTGGCTCTGTGGAGCACGGTGGCTGCCGGAAGTTTATTCGCGCTGGGCGCCGGCTTTTGTTACGTGATCATCCTGCCAGTCACCTTGCGCTTCTTGCTGAGTTTTGGCGGAGAGAACGTCGAGGCCGGCATCTCGGTGAGCCGCTATCTCTCCATGAGCCTGGGGCTGTCGGCGGCCTGTGGAGTCACCTTTGAGCTGCCCCTGGTCACGCTCATCCTGCACCGTCTGGGGTTGCTCTCCGTGCGCTTCCTCACCGAGCATCGGCGCTATGCTATCCTCCTTGGGGCGATTTTCACAGCGATTATCACACCAACGCCCGACGCCTTCACCATGAGCTCTCTGTTGCTGCCGTTGCTGGCCTTATACGAAATAAGCATTGTGCTCATGCGCCTCGCCGAGCGGCGCCAGAAGACCCGTGTGACGCATGTCGCGAAAAGGTGAGCCATGGATGCCATACAGCGTTTTACCGAGAATGTCGTACACACCACCTATGAGATGCTGCCGGCCTCGGCGCTGGTAGCAACGAAGACGTTTATCCTGGATACTTTGGGAGTCTGCGTGGCGGGTTCCACTGCTCCAGGAGCAAACGCGCTGGTCAATCTGCTGCGGGGTTGGGGCGGGACGCCGGAGAGCTCGTTATACACCTATGGCGGCAAACTGCCAGCTCCCTGGGCCGCGATGGCCAATAGTGTCATGATGCACAATCTCGAGTTCGATTGCGTACACGACCTGGCGGTCGTGCACCCCTTTACCACCGCCCTGCCAGCCGCCCTGGCGGTCGCCGAGGCCCAGGGAGGGGTGTCTGGGAAAACGTTGCTCACAGCCGTGGCAGTGGGAGTGGACACCTCAACGCGCATTGGCATGTCCTCACGCGCTCGTATGCGGTTTTTTCGACCTGGGGTCTGTGGCGCTTTTGGCGCCACAGCAGCGGTCGCCAAGGTCATGGGCTGTGACCTCGAGACTACCTCCCGAGCCATGGGTCTCTTGTACAGCCAGATCTGTGGCACCTTGCAATCGCATCATGAAGGTACCATGATCAACTCTATGCAAACTGGCTTTAACGCCAAAGCTGCAGTCATTGCTGTGGCCCTGGCGCAGCACGATATCACGGCTCCCCAGGGTGTGCTGGAAGGAGAATACGGCTATTTTCGGCTCTTCGAGGGTGCCTATGATCTCAGCGCAGCCCTCGGCACCCTAGGTACTACCTGGGAAGTCCAGCGCGTCGGCCATAAGCCTTTCCCGAGTGGCCGTCTCACGCATGGTGCCGTGGAGGCGGCCCTGGCGCTCCGGCACGAGCACCAGATACAATCACACGAAATCGCCGAAGTGCTCGTCGAAGCGCCACCGCTGGTCACAAACCTGGTAGGCCGGACCGCTACGACCCGGACCCCTTCAGCCCAGTTTGCCAAACTCTGTATCCCTATTGTCCTGGCGCACGTTTTCCTCAAAGGCGACGTTTTTATCACCGACTTTGAAGGCACGGCCCTGACCGATCCGCAGGTGCATGACCTTGCCGCCAAAATCCGTGTGGAGCGCGACGCAGGGGTGCAGGATGAAAATGCCATGGTGCCCTTGAGCGTACATGTATGCCTACATAATGGCCACCAATACAGCAAGCGTCTCGACGCTGTCCTCGGCAGTCCTGAGAAACCCTTGAGTCGCGCAGCGCATCTCCACAAGTTCTACCGGTGCTGGCAGCACGGTGGCCAGTTCCTCCCAGCGGGCAATGCGGACCGCCTTATCGCTCTGGTAGAGCATCTTGAAGACGTATCCAATATAGGCGAACTCTGTCGCCTCCTGATACCCTCTCCCTAGTTAGGTCCCGCTTACCCTCTGGATGCGAGAGATTTTCAGCGCCTCAAGTTCGTGATAGCGCTGTAATGCCCTGGTGATTTCCCTGTATCCCGTTTGGCCCAGTTCATCAATGTGCAACAACTCTTCTTCTGTGCGCTCGACCAACTGCCGCAACGACACAATGTGCCACTGGGATTTTTCTAAAATCTTTATCGTCATGCGGGACACGCCCAGTATGGCCATGTCAGCTACCAAGTCACCCCGTGCAATGCCTTCTGCAATTGCGCCTTTCCGCAAATGCTCAGCGAGCTGCGCGAGGTTGCTGCGCGCGTGCGGACGCGCATAGCGCGACTTGTTTTGTCGAATAAACGCTACGGCTTCCTCAGGGTTGCGAGCATAGAGCCGGAAGACTTCTTGCCGAAACGCCGTGAAATCAGGCACACGCACTTCTGTGCGGGGATCGAAGGGTGTCACAAAGCCCGCCGCGAAGTTAATCTCCGCATACATCTCATAGGTGTATGTTTCCACGATATACTCATCATGCCTGAGATAGGCACGGCCACCTATGTACGTCGCTAAGCACCGATGATGACCATCGCGAATCATCATCCGTCCGTCAGGAAAACGGGCGATGGCAATAGGACGAGGCACTGGAGTGTGGTGTTTGTCCGCATGCGCACGCAGGACATCTCTAGTCCAGAACAAGCCGTCGCGGACGAGCCATGACATCTCCACTACCTGATGCTTATGGCGAATCTCATCATGCATAATCCCGAGGGTGTCAAGTTGTAACGATCCATTCATAGAGCGAGCGTCCGCGGCGCAGGCCTCTCAAGTCGTCATCCATTGCGGCATACGTTTTATCTGCTATCCAGGTCAAACTAGCAGTGATATATATGAAAACTGAAAACGTCGCTCTCTGCAAGTCCTTTCCCAAGGAGGGCAGGCAGCCTCACCCTGTGACAAAACCCTCTCCCAAGTGCACAGAGAATGTGGCAAATCATGCTGAGTTTCGCTACCCTATGGACAAACGCAGCAAGCCCAGGCTTCTGCCTATCCAGCCATGGTCGTGTGTGAGAAGGAAGACACCATGCGTGAGGTCGCTATTGTCAGTCCAGTACGGACAGCGGTCGGCAATTTTGGCGGTGCGTTAAAAGATGTGTCAGCGGCGGAATTGGGAGCAACGGTCATCAAGGCTGTCTTAGAACGGACGAGCCTGGAGCCCGATAAGATCGATGAGGTCATCCTGGGGCACGGTTATCCCAGCGGCGAGGAACCGGCTATTGGGCGGCTGTGTGCCCTGAAGGCGGGGTTACCGATTGAAGTACCTGGCTATCAATTAGATCGCCGGTGCTCGTCAGGCTTGCAGTCGATTCTCAATGCCTGCATGATGGTGCAGACGGGCAACGCCGACGTGGTGCTGGCCGGCGGTGTAGAGAGCATGAGCCGGGTCGAATTTTATACGACTGAGATGCGTTCGGGCAGCCGTTTCGGGTCCGTGACCCTGCACGATCGTCTGATGCGGGCGCGTGCTACCGCCTCGCCGGACGAACGTTTTGGCGTCATCTCGGGCATGATTGAGACCGCTGAGAATTTATCGGAACGCCATCATATTGCTCGTGAAGAGCAGGATGCCTACGCCCTGCGCAGTCATCAGTGCGCGGTAGCCGCGATGGAGAGCGGCAAGTTTGCCGAAGAAATTGTGCCAGTATCCATCCCACAGCGGCGTGGTGACCCCAAGCTATTCCAGGTCGATGAAGGGCCACGTAAGGATACCTCCCTGGAAGTGCTGGCGAAGCTGCGTCCCGTGACACCCGGAGGAACTGTTACGGCTGGCAATGCGAGTTCACAAAACGATGCGGCGTCAGTGTGTCTGGTTGTGGCTGGTGATAAGCTGGACGAGTTGGGGCTGAAACCCATGGCCTTTTTGAAGGGATGGGCCGTGGCTGGCGTGCACCCAGCGTATATGGGCATTGGGCCTGTGCCAGCGGTCACGAAGGTGTTTGCACGCACAGGCTTGACCTGGGACGACCTCGCTCTGATTGAGCTAAACGAAGCCTTTGCCGCTCAGGTACTGGCAGTACTCAAGGAATGGAAGCTTGACAGCTGGGACAAACTCAACGTCAATGGCTCCGGCATTTCGCTTGGCCATCCTATTGCCGCCACTGGGGCCCGCATTCTCACCACCTTACTGCACGAAATGCAGCGGCGCGACGCGCGCTACGGCTTGGAAACGATGTGCGTTGGTGGTGGCCAGGGTGTGGCAGCCATTTTTGAGCGTCGCTAGAGGGCAGAGGGGGTGACAGATGGGCATGGATCTCATCACATGGGAAGTGCTACGGCATGAGTTCGACGTGATGGCTGACGAGATGGAGATTGCCCTGCTCAAGAGTGCTTACTCTAGCATTATCAGGGAAGGGCTGGACGCGTCAGCGGCGCTCTTTACCACTGGTGGTGAGAACATTGCCCAGGCTGCCTCAGGAAAGGGGTAACGATGGCCGTACAGCAGCCAGAACTCACGCCGATGGATTTGGGGCGGTATTACATGCGTCGTATGGCCATGCGGGTTGAAGCCGAACACTTTCAGGAACTCTGCCGGACGGTCGCGTATGCTATCGATCCGGCACAGACAGCATATAATCTGGCTGTGCACTATGGTGTCATCGACCTGCCTACCCCCGAAGAGATCTGGCGCGCTGGTATTCTTCCCGATTAAGCCTGTCGCCATAACAATTGGTGGATGGCATCGGGCGTGTCTCGCAAGACCATAAGGTTTCTGGAGGACACGCTATGCGCCTCAGCGCTCAGCAACGGCGAGCAGCATATCACAAGCCTATTTGGCTCCCTCCAGGCATAGCAATGATGCCCGTCGTGGGAAAGTCAGACACAGCTCACGCATAGCCTTCACACCTTTCTGTTCTGGAAGCAGAATATAGGCCAGAGTGCAGGCACACCCTTACCCTGTGCATTGTGCTCAGCCCAGCATAGCCCGATGGCTCACATCGTGTATCGCAGTGGTCCAATTATAAAAGGGAGCGCGATAGAATGGCCAGGGGCAAAATCGTCTGCTGTTTGTGTAAGGCTTCCTCAGCAGAATGTCCATCACTGATGACGGTATCCCCAGGGCCCAGCACGGTCTCGGCCATATGTAAACACCTCTCTTTCTTCGCAGCGTGGCGATAGATATGTACCACATAGCTCTTGCCTTCCCACAAGAAACGCTCAGTGAACAGTAATTCCTCAACGATAGACATGTGATCTCCTCGAGCCTGTATGGCCACCTCCCTCCCCCTGTCTCAGGGCAAGGGTCGCCTGTGTATCAATTCCACGTGGTTTGATCTAACGGCCTTGACATTGTTTGATGTCCTTGCCGTCATAAATAGTGATGCAATTCTGGTGCCATCTTGCGTGCCAAAGTTCCTGGCATGGCTAGCTTTTTGCAGTCGTCAATACCGGCCTGATACAACCTTGACATCAATAGGTTAGGAGGAGGAGGCAGCAGCATGCCGACGGGGTGGCAATAGACGCAGCCCTGAAACCAGGGCCATTGCCCAAAAAATCGGGCATAGTATTATGAAATCTGTGC
>Ga0111538_10007583_pt1 | contig 14613 bp, 11 predicted proteins | sample SoiMethybrSBSTD1_FD_79669 | JGI IMG/M metagenome (GOLD analysis project Ga0111538, IMG submission 79669) | Bulk soil microbial communities from a Populus tree surrounding site in Tennessee, USA - Soil MetaG P. TD hybrid SBSTD1 (version 2)... | ecosystem: Environmental > Terrestrial > Soil >... | reverse complement strand
AACGAGAAACGAGAAGCGAGAAATGAGAAACGAGAAGCGAGAAACGGATAAATAAATTCTCGATTCTCGTTTCTCGATAGTCAAGCAAGTAAAAAACACAAAATGGACACATCAGAACGACTCAACGGCATCGGCGAATACTACTTCTCTCAAAAACTAAGGGAAATAGCGAAGCTTAACGCCGAAGGCAGGAATATTATTAATCTCGGCATCGGCAGTCCCGACATGCCCCCGCATCCTGACGTGATAAAAGTATTGCAGGAAGAATCGGCAAAGCCCGACGTTCATGCATACCAGGGATATAAAGGCGTACCTCAACTGAGAAATGCATTCGCATCATGGTACAAAAAATGGTACAACGTTACACTCGATCCCGAATCAGAAATATTGCCTCTCATCGGATCGAAAGAAGGCATCATGCACATCTGCATGACCTATTTAAATAAAGGCGACCAGGCACTCGTACCCAATCCAGGATACCCCACGTACAGCAGTGCAGTAAAATTGTCGGGCGGCGAATGCATCAGCTATGAATTGAAAGAAGAAAATAGCTGGTATCCGGATTTCAACACGATAGAAAATTCAATCCGCGAAAATAACCGGGTGAAACTGATGTTTGTGAATTATCCGCAAATGCCAACCGGTCAACTTCCAGATCAAAAATTATTTGAAAGCATCATTGCATTTGGAAAAAAACACAACATCCTTATTGTGCACGATAACCCTTACAGTTTTATCCTCAACGAAAACCCGATGAGCATACTGGGTGTGAACGGTGCAAAAGATATTGCGGTTGAACTGAATTCACTCAGCAAATCACACAACATGGCCGGATGGAGAGTAGGAGTATTATGTGGCGCGAAAGAAAAGATTGATGATGTGTTACGCTTTAAATCGAATATGGACAGCGGTATGTTCCTTCCCGTGCAGCTGGCAGCAACAAAAGCACTGCAACTCGGGAAAGACTGGCACGATGAATTGAATGAGTCATACTCGAAAAGAAGAACGCTGGCGATGCATTTACTTGAATCAATCAATTGCAAGGCAGCACCCGGCCAGGCGGGAATGTTTGTCTGGGCAGCAATTCCTTCAACTTACAAAGACAGCTACGAGCTGAGTGATGAAATTTTATATGGCAACAATGTTTTCATTACGCCGGGTGGAATTTTCGGAACGGCAGGAGACAAATATATTAGGATAAGCCTTTGCAGCACGGAAGAAAAACTTAAACAGGCAATAGGCCGGGTACAAAAAATTAAAGCATGACGATCACAATAATAGGAACAGGTTTGATTGGTGGCTCCATGGCACTTGCATTAAAAGATCTAGGGATCGCGGAAAAAGTGATTGGTGTGGATGCGAACAAAGAACACATTATAAAGGCACTTGAGCTGGGAATTATTGATGAATCTGCTGACATGGTAGAAGCGGTTAAACAATCAGACCTGATCATTGTGGCCATCCCGGTGCATTCAACGGAAGAGTTGCTTCCACTGATCATGGACCATGTGAATACACAGGTAGTGATGGATGTGAGCTCAACCAAGGAGCCGATTTTAAATGCAATAAAGCACCATCCGAAACGGTCGAGGTTTGTAGGCACCCACCCGATGTGGGGAACAGAGTATAGTGGTCCCGAAGCAGCTGTAAGGGATGCCTTTACAGGAAAGGTAACGGTGATCTCAGGCAAAAATGAATCTGATAAGGATGCGGTGGAAATGGTGGAGGATATTTATCATAAACTTGGAATGAGGATCATTTATATGGACCCTTCAGCACACGATGTACATGCGGCATATGTGAGCCATATTTCTCACATCACCTCTTTTGCCCTGGCTAACACAGTGCTTGAAAAGGAGAAGGAGGAGAGCGCCATATTTGATATGGCCAGCGCCGGTTTTGAAAGCACAGTAAGGCTGGCCAAGAGCAACCCTGCCATGTGGGTGCAGATCTTTATGCAGAACAGGGAGAATATTCTGGATGTACTGAATGAGCATATTTCGCAGCTAAGAAAGTTCAAAAGCTGCCTTGAAAAAGAGAATGAAGAATACCTCACCGAACTTATTGATAATGCTAATAAAATAAGGAAGATATTGAAATGAGGTACCTTTGCAAAAATTTTTGATTTTATGATGACATTTGAAGGGTTAGGTTTGGATGCTAAACTTGTACAGGCCACTGATGCTCTGGGCTTTACACAACCTACACCCATTCAGGAACAAGCGATTCCTGTTTTAATAAGCGGCACCAAGGATCTTGTGGGACTGGCACAAACTGGAACCGGTAAAACTGCAGCTTTCGGGCTGCCTTTACTACACCTGATAGACGCAGAAAAAAGGTACCCCCAGGCACTGATCGTTTGTCCTACACGCGAACTGTGCATGCAGATAGTAAATGAAATAGATCTTTTCAAAAAGTTCCTACCTAAAGTACAGGTGCTGGCGGTTTATGGCGGCACTCCGATAGGCGCACAGATCCGGGAATTGAAAAGAGGAGTACATATAGTTGTGGCAACACCAGGAAGACTGATTGACCTTATTGAAAGAAAAGCAATCGACCTCGGACAAATCCATTATGTAGTGCTGGATGAAGCAGATGAAATGCTGAACATGGGCTTCCAGGATGATATAGAATTTATTTTACAGAATACGCCCCAGCGCGATGCAACATGGTTATTCAGTGCAACTATGCCACCGGAGATCAGGAGAGTGAGCAAGAAATACATGAAGACTCCTGTAGAGATCACCGTGGGTAAAGTAAATACCGGTAACAAGAATATCGATCACCAGTATTTCATCACCACAGCGCAGCACAGGTATGAAGCATTGAAAAGACTGATAGATTTTAATCCGGGCATTTATGGCATCATCTTTACCCGGACAAAAGCGGATGCGCAGTCGATAGCAGAAAAGCTTACGCGTGAAGGTTATGATATAGATGCACTGCATGGTGACCTTACCCAGCAGCAACGTGATAAAGTGATGGGAGACTTCAGGGAAAAAACATTGCAGCTGCTCATTGCAACTGATGTCGCGGCGCGCGGTATCGATGTGCAGGGTATCACCCATGTGATTAATTATGAGCTGCCCGATGATTTAGAAGTATATACACACAGAAGTGGAAGAACCGGAAGGGCAGGATTGACAGGCATATGCATGTCTATCGTTCATAGCCGTGAGATCGGTAAAATGAAGCAGATTGAAAGAATGGTTCAGGCGTCTTTCCACAAGCTGGAGATACCAAGTGGAACAGATGTATGCCGCAAGCAATTCTTTAAGTTCATGGACAAGTTGATTGAAACCGATATCAGCCACGGGGGATACGAAGCGTATGTGCCTATGCTTGAAGAGAAATTTGCAGACATGAGCAAAGAAGATGTGCTGAAGAGGGTTGCTGCAATGGAATTCGACAGGTTCCTCAAATACTATGAAAATGCAGAAGATCTCAATGTGAGAGAAAGAACACGTCAGCCGTGGGACAGGGAGAGAGTCGGAGGAGATGGAAGAAGGGAGAGAGTAGAAGTTAGAGGAGAAGGAAGAAGGGAGAGGGGAGAGGTGAAACGTGAATATGTTTCAAATGGAGATTCTACAAAATTGTTTGTGAACCTTGGAACCAAAGATGGATTTTATAAAGCGAGTTTTTTACAGTTCATTTTAGATATGAGCGACCTGAGAAAAGATGTGCTGGGAAGAATTGATATGAAAGAGATGAATAGTTGGATAGAAGTTGAAAAAGGCGCTGCCAAACAAATGATCAGGGCTATAGACGGAAAGAACTATAAGGGACGCAGGATTCGTATGAATGAGGCGAACAGATAGTTAAATAAAAACTGAAAAGTGAAAAGTGAAAAGCTGTCACTTTTAACTTTTAACTTATAACTTTTAACTTATATAATGGAACAAACACTCAAAACCGCTGCTTCAATCGACCAGGTATGGTCTAAGCGTCCACTGATCATTTCAGGTCCCTGCAGTGCAGAAACTGAAGAGCAGGTATTGCAAACCGCACAGCGATTAGCAAAAACCGGAAAGGTAGACGCATTGCGCGCCGGCATATGGAAACCCCGCACTCGTCCCGGAAGCTTTGAAGGCATCGGCACTAAAGGTTTACCATGGTTGCAGCAGGCAAAGAAACTTACCGGTCTTCCCATTGCTATTGAAGTAGCCACCGGAAAACAGGTTGAAGATGCATTGCATTTCGACATCGACATTCTCTGGATTGGCGCAAGAACCACAGTGAACCCATTCAGTGTTCAGGAAGTTGCAGATGCTTTGCGTGGTGCTAACGTTCCGGTATTAATCAAAAATCCTATCAACCCCGACCTCGAACTGTGGACAGGAGCTGTGGAAAGGGTTGCCAAAGCAGGAATAAAAAATATTGGTCTCATCCACCGCGGCTTTTCATCATATGGTAATACAGAATACCGCAATGCGCCGATGTGGCACCTTGCCATTGAAATGAAGCGCCGCAATCCGGAAATGATGATCATCAACGACCCTTCGCACATCTGCGGCAGAAGAGATATTCTGATGGATGTTGCACAGAAAGCAATCGACCTCGACTTCGACGGATTAATGATCGAAAGCCATATCGATCCCGATAATGCGTGGAGCGATGCCAAACAGCAGGTAACTCCTGAGGCTCTTGCAGATTTGCTTAACACGATCGTGTGGAGGAAAGAAGACATTAATTCTGAAGCATATCACCAGGCACTTGAAAAATTAAGGCAGCAGATCAATCATCTCGATGATGAATTACTGCAACTGCTTGGCCAGCGTATGAAGATCGCTGATCAGATAGGCGAATTCAAAAAAAATAACGACATCACCATACTTCAGACAAACAGGTGGAACGAAATACTTGAAAGAGCATACCAGAAAGGTGACGCCCTCGGTCTTACGCGCGAATTCATCACCAAATATTTTGATGCCGTGCATATGGAAAGTATTAACCACCAGAACAGGGTAATGAACAGTTAGCAGTTTCCAGTTTGCGGTTAGTAGTTTATCTACTGCCAACTGCTGATTGCAAACTGCCAACTTTAAAAAATGCAGCGCAAAACATATACATTTTCGGAGAAGAAGACCATTTACTATTTCAACGCTGAATTCAGTTTATTGGACCAATTGGTGGATCCTGTAAAAACAGTAATTGTAACAGACGAAAATATTTTCAATGCTCACTGGCGTAAGCTTAAAGGTTGGAAAACCATTGTTCTGCAGCCTGGTGAAGAGAATAAAATTCAGTCTACGGTTGATTCTATCATTCAGCAGCTTATAGATTTTGGGGCCGACAGAAAAACATACCTGCTGGGGTTGGGTGGCGGAGTAGTAACAGACATTACCGGTTACGCAGCATCAATATATATGAGGGGTATAAAATTCGGATTTGTTCCCGTGTCACTTCTCGCGATGGTAGATGCTTCGATCGGAGGTAAAAATGGAATTGATGTAGGTCCTTATAAAAATCTTGCCGGTACTATCAGGCAACCTGAATTTTTAATTTACGACAGCTCGTTTTTGAAAAGCCTGCCCCAGGCTGAATGGGTAAACGGATTTGCGGAGATCATCAAACATGCTTGTATAAAAGATGCGCGTTTGTTCAAAGAACTTGAAGAGAACAGCATTAAGGTTTATAAAAATGATAAAGATGCGCTGAGTAAGCTTGTGCAGAAAAATGCTATGATCAAATCTAAGGTGGTGATGGCAGATGAATTTGAGCAGGGTGAAAGAAAGCTGCTGAATTTCGGACATACGTGGGGGCATGTTATAGAAACTAATTACTCTTTACCCCATGGTCACGCTGTATCTATAGGTATAGCAATGGCATGCAGGATTTCTGAGCAGCTTACCGGATTTAAGCAAACAAAGAGAGTGACAGACCTCCTTGAGGAATATGGTCTTCCTGTTGAAATGGAGGTAAACAAAAAGATGGTGTTTGAAGTGCTTAAGATGGACAAGAAAAAAGTGAACACCTCAATGAACTATGTGTTGCTGAACGATATCGGTAAAGCAGTTATCAAAAGCATACCGCTTGAAAAGCTCGAGGTGCTTGTTAATAATAATTAAAGATGATAGTAACTATACATCCTTCACCGATCAGTGGTAAAGTACAGGCTCCGGCTTCGAAAAGCTCGATGCAACGTGCATGTGCAGCCGCTTTATTGTCGAAAGGAACAACAACGATCCTTAATCCGGGATCTTCCAATGATGACCTTGCAGCGCTTGATGTGATTTCAAAACTTGGCGCGAACATCATTAATCAAACGAGTGATGAGATCGTAATCAAAAGTAATGGAGTAGACCCGGTATCTTCTTCAATCAATTGTGGTGAAAGCGGCTTAGGGATAAGGATGTTTACACCGCTGGCAGCACTGAGTGGGAAAGCCCTTACTATAAATGGAACAGGAAGTTTGCTGAGAAGACCGATGCATTTTTTCGATGAGATATTTCCAAAGCTGGGTATTGAAATCTCATCAGACAACGGTTATCTTCCTATCAATATAAAAGGCCCGCTGAAGCCTGCCGACATTGAGATTGACGGTTCACTGAGTTCCCAGTTTCTTACAGGCTTACTGATGGCATATGCAGCAGCAGGCGCACAGCAGGTAACTATTAAAGTTCGCGACCTGAAAAGCAAACCATATATCGATCTTACGCTGGATGTGATGAAAAAATTTGGTGTTGAAGTGGAAAATCATCAATACGAATCATTCAGGTTCACCAACCCTGCAGGATTTGAACCCGGCACATACACCGTCGAAGGTGACTGGAGCGGCGGTGCATTTCTGCTGGTTGCAGGAGCTATAGCAGGTAAGATCACTGTCCACGGATTAAGCACTTCATCAACACAGGCAGATAAAGAAATTATGAAAGCCCTGATCGATGCAGGTGTAGATATTAATGTTGCAGACAATATTATTACTGTTGGGCCTGCATCGCTAAATGCGTTCAGCTTTGATGCAACTGATTGCCCGGATCTTTTTCCTCCATTGGTTGCCCTGGCAAGCTATTGCAAAGGCACAACGTTCATTAAAGGTGTCAGCAGACTTGCGTATAAGGAGAGCAATCGCGGCGTTACACTGCAGGAAGAATTTGCAAAGATGGGGATCGTAATAGAAATGAATAATGATGTGATGCAGGTACATGGCGGGTCATCGTTGAAAGGTGCAGTAGTGCATTCTCATCACGATCACCGTATTGCCATGGCTTGTGCAGTGGCTGCGCTAAAAGCAATAGGAGAAACAGTAATTGAAGAAGCGGAAGCTATAGAAAAATCTTTTCCTGATTTTTATGATAAGATGGATAAGTTAAAAGTAAAAAGTGAAAAGTTAAAAGTGAAAACTTAATACATTTAACCTCATTCAACTTTTAACTTATAACTTTTCACTTTTAAGCTAATCTCATGAATTCTTTCGGCCGTATATTCCGCCTTACTATTTTCGGTGAATCTCATGGAGAAAGTGTAGGTATCAATATTGACGGATGTCCTGCAGGTTTGCCTGTAACCGCTGAGGATTTTTCTGAAGATATAGAAAGAAGAAAAGGCGGCACACAAAAAGGTACCACACCAAGGAAGGAAGATGACATTCCATTTTTTAAAAGCGGGATATTCAATAATACAACTACAGGGGCACCGGTTACTATACTTTTTGAGAATAATAACACACGTTCTGCTGATTATACAAAACAGCGTACCGTGCCAAGGCCGGGCCATGCAGACATGGTGGCAAGGCAGAAATTCGGTGGTTTTGAAGATTACAGGGGCGGTGGCCATTTCAGTGGCAGACTTACTGTTTGCCTTGTTGCGGCAGGAGTAATTGCGAAGAAATTATTGTCTAAGTATAATTCATCAATTACAGTTTGTGCAACCATCACAGAGATTGGAGGCGAAAAAGATCCTGAAAAAGGTTTACAGCGGGCCATCGACGCCAAGGATTCAGTAGGAGGCATCGTTGAATGCAGGGTAAGCGGATTGCCGGCAGGCCTGGGAGAACCCTTTTTTGATTCCGCTGAATCACTGCTCAGCCATGCTGCTTTCGCCATCCCGGCAGTAAGGGGAGTAGAGTTCGGTACCGGTTTCGCAGCTGCCCGCATGTTTGGTGCCGATCACAATGATGCCATCGAAGATGCTGCAGGAAAAACACGAACCAATCATGCAGGCGGAATTGTTGGGGGATTATCCAATGGTAATGAGCTTGTATTCAGGATCGCCATCAAGCCAACTTCTTCAACACCAAAAGAACAACAAACTCTTAACCTGGAAACCAATAATGTGGAAACATTTTCCGTTAAGGGAAGGCATGATCTGTGTATTGCATTAAGGGTACCGGTTGTATTGGAAGCAGTAACGGCTGTTGTGCTTACTGACCTTTTAATGCTTGAAGGGCACATTTCGCGGATTTTAACCCGTTAAAAATTAAGGAAAATCAATTCATTTCATTATTATTGAAGGAATGAAATCCAATCTCGGCGCTACAAAATCATTGACAAGAGCTACCTGGTTATTTTTTATTGCACTTACATGTCTCTTCATTCATTCCTGCAAAAGTGAGGATGAAAAACCCAAGGAGAAGGATATTGTCCGCAAAGAAGAACTTTTCCCAGATCGGGTAAAAACAAATCTTACCACACTCATCAAATACATAGCGGAAAACAATGGAAAGATCAACGACACCACCGTAGTGAAATATGTTTCACAGGTAAAGCAGGTGTATGTGAAAAATAATTTTACTTCCATCTGGTCGTCTGAAGGTAAATGGAATTCTATTGGTGATTCCCTGAACAACTTCATCAGGAAGGTGATGGAATATGGATTGTTTCCTACTGATTATCATCTGCAAGAATTGAAAGGAATAGAACATCAGATTGAATCAGATTCGCTCGCGGGTAAAGATGCAGCGCTTTGGTCAAGGGCAGATGTGCTGTTGTCCGACGCATTACTGCGTGTAGCCAGTGATCTTAAAAGAGGCAGACTTCCTTATGACAGCACTTCGAGAAAAGATACCCTGATCAACTTCGATAGTATCTATTTAAGTACACTTGAAAAAGTAGTGCAAACTAAAAGCATTACAAATATTATGGAAGAACTTGAGCCACGCCTTCCGGCTTATAAGGAACTCAGGTCTGGTGTGAAAGGATATGTGGATACAACAGCGTTCCATCAATATACGTACCTGGATTATCCATATACGGATTCAATTGCTTTCTTCGATCTGTTAAAGAAAAGATTATTTGAAGAAAAAGTGCTCGACTCACTTCCTTCTTCTATGGATACAATCGCATTCAAAAAAGTGATCGGCAAATACCAGGCCGCCAAAAAACTGAAGGTTACCGGGCGTATAAATGAGAATACAATTAAAAACCTGAATGACACCAACTGGGAACGTTTCAAACGTATAGCTATCAGCCTTGACAAATTCAAACTGATGTCCGATACGATGCCGTATATATATATATGGGTTAACATTCCAAGCTATTATCTGAAGGTGATGGAATGTGACACTGCGGTGATGGGTTCGAAAGTGATTGTTGGCGCAGCTAAAACAAGAACGCCCGAATTGTATTCAGAAATTTCTAATTTCATTACATATCCCCAATGGACAGTGCCCTATAGCATTGTTTTTAAAGAAATGCTTCCCGCGATCCAAAAAGACGTTGCATACCTCGAAAAACAGAATTTAATTGTGGTAGACAGGTACGACAGTGTTCTCGATCCGGAAAAAATTGACTGGAATAAGCTAAGCAAGAAAAAATTCCCATACCAGATCAAACAAAGGGAAGGTGATGATAACTCACTCGGTGTTTTAAAATTTAATTTCAGGAACAAGTATGCAGTGTACCTGCACGATACCAATGCAAGATGGATGTTCCAGAAATCGTCGAGAGCGCTTAGCCATGGATGCGTGCGTGTGCAGGATTGGCGTGATCTTGCACATTTTCTTGTACGGAACGATACGATCAGGTATAATATAGATACACTTGCGAGCTGGATAGTTCGGCAGGAAAAGCATGTGGTTTCGGGATTTAAAAAAGTACCGTTGTTCATCAGGTATTTTAGCTGCGAAGGCTCTTTCGGGAAGGTTAAGTTTTATGATGATATTTATGGTGAAGACAAAATACTGGCAGAAAGGTATTTTTCTAAGAACATAAACTAATCAATGAAACGTATACTGTTAGCGCTCATCCTGCTCCTGCAGGTTATGATGTATGTGCATGCACAGTCTGCAGCAGACAGTATAAGGCGTGTAAATAAAAAAATGCCTGTTGCATTAATCGACACAGGTGTGGCAAGTTATTATCATTCTAAATTCCAGGGCCGCATTACTGCAAGTGGCGAATTATACGACCAGGATAAAATGACGGCTGCGCATAACAGACTTCCAATGGGAACAAGGATAAAAGTTACCAATCTCCGCAACATGCGTTCCATAATAGTACGTGTAAACGACAGGCTCCATCACCGCAACAAAAGGCTGGTAGATCTCAGCAGGGCTGCCGCATCGAAACTCGGTTATATCGGCAGAGGAATTACCCGTGTAAAGGTTGAAGTTTTGAAGGATTAATTAAATTTTCGGATATTCAACTACCTTAATTCCGCCCGTCCAAACGACTGTTATGAAGAAATTAATACTCGTTTTGTATTCAGTATTATTTTGTTTTAATATTTTCTGCCAGGAGAAATCTTATCAGCAACCCGCTACTTTTGGAATTCATTTTGTTTTCAATGATTTCGCTACTGCACAACTCATACGTTCAACATCCCTTTCATCCGTATTAAAGGATAATAAGTTTGGTAAGTTGAAAGATATGTCGCAGGGCCTGGCTTTAAGCTTTGGAAAGGGACTATCAGAGACGTTTGATTTTTCGTCTACGCTTGTGGGTTCGTTCTTATCATACCCGTTTGAGGATAAACCTGTATCAGGCAGTGATTTCCTGCTGCTTGAAGGTGATGCCTGTATCAGGGGTAAAATGCTTTCAGATAAATACTGGTTCGTTCCTTACCTGCAGGTGGGGGTAGGTGTTAGTAAATACCAGGGTTATTGGGGAACATTCATTCCCGCCGGTGTGGGTATTCAGGTCAGTTTTTTCGGAGAGGCTTATCTGGTGATCAATTCACAATACAGGATCGCCGTAACGGAAACTACCAATTATCATTTTATCCATAGCATAGGATTGGTAGGAAATATTGGCCGTAGGGAATAGCTTTCTCTTTTCATTCTTTATCTTTTTTCCCGAATAATCTTTTAAAGAACCCTTTTTTCTTCTTCTCTTCCTGTTTAGGCATCACTGCCTTTGGTGTATCCACACGTTTTCCATTTGCTTCCTTCAGCACTTTCTGTTCTTCAAGAGAAAGCTTTGATTCAACGGGAACATCATTTTCTTCAGAAGGCGTTCCGAGATATTCATCGGCAGCTCCGTTTCCTTCATCAGTTCCCTCTGCACCCGGAGGAGCCTGGTCCTGGATATTCATGTAATCATACAGCATCTCGCTTCTCATATTCTCAGGCTGTACAAATTTTGCCTGCCTGTCAAGGCCGAGCGTTTTGTCTTCAAAGGCTTTCCTGAAAAAATATTCCCATATAGGTCTTGCGGCCTGTCCTCCATATCCTAATCCTCCTTCAAGCCTGATGAACCTGTTGTCGCAACCTATCCAAACACCACCTGCAAGCTGGGGAGTAAATCCAATAAACCAGGCATCAGAGTTGTCATTCGTAGTACCTGTTTTACCGCCCATTTCGGATACCCCAAGGCGTGAGCGTAAACCGGCAGCGGTACCTACATCAACCGGTCCCTGCAGCATTCTAGCCATGGTATATGCGGTGTTCTGGCTGATCACTTCCTTGCGTTGTGTATCGAATCTTGCCACAACATTTCCGTTCTTGTCTTCAATACGTGTCATGTATATAGGCTTGGTGCTGAAACCACCACCAGGGAACATGGTATAACCCCACATCATTTCATATAACGAAAGATCAACAGCGCCAAGACTAATAGAAGGGTAGGGCTGAACCTTTGTTGGAATATTTATCTGTTTAATGAATTCCGCAAAGCGTTCGGGGGTTGTTTGCTTGATAAGATAAGCTGCTACTTCATTTATGGACCAGGTTAATCCGGTTGCAAGACTTCTTGTTCCTTCACGGTCGGTTCTCTTGTTTGCCGGCACCCATCCTGAACCTGGAAAATACTGCGCCACCGCCTCACATTGTGTTTCAGGAGTGAAACCAAATTCTTCAACTGCAAGCGCATATAAAAACGGCTTGATGGAAGATCCTACCTGGCGCTTTGTTTTGATATTAACATGATCGTACTTGTAATTTTTGAAGTCAATGCCGCCAACCCAGGCTTTAACATGACCTGTAAGTGGATCCATCACCATGAAAGCCGTCTGCAGCATTTCGCGGTGATATCTTATCGAATCTAAAGGCGTCATTAGCGAATCCTTCTCACGGTTAGCATTCCACGCAAATACTTTCATGGATACTTTCTGCTTAAAGCTTTTCCTGATCTCGTCTTCACTGCTTCCTGCTTCCTTCATGTTTTTCCAACGGTCGCTGTTTTTCATCGCAGCCTCGATAATATTTTCGTGGCCCTTCCACACTGCATCATTCTTTAAACTCTTTTGTGCGCTGAGAGCCTTCTGAAGATTGGGCATATTTCTCGCCACAGCTTCTTCCGCGTACAGCTGCATGCGTGGATTGATGGTGGTATACACGCGCAATCCATCTTCATAAATATCGTAGTTGTCGCCATCGGCTTTTTCGTTCTCACTTGCCCATTTCTTTAATTCATCACGGATCACTTCAAGGAAATAAGGTGCTATACCGTTATTCTGGTCAAGCTTTTTATAATTAAGACGGATGGGATTTTTTTTGATCTCTGTTGCAGTTTGTGGTGGCAGGTAGCCGTTACGCACGAGTTGGTCTATCACTGTGTTGCGGCGGTCGAAAGAAGCTTTGTAATTTGTACGTGGATTGTAGGTGCCGTTTGCCTTCAGCATTCCAATCAATACTGCAGATTCTTCCACGTTCAGCCTGTCCGGTTCTTTTGAAAAAAAAGTTCTTGAAGCGTTTCGGATACCGTATACATTGTCGCTGAAAGAAACGGTGTTGAGATATAATGCGAGAATTTCCTGCTTGGTAAAATTTCTTTCGAGCTTTACTGCTATGATCCATTCCTTGGCTTTCTGAAGCAAACGTTCAACAGGGTTGGTAGCCCTTTCTGAAAACATGTTCAAAGCAAGCTGTTGTGTAATGGTGGAACCACCTCCCTGGCGGCCCATCAGTACTATTGCACGTATAACTGCTTTCCCATCGATGCCGGAATGATCATAAAAGCGTTCATCTTCTGTAGCCACCAGCGCATTCACCACATGTTTTGAGATGTCGTTATACGGAACATAGCTGCGGTTTCCTTTCTCCCTGAAGAATTTCCCCATACTGGTACCATCGTCACCATACACTTCAGTAGCGAGGGTGATGGACGGGTTTTCGAGCTGGGCAAGAGATGGCATTTTACCGAACAAACCAACGTTGATCAGGACAAGTATCAACACCACTGCTAAAAAACTCCATAAGAAGATCTTCCAGAAGATTTGGACGGCTCGGGTCATAGATGTATTGTTAGATCAGTAATATTGCAAAAATCGGGCTTATCTTGGTTAAGGGTTACTCAATATTACTTCAGGTACCTCTCATGAAACCGCTTATACCCTTCAAGATCCTGGTTGTTTTTTAACACTTCAAGATTATCTCCGCTGATGATAATGAACGAATATTTTCCCGCAGGAAGCCAGGGAACGATCTGTCTGGCTGCTACCTTCTGAACATCCTGCATGTATCCTAGTGCCACCCCGGCATTGTCAAATCCAGACATCACCACCAATTTTATACTGTCGTTAAGCAGTTGATTCGTAATTTCTATGGGTTTGCCTGAATAATTCTGTTGGTTATAGCGGTTAAATGCATTACGAGACTCTGTTACATATACAGGATCCACTTTATTCATAACGATCACAACTGAATGCTTTGCCTCTACATTGAATGTGAAACTTGTCGGAATATTAGTTTTAACAGAATCTTTCTTAACCGTTGGGTTCTTAACAATTATTTCAGGCTTCCTGCCTGTTGTGTTTGAATCGAGGTTGCTCAGTTTTTTTGGAAGCAGTCTGGTAGTATCCTGTTCCATCGGGTTTCCTATCTTCTCGGGCTGAACTGGTCTTGCATTGGTGGCCACCACCGAATCCTCGACCCTTTCAATTTTAAGTTGCGTTAAATAATCTTCGATCTCTTTTCTTCTTCCCAATACATCAAGAATAAGTTTTGCTTTTTCAGCTATCGGTTCATTCGGGTAAAGTTCTATAATCTGGTTCAGTGATTTTTTAGCTTCATCATCTTTTCTTTCATGCAGGTAATACACTGATTCTATATACAGTAGCTGCGGCGTCCAGTAGGTTGTTCCATAAATACTGTCTGCGATTCTCTTCTGATCCAGCGCCTGCGCAAAATTTCCTTCAATGAACTGGTTGTAGATCTTTTCATATTCCGCAGTAACAGAATTTTGCTTTTTCTTGTCTGCACCTGTAACAGCATTATGGACCTGCTGCTGGTATTTT
>Ga0111538_10007582_pt1 | contig 14614 bp, 11 predicted proteins | sample SoiMethybrSBSTD1_FD_79669 | JGI IMG/M metagenome (GOLD analysis project Ga0111538, IMG submission 79669) | Bulk soil microbial communities from a Populus tree surrounding site in Tennessee, USA - Soil MetaG P. TD hybrid SBSTD1 (version 2)... | ecosystem: Environmental > Terrestrial > Soil >... | reverse complement strand
ACGAACCGAGCTGTACTCGGTATTGTAGCCGGCGACGAGCTCCTGCTCCGCTTCAGGGAAATCGAACGGCGCGCGATTGGTCTCGGCCACGCCGGCAATCACGTAGATGATGAAACCAACCGGCTGCAGGAAGATGTACCACTTGGGAATGAATCCCAGCCAGTAGCCACTCTGCGCATCGACCACCTCGCGGAGCGACAGCGAACTGGCAAGCATGATGACCGCGGCAAGCGCTGTCGCATATGACAGCTCGTAGCTGATCATCTGCGCCGCCGCCCGCAGTCCACCGAAGAGCGAGTATTTGCTGTTCGATGACCAGCCCGCGAGCACGATTCCGTACACGCCCATCGAGGTAATCGCAAAGATCACCATGATGCCGACGTTGACGTCGGTGACGCCGAGCTTCACCGGCTGATCGAGCAGACCGAAGAACGTCGTCTCCGCGCCCCACGGGACGGTGGAAAACGCCGCGAACGCCGCGGTCACAGACAGGATCGGCGCGAGCGTGAACAGCCATTTGTCCGCGCCCTTGGGCCGCAGCTCCTCCTTGAACAGGAGCTTGAGGATGTCGGCGAGCGGCTGCAGCGCTCCATGCGGTCCCACCAGATAGGGACCGTAGCGCTGCTGCATGAACCCCATGATCTTCCGCTCGGCAAGCACCAGCACCGCCGATGCGTTGATCAGCATGAAGAACGTGAAGCCGATGATCAGCAGCTCGATGAGGAGTGTGAGGTCCATCTCTCGTCAGTGCGCGCCCGCCAGCATCGCCTGGCGCGCCCGCCAATCCGCCGGAAGCGTGCAGCGTCCTTCGCGAATGTGCGCCTCGAACTCGTTCCTGAACCACTTCAGCGTCGTCAGCACCGGCGTCGCCGCCGCGTCGCCGAACGCGCACAGCGTCTTGCCGACGATGTTGTTCGACACACCGAAGAGCAGATCGATGTCCTTCATCTGCCCTTCGCCGCGCTCGATCCGCTGCAGCAGCTTGTACAGCCAGTCGCCACCTTCGCGGCACGGCGTGCACTTGCCGCACGACTCGTGGCGATAGAAGTGCAGCAGGTTCATCGCCAGCCACACCATGCAGACGGTGTCGTTCATCACGATCAAGCCGGCCGAGCCGAGCAGTGAGCCCGCCTTCTGGATGTGATCGAAGCTGGCGGGCGTATCGAGGTGTTCGTCCAGCAGGATCGGCACCGACGATCCGCCGGGAATGATCGCCTTGAACCCGTGGCCGTCCTGCATGCCCTGCGCATACTGGTCGCCGAAGATCAACTCGCGCAGCGTCGTCTGCATCGACGCTTCATACACGCCCGGTCGCTTCACGTGGCCGCTGATGCAGAACAGCTTCGGTCCGCCGTTCTTCTCGGGTCCGAGCGCCGCAAACCACTCGGGTCCGTTGAGGACGATGAGCGGAACGTTGCAGAGCGTCTCGACGTTGTTGACGGCGGTCGGACACTGATACAGGCCGGCGACCGCGGGAAATGGCGGCTTGATGCGAGGCTGCGCGCGCTTGCCCTCGAGCGACTCGATGAGCGCGGTTTCCTCGCCCGCCTCATACGCGCCGGCACCACGGTGCACGTAGACGTCACAGTCAAAGCCGCTGCCGAGGATGTTCTTCCCGAGATACCCCGCGCGGTACGCCTCTTCGATCGCCGCCTCGAGGTGCTTCTGGACGTGCAGGAATTCGCCGCGGATGTAGATGTAGGCGATCTTCGCACCGATCGCGTAGCAGCCGATCGCGCACCCTTCGATGAGCAGGTGCGGGTTGCGCTCCATCAGCACGTGGTCCTTGAACGTGCCAGGCTCGCTCTCGTCTGCGTTGCACGCGATGTATTTCGGCTTCGGTGTGTCCTTGAGGACGAACTGCCACTTCAAACCGGTCGGGAACCCTGCACCGCCGCGCCCGCGCAGCCCCGACGCCTTCACCTGCTCGATGATGTCGTTCGGCTTGAGCGTGAGCGCCTTGCGCAGCCCCTCGTACCCCCGCGCGTTCTTCACGTAGGAGTCGAGCGTGTACGCGCGCGGCTCGCGAACAAACTGCGTGAGAACTGGTTGATAGTCCATAAACAGTAGGTTTCAGGAACCGGGAATCAGGATTCCTTTTCCACCTGCAGATGGCAGCCGGTCAGTGCCGCGTAGCCGCGGGCCTTCAGATCATCGAGAAACCTGCCGACGTCCTCCGGTCGCAACCGCTCCTGCCATCCCTCGTCGTTGATCATGAGCACGGGCGCGCGATCGCACGCGCCGAGGCACTCCACTTCCACCAGCGTGAACGTGCCCGTGGGATCGGTCTCGCCCGGTTTGATCCCGAGCTTCGCGCCGATCTCCTCGGTAATGCGCTCCGCACCAAGCAGCGCACAGGAGAGCGTGCGGCACACGTTCAGCACGTACTTGCCGACCGGTTTCGTGTAGAACATCGTGTAGTACGACACGACGTCCTCCACTTCCGCCGCGGTGCATCCGATCTGCTGCGCGACGAACCGCATCGACGCGCCGCTGATGTGTCCCTGCTGGTACTGCACCAGATACAGCGCGAACAGGATCGTCGACTTCCGCTCTTCGGCCGGATAGTGCGTCACGTTCTCGTCGAAGAGCGCCTGGTTTTCTGGCGTGTACTTGAATTCGTTGCCAGGCTCGGCCAGCTTCCGTTCCGACTTGTGGAACTTCGCCGGCGCATATTCCATCTGCGGATGAAAGCTCACCGGTCGCAGTCTCCCATCACGACGTCATTGGAACCGATGACCGCGACCACGTCGGCAATCAGGCCGCCCTGGACGATGGAGGGCAGCGCCTGGATGGCCATGAAGGACGGCGGGCGCATCTTGACGCGCCACGGACGGTTCGTGCCGTCAGACACGACGTAACAGCCATGCTCGCCGCGCGGTCCCTCGACCGGCACGTACACGTCGCCGGCCGGGACGGTGAAACCCTGCGAGTAGATCAGGAAGTGCTGGATGAGCGCTTCCATCTCCGTATAGACCTTGTCCTTCGGCGGCGGGACGATGCGCGGATCGTCACAGGCCCAGACACCGGACGGCGTGATGCGCGCGATCGCCTGTGTGCAGATGCGGACGCTCTGACGCAGTTCGGCGATGCGCACACGATACCGGGCGTAGACATCGCCATCGGTCTGCGTCGGCACGTCGAAGTCGTACGTCTCGTAGCCGGAGTAGGGGAAGTACTTGCGCACGTCGTAGTCCCAGCCCGACGCGCGACAAATCGGACCGACCAGCCCCCAGGCGGCCGCATCCTCCTTCGTGATGATACCGACGCCGAGCGTGCGCCGGCGGAAGATGTCGTTCTTCGACAACAGTCCTTCGAACTCGTCGATCTTCGCCGGGAACCGCTCGAGAAACGCGTTGACCGCTTCGTGGAACCCGCGCGGCAGGTCCTCGCGGAGGCCGCCGATGCGGATGTAGCTCGGAAAGAACCGGAAGCCGGCAATCAGCTCGTTGATGTTCAGCAGCAGCTCACGCTCGCGAATGGCGTAGAACAGCATCGACACCGCGCCGATCTCCATCGCGTGCGTGCCGAGCCAGATCAGGTGACTCGCGATCCGCTGCAGCTCCGCGAGGAGGACGCGAATGTCCTTGACGCGCCGCGGCATGTCGAGGCCGAGCAGCTTCTCGACGCTGAGCGCATAGGCGAGGCTGTTGGACTGCGGTCCGAGGTAATCCATGCGCTCGACGAGCGGGATGACCTGCTGCCACTTCTTCTGCTCCGCGGTCTTCTCGATGCCGGTGTGCAGGTAGCCGATCGTGGGAGTGACGGACTGAATGACCTCGCCATCGAGCTCGAGCACCAGGCGCAGCACGCCATGCGTGCTGGGGTGCTGAGGCCCCATGTTGACAGTCATCGTTTCCGTTCGGATTTCTGGCATGGCTCAGTGCTGCACGCGCCGTACGCGGTCTCGTTCGATATTTGCCTTGAACTCGTCCTCGCTGATTTCGAGCGGCTCGTAGGTCTGCGCCGCCTTGCGAATCTGCACCGGGTAATCCTTGCGCGCCGGATGCCCTTCCCAGTCCTCCGGCATCAGGATGCGCCGCAGGTCCGGGTGACCGCCGAAGACGATGCCGAACATGTCGTAGACCTCGCGCTCCGGCCAGCCGGCCGCGGGCCACACGGTGTGCACCGTCGGAACGATGCCCTCTGCCGCCGCGCCGCTCGCCACCCGCACCTTCACTCGCAGGCGCGCGCGATTCGCAATCGACAGCAGGTGGTACACGACCTCGAAGCGCGGCTCGCGCGGCAGGTAGTCGGCGGCGGTGACTTCGACCAGCACGTTGAACGCAAGCGACGGCGTATCGCGCAGCGCCAGGCTCGTCTCGATCAGCAGGTCCGCGGGAACGTAAATGGTTGCGAAATCGACACTCTTGCCGACCTCATAGGTCGCGCCGGTCACGAGCGGCGTCAAGGTGTCGATGATCGCGGAGGCGTCCATGAGATCAATTCAAAATGCAAAATGAAAAATGCAAACGCCCCACTCGTAATGTCGTGTTTGCATTTCGAATTTTGAATTTGCATTCGCGCTCCTCATGCCCGCGAGCGCGCGATCTTCTGCTGCAATTGCACGATGCCGTAAATGAGCGACTCAGGACGCGGCGGGCAGCCGGGCACGTAGACGTCCACCGGCACGACCTGATCGACGCCCTGGACGATGGCGTAGTTGTCGAACACGCCGCCGATCGACGCGCAGGCGCCCATCGAGATCACCCACTTCGGATCCGGCATCTGGTCGTAGACGCGCCGCATCGCCGGCGCCATCTTCCGCGACAGACGGCCGGCCACGATCATCAGATCCGATTGCCGCGGCGACCCGCGGAAGACCTCGGCGCCGAACCGCGCGATGTCGTAGCGGCTCGCAGCCATGGCCATCATCTCGATCGCGCAGCACGCAAGACCGAACTGCGCCGGCCAGATGGCCGACTGGCGCGCCCACTGTACGAGCCATTCGAATTTCGTGGTGATGAGCGGAAGTTCGGGGTCGAGGCCGTGTTCGTGCGTGTCAGCCATGAAGCACTACCAGGGTCACGCGGCTTTCTGCTGAGCGGACTGCGGACGCGGACGGCGAAGCGCCGGCCCCCAGTCGAGCACGCCTTTGCGCCAGACATACACGTATCCGACCAACAAGATCAGGAAGAAGGTGAGAATCTGCACGAAGCCGGACCACCCAAGCGCGCGCAGCGCCACCGCCCACGGATACAGGAACGCGACCTCGATGTCGAACAGCAGGAAGATCATCGCCACCAGGTAGAACTTCACCGAGTGCCGTTCGCGTGCGTCACCGACGGCAGGCATCCCGCATTCATACGGCGCGAGCTTTTCCGGCGTCGGGTTCTTGGGGCCGAGGAGCAACGACAGTCCGATCATCACGCCAGCGAAACCGACGCCGAGGACGATCATGACGACCAGGCCGAGCCAACCGGTCATGGATGCACCTGCGCCGCACACGCGCACTGCGGCGCTTGTGAAGAGTTTCCCAAACCTGTTCATGCTATAGAAGCGTGCCGGAAAGGTCAATTCACCAGACACGTGTATCGATGAGAGTTGCGTGGTTTCGTCCGTCGCCGATCTCCGCTCTGGACTCGCGCATCGCGACGGCTTTCGAAACTGAGCTGTCGCGCAGTCACACGGTGGAAGCGTTCGACGAGCGGACCGCGCACGATTTCATCTGGAAGCATTTCCGCGCGCCCTACGACGTGTGTCTCTACGAGTGGAGTCACGGGCCACGGCATCGCTTCATCGGCGCGTACCTCTTTCACTACCCTGGTGTGCTGCTCGCGCACAGCCTCGTCGGCGCACGCCACGCCCTCGCCGCATCGCGACTCGTGGTGATGGGCAATTCGTCCGCAGCCGAACTCGTGATGCTCGATGTTCCCGAAGAGCGCGTTCGCATCGCCCCGCAGTTCGCGGCACCGGTGGACGCGCCCGCGTCACCACATCCGGGCAGCGTCGTGCGATTTGGGGTGCTCGACGCCGATCACGTCGAGATCGCGGAGCGAGCGATGGCGCGTGCACACGCAGCGGGCGCAGAAGCCGCACTCGTCGAGCCCGGAGACGACCTCGATCGCACCATTCGCGACTCGGACGTCGTCATCGCGTTGCAGGGACCAACGTTCGCGGAACCGCTCACGCCTGCTCTGCTCGGCATGAGCGCCGGGCGACCCGTGATCGTCTCGGAAGCAGAGGCCACCGCCGACTGGCCAGCACTCGACCCGCAGACGTGGCTCCCCCGCTTGTTCGGGGACGAATCGCCCGTGGCGGTGTCGATCGATCCACGCGACGAGGAGCATTCGCTGATGCTCGCGATCCGTCGCCTGTCTGCGGAGGCACCGTTGCGCGCGCAGCTCGGCACGGCCGCTCGCCGCTGGTGGGAAACATACGCGACGCCGCGGCACGCCGCGGAATCGTGGAGACGGATCCTGGAAGACGCGGTCGCGTCGCCACCACCCCGACCATCCGATCTACCGGCTCATCTCACGGAGGACGGAACGGCATTCGCGCGTGAGGTATTGGCGGACTTTGGCGTTTCCGTCGACTTCCTCGATTCGTTATGAGCGCCAAAATCACAAATGCACGTCACAGATCGCAGATCACAGATCAAAAATGCTCTGCATACCCCGGTTCGCTCGTGAGCCTCGTGTCTTCGACGGGCATGCCCATCGAGAAGTGATAGAGCGACTGCCACTGCCGTCCTTCGAGTCCAAGCACCTCATGGACCGCGTCGTCGTAGAAGCAGCCGATGCCGGTGGCGCGGCCGCCGGCAGCTTCGGCTTCGAGATACAGCACCTGTCCGATTAATCCGCATTCCCAGAACAGGCGCCGATAGAACCATTCGCCTCGTTCCTGGAGCGCCGGCTCGAAGCGGGCGATCATGCCGAGACTGAAGAAGCCGTCGCCGGCAATGTCCTGGTCACACGAAACGCGCATCCCCGCGAACTTCACGTCCATCGGGAGGAGGAGAAACAAACCCCGCTTGAACGATCCGAACGACTCGAACGATGGGATCTTCTCCCACATGAACTCGGGTCGCATGGCAGCACGCCATTCGTCGAGCACCTCGCCGCGCAAATAGGCGTAGATCCCTGGCTCGATCCCCTCGACCCGATGCACGAAGATCGCGAGGTGAACCTGTGGCGACCACTCGATCGCGTCCCACGGCGGTCGACATGCATCGAGCCGTCGCAACATCGAGAAGAACGCTTCTGCGGGCAGAGTGGAGCGTCCATCGAACGCGACAGCGCTTCGGCGCTGGAGAATGATTTGTCGAGCCTGCGGAACTGTCCCCCGATTCCTCATTGTGGATTCGGAGACCTGATTCCCTACACGCCCTGAATCCTGATTCCAGATTCCTGATTCCCGTCTGCGTGTCGCGGCCGCAACGCCATCGATGATCGGCCACTCGACCTGCGAGCGGCTCAGCGCGTTCGCCTGCCCGCACCAGCTGCCCTGCCGAGCGAGAGCGACGAGCGCGCGCACATCGAGGCGTTCGGTATCAACCGTGGGGCCTGCGGTCACGAGCGCGACGCACTCGGGATCCTCACGCTCTGCATGCCTGTCGTCGTCGTCGCGATCGAGACCGAGCAGCGAACTGATATCCGAATCCGCCCATGGCAGGAGCCGCAGTTGCCATCCAAGCAGCGCCGCTGCGAATCGCAGCGTGCCGATCGCGTGACCGACGTCGTGCTGGCAGTAGCGGAACGCGCGCTCGCCGTACTTCCAGGCTTCGCGCCAGAAGATCGAGGTCACGGCGACGAGGAAACGGTCCTCGCGGGCCATGAAGGCAGGCGGTTCGATCTCGCATCGCACCTCGAGCGCGTGCTCGCGCGGTGCGTAGTGGCACACCCGGGCGCCCCAGACGATGTAGCACTCGGTCGGATGGAGGTTCCCGCTCGAAGGGTTGACCCGCAGGGCCCACCGTGAGGATTGATACTGCTTCCACGCGGACAGGCCCATCGAGCAGCGAAGGAACTCGCCGATCGTGCGCTGGTCGATCGGAAGGCGGACCGGAAGGTCCGCCTCTACGCTCCCTGCTTCCCGGAACAGCGCATCGTACGGGACGTCACCGGCGACGACGGCACGCGGGAGCTCGATGATCGGCGCACCGTGGTAGCGGCGAAACGGATCGGGCTGCGTTGCCCAATCGAGGTAGCCGGACGATCGGGCAAAACGATTGAAGTAATGCTTGGTCGCTTCGTGGTAATGGAGTGCGAACACTGGCTGGATGGTGGTTGGTGGATCGTGGATAGTGGTGATTCATCGATCAGGGCGACGAACCCCCAGGCACCATCGACCATCCAGACAACTCACGACAACTCGGTAATCCGGCGGTCGAGCTCGGCGATCGCCTGCCTCAATTGCTCCTTTCGAGCGTCGTGGATCGTCAGTTCGAGCTGGCGCTGCATCTCGGTTCGTGCAAGCCGGAACGATTCGAGCTGCCGCGCGCGTTCCGGATCGGTGCCCTTGCCCGCCTGCTTGGCCTTGCGCTTCTCTTGTTCGCGTTCTTCCATGCGCTCGGCGAGGCGGGATTCCGCGTCGACGAGTCCTTCTCCGGCGTCACCCATATAACTCGATTATCAACTATCCCCGTTCGAGGTTCCAGAGTTCGACCGGATCGAGAACCTCGGGGCGATAGAATCCACTCGTGGCAGCGTCGCGTCCGCTCGACCTCTTCCACCCCGCGGTGCGCGACTGGTTCGCGGGCGCCTTTGCCGCGCCGACACGCGCGCAGCAGTTGGGATGGCCGGCGATCGCGCGCGGTGAATCGACGCTGATCCTGGCGCCGACCGGCAGCGGCAAGACGCTCGCGGCGTTCCTGTGGTGCCTCAACCGGCTGATGTTCGAGCCACTGCCGTCGCCCAAGGAGCGGTGCCGCGTGGTCTACGTTTCGCCGCTGAAGGCGCTGGCCGTGGACGTCGAGCGGAACCTGCGGGCGCCGCTCGCCGGCATCACCAACCTGGCGCTCGCATCGGGCACGCCGATCAGCGTCCCGACAATCGCGATTCGCACCGGCGACACGACGCCGCAGGAGCGGGCGCGTTTTCTGCGCGAGCCCGCAGACATTCTCATCACCACGCCGGAGTCGTTGTTCCTGCTGCTGACATCGAACGCGCGGGAGCGCCTCGTCACCGTCGACACGGTCATCATCGACGAGATCCATGCGGTCGTTCCAAGCAAGCGCGGCGCGCATCTCGCCCTTTCAATCGAGCGGTTGGAGGCGCTGCGCCCGGCCTCGCATCAGGCAGGCGTGGGGGCCGCCTTCAGGCAGCCCTTGCAGCGCATAGGCCTTTCTGCCACCCAGCGGCCGCTCGAAGAAGTCGCGCGGTTCCTTGGTGGTGTCGATTCGCGTGCGGCGCCTCGGAAGCGAAACAAGACGAAGACGACACGGAAGAAAGAGGCGCTCCCTCTCGAAGCGGTCGAGGCCGAACTGCACGACGAGTTCGCGGAGGGCCGCGCGGCGGTGTCCTTCCGACCCGTCACGATCGTGAATGCCTCCGAGAAGAAGCAGCTGAAGCTGCGCATCGAGGTGCCGGTCGAAGACATGGCGCGACTCGCGGGGCCCGTGGATGTGCCGAGCGGCCCGGCGGGACAGGCGCCCACGCGCGCCTCGATCTGGTCGTCGATTCATCCCCGGCTGCTCGAGCTGATTCGCGCGCACCAGTCGACGCTGCTCTTCGTCAACAGTCGACGTCTCGCCGAGCGCCTGGCCGGCGCGCTCAATGAGCTCGCCGGCGAACCGCTCGTGCGATCGCATCACGGATCGCTGGCACGCGCCGCGCGCAGCGAGGTCGAAGACCTGCTGAAAGCCGGACACATCAAAGCACTGGTCGCGACCTCGTCGCTCGAGCTCGGCATCGACATGGGCGCGATCGATCTCGTCGTTCAGATCGAGGCGCCGCCCTCGGTTGCCAGCGGTCTGCAACGCATCGGTCGCGCGGGACATCAGATCGGTGCCGTCAGCGAAGGGATCATCTTTCCCAAGTTCCGTGGCGACCTCGTCGCATGCGCCGCCGTCGCACGGTTGATGCACGACGGACAGGTCGAGTCCACGCGCTATCCGCGCAATCCGCTCGACGTGCTCGCGCAGCAGATCGTGGCGATGGCCGGCATGGACAGCTGGTCGGTCGACGACCTGCTGGCCACCATTCGCGGCGCGGCGCCGTACACGGATCTGAGTCGACGCATGTTCGAAGGCGTGCTCGACATGCTGTCGGGACGCTATCCGGCCGACGAGTTCGCCGAGCTGCGTCCGCGCGTGACGTGGGATCGCGTGCGCGACACCGTAACCGGTCGCGAGGGCGCCAAGCGCGTCGCCATTGCCAACGCCGGAACGATTCCCGATCGCGGCCTGTATGGGGTGTTCCTCGCCGGCGCCGATCGTCCGGTTCGTGTCGGCGAGCTCGACGAGGAGATGGTCTTCGAGTCGCAGGTCGGCGAAACGTTCACGCTCGGTGCGTCGACGTGGCGCATCGAGGAGATCACGCACGACCGCGTACTGGTGACGCCCGCGCCGGGCGAACCGGGCAAGATGCCGTTCTGGCATGGCGACCAGGCGGGTCGACCGGTCGAACTCGGTTACGCCATCGGCAAGCTGGTGCGCGAGCTACGGGCGTCGCCGCGCACCGCTGCGGTCGATCGTCTGGTGCGCCACCACGACCTCGATCCGCGAGCGGCGGAAAACGTTCTTCTGTATCTCGACGATCAGGCGGCATCCGGCGCGATACCGGACGACCGCACGATCGTGATCGAGCGCTGCCTCGACGAGCTCGGCGACTGGCGCGTGTGTCTGCTGTCGCCGCTCGGCAGCCGCATTCACGCCCCGTGGGCGATGGCCGCGACGGCGCAGATCCGCAATCGCACCGGCATGGACGTCGAAGTCATGTGGGGCGATGAAGGGTTCGTGGTGCGGTTCCCCGAAGTCGAGCACCCTCCGGATCCGATGCTGCTGCTGCCGGATCCCGACGAAGTGGAGCCGCTCGTGCTGCGTCAGCTCGGATCGACGTCGCTCTTCGCGGCGCGATTCAGGGAAACGGCTGCTCGAGCGCTGCTGCTTCCGCGACGGCGTCCGGGAATGCGCACGCCGCTGTGGCAGCAACGCAAGCGCGCGTCTGATTTGCTGGCGGTCGCGTCGCGGTTCGGATCGTTTCCGGCGCTGCTCGAGACGTATCGCGAAGTCCTCCGCGATCACTTCGACATGCCGGCGCTCGTCGACACGCTGCGCAAGGTGTCGACGCGGGCGCTGCGCGTCTCGACGATCGACTCGCGCGCCCCATCACCGTTCGCCGCATCGCTCCTTTTCAGCTACGTGGCCAATTACATCTACGATGGCGACGCGCCGCTCGCGGAGCGTCGCGCGCAGGCCCTTTCAGTCGATCAGGCACAGCTGCGCGAGCTGCTCGGCGATGCGGAGCTGCGCGAGTTGCTCGATCCCGATGCGCTCGCTGCGGTCGAGCGCCAGCTGCAGCATCTCGACGATCGCTACAAGGTCAAGTCGGTCGATGGCCTGCACGACCTGTTGATCCGCATCGGCGATCTCACCGCCGCCGAGGCCGCGGCCCGGAGCCTCGTGCCCGATACCGCCGACGCGTTGCGGTCGCTGGAACGCGCGAGACGGATCGTCCTGCTGCCGATTGCCGGCGAATCGCGCTACGTCGCCGTCGAAGACGCGGTGCGCTATCGCGATGCGCTCGGTGTCCCGCTTCCCGCCGGCTTACCGGAGGCGCTGCTCGAGTCCGTGCGCGATCCGGCAGGCGATCTCGCACTTCGCTATGCGAGATCGCACGGCCCGTTTACCGTGCGCGACCTGGCTGGTCGCTACGGACTGGGGCCGGCAGTCGCGGAGTCGCTCCTCCTGCGGCTCACCGAGACGGGCCGTCTGATCGAAGGTGAGTTCCGACCTGGCGGGACCGAGCGCGAATGGATCGATGGCGATGTGCTGCGACAGTTGCGACGTCGATCGCTGGCGCGTCTCCGGCATGAGGTCGAACCCGTTGAAGCCGAGGCGCTGGGTCGCTTCCTGGTCTCGTGGCACGGCATCGGAACCGGACGCAACGGTCTCGAGGCGCTGCTCGACGCCATCGAGCAGCTTCAGGGGGCGGCGATTCCCGCGACTGTCCTCGAGCGCGAAGTCCTGCCGGCGCGCGTCAACGACTATCAGCCGGCGATGCTCGACACGTTGATGGCGGCGGGCGAAGCCGTCTGGGTCGGCATCGAGCCGATCGGCGAACGTGACGGTCGCGTCGCGCTGTACCTCACGGACCATCTCGCACGACTGCGGCCGCCGCGGGACGGCGGCGCGAAGGCCGCGACGGTGGACGTCAAGGAGCGCGCCGCTGAAATCGTCGAGTATCTGCGCGACCACGGCGCGTCGTTCTTTGCCGCACTCCACGAGGGCACCGGCGGCGGCTTTCCGCAGGAGACGGTCGATGCCCTCTGGACGCTGGTGTGGAAAGGCATCGTCACCAACGACACGCTGCACGCCCTCCGCGCGTACACGCGCACAGAAGAGAAGAAGGGCTCGCGTCGCGAACGGCCGGTCGCGTTCCGCTCTCGTCGATTGATCCCACGCAAGGCGGAGGGACGCTGGGCGCTGGTCGACGCTCCCCGCGTAACGAGAACGTCGATGACCGACTGGGCTGCCGCCACGGCCCAGCAGCTCCTCACTCGTCACGGTGTCGTGACGCGCGAGACGGTGGCGGCCGAAGCCGTCGCGGGCGGATTCACTGCGGTCTACGAGGTCCTCAAAGCGATGGAGGAGGCGGGCCGCATCCGCCGCGGCTATTTCGTCGCGGGACTTGGCGCGGCGCAGTTCGCCTTGCCTGCCGCGCTCGATCTGCTTCGCTCGGCACGCGACGTTCCGGAGACGCCGCGAACAGTCGTGCTCGCGTCAACGGACCCCGCAAATCCCTACGGAAGTCTGCTCAAGTGGCCCGAGATCACGAGCGATGGGCGCGGGCCGACACGAACCGTCGGCTCGCTCGCGATTATCGTGAACGGATTCGCGGCGGCGTATCTTCGACGCGGTGAACGTGAGCTGCTGCTGTTCATCCCCGAAGACGAGCCGCAGCGATCGCAGATCGGCCGCGAAGTCGCGCGCATGCTCATGCACCTCGCAGGTGCACGCGACGAGGGTTACCGCGGGATGCTGATCGGCGAGATCAACGGAATCAGCGCACCTCAGCATCCCGCAGCCCGGCTGTTCCTCGAGCAGGGTTTCGCGACAACCGCGCTCGGACTGCAGGCACGAACCGAACGACTGCGACCTCGCGGTTTTGGCTCCCTCGATCTGACTGGCATTGGCATTGCGGGAACCTCGCGCGGAGGGTCACCGATGGCAGACAACGACCGCGATGTGATGTCCGAGCGACCGCAACAGCGTCGAAACGAGATGAGCGACAGCGAGCATGAGCGTGTCCGCTCGTCAAACGATCGCGACCAGGACATGGAGCGTGAGGGCGAGGACAGCGAACACAACCGCGGCTACGACGACGCCGGTCAACGCATCCGGCCCAACGACGAGGGCGATGTCGATCCGGACAGTGCGGAGGCGGATATCGATCGAGACGACACCGTGAGCGACTAGCCTAGCCGGTTGGTGGATAGTAGGTGGTGGATAGTAGTGGGTGGTGGATAGTGGTCGCTTGTCATTACCTATTCACGACACCCACGATCCACCATCCATCAACCAGGTAACATGCCTGAAGGCGACACTATCTTGCGCGCGGCGCGCGCGCTGCATCGCGCGCTCGCCGGCCGCACGGTGACGCGATTCGAATCGGTGTTTCCCCGGCTCACCCGCCTCGATCACGACTCTCCGGTCAGTGGACGGACTATCGACCGTATCGACGCGCGTGGCAAACACCTCCTCATCCACTTCTCCGGCGACCTGGTCCTGCGGACGCACATGCGCATGCACGGGTCATGGCACATCTATCGTCCAGGTGAGCGATGGCAGCGTCCCCGCCACCAGATGCGCATCGTCATCGAGACCGGCGTGATCGACGCCGTCGCGTTCGACGTGCCGGTCGCAGAATTTGCAACGGAGACAGACCTGGCGCGAACGCCGGCGCTTCGCGACCTCGGACCAGACATCCTCGCCGTGGACTTCAAAATTGATGAAGCGGTCGAGCGGATCGCGGAACGGCCAGGGATGTCGATTGCCGAAGCGCTGCTCGATCAACGAGCGATCGCGGGCATCGGCAACATCTACAAGAACGAAGCGTTGTTCGTGGCGCGCGTGTCTCCGTTCAGCGCGGTCGAATCGCTGTCGCGCGAGACCATCGAGAAGGTCGTGATGACGGCTACGAAGCTGATGCGGGCGAACATCAGCGACGCTGCGCGACGGCGGTTTTGGGTATATGAGCGCGGCGGGAAACCGTGTCGCCGCTGCGGGTCGATCATTCAGCGCCAGAAACAGGGAGTGGAGGCGAGGAGCACGTATTGGTGTGGGGCGTGTCAAAACCCAAATCCCAAATCCCAAATCCCAAGCGCCAAAACCTGAGTTAACCGTTGATACGTGGGTCTTGGTTTGGATTCGCGTTCAGGTTGCGTTTTGGGCTTTGCGTTTTGGGCTTTGGCCTTTGGGCTTTGGCCTTTTGGGATTTGGGATTTGGGATTT
>Ga0111538_10007581_pt1 | contig 14616 bp, 11 predicted proteins | sample SoiMethybrSBSTD1_FD_79669 | JGI IMG/M metagenome (GOLD analysis project Ga0111538, IMG submission 79669) | Bulk soil microbial communities from a Populus tree surrounding site in Tennessee, USA - Soil MetaG P. TD hybrid SBSTD1 (version 2)... | ecosystem: Environmental > Terrestrial > Soil >... | reverse complement strand
GCCGGAGGCGCCGATCCGCTGAAGTCCAATCGCTTTGGTGTCACGCCGCTGATGGGCGCCGCGTGCCTCGACTACTACGAAGGTGAAACTGCTGGACCCTACTCGGGCGTTCCCGAATCCCAACGGCTGGAGGCCGTGAAGCTCGCGCTCGCGCTGGGCAACCAGATCAACGCGCGCACAACCTTCGGCGATTACAAAATGATCGGCACGCCGGAGGGGACGCTGCTGAAATATCCAGACAACTTCCGGGACCTGATCGATTTGGGGATGGGCGACCCTCGTTTCGCGGACTCGACCGCGCTGCACGGCGCGGTGATTTGCAACCAGCCGTCAATCGTGAAGTACCTGATCGAGCAGGGCGCCGAGGTGAACGCGAAGAATCGGCTCGGGTGGACGCCGCTCATGATCGCGGGCGGCCTGTACATCGCGAATGCCCATAAGACGTCGCCCGGGTCAGCGCAGATTCTGCGCGACGCATTGGCCGCGCAGGCCCCGAACGGCCGCTGAACATTTCGTAAGACGTTCCACGACTGACCGCCGGCATTCCCGGGTTGCGATTCTTCGCCGGCCCGTCTAGCCTTTCCGGGTGGAACTGCGGCATCTGCGGTACTTCGTGGCGGTGGCCGAAGAGCTGAACTTCACGCGTGCCGCCAGCCGACTCAACACCTCGCAACCTTCGCTCAGCCAGCAGATCCGCCACCTCGAGGGGGAAGTTGGCGTCGCACTGCTCGATCGCAGCCGTCATCATGTGTCGCTGACCGACGCCGGCCGCGCCTTCCTGCGCGAGACGAAAGACATCCTCGGTCGCATCGAGCATGCGGGGCGGCTCGCGAAGCAGGCGGCCGGAGGGCGCGCCGGGGATCTGTCGGTCGGGACGTTTCCAGCGGCCGATGTCCGCATCCTTCCGCAACTGCGCCCGCTCGTGGCGACACAGTTGCCGCACCTTCGGCTCATCCTGCACAGCAAGTACGCCGTCGAGCCGGTGACCGGACTGCGGACCGGCGCGCTGGACGTGGCGTTCATGCGTGGGCCGATGGATGAGCGCGGGCTCGAGGTTATCGATCTGCTGCCCGAGCAGATCGTCGTCGTCCTGCCGGCGCACCATGCATTGGCGAGACGCAAACGCATCCCGGTGGACCTCCTGCACGATCTGCCGTGCATCACAATGGATCGGGCGCTTGCGCCCGCGCTGCACGATGCGATCGCCGCCCTATACGGGCAGGCTCGCATCCGGATGCAGGCCGTCTCGAGCGCCGACAACGTGCTCGGCCACCTTCAGCTCGTACAGGAGGGCCTTGGATTCGCGCTGCTGCCCGACTCGGTCGGCGCCTTGCTGCCTCCCGGCGTGGTCCTCAAGCCGCTGGACCACGACCCCGTCCCGACGGTGTCGATTGTCATCGCCTGGAAGGCAGGCAACGCCTCGCCGCTCGTGCGCACCTTCATCGATCTCGTCCGTCAGTCGGTACCGAACGGGAAAGACGTCGCACGTCTCACGGGCCGGTCCAGAAAGTCTTAGCCGCGTCCGGCGCCGGCCGGTAGACTCCGGCCAGACATGTCGGGTGACAACACGCCATCGCAGGGCCCGCTGGCGGGCCTTACCGTGCTCGACCTCACGCTCGCACTCGCGGGACCGTTTGCCACGTTCCTCCTCGCCGGCCTCGGCGCACGCGTCATCAAGATCGAGAACCCCCAGTCGCCCGATCCGTGCCGGCAGAATCCTCCTTTCCTGGGCCGCGACGGCGTGTCGCTCGGCCGCACACGACCCGACGATGTGTCGGTGTCCGCACTGAGCAGGCTTCGGGGCAAGTACGGCATCACACTCAACCTGAAACAACCTGGCGCGCGCGACGTGTTTGCGCGGTTGCTGCAGCAGGCGGACATCGTCGTCGAGAACTTCAGCGCGGGAACGCTCGATCGGCTTGGAGTCGGATATCCGTTTGCGCGGTCGATCAACGCGCGTGTGATCTACTGCTCGATCTCCGGCTTTGGAGCGGCGCAGGCCCCGGGCACCGGCAAGGCCATGGACACCATCATCCAGGCACTAAGCGGGCTGATGATGACGTCCGGCACGCCCGAGGAGCCGCCGGTCCGCGTCGGCGTGCCAGTGGCGGATCTGTTGGCTCCGGTCTTCGGCGTGGTCGGCATTCTCGCGGCGCTGCGGCAACGCGAAGTCAGCGGCACCGGACAGCATGTGGACGTCTCGATGCTCGGCGTCTTGACGTCACTCGTCGCGGCCGAGCCCTTCGACCTGCTCGAAGCGTGTGGCCTCCCTCAGCGCACCGGTCGCGTCGTCCCGCGCCTGACGCCGTTTGGCGTCTACGAGTCAGCTGACGGTTACGTGGCGATCTGCGCGCCCACGGAGCAGTTCGCCCGCAGTGTCTTCGCAGCGATCGGGCACCCCGAGTTCGAACATGACCCGCGCTTCGCCACCCGTGACGCCCGCGTGGCACACGTTGACGAGATGAACGCGCATATCGAGGCGTTCACGCGCACGGTCGCGACAGCGGAACTGCTGCCATTGCTGGAACGACACCGCGTGCCGGCCGCGGAAGTGCGCTCGCCTCGTGACGCTGTCCGCGACCGGCGTGTGCAGGCTCGCGGTGAGACAGTGCCGCTGGAGCACCCCGAGTTCGGGCGTGTCGCCGACGTGGTCGGCATGGGCGTCCCGATCACCTTCTCAGATGCACGCGCGGGATGCGTCCGGCCAGCGCCATCCGTTGGCCAGGACAACGCGCTCGTTTACGGCGACTGGCTTGGGTACGGTTCTGCCGGCGTGGAGCAGCTTCAGTCCGCTGGCATCATCTGAGACATGCGCGTCCAGGAGCCCTGCGTCGTCGCGTCGTGGCCGTCGGTTCCGGTCGAGATCGTTCGGGCCGCGGGCTTCCGCCCGGTGATCGTCCGTGGCGCCTCCGGCCCGACGCCTGCGGCCGACGTGCATCTCGAGCCTGGCATCTTCCCGAGCCGGATTCGTCAGCTTGTCGAGAACGCCCTCACGGGCCGTCTCGCTGATGCGGCGCGCATTGTCATCCCGCGCACATCGGACGCCGACTACAAGTGCTATCTCTACCTTCGTGAGTTCGCGCGGAGGGGTGTGACGACAGCGCTTGGGCCCGTCGTCCTCTTCGACCTGCTGCAGTCGCGCGGCTCAGACGTGCCGGCCTACGACGTGGCGCGCACGCGCGCACTGCTCGACGAGCTGTCGTCGGCCGCGGGTCGGATGCCTGCTGCAGACGACCTCCGCACGGAGATCACACGAGCGAATACCGCCCGGGCCGCGGTCCGACGCCTGGTGGCTCTTCGCCGCGTCGTTCCACGCGTCGCGGGAACGGAAGCCTTCCCGTTGCTCGCGGCGTTCTGGGAAATGGAACCGGATCGCTACGCGAAGATGGCGAGCGACGCTGCGACGAAGATCGCGGCGCGCCCACCGCTGGCCGGCCCACGCGTGCTGCTCACTGGAGCGCCTGTGGATGGCCAGACACTGCACGAGGCGATCGAATCTCACGGGGCCGTCGTCGTTGACGAAGTCGGCCCGTGGGGAAGCGGTGCCGCGGGAAACGACGTGCGGATCGACGACGACCCGGTAGCCGCACTTGCTGACAAGTATCGAGCTGACGCAATCGGCGCGCGCACACCGGTTGACTCGCTGCGCCGCCTGACGGGGAGCCTGCTGGACGAGGTCGATGCCGTCGTCGTGTCGCTCCCCCCCGACGACGCGGTGTTCGGTTGGGACTATCCGGGACTTCGCGATGTGCTCCAGGCGCGTGGCATTCCACACGTCTGTCTTCGCGGCGATCCGCACGAGGAGCCGACCGCTGCTGATCACGCTGCGCTCGGGGCGATGGTATCCGCTGCGTCGCGGCTGCAGGAGGCACGACATGGCTGACGCGCAGCTCAATGCGACTTTGGCGGCATCGGCGTTTCAGAAGCAGTGGTTTGCCGACCTGCGTCGCCGGGTGTTCGACGATCGTCAGCCGTACGCGCTGCTGCAGGCCGACGTGCCGTTCGAGCTGTTCGACCTCGTCGATATCCCCGCGGTCAGCAATCAGTGGTGGGCGGCGATCGTTGCCGCCAAACGTCAGGCACCGAAATTCCTCGACGCCATGGACGCGGACGGCCTTCATGGTGATCTGTGCCGCTATTGCAGTCTTGGTTACGCCTCGACACGCTATGCGGGCGCAGGTGACCCGCCATGGGGCGGACTGCCAACGCCTCGGCTGCTGTGCGCGCGGCTCACGTGCGATTGCATTCACCGCGTCTTCGAGTTGTGGGCCGACACGTTCGGTGCCGAACTCTTCGAGATCGATCATCCAGGCGCCGGCGATCTGCCGCCCCGATGGTGGGAGCTCGGCCGGCATCACTGGCGTGAACTCGTCGAGCCGCACCGGCTTGCGTTCGTTGTCTCGACGCTGGAGCGACTCGTCGAGCGTCTCGAGGCGATCAGCGGCCGCGCGCTTGATCGCGACGCGCTTCGTGAGCGTCTCGAGCTGGTCAATCAACAGGAGGAGGTGTTCGACGCCGTGCGCCGTCTGATCGCTGCGGCGCCGCAGTGCCCGGTGCGGATGACGGAGCAGATCACCAACGTGATGGCCACGCAGTGGGTGCGCGGGAGCGAGTGGGCGCTGGCCCATGCGCGCGCGTTCCACGACGAAGTGAAGCAGCGGGTGGACGAGGGTGTTGCGGCCTGTCCGGGTGAGCGCGCGCGACTGATGTGGATCGGCGTCGGTCTCTGGCACGACACCGGGTTCTATACCGCGTTCGAGCAGTCGCACCGCGCGGTATTCGTCTGGTCGATGTACCTCGCATTCGGGCCCGACGGCTACATCCGCTATGGCCTCGACGATCCGATGGCGGCGCTGGCCAGTCGCACGGCGAGCTTCAACGAGTACCTGCACAATCCGCCGTGGGCCGCGGAGTGGATCGTGCACCAGGCACGCGAGCATCGGATCGACGGCGCCCTCGTCCTGCGTCCGCGCAGCATGAAGCCGGCGGCGACCGGCCGCCTCTTCATTGAGCGTGCGCTCGAGGACGCGGGTATCCCGGTGTTGCCGATCGAAGCCGGCGTCGTCGATGCGCGTGAGTGGGACGCCGACGGCGCGCGCGCCGACGTCCGCTCGTTTCTCGAAACGCGGGTGCTGCAGTGACGACGACCGTTCTGCCGGCGGCCTCGGCGAACTGGCTGCTGCCATTCGCGGCGACGCTCATCGCCATGTTCGCGCTGCAGTTGTCGAACCTGGGATTTTCGCCGCTCCTGCCGTCGATCCAGCAGGAGTTCGGCATGAGCTATACGCAGCTCGGGCTCTTCACCGGGCTGTACGGCCTGCTGGCGATGCTGCTCAGCGTTCCAGCCGGGATCAGCGCGAAGCGCGTCGGCGAGAAGCACGTGCTCGCCATCGGACTGCTTGGCGTGGCGGCCGGCAGTGTGCTGCTCGGTGAGGCCTGGAGCTTCGGGTCGGCGATTGCGTTTCGCGGCCTGACGATCTTCGGCTACCGGTTTGCGTTCGTCAGCGTGCTGATCGCTGTTGCGCTCACCGCGCCGCCATCGCTACGCGGTCGCACGATGGGCGTGCTCGGCGCGACTTCGGCGCTGGCGTCCGTCGTCGGCGCTCCGCTTGGCGGTATGCTCGTTGGTGAGTTCGGCTGGCGCTTCGCCATCCTCGGCTACGCGGCGATGGCAGTCGTCGGCGCAACCGTGTTCTGGTTCTTTTACAGGCCCACGTCCGATGACCCGAAGGCGGCGGGCGCGCACACGGTGCACGGCGCGGGGAACCGGAGCGCCTTTCTCTCGCCCGTCGTGTGGATGATCGCGCTGATCGTCGGGCTCGGCGGCTTCGGCCAGTTTACCGTCACCTATTTCGTCCCGAGCGTGGCGAAGGCGCTGTACGGCCTCGACGCGGCATCAGCGGGAGTCATCATCAGCACCGGCTACCTCACCGCGATCGTGGTGAATCTTGGCATCGGCCTGCTGGCCGATCGCTTCAACAAGCTCGTCGTGCTAGGCCTCGTGTTCATCATTCTGTCCGTCGCATCCGCGTCGTTGGCCGTCGAGAACCTTGTGACGTTTCGTGTCGCGACGGCCACCGTGATCGGCTTCGGCTTTACGGCCGCGAATCAGTTATACGGCCTCGCAGGCTCCGTGATGCCGCGTCAGGAGGCGGGTCACGCGATGGGCGTCGTCAGCCTCGGCGCCGGCTTGTTCGGATATTTCGGTCCTCAGATGCTCGGCATCCTGCGTGACCTGACGGGATCGTTCGCGGCGGGTTTCTACATGGTGGCCATCGCCGACGTCCTCACCCTGACTCTCATTGCTTCGCTCTACAGGATGACGCGAGGAGCGACACACATATGAACCGGCAACTCGTGACGTGCATGTGCGCACTGCTTGCGCTGACCCTCACCCTTTCGGCCCAGGCACCCTCAGCGCGCGCCACCGGCGATCAGCGGCGGCAGTATGTCTTTGCGCCGACGGGGCAGCAGATGCCCTATCGCATCTACGTGCCAAAGACGTGGAACGGCAAGGCGTCGCTGCCGATCATCCTGATGTTGCACGGCGCCGGGGCGAACGAGGGCACGTACCTCGATCAAGCCGATGGCCTGCTGATGAAACTCGCCGAGCAGCACGGCTACATCGTCGTCTCGCCTCTGGGGTTCACGCCGCTCGGTGCGTATGGCAATCCCCTCCGGTTGCCGGCGGTCTTCGGCCAGACCGCGGCCGCCGCCTCGCAACGGGCTGCCGTCACGCCGCCGCGTCAGCGCGAGCTCAATCTCAGTGAACTCGAGGTCATGACCGCGCTGGAGATCGTGACCGAGGAATACGGTGCCGATCGATCGCACACGTATCTTGCCGGCCACTCGATGGGCAGTGGCGGAGCGTGGCACCTGGCGGCCCGCTATCCGGACCGCTGGCGCGCGGTGGCGCCGATGTCGGGGCCGTTCGTGGACGAGGCGACGTATCCGTTCGATCGGATCAAGCGACTGCCGATTTTCATGACCGAGGGCACCGGCGCAACGCCGTCGCTCGAGGGCAGCCGCGTGCTGGCGCGTTACATGCGCGAGCGTGGTTTTGCGTTCGAGTATCTCGAGGTGGACGGTAATCACGGCAGCATGGTGCCGATGGTGTGGCCGCGGATCTTCGAGTTCTTCAACCGTCAAGGGCGGTAGGACGACTGTGTCGATCGGCTTCACCCGTGCGATGGTCAGTGTCGGACTGCTGGCGATCGGCAGTAATGCCGTCGCACAGGCGCCGCAGGAGATCCGTTTGTGGCCCGGCAAAGCTCCGGGCTCAGAGAGTTGGACCATTCCCGAGGCGACGACGACCTCACCGATTGGGGACCGGACGATCACGAATGTCAGCGATCCGACGGTGACCGTATTCCTCCCAGCAGCGGCGAGCGCAACCGGAACCGCCGTTGTCGTCGCTCCCGGCGGAGCATTGCGGCTCCTCGGCTGGGACAACGAAGGCGTCAAGGTCGCGCAGTGGTTGAACAGCAAAGGCATTGCGGCGCTGGTGCTGAAGTACCGGACACGGCAAATGATGCCCGCAAGCGGCGGCCCGCGTGGTACGCCGCCGGGTCTGGCTGTTGCGGGAGCGGGGCCGCGGAAGGAATTGGAGATTCGTAACGGCAACGCCAATCCCGAGCCCGACGATCCCGCGCTGCGGGAGGTGTTGCAGATGGGAATCGCGGATGCACAACAGGCGCTTCGCCTGGCGCGGCGGAATGCGGAGGCCTGGCGTATCGATCCCGCACGCGTCGGCATCATGGGATTCTCCGCGGGCGGCGGGATCGCCGTAGGGACTGCGCTCGCCGAGCGATCCGACGCGTCGCCAGACTTCCTAGTGTCGCTCTACGGACCATCGCTGCAGGACGTCAACGTGCCTGCGCACGCACCGCCGCTCTTCATCGCGGTCGGTTCATCCCACTTCAACGTGACCAACGGCTGCCTGGCACTCTTCGCTGCGTGGAAGGCGGCGGGCAAGCCTGCAGAGATTCACGTCTACGATCAAGTCAGCGCCGGCTTCGGAATGACGAAGCGGGGGTTGCCGGTTGATTCCTGGAACGAGCGGCTGCTGGAGTGGCTCATTGCCCGGAAACTCAGATGACCAAAAGAAGACGCGCATTCTGGTCTGTCCTCGTTGCTGTTGTGGCTATCACCGCGGGTGCCGTTGGCATCGGCGGGGTCGCTGCCCAGCAGCCAACTCCAGGTGCCGCAGCGTGCACCGCGCTCGGTCCAGCGATGTTCACCGCCGTTGCGACGCTGACCGCGACCTACGATGCCGGAAACGCTGCGCAGCCGGCGCACTGCGTCGTGCGTGGTTCGGCAGCGCCGCGCACCGGCGTGGATGGGAAAGCCTACGAGACGCGCTTCGAACTCCGTCTGCCGACCGAGTGGAGCGGCCGCTTTCTCTATCAGGGCGGAGGCGGCAATGACGGCGTCATCGCGCCGGCGGTCGGACGCAACACCGGCTCGTTCCCGGACACCGGGCTGCAGCGTGGCTTCGCGGTGGTGACGACGGACGCTGGGCATCAGGGGGCGACCGCGGAGTTCGGGCTCGATCCGCAGGCGCGAATCGATCACGCCTACGCCGCGCATGAACGGACTGCGACGATCGCCTTGGCGATCGTGTCGCGCTATTACGGCCGCGCACCCGATCGCAAGTATTTCGCCGGCTGTTCGGGCGGTGGACGTCAGGGGATGATGTTCGCGCAGCGGTACCCGTCGTACTTCGACGGCATCGCGATCTGCGCGCCGGCGATGAGCGTCTCGAGCAGCGCGACGATCGCCGCCGCGTGGGACACACAGACGTATCTCGCGATGGCACCGGCTGACGAAAAAGGGCAGCGGGTGCTCAGCCGGGCGTTCAGCGACGCCGACCTCGCGCTCGTCGCGCGGGGAATCACCGACGCCTGTGATGCGGCTGACGGGGCGACCGATGGAATGGTGCTGCGCCCGGAGTCATGCCGCTTCGATCCGAATCGGCTGAAGTGCGAGGCCGCGAAACGGCCCGACTGCCTGACGACCGAGCAAATCGCGGCGCTGCAGAAAGCGTTCGGCGGGCCGCGCGATTCAACAGGAAAGTCTCTGTATGTTGGACAGCCGTGGGATCCGGGGATTGCCACAGCCGGCTGGCGTCAGTGGAAACTCGGCACATCGGCGACGACGACGCCCAACGCGATCAACTCGACGCTGATGGCCGGTGCACTGGCGCACGAGTTCTTCACCCCGCCAGACCCGTCGTTCGCCATCACGCGATTCAACGTCGATCGCGATCCGAAACGGATGGAGGCATTTTCCGCCGTCTATGACACCTACCGTGATGCGACGCTGTCCGAGTTCCGCACACGCGGAGGCAAGCTGCTGATCTTCCACGGCACCGCGGATCCAATTTTCTCGGCGCTCGAGTCGATCGACTACTACCAGCGGCTCACGCGAAACAACGGCGGGGCCGATGCCACCGCGACCTGGGCTCGTCTTTTCCTGGTGCCTGGGATGAACCACTGTGCGGGTGGTCCCGCGACCGACAGCTTCGACGGGCTCGGCGCGATCGTGGACTGGGTGGAGAAGGGGACGGCCCCCGCGCGCATCGAGGCATCCGCGCGTCCGGGCACGACGTACTTTGCGGGACGGACACGTCCGTTGTGTCCGTATCCGTCCGCGGCTCGCTACAAGGGCACGGGGAGTCTCGAGGACGGCGCGAGTTTCGTCTGCGCGCAGGAGCCGGCCGCGCGAGGGCTCTACAACTGGATTCATAGCACTGGCAACGCCGAGCGCAGCTTTGCCTTCTATCGCGACGTCTTCAGTATCGAGTTGGCGCGATCGCCGTTCGCCGCCGCCGCGGCCGACGCGCGCCCCGAACCGCTCCGTCCGGCCGCGCAGGCGGGCTCCGATCCGCTGGTATGGGATCTGACCGGCACACACGGGTCGCGCTTTCGCACGGTGTTCATGCGCGCGCCGAACACGCCTTTTGGGCTCGAGTTGTCCGAGTTCTTCGATATCCCACGCGGCGAGAGACCGGCCAATCCGTGGGATCCGGGTGCGTCGAAACTCGTATTTGCTGTGCGTGATCTCGACGTCATCGTCGGCAGATTGAAATCACGGGGCGCGCCGGTCGTCACTCTCGGCGGTGCCGCCATCGATACGCCGCGGGGACGCGGGATTCTCGTGCGTGACCCCGACGGTTACCTTGTGGAGGCAAGACAGGCGTCGGCAGCAGCCGTCTCGGCGGCGAAGGCTGACGGCGCCGTGATCGAGACGTCGATCTGGATTTCGGTGGCCAGGCTGGATCGCGCCCTGGCGTTCTACGAAGGGTTGCTCGGCTTCACTGTCAGGAACACAAGAACCGTAGACACCGCGGAACTTCGGGTGAACGGTGTGACCGACGCCAGGCTGACCCAGATAGAAACGTCGATTCCGGGGATTGGTACGACCGTGGTCCTCGCCGAATTCACGCTGCCGGCCGCATCGAAACAGCGAGCCGTGCCGTTCGAGTGGCGCGTTCAAGATGTCGGCGCGCCTCAATTCCAGATCGAGGTTGCCGGCCTTGACGCGCTGCTCGAACGCACGACGCGTGCGGGATTTCGATTCGTCAGTGCCGGCGCGAAGCCGATTCAACGTCCGTTCGGACGGTTCGTGTTCGCTGCCGACGCTGACGGCGTTCTCGTCGAGTTCGTGGAACCAGCCGCAAAACCGTGAGCGCTTGCGGTCCGCCGCAAGGCTCTTGCTATCCGCTCGTCTGTCTAGTCCTTCGCCGCGACGTCACGAGTCTTGAGCAGCCACTTGCCGTTGACGCGCACCATTTCGTCAAGGCTCTGCCCGGCGGCGACGAGCCGCGGCGGTGTCTCGCGTCCCAGCGCGCCGGCGACGGTCAGGTAATAAGCGTGATAGCGTGCGTGGTCCTTATCCGTGAACTCGATCCAGTGGTTCAGTTCCATGTGGTACAGCGGCGCACGGGCGGGTTCGCCGGCGGCCGGCTGCCGGACGACCAACTTCGACAACGCCTCGCGTCCCTTGGTCGCGTTCGCCCCAGTCCCGAACTGTCCGTCCGCGATGTAGGTGGAGGCGTACGTCGCGCCGTCGCCTTTGTCGAGCGCCCGCGTGTACTTCCACATCAACGCCTCGATGTCGTGTCGGTCGCGCGTCTCGCGCGCGGTGTTGTCTTCGCCGAACAGCGCGATCGACGCGCCCAGCGACAGTGTTGTCGCCACGACGGCGGTCACCACGCAGGCTCTCAGCACTCTCATCGGACAGCTCCTTGTTTGTTGCGCGGATCATCGTCCGGCTGACCGACTCTGTCAATCGATGAGACGCGCGCTGCTCGAACGCACGACGTGCGGGATATCGATTCGTCAGCGCCGGCGCGAAGCCGATTCAACGTCCGTTCGGACGGTTCGTGTTCGCTGCCGACGCTGACGGCGTTCTCGTCGAGTTCGTGGAATCAGCCGCAAAAGCGCCGTAACGCTCTTGCGGTTGAAGGCTTCCCGTCACCTGCTGCCGCGTGCCTCGGGGAACTGCTTGCGCTCGAGCGACCACTGCCCGTCCTTGCAGAGGCCGCACTCCTCGCCGACGAACCGCTTCGCGCTCTGCGCGTCTCCACGCAGCTGCCAATTGAGCCAGCTCACCGCGACCGATGCCGCTGCGCCGCCGTTGGGTTCGTTGAACGTACCGCCATGACCGACGGGAAGATTCGCGATCGCGACGGGCACGTGCATGATCCGCTTGAAGTCGTCCATCCCGTTTTCATAAGCGATGTCCTTGGGGCCGCCCTCGATGTAAATCACCGGTGTGCGCACGGTCTGCAGCACCTCCTTGCCGACGGTCACCCCAGTCATGTTGGTCGGACCGTTGTTCAGGATGCCGCTGTTGTGGATCACTAGCGTCTTCACGCGCGGATCTTTCGCGACCTGGAGCGCCTGAACGCCGCCGCAGCTCCAGCCGGAGTAGGCGATCTGCGCTGGATCGATGCGCCCGAAGTACGGGCCGCCGGCGCGCGTGTTCTCGGCAAGCGCCCAGTCGACCGCGTCGGTCAGATCCTGCACCTGCGTGCGCGGCGCTGGGAGCTGACCTCGAGCTGCCGGCTGCCCTTGTGGTGCCGGTGGGCGCGGCTCCCGCGGCGGCGCGCCGGGACCACTGAGGATGCGGCCGCTGGCGATCACGAGATATCCGTGGGACGCGATCTCGAGCAGGTGGAAGCGGCTGCTCGCGCCGTCCTCCGAACATCCACCGTTGCCCCAGGCGACCACGCCGAGCTTGGTGGAGCCGAGCCCGGCAAGATCTTTCGGCCGATAGACGACATGACGTGGCAGCGATGACACTTCCTCCTTCATCGCGGGGAATCGCCCGGTGCCGGGCGTGTCGGGCCGCTTATTGAGCTCGGCCTGGCGCGCGAGCGCGGCAGGATCGGGCTGCGGCGGCGCCGGCGCCTGTGCCGGCTGTTGCGCAGCGGCGAGCGTAGTGACGCATGCGGTGACTACGGCCAGAGCGATCGGCCGCGAGAAGAGACGCTGTGGCTGTTGGCTGGTTGTCATCGTCGAATCCTCAACGTGCGCTGAGATGTTGTGAAAAGAACCGGAGGACCTGAGACTCGAAACGTTCGCGAATGCGGTTGCCGTGATCGCCATCATAGACCTCAAACGTCTGGGTGACGCCCAGGCGTGTGAGTGATTCGGCAAGCTGAGTGTTGGTGCCGACGAATGGATCTTGGTTCCCGACGTCGAGCGCGATCGCGCGCATCGATTTGAGGGCCGGCACGTACTGATCGACCATCACCAGCGGCGAGTTGGCGATCCACTTTGCGGCAATGAGCGGTTGAATCTCTCCGTCTTTCGTCGGCAGGTCGAAGTATGGCGGCGCCTTCGTGTTCGGCGCCCAGGCCGCCGCTTGAGCCGACAGTGCATTGGCCAGTCCGCCGCCGCGGCCCGCGCCGGCCCCACGTCCGTCTCCTCGCCCAGGATCTCCCGCGCCGCGGGCCGCCGCGTCGCCGCGCCCGGGGGTGCCGTCGCCTCTCGGCCCCGGCCCTGCGCCGCGCGCCGCGGGATCGTTCATCAGACAGCACGAGCTCATCGCGTACAGCGCCGCAAACGATGCCGGCTGCTTCATGCCGATGCGCATCGTGCCGTACCCGCCCATCGAGTGCCCGGCAAGGCCACGGCCGTCGCGCGACGCGATCGTGCGATACCGCTTGTCGATGAACTCCGTGAGATCGCGAGCGACGAACGTCTCCCAGTCGCCGATCGTGGGGGAGTTCGAGAACATGCTCCCGCTGTATTTCGTGAAAGCATCAGGGATGACGACGATCATCTCGCGGCTGCCCGCCGCAACAGCGCGATCGATCGAGTCTGGAATGGCGAGCGACTTGACGTAGGCCTCCGCGGACGCGGTGTAGCCATGGAGGAAGTAGAGCACCGGATACCGCCGCGTGGTGTCCTTCGCGTAACTAGGCGGGAGATATACGACGACCGGTCGATCCGGCGAATCGCCTTCGAGATTGCCTTCGAGCGCGCGGCCGTGCACGGTAATGCGCTCGAGCGTGCCTTTTGGCGGCGTCGGTTGTTGTTGCGCCTCTGGCGCCGCCTGCATCACGAACGCCGCGAACAGAACTCCCAACGCCCAACTGCCAACGCCCAACCACTCCCAACGCCCAACTGCCAAGAAGGACGACTCGCGTTCGTGAGACATGATGATGCAACCTCCTGAAACTAAGCCGTGGCGTCTTGCCGGTATTCCGTGACATCCAGCCGCTCCAGAACCGCGCGCGTGGGGTTGAGCAGCCAGTTGAACAAAGCGCCCACGAAGAGCAGCCCCGCAAAGCCCGTTGCGAGCGTGAAACCATATTCGATGCGTCCGAAGGCGTCGCTCACCGCGCCGATCGCAAGCGGCGCGAGTACCGCCGACGCGCAGGTGAAGAAGAGGATCACGCCGGCGCCGGCACCGTGCTCTGACCTCGGGAGACAGCTGATGCCTTTCGAATTGATCGTTGGATACATCACGGACATGAACAGGCCCGACAGGGGCAGCAGGTACACCGCCCAGCTCACACCGCCGGCGACGCTGACGATGAAGCACAGGAGGATGCCTCCGCTGAAGAGCGCAAGCACCGGTTGCCACTGCACCCGCGTCAGCACCCACGCCCCGAGAAAACGCCCGGCGGCCCGCAGGAGGAAGAACATCGAGAGGCTATAGGTAGCCAGTGCCGCGGCCGTACCCGTGTAGCCGGCGAGCAGTGTCGGCATCCACACGTAGACCGCGGCTTCGACGCCGACGTAAAGGAACGCGCCGGCCGAGAATGCCAGCACGTAGGGACTCTTCATCGCGCGTCCCGTTCCGCTGAAGCCGCTGTGGCTCGGCATCGTCGTCTCCGGGTATCTCACCAGCAGCGCGAGCACGATCAGCACAACGCACATCGCGCCGGCGATCACATACAGCCAGGTCCACGACAGCCCGGCGGTCAGCAGCCGCGCGAGAATGGCGGGCCCGATGATCGCCCCGACGCCGAAAAAGCCTTCGGCCGTGTTCATGATCGACGTGTGCTGGGCAGTGGACGTCGAGATATCGCCGATGAGCGCCAGCGCACCGGTCTTGAACACACCGATGGCGAGGCCGGAGAGTCCGAGCATCACGGCG
>Ga0111538_10007579_pt1 | contig 14618 bp, 10 predicted proteins | sample SoiMethybrSBSTD1_FD_79669 | JGI IMG/M metagenome (GOLD analysis project Ga0111538, IMG submission 79669) | Bulk soil microbial communities from a Populus tree surrounding site in Tennessee, USA - Soil MetaG P. TD hybrid SBSTD1 (version 2)... | ecosystem: Environmental > Terrestrial > Soil >... | reverse complement strand
GTTGTCGTCGCCTTTTGAGCCAGCGCCTCCGCCGCCTTCCGGCGAGCCCGAAGGTCCTCCCCCTTGAGGTCCCGGCCCGCCGCTGGCCCCCGCGCCGCTGGCAGCGGCCTTCTCGTAGATGGCCTTGCCGACTTCCTGGGAGACCTTCTGGAGGTCTTCCTGGCCCTTCTTCATGCCTTCGGAGTCCTCCTTGTCGCGGGCGCTCTTCAGGCGGTCGATGATCGCATTGAGGCGGGCCTTGTCCTTTTCGGAAACGTTCGCCGAGTTATCGTTGATGAACTTCTCGGTGCTGTAAACGATCTGGTCCGTGGAGTTCTTCAGGTCGATGAGCGCACGCTTCTTCTTATCTTCCTCGGCGTTGCTCTCCGCGTCTTTCCGCATCTGCTCGACCTGATCCTTCGAAAGGCCGCTCGACGCCTCGATGCGGATCGACTTCTCTTTCTTCGTGCCCAGGTCTTTGGCCTGGACGTTCAGAATGCCGTTCGCGTCGATGTCGAAAGAGACCTCGATCTGCGGCACGCCGCGCGGAGCGGGAGGGATCCCGTCCAGCACGAAAGTGCCGAGGTGGCGGTTGTCTTTCGCCATCTCCCGTTCACCCTGGAACACCTTGATCTCCACGGCGGGCTGGTTGTCCGCGGCCGTCGAGAAAACTTCCTTCTTCGTCGTCGGGATGGTCGTGTTCCGCTCGATGAGCCGGGTCATGACCCCACCGAGGGTTTCGATGCCGAGCGACAACGGTGTCACGTCGAGCAGGAGGACATCTTTCAGGCTCGAATCGCCCTGCAGAATGCCGCCCTGGATCGCCGCGCCTAACGCGACGACCTCGTCCGGGTTGACGGACCGGTTGGGCTCTCGCCGGAAGATCTCTTTGACGAGCGCCTGCACCTTGGGCATGCGCGTGGATCCGCCCACCAGCACCACTTCATCGACCTGCTCCGGCTGGAGTCCCGCGTCTTTCAAGGCCAGCTCGCAGGGCTTCCGGCAGCTGTCGATCGTCGCGTCGAGCAGCTGCTCCAGCTTGGCTCGAGTGATCTCCATCTGGAGGTGTTTGGGCCCGGACTGATCTGCCGTGATGAAAGGCAGGCTGACGTCCGTGGCGACTTTCGTCGACAGCTCGCACTTGGCCTTCTCCGCGGCCTCCTTGAGGCGCTGGAGAGCCATCTGGTCGTTACGCAGTTCGATGCCCGTCTGCTTGCGGAACTCCTGCGCGATGTGATCGACGACGAGCTTGTCGAAGTCGTCACCGCCGAGGTGAGTGTCGCCGTTCGTGGAGAGGACTTTGAAGAAGCCCTCGTCCACTTCGAGGATCGAAATGTCGAACGTGCCGCCGCCGAGGTCGAAGACCGCGACTTTGGCGCCGCTCTGTTTCTCTTTCAGGCCGAAAGCCAGCGCGGCAGCCGTCGGCTCATTCAGGATGCGCTCGACTTTAAGGCCCGCGATCGTTCCCGCGTCCTTCGTGGCCTGGCGCTGGCTGTCGTTGAAGTACGCCGGCACCGTGATGACGGCGCGGTCGACTTTCTCGCCGAGGTAAGTCTCGGCGGTCTCCTTGAGGCTTTGGAGGATCATCGCGGAGATCTCGGGCGGCGTGTACTGCTTGCCGTCGATCTCGACTTTCACGAGCTCTTCGGGCCCACCGACGATGCGGTAGGGAACTAGCTTCTCCTCGGAGGCAACTTCGGAGTGCCTCCGGCCCATGAAGCGCTTGATGCTGTAGACGGTCCTGCGAGGGTTCGTCACCGCCTGTCGTTTGGCCGTGACGCCGACCAGGCGGTCCTTGTCGGTGAAGGCCACGACCGATGGAGTCAGTCGACTCCCATCCGCATTGGCAATGACGACGGGCTCGGATCCCTCCATGACTGCTACGACCGAGTTCGTCGTGCCCAGGTCGATACCTATGATCTTGGACATGGACGGCTCCTCCAATTCTCGGAATGGTTTTCTTTCATTCGCGTTTGATTTCTGGGTGGATCGCACGAGCCGCGGTGGCGCGGCTGCGTGGGTGAATCTGGAATGCAAATGTCATTCCAGCCCTGCCACGGCACGAGCCCAACTCATTTCGTCGAAGGATCTTACACTCGACTCGTCCGGGACTGCTCGGGGCAACCTGACTGCCAGCCTGACAGGCCTCTGGAGAGGCTTTCCAGCGCCCTGCCAATGTGGCGCCTGCCGTGACCGCCGGGGCCACACTGTACAACCTGAGGACTGGCGCGCGGACTCATGGTGCCGCTCGCTCAGCTCAAGCCGTACCGGCGAATCTTCCGGTACAGCGTCCGCTCTCCGATCTTCAGAATCTTCGCCGCCTCATGGCGATTGCCCTGCACGTGCGCGAGGGTTGAACGGATGAGCTCCTTCTCGACGTCCTTCATCGGCATCCCCACCAGGGCGGGGATGTCGGGAGTGCTGCGGCGTTCCGCGCGGTAGATGCTCTGGGGAAGGTACTCGAGTTTGAGGACAGGCTCCCTCGCCACGACGACCATGTGCTCCATGGCGTGCTTCAGCTCCCGCACGTTTCCCGGCCACGAGTAGCTAATGAGCACGTTCAGGACCTCGGTCTTGATGCCCGTGATGTGCTTTCGGTGCGCCTCGGCAAAGCTTTTGAGGAAGGTGTCGACGAGGAGCGGAATGTCTTGCGGCCGTTCCCGCAGGGGCGGCAAGTGGACGGTGACGACTTTCAGCCGGTAGTAGAGGTCTTCGCGGAACTTTCCTTCGCGAATGAGCAGCTCGAGGTCTCGGTTCGTCGCCGAGATGAGGCGCACGTTCACGCGCACGGACTCGTTCGAGCCGACGCGCATGATTTCGCCGTCCTCGAGCACGCGCAGCAGCTTCACCTGCGTCTCGGGAGGAATGTCCCCCACTTCGTCGAGGAAGAGAGTTCCGTGGTTGGCGAACTCGAAACGCCCCTTCTTCTGGAAATTGGCGCCGGTGAAGGCCCCTTTCTCATGGCCGAAGAGCTCGCTCTCAACGAGCTGAGGAGAGAGAGCCGCGCAGTTGAGCGGGACCAGCGGACGTTTTTTCCGCAAGCTGTTCTCATGGATTGCCCGCGCCACGAGCTCCTTGCCGGTTCCGTTCTCCCCCATGATCAGCACGGCGGCGTCCGTCTCCGCAACCTGCTTCGAAAGCTCGATCACCTGCCGCATCGCCTCGGAGTTGCCGATGATCCCGCCGAAGCCGAATTTCTGGTCCAGGCGCTTCTCGAGGTCGAGGTTGACGCGTTTGAGCTCTTCGCGCTCGAGAGCTTTCTCCACGCGGATCCGGAGCGCGTCGATGTTGATGGGTTTCACGAGGTAGTCCGCCGCACCTCGTTTGAGCGCTTCGACCGCCGTTTCGATCGTGCCGTGCCCCGTGAGCAAGATGACCGCGACGAATGGGTTGATCTGCTGGGCCTGGCGGAGAATCTCCAGCCCTCCCGGATCGGCCATGACCAGGTCGGTGATGACGAGGTCGTACTGGCGTTTGCGTAGCATCTCGAGCCCCGCTTTGCCGCTCGTGGCGATGTCGCAAGAGTAAGCGACCAACTCCAGCGCCTCGGCAGTGCTCTCGGCGTGGTTCTTGTCGTCGTCGACGATCAGGATCGCCCCCTTCGAGCCAGAATCCTGCTTCTGCGACTCGCTGGGCAGCGACATGACGGAGCTGGTCGTCGTCATCTCGGCGTGGGCTCCATGGGAAGATAGATGCTGAACTGGCTCCCCTTGCCTTCCTCGCTCTGCACTTCGATCTCGCCTCCGTGCTCCTCCGTCAGGCGCTTCGAAGTCGCTAGACCAAGGCCCGTTCCGTCGGCGCGCGTGGAGAAGTAGGGTGTGAAGAGCTTGTCGTAAATTCGGGGCGCAATCCCCTGGCCCGTGTCGATGACCTCCCCGACCGCCCAGGTGTGCCCGTCCCGCGTCACTCGCCGCGTCCGGAGGATGAGCTCCCCGCCTTGGGACTCCATGGCGTGCTTGGCGTTGAGGATGAGGTTCAAAAACACCTGTCGGATCAGGTCTTCATCGAAAGGAAATGACGTGAGCTCTGGATCGAGCCCGAGCCGCACCTGGATCTTTGCTTTGGAAGCCTCCGGATCGATGAAATCCGCAAGGTCCTGAAGCAGCTCGTTGAGCGAGGAGACCCTCAAGTTCAGCTCGTGGCTCTCGGTGAACCGCAGGAACGACTGCAAAATGCGCTCGAGCCGCTCCACCTCGGAGACGATCACGCGAAGCCGCTTCACGGTCCGCTGCTCTCGAGGACCGGAAGCCTCTTTCCAGTCTTCGAGGAGGAGCTGGGCATTGATGTTCAGGGTACTGAGGGGATTTTTGATTTCGTGGACGAGGCTGCCCGCCAGGACAGCGACATCGACTGCCCAATCACCGGATCGCTTCGTGGTGGTGCTGTGCATAGGCTATGGTGGCGCCTCCTGGCCAAAATGACATGGCAAGCCCGGTACTATATGGCTCGGCCTCCTTCAATGCAAGCCGGGGCGCCATTTTGGCAGCCGCACAGGCAAGGCTTTCCTCGAATCCCCACCACATTCCCTTGCGAATGCCGTCTACCGGTCCTTGCCCGCGGTGACTCCGGGCCAGTCGTCCGACCGGAACGGAGTCAGGGGGAGGCCCTCCCGGGAGTAGACGTTGTTGATCGGATTGTCCGCCCAAGCGTACCGGACAGCGACGGGCTCGGGGACCGAGTCCGCCCAGACCTCGACACGGTCCGGCCCGGTGAGCCGGGCTTTCGCCCAGACGAACTTCTTGTCCGCGCCGGCCACTGCGAAGCCTTTCGGCTCGGGAACGTCGACAGTGCGGAGCCCGCCCCCCGGGTTCGCGATGGTGAGGAGCAGCTTCCCTCCTTGCCGTTCGAAGCTCTGGTAGGTGGGGCTCTGGCAGCTCACGGCCACACCGTAGTCGCGCGCGAGCGCCCAGCGAGCGAGACGCTTCGCGACGTCCTGCTTATTGCGGGGGTGGATGTCCTGGCCTTCGCCCAGGTCAATGATCACCGCCTGCCCCGTCTTCGGCAGCCGCGACAGCGTAAGGGTCTGAGCTTCGCGCAGCTCGGCCCAGGCGCTCTCCGTGGGCTCCGGCCGCTCGGCCATGAAGTCGGCGAGCTGCACCCAGTAAAAAGAGAAGTCGCCGATGCCCCATTCCTCGCGCCAGCTGCGGATCATGAGAGGAAAGAGGTCGCGGTACTGGTACGCGCGCCCTGCATTGGTCTCTCCCTGGTACCAAATCGCTCCGCGCAGGCCGTAGCCGATCGTGGGCTTGAGCACTCCGTTGTAGATGTTCGCGGGCCGAGCGTTTCCCGTCATCTGACCGTCAGGGTTCGATGGCTGCGGCGGCATGGGCTTGCCATCGGTTTTGGCGCGCTCCGCTGCGGCTTTCCACTCCTCGAGCGCCTTGGCGTAGGTGGCTTTGGCATTCGGATAGGCGGATTCGATCTCGGCCCACGCATCGAGAAGAGGCTTCATCTTTGGATCTCCCGCGAGCACGTCGCGCCGGATCCACGCTTCGCAGGCCGACCCTCCCCACGCATCGTCGATCAAGCCCACGGCGACGCCGAGCGTCTGGTGGAGTTGCCGGCCGAAAAAGAAGCCTACCGCGGAGAAGCTGCGCGCCGTTTCCGGAGTGCACACTTCCCAGCGTCCGCGGAAATCCGACTGGGCCTCCTGCGTGCCCACTTGAGGCACGGAGATCAGCCGGATGCCGGGAAAACGCGCAGCCAGCGACTCGAGGTCTGCGTCGTTGGACGCGCCGACGTCCCATTGCATGTTGGACTGACCCGAGCAGAGCCACACTTCTCCAACCAGAACATCCTCGAGAGTGATTTTGTTTTTGCCTTGGACGGTCAGAGTGAACGGACCGCCGGCCGCGAGCGGCTCGAGCGTGATGATCCACTTGCCATCGGCACCCGTTTTCGCGGTCTTCGACTGGCTCGAGATCGAAACCGTGACCTCCTCGCCGGGGTCCGCCCAGCCCCACACTTTGTCGGCCATCCCCTGTTGAAGCACCATGTGGCTCCCGAAAATCGCGGGCAGCCGGACCTCCGCAGACAAACTGACCGGCAGGGCCGCGAGGGCGCAAACTACGGCGCGGCGCAGCGCAATAACCAAAGTGCATGGAATCCCGGGGAGCTCAGGGGTCGATCGGCGCATGGCGTATTTTCTCCTGGGAGGACAGACGACCGAAGGTGGGCATCGCCGCCTCGGCGACGAATTGCGGCAGTTTATTAGAATCCGTGCCCAGCTTCCATTGGCGATCGGCGGGCTCCGCTGCGTCGCGTCAGGGCTCCGCGCTGCGCCGAGCCTCGTGTGCGCCATCCTCCGCGGGGTGGGCGTCGGGGTCGACGGCCTCCTCGGAGGCGGAGCCCTGCCCGTCCTCCGGGCCGAGCGCGCGCAACCTGCGGCCTCGAGAGTAGACGTAGCGGATCACTGCGCCCAGAGCGAGCAGGCCCATGATCGTCCAGATGCTGATGACGGAGCGAAGGACTTCGGCGAGGCTGGACCGCGAAGACACGTAACCTCGAAAATCGCGCTCGAGTTGCGCCATCGAGGTGTGGGTCACTTCCTCGAGGGCGGCCGAAGCGCTCTTGCCCCGGGCGCACAGATCCAGAACCTCGGCCACTCCGCGCGGACTGCTTTTCGTCTCGATGAAAGCGACGAAGAGGAAGCTCTGCTGGTAGGCCACACTCGAGAGCTCGTGCGCTTCCGGGAACCGGAGCGCGAGCGTTGCCAGCGGGTAAAGGCCGTCGATTCTCGCCAGGAACGAGAGGTACGCCAACGCATCGCGCGGCAGCGCATCCTTGGAAGCCCACTGCGCCGCGCCTTCGTCGAGCCAGCGAGGGATGGACGCAGCGGGATCGTTGTGGATCACGAGGTGAGCCACCTCGTGGTAGAGCGTCTCGCGCAAGGATTCCGCGCCCTGGACGTGGTCCCATCGGAGGACCAGAGTGCTCGCGGAGGGAATGGCGACTCCTAGCGCGGACCGATCCGCCGGCGGCCCGTGCGCGATCCGCTCGACGACGCGGGCGAGCTCAAAACGGTCCGGCACCAAGACCGTCGTGAAAGGTCGCCCGAGCGATCGGCCGAAACGTGCTTCGCAGCGCGCCAGGGCTTGCGGGAGAGCTTCGATCGCCCAACGCACGTCGGATTCGGGCCAGCCGCTGGCCAGCACGGGGCCGGTAGCGGCAGACTCGCGGCGAAATCGAGCTTCGTCGAGCTGAGGCGGCAGCGACAGCGCTGCAAGGACGCAGGCCCAGAGGAGCGACACGGAAGGATTATAGAGTCGCCAGGGCTCGCTGCCGTCGGGGGGAGGCTCGGAGTCGAGCCATTCCCCGCCGGCCCATGCAGTTGCGGGCGCGGCGGGGAAGGCTCGGCGGCAGGCGCGGGGAGATCAGGCGTCCGACAGGGCCGCCACCAGGCAGCCCTTGGCGACGCTGAAGAGCGGATCTTCGGCGCGCCGGACGTTTTTCACATCGATCGGGAACTTGATCGCCTGGAACTCGTCTTTGAAGACCTCGATGAATCCGCCGATCATGCTCGTCCCGCCGGCGCAGACGATCTCGATCGGATCGGGGAACCGCGGCATGCCCGTCGAGCTCTCGAATCGGGTCTTGATCGCTTCGAGCGTGTACGAGATCAGATTGCGATAGTAAATCTCGATCGCCTCCTCTTCCCGATTGCGCGGGTTGAGGATGTTCACGCCCTTCTCCTTGATCGCCGTCGCACGGCTCGACTTGATGCCGAGGACGGTGGAGACGTTGCGGTCGATCCAGTCTCCACCGCGGGCGGTGGAGAAAGCGAGCGCCGGAATCGACTTGTAGGAGACGCAAATGTTGAACATTCCGCCACCGCAGGAGATTCCGATGCCGGAGAAGTCCTCGTCGGCGAGCTCGGAGAACACGACGGCGTGGCCCTCAAGCAGGGGCTTCGGCTCAAACCCGAGCTTCTTGAGGAGCCCGCCGAAAACGCCCTTGTGATACACGACGTTGAAGTCGGCGTCGATCGGGTCAGCAGGCACCGAGAAGTAGCACTTTTCGTTGGCGAAGTTCGGGGAACCGAGGAGATTCTCGAGAAGGATCTTCTCGATCGGCATCGCGTCGTTCTCGCTCGGGCTGATCACGCCGCCCTTCATGGGCCGGCGCGTCTCCCGGTTCAGGATATTCGCGAGCTCGAAAGCGGGGTCGCCAATGACGACCATCTTGCCGTTGATCGACACATACTGCACGTTGAGCTTCGTGAGCATGTTGCGAGTGTACTGATCCCCGTCAATGTCGATGAACGCGTTGCGCTGAATCTTGATGGTGACGTTTCCGTCCGTGTCCTGGATGGCGCTCGCGAGATTGGCGGTACCCACATCCAACCCGCGGCCGGACTCGAACCGAGTCCCACCACGAGCGGCCGTCTGCGTGGTCTGGTTTTCCATGTTTAACGATCTCCTCCCTTGCTATCCGCCATCGCTGTCTCCTTGCTGCAGCTTTTTCAGCTTGGCGAGCGCACCCTTGACGCCAGCCGCCTTGTTTTCTTTCACTTTCACGTTCGAGACGTTCGACTCGATTCCGCCCTGCTTCTCGGTGTCGAAGAGTGAGTTGAGCGCGAAATCCTTGGTGATCTCGGCATCCTCATCGCTGACCACAGGCCCGCCGCTTCCCGAGATGTTCGAGAGACGACGAGAGAGCCCGTCCAGCGAAAGCATGATCTTCGACATCTCCGCGGGCTGGGCGCCCGCGCCAAGACGGCTTTGGAGCGCCTCGAGAATCTTTTCCACGCCGCCGCCCTCGCTCTTCACTCGTACAAGTTCTTCGCTCTTGACGGCGAGCTGCGAACGCAAAGACTCGAGCTCGCTCTCGAGAGCGCCGAGGCGGGCGATGTCCGACTGCTGTCCTACGGATTCCGCGTTCGACATCGCCAGCTCCGCCTGCAAGCGGTCAGCTTCGGCTTTGTACTTCGAAACCTCGCCTTCCAGGCTGTTGACTCGCGCGAGCGCCTGATCGCGGGTCGCTTGCACTTCGACGGCGGCCGACATGCGCTTCTTCAGCGTCTCGTTCTCGGTGACGAGAGTCTGGTTCTGGCGATCCAGCTCGTCGATGCGGCTGCGCTCCTTCTCGAGACGCCTCTTGGCGAGGTTCTCGAATTGGGATCGCGCTTCCTTGATGACCTTGTCGCGCTCTTCGCGGGAGATCTCTCGCGATCTCTCGGTCAGCACGCGGTCGACGGCCTCACCGATCAGCTTGGTAATGATCGCCTGGTTGAGGACCTTGACCTGCTTGAAGCCCTTCTTGTTGAGATCATCCAGCGTGACACTGGAAGTGCTCGTGCTGATGACCTTCTGGATGTCGAGAGTTTCGGGCATGATTCCTCACGAATCGCTTCACCCGGGCCCAACCCCAAACAGAGACACCTTCGACCCGGGTAAATGGCGGAGAAAGATAGCATCGCCCGATGGGACCGTCAAACCGGCCGGAAGCATGCAAGTGCCGCTAACCCGAGGCGATGCATGGAGTCACCGGAAGGAATCGACCGGCGGGTGCACGCGACTGTAGCCTGCCCGCGAGCTATCCTAGCGTGTTACGGGCTGGGATCGCAGGCGCCTCTGACCAAATAGCCCAGCCTACTGACGCCACCGCGAATTTAGGCCGGCCAGGCCGGCGAAGAATGGCGAAACTCGAACTTAGTTGGCGTTCTCGGCCCTGACGTGCGGAGCGGGGCCTCTGTCTCCGGTGCCGGAGTTCCCGTCGCGCAGCTCTTCTTCGAGCTCTTTCTCTTCCGTCAGCCGCAGGTTTTCCTGGTATTCCCTCCGGAGCTGGGCGATCTGCTTGTGCGCCTCGGCAGTGAGCTCCCCCGATGCTTCGAAAAACTCGAGGTAGCTCAGAGCGCCGCGCCAGTCTTTCAAGCTCTCGGCGTTCTGAATTGCCCAGCGGTAGACGCGAGCGTCGAGCGTGGATTGCGGCGTCTGGATGTAGATGTCGAACTGGCGGTTGGCGCGGGCGAAGCTCTTCGCGGCTTCCGCGGTGTACTTGTCGATTTTGGCCTGCAGCTCGGCTTGCTCGCCGCCCGGTGTCGTCTTGATCTCTTTCTCGAACACCACCGCCAGCGTGCTGTAATGGCGGCCCACCATACTGAGCGCGGCCCCGTAGTTCGCATACGCGAGCGGGTAATCGTTCGGGCTCACGATCTCGGTGACCCGCTTCCAGACGTCCGCGTACTTGAACAGAGCGTCCTCGTTGAACCCGCTCGGATCGTTCTCCGACTTGACGATCAGGCTGTACTGGTACTCGCCCTCCTCGCGGAGCTTCTTGACAAGCTTGGCCTTCTCCACCGCGTCCATATCCTTGACGTCGGTGGTGCCGCAGCCTGCCGAGAAGCACACTGTCCCCAAAGCGAAAAGAAGCAAAGCGCCAGATCTCATGGGTGCGGAATCACCTAATTGGGAGGGGACGGAGAACAGGTCCGGCTCTTCTCTCTTCAGCTGACCTCTCTCGGAAGGCGGGACGGCTATCAACTCTACCACAGCCACGTCCCCCCCTCAATTGCCCGGTGGAGGTGCCTCCAGCTCCTCGAGCTGCCTCCGAAGTCGCTCCAGCCGCTCGAGTTCGAGCCGTATCCTCAATGTCTTTCGAGAAGCGAGGAGAAGGAGGCCGGGCTTGGCGCCTTTCGGTTTGCGGACGTGCTTGACCTGCGTGTAATCCACCTCCCCGCCTGCAGAGAGCGCCTGCCCGCGGCGCTGGCGGTCCGGAAGACTGTAGTAGAGCGCCAGGTTGGCTGCGTCGAGCAGCGTTTCCGTGGGAGGCAGCTTGCCGGCAGGCGAGCGCACGATCACGTGCCCGCCGGCTCGCCCCGCCACGTGCAGGAAGAGGTCGTTCCCGCGAGCAACGCGCAGCGTGAGCTCATCGTTCTGGCGCGCGTTCCGTCCCACGAGGATTTCCCAACCGTCTTTCGAGACGAAGTGCCGAGGACCCTGCGGCGCGGTCCGTCGCGGGCCTTTCGGTTTCTTGCTGCGAGCGGTCGCGGCACGAACGCTAGGTTCTTCCTCCACGGCGACGACTGCAGCGATATCCTCGGCTGCCGACGCTTTCGCCAGGAGAGCTTCGGCGCGCGCGAGGTCTCCCGCGATCTTCCGCCGCCGGGCTTCCAAAATGGGCACGGCGCGACGTGCTTTCTGATAGAGCCGGAAGCAGCGTTCGACGTTCTCGCGCGGGCTAAGAGCCGCGTCGAGCTCGACGACGACTTTTCGCAGCTCCGGGTGGAAATAGTCGTCGACCTCGATGGACGCCATCCCTCGCCGGATCCTTCCGAGCGCGCCCTTCAAGAGCTCGCCCTTGCGCCGGTGGACGTCGGCCGCTTCCGCCGCTTCGCGGTCTCGCGCGATTTTCTCGAGAGTGCCCTTCGCGCGCTCGACGTCCCGCTGCAGGCGTGCGAGAAGCCTCTCTTTCCGCTCTCGGAATTCCTCCTCGCTCTCCCGACGGCCGTAGTACTGTCCAAGCAAGAAATTCCAGTGCGCGGGCGACTCGGCCCACGCGTTGGCTTCCCCAGGCGCAAGGTACAGCGAAGGCGCCGGCGGGACTGCGCGCAGCTGCGGGCGGCGCGGACGAGCTTCGGGAAATCGGTAGACTGCGCCCACGTCGACGGATTCCTTGCCGCGGCGGACGGGGTGGACGGAGGCGAGGAGCCGGCGGCCGGCGTCGAGGAGCACTAACTGTCCGCGAGAGCCGATCGCCTCGAGCACGATCGACGCCGCCTGGCCGATGCCAGCCACGGCAAGTGTCTGGAAGCTGGCTTCGACGATCCTATCCCCGCTGACCTGACGCAGCTCGATGAGGCGAGCGTCGCGGAGAGCGCTCCGGATAGGCTCGACGAACGGTGGAGCCTGCGACACAGCGCGGGGACGCTCCGGAACGAGGTGGAGCCGAGCGAAACCGGGGCGGACGGAGAAGAGGAGAAAATAGCTGCGGCCCTGCGTGGATCGCAGCGTCACGAGGAGGGAATGGTCATCGGGCGCACGCACATCGTCGACGAGAGCGCCCAGGAGGAGCGGCCGGCACTCCCGGACAATGAGCACAATCTCGTCCGCGCTCAGCGGCATTCAAGCAGCGCGGTCGCCGAGGCAGCGTGCTTCAAGCTTCGCTCGAAGCACGGCCCACCGCGTTCATTCGTCGGCGTGCCATTTCGCGTCGCACGTCGTGTGCTCGTGGATCTCTCCGGGCGCGAAGAAGAGCTTCAGCTCGCGCTGAGCGGACTCGGGCGAGTCGGAGCCGTGGATGAGATTGAACTGGCTCGACACGCCGAAGTCCCCGCGAATCGTTCCAGGCTCCGCTTGATGCCCGAAGGTTTTCCCCATCATGCGGCGCGCGATCTCGATCGCGCGGTTGCCCTGCAGCGCGATCAGGACGACGGGAGAGCTCGTCATGAACTTCACGAGGCCGGCGTAGAAGGGCTTTCCCTTGTGAGCTTCGTAATGTCGTTCTGCCGTCGACGGCGAAATCATCGCAAGCTTGAGGCCCGCGATCGTGAGGCCCTTCTGCTCGAACCGGGCGATAATCGGGCCGATGAGGCGCCGGTCCACAGCGTCGGGTTTGAGAATGATGAGCGTCGTCTCCATGAGTCCTTTCCGCCCGTGGCGGTAGCGAAAAACGGAGGGCGAGGATAAAGCAAGTTGCCCCACGTGTCAAAAGCAGGGGCGGCGCAGTGAACGGGCGAGTAGAGGCCTCGAGGCAGCAGTGCTGGTCGAGTCGTGCGCAACTTTTGCCGATGGTATACTCGCCGGGGTTCTCCACGGGCCGTCGGCTCCCCGGACCACTATTCGCCTTTGGGCCCCCACTGGAGTGGACGCTTTGGAGAACGAAAAGGACATGCCGGACTCGTCCGCACGACCCGCGAGCGAGTTCCTGGAATGTTGGAAGGCGGAGCCGTCGTTGCGGGAAGACGGCGGGGCCGTGTTCCATGCGCTGTCGGCCGCGGCATTGCTTAACTTGCAAGCCCAGCCGAGCGACAACGTGGCGGAGCCACATCAGGTGTATCACTCCGCGCTCGGGCTCCTTATTGCGCTCTTCCGCGCCGAGAGAGCTTTTCTGTTCGAGGTCCGAGATGGTGAGAAATCGGCCGTCACGGTCGGAGCCCCCTTGGCCTCGCGGGACCTCGACGGCGAGCCCGTTTCCCAGCCAGAGCGCAGAGTGCCGACCGACTTTCTCCGGAAGGTGCTCGATGCGCGATGCCCCTTGGCGTCCGGCCCCTCGGGAGAGCAGCCCCCGGCCGACAGCCCCGCCCTCGGCGGCGCGCGCGTGCTGGGCATCCCCGTCGAGGCCGGCGGCAAGCTCCGCGGACTGCTCTACCTCGAGAACCGCTTCCAGCCCCTCGAGCAAAGCCGAGAGGCCTGGCGCCTCGTGCGCGCTTACACCGCAGTCCTCGGCAGCGTGCTCGAGATTCTCAAAATCCGCAAAGAGAATGAGACCCTCTGGGCTGATGTGACGCGGCTCCAGGAGGCCAGGACGCAGGAGATCGTCGCAGCCGAGCCTCCGCGCCGGAAGGAGAACCGCAACGCAAAGCGGACGGACCTGAAAGGCGACTACTCCTTGATCATCGGATCGAGCACAAAGATGCTCGAGATCTTCCAGATCCTCGATCGGATCTCGAGCTCGAGCGCCGCCGTGCTGATCAATGGCGAGAGCGGCACCGGCAAGGAGCTCATTGCTAACGCGATCCACCAGAACAGCCCGCGGCGCGGAAAAGTGTTCGTTTCCGAGAACTGCGGAGCGCTCACCGAGACGCTGCTCGAGAGCGAGCTCTTCGGCTACGTGAAAGGCGCTTTCACGGGAGCCGGCAAGGACCACAAGGGGCTCTTCGAGCTCGCGGTCGGCGGAACGCTTTTCCTCGACGAAGTCGGCGACATGAGCCCGACGATGCAGAAGAAGCTGCTGCGCGTCCTGCAGGAAAGCATCATCCGGCGCGTCGGGGGCAAGGACTACATCCCGGTCGACGTGCGGATCATCTCCGCGACAAACAAGGATCTCCTCGAGGAGGTCAAAGCGGGCAATTTCCGCGAAGACCTCTATTACCGCTTGAACGTCATCAACATCAAATCGCCTCCGCTTCGCGACCGCAAAGAGGACATCCCGGAGCTCGTGGAGCACTTCTTGGCGGAGCTGGCACGTGAGACGGGCGTTCAGAAAGCGATCGCGCCCGGCGTCCTGCAGCGTATGGTCCAGCACGCTTGGCCCGGCAACATCCGGGAGCTGCGCAACGAGATCAAGCGCCTCCACGCCTTGTCCGACGGCGACATCCGCGTGAGCGACCTCTCCGAAACCGTGCTCGTGGGCGACAAGAAGGGGCTGACTTTCGGAGACCTCGAACGCCAGCTCTCCAGCATGACGCTGAAAGAGGCGACCGAAGAGCTCGAGAAGGAGCTAATTCGGAACGCCATGGTCCAATGCCGGGGAAACAAGAGCCTAATGGCCAAGATGCTCCAGGTTCCCAAAACGAGCCTCTACACGAAGATCAGCAAATACGGCCTGGACCGATTCTGAGCTCGCTTTCCCCACCTCCCCGCCGGCCCACGTTACGGATGCAACGAGTGTCAGAAAAATGACACATCCCCTTGGCGACGGGCTGCCGGGGCCATTATCCTCGCCCTCATGGGCACGGCCTGGTCTCGTAACCTCGGGCG
>Ga0111538_10007578_pt1 | contig 14619 bp, 12 predicted proteins | sample SoiMethybrSBSTD1_FD_79669 | JGI IMG/M metagenome (GOLD analysis project Ga0111538, IMG submission 79669) | Bulk soil microbial communities from a Populus tree surrounding site in Tennessee, USA - Soil MetaG P. TD hybrid SBSTD1 (version 2)... | ecosystem: Environmental > Terrestrial > Soil >... | reverse complement strand
GTCGTCGGCACGCGCCCGATCCGCTGAGGGCCTGCTTCACGTGGGTGCGGCCAGCGCGAGCACGGTAAAGGCGCCGTTCTCGAACACGCGCTGATAGTTCGGCAACAGTGCCGCGCGAGCCCGCAGCACGACGACATAATCGATTCGATAGCGCGCCCGCAGTGCCTCGAGCCGCTGCGGATCGAGCAGGTCGTAGCCGACCATGTCGCCGGCACCCCGCAACTGCGGGCGAGCCGTGACGTCCCCGAGCCGCCGGTACCACTCGAGGACCTCGAGCGGAATGATCGGATTGCTCTTCCAGTCGACGATGATCGCGCGCCGCCCGTGATAGCGCATGTTCTCGATGCCCGGCGGAGTGAGAAACACCGCGTCCTTGGGCGTGTTGCGGCGCATCCACGCGTAGAGCTCCGCTTCCGCTGGCGGTAAGCCGTGAAGCAACGTCGAGCGCGCATCGAGCTGGCGCAACTGGGGCAGCGCGGCGCCGTAGAGCAATGCCAAACAGCCGGCCACGAGAACGAACGGCGCGTAGGATCGCCAGAAGCGACCGACCGCGGCGCGCGCGCCCTCCAGGGCTCGATGCTTGACCAGGGGAACGAGCCCCGCGCAGATCGCCGCCAGCACGACCTTCAGCAAGAGCTCGATCTGGTCGGTCTGCTTTCTGATTCCGTAAGTAAAACACGCCAGCCCGACGCCGCCGATCACGAGCGCCAGCGCGATCGGCGAAAAATGGCGCGGGCGTTGCGGGTCGGTAGCGAATCGAATTGCGGCGGCGCAGGCCAACGCCTGCAGCAAAAGCTCGGCGTGCGGCGCGATACGCCACGTGAAAAGCTGCGTGAACTGCGCAATCGAATAGACGGCGCTGCCCACGACGCCCACCCAGATCACGAGCAACAGCCCCACGAGCAGCGCGACCAGCCGCCGCGCCGGACGCGCTGCCGAGCCGCGAACCAGCGTCAGCGCCGCTCCGAGTCCGATCAGGTGCCAGGCGACGAACGGCAAGAAGTCGCGCTCCTGATTGGCGATGATGTAGTGATGCGGGCCGCGCACCTCGAAGTAGATCTGGCGACCGAGCGCCGCGCCTGCCCCGCCCCCGGAAGCCGTGCTGATCATCATGGGCAGAAAGAGCGCGAAGATCACGGCCGGTACGGCGAACTGCCGCACCAGCCGGCGGCGCAGCTCGCCGGTTCCGAGCAACAGGTGCGCGACGCCGAAGCCCGCGCCGAAAAGCAGGAGATAGTTGGCATGGAACAGGCCGCTCAGGCCGAGCAGCAGCGACGAAGCCAGGTACCGCCCGGCCACGAAAAACGCCACGGCGCCGAGGAACGCCGCACTTCCGAAGGTCGAAGGCTGCAGGATGCCGTCGAACACGTAGCTCAAGGCCGGACCACGAGTTTGCGAGGCGAACGCAGTGGCCAGCAGCAGCGCGAAAGCCGCGAACGCCAGCCGCCGCCCCAAAAGCTCGCGCATTAGCCAGTACGTGCTCGCCATTCCGGCCGCGACGACCACCACGAGCGCGACGGCGATCCCCCAGCCGCGAGCGTTGAGCGCGATCAGCAAGGCGCCCAGGTATTTGAATGCGGGATGATAGTGGGTGCAGTGCATCGCGAACCAGTCGTTTTGATACAGACCGGAATCGAGCACGCGCAGCGACGGCAACAGGTACGCGACCTGATTGTTGACGCCGTAGTTGAAGCCGAAATTGACGCCGAAGCAGATCGAAAGCGCAAAGACCACGGCGAGCTCCGCCCCGAGCGCGAATCGTGCGGCGGCGCCACGGCTTGCCCGCGCTTCGACAACCTGGCCCGGGCCGGCCGTAGTTTCGTCTGCCATCAGCGGTCGTGGAGGCTAGCGAAAGGAGGCGGTGGCGAAAAGAGCAGCGCCCTCATCCTGGCGCCGCGCGCCTCCGAAACACCCAGAGCCTCGAGACCGCGAAGTTGACCGCCGTGGCACCCGCCATGACGACGAGCCAGCAGGCGGTCGCGGGCTCGTGATACTTGTCGACCAGGATTCCGAGCGCCGTCGACGTCCCGGCAGCCAGGGCAGCTTGCAGCACGACGAAGCGAGTGAGCCCCTGCCGCACCGGCTCGTTGCTGCCGAACGTCCAGCGCCGATTCCAGTAGTAGCTCCACCCGGTTCCGACCGCGTACGCGGCCAGCTGCGCCGCGCCGGCGCGAAACGTCGCGTTCCGAGCCACGAGCAGCACGATCCTGAAAACGAGATACGCGACGACGGCGTTGCTCACGCCCACGAGCAGAAAACGCATCGCGTCGCGCGCCGGCCGGCCCTGGGCGCTCACGGTTGCGCGAGCTCAGCGCTGCTGAGCGCGGGGGTCGGATCATGCCGGCGAGCGGGACTTTTTCGGGGAACGAAGCACAGAAAGCAAGCGAAGAGCAGGATCACCCACGGCAAGTAGTTCATCGCTTCGTACCAATGAAAACGCGTGTGGTACCAGGGATTGCTCGTCGAACGCCAAAGCCGCAAAAGATGGTAGCCGGTGTACGTGTTGTTGATGGAAATCAACTTGGCCGCGTACACGACGCCTGCGAACCCTGCCATGGCACACAGGCTGTCACGCGCCAGAATCCAGTGCGACACCTGCTCGTCGAGCCAGGCGCGGAGCGTCCTTCTGAACGCGAAGAGCAGGCTCGCGACGACGACGAACGCCGGCTGAATCAAAAATACCGTGTAGTGCTCCCAGACCCACGGATTCAAGAACACGGACAGCGTGCTGAACAGCGCAAACGGCAGATCGACGGCGCGAGCGTCCCCAGCCTTCGCGCGCTTCAACGGCTGCCAGCACAAGTAGGCGGCAGCCGCCAGCAGCACGAGCGCGATCGCCATGGCGATACCGGTGCTGGCCTTGCTCACCGTGGCGTCACCCACGCACACTGGCGAAAGCAAGCGCAGAACGATGCCCTGCAGACTGGCGTTGCGCTCGCTGCCGAGCCACTGGTCCGCGATCGGCCCCTGCTGCGTGAAGAAGAGCCGCCAGCTCTCGAAGCCGTAGACGGACGTCACGATGCCAGCGACCAAAAGGAAGGTCAGCGACGCCGCCACGAACGCCCGCCACCTGCGCGCGAGCAGCAAGAACAGGATCAACAATCCCGGAAACAGCTTGAGCGTCCCGGCGATCCCCAAGAGCACGCCAGCGCTCGTCTCCCGGTCACGCCTCAAAAACCACCAGGCGAGCACGTACAGAAGCGCGATGTGCTCCGAGAGCTGAACGACCCAGAAATGCATGTAGAAGCCGCCGCTCGCGATGAAGCCGGACCAGACGAGCACGCTCAGCAGTACCGGGGCGGGGAACCTCACCGCTTTCGCGCAGAGGTAGACGTGAATCGCGAGACAGAACCAGGCAGAAAGGCTGATGATTTCGGCCGCCAGCGGCTTCTCGAACACCGCCAGCGGGAGAAACCAGAACGGCGTCGTCGGCGGATGGCCGGCTCCCTTCACGCCGAGCTCGGCGAGGCCCTCCGGCGAGTAGGGGCTGACGCCGATCGTGAACAGCCTCGCACCTTTCCAGTCGATCAGCGCGTCGACCTCGTGCGCTCGAGCCCAATCCCTGGGCAAGTACCGGGGCAGCCACTGCGTCAGCCAGCGCAAGCTGAAAAACAGGCTGACGGCCGCGAACGCGACGCGAACCAACCACATACAGGCGCGCGGCCGGAGGCAACCTCGCGCCCAGCGCGGCATGAAATCGAACTCACCGCCCATGGATCACGATCTCGTTGAGCACGATGTCTCGCGGCACGTTCGACGGGTTGTAGAGCCTCACGTAACGAGCGCTTTGGCCGTTCAGTTTGATCTTCCAGGGAAGCTGATCCGTGAACGGCCTCGTCCGCGTCGCCACGGTGACGAACTCCCGGTCGTCGGTCGACAGCTGGAGCTCGAGCGGCAGGTCGGTGGAGCCCCAGCAGCAATCGGACCGCGAATGGACGACGACATCGCGGATCGTCTTCTCCGCGCCGAGATCGACCGTGATCCACGGGTTGACCTGGACGTCGGTGCAGGCGCCGAAGGTTGCCTCGTCGACGACTCCGTCGACGAGCCTCGAAACCGGCGGCTTGCCGTACTTCGGGCCCGGCATCGTGTGACACGCGCTGCTCGAAGTCACGGTCGCCCCGCGCGCGAGGTTCTTGGGCTCGAGCGCGAACCAGGCCGCGCACACGACGACGACTGCGATCGCGACACGCCACAGCAGGCGCCCGAGCAGAACCTCGCGCGGGCTCCGGTTGTCGATCGAGCAGTCGATGAACGACGCGAGATCGACGAGGGCATCGAAGCTTCGATCGCCGGCCGGCAAATCGGAGTCCGGCGCGGTGTAAGCGTCGAGCGCTGCTCGAAGCCGGGAGTCGTCCAGGCTGTCTCGAAGGTGGGCGCGAGCACGCGCGACGTCCTCGAAACCGGCGGCGTCGGCAACGGCTGCGATCTGGGCGCGGAGCGCGGCCGCGCCCAGTAGCCCGCGAGCCCGAGCGTCCTCGATTTCACGTGCACGCGAGAGCAGTTCCCGACCGCGCTCGAGCGCCGTGCGGACCTCGAGTCGCTTCGCGGCAGGCGCCTTGATTCGAACCGCAGCAGACTGTTCGAACCAGACCAGATCACGAAGAGAAAGGCCGAGCCTCGCTGCGCTCACTTCGGGCCTCCAATACCATCACTCCATCGAGAACGGATCGGGATCGACGGCGCTCACGCGGGGGCTCGCCTTGCGAGGTGTGCTGGTTCTAGCTAGGTTTGGCCCCTCACCGTCATGCCTTCCTTACCTGCCGAAATCGAAGAATCCCGGCCCGAGCCGCGCCTCGAACCCAAGATCATGGTTCACGTGGTCGCGTACAACGCGGTCTCGACGCTCGCGCGCGTGCTGGATCGGATCCCGCGCGACCTGCGCTCGCGGCTGACCGAAGTGTGCGTCTTCGACGACGCTTCCCAGGACGACACGTTCCTGGTCGGTCAGGGCTACAAGCTCGTGAACGACATGCCGATGCTGCAGGTCTTCCGCAATCCGGAAAATCGCGGCTACGGCGGCAATCAAAAGCTCGGCTACCACTACGCGATCGACAAGGGCTACGACATCGTCGTCCTGCTCCACGGTGACGGGCAGTACGCACCCGAGGTGATGCCCAAATTGATCGAGCCGCTCCTGAAAGGAGAGGCGGACGCGGTGTTCGGCTCGCGGATGATGGAACGCGGCGCCGCACGGCGCGGCGGCATGCCGCTCTACAAGTACGTCGGCAACAAGATCCTGACCGGCATCGAGAACGCGTTTTTGGGCGCGCAGCTGTCCGAGTTCCACTCGGGGTACCGCGCGTATCGCGTCGATGCCTTGAAGCGCATTCCGTTCGACGAGAACACGAACGATTTTCACTTCGACACGCAGATCATCATCCAGCTTTTCGCAGCCGGGCTGCGGATCAAGGAAGTGCCGATCCCGACTTATTACGGAGACGAGATCTGCCACGTCAACGGCATCCGCTACGCGAAGGACGTGGTGCGCTCGGTGCTCGACTTCCGTATGCACCAGGCCGGCGTGGTGCGGCGGCCCGAGTACGCTCACGTGCCCGTCGTCGAGTACGCCGAGAAGTCGTCGCCGTACTCGAGCCACTGCAAGATCGTCGAAATGGTTCGGCCGGGCAGCCGCGTCCTCGACGTGGGCTGTGCGGACGCCCACATTGCGCGCGCGCTGCGGGAAAAAGGCTGTTACGTGGTCGGCGTCGACAGCAAAAAGAGCCCAAAAGCCGCGCTGGTTTGCGACCAGTATCAGGTCGCCAATCTCGAGCAGCGGGACTACAGCCCGAAAGAGCGCAACTTCGACTACGTGATCTTCGCCGATGTGCTCGAGCACCTGCGCGATCCCTCGATTCTACGCCGCTGCAAGGCCTGGCTCGCGCCGGGCGGCCGAGTGATCGCTTCGACGGGCAACGTGGCGCTGTGGTTCGTCCGGTTGCAGCTCTTGTTCGGACGCTTTCCGTACGCGCCCCGGGGAATCCTCGATGAGACGCACGTGCACCTCTACACTCGCGACAGCTTTCGAGCCCTGATCGAAAAAGCCGGCTTCGCGGTAACGCAGGAAGATTGGACGGTGATCCCGATCGAGAAGCTCGCGGCGTCGGTACCGGGGCTTTCCACCGCCATCGGCGCGATCGACGTGGCGCAGTACCAGATCGCGCGGCTCTGGCCCGGGCTGTTCGGCTATCAGATCGTGATCGAGGGGCGGCCGAACGGCACCTGAACCGTGAGCCGCGCTCGTCGAACGATCCTGGCGTGGCTCGCGCCGGTCATGCTCGCTGGTGCCTGCGGCGGGCGGTCCAACCTCACGCTCGGTGATGCGGACGAGGGCAGCGCGGGCTCGAGTGGTCACGGTGGAGGCGGTCGCGGCGGAACGAGCGGTCAGGGTGGCGCGAGCGGTCGCGGCGGATTCGCCGGAATTAGCGGATCCGCCGGAATTAGCGGCTCCGCCGGCATGGGCGGGTCGGGCGGCGGGAACGGTGAATGCGTCCCGTCCCCCCACTTCGATTGCCAGTTTTGCCACTGCAAGAGCTGCTCGGCGCTCTGGGCGAATTGTCACAACGACCCGGGTTGCGGAGAGATCACCGATTGCCTCGCGGCAACCGGATGCCGCGGTGTGAGTTGCCTCCAGCCCGGCGGTTGCGCTGACGTGATCGACCGCTGGGGCGGCCCGGGCAGCGCTTCGAGCAGTCGCGCCCTCGAGCTCGACATCTGCGCAGCAGATGCGGGCTGCTCGTGTGGCAGCGGCGTCGGGGGAACCGGGGGCACGGGTTTCGGCGGAACGGGCTTCGGCGGCACGACGTCGACGGGCTGCGCGGAATGCATCCAGATGCTGTGCCCGGACGCCTGGCAATGCCTGGCGGTCCCGAGTCCGTGCCGCGATGGAACGCGGTGCGCCATCAGTCAGTGCGGGGGCATCGACTGGAGGGCGGATTGCGCGCTCATGTGCTTCCGCGGCGACCCGGCGCTCGCACGCCAAGCTCGAACCGCGCTAGAGTGCGTCGGGCAGCGCTGCAGCGGCCAGTGCACCATGTCGACGGAACCGATCGGGAGGAACTGATTCAAATGTCGAACCAGGGCCGACGCGGGGCGAGGAGCCCGGGAGCCATCGTGCTCGTGGCAGGCGTCGTGACATTCCTCTTCGTCGCGTGCGGCGGCCGCTCCGATCTCGACGGCGGCTTCTTCGGCGGAGCCGCGGGGCGGGTCGGGATGGGCGGCGTCGGCGCAACTGCCGGAACGGTCGGACGCGGGGGAACGGTCGGACGCGGGGGTTCGACGGGCGCGAGTGTCGGCGGCAGTGACGGCGTCGGGTTCGGCGGCAGCGACGGCGTCGGGTTCGGCGGCAGCGACGGCGTCGGGTTCGGTGGCACGGCGGACGGCGGCTTCGGTGGATTCGGCGGCGCGCCGGACGGCGGCTTCGGCGGCTTCGGCGGATCGGTTGCAGGGGCTGGTGGAGCGATGGGCTGTCCGTTCGATCCGGTCTGCGAGGGCTGCTACTGCTACAGCTGCCCGCCCGAATGGGCCGCGTGCCAACAAGACTTCGGTTGCACCCAGATCACCCATTGCGTCACGGTGACCGGCTGCCGCGGTGAGGCGTGTTACTTTGGACCCTGCCGCGGGGTGATCGATCGGTTCGGCGGGCCGGGCAGCTCTTCGTCGGTGCTCGCGACCAACCTCGACGCCTGCGCGACGGGCAACGGCTGCGTCTGCTACGGCGGCGTCGGCGGCGTGGGCGGCTTCGGCGGCGTGGGCGGCGCCGGCGTCGGCGGCGTGGGCGGCTCTCCGATATGTCAGACACCGGGGCTCGACAGCTGCGGCACTTGCCTCTGCAGGACCTGCGAGCCGTACTTCAGCAGGTGCGTGGGCAGCCCCCAGTGCACGAACCTCGTGACGTGCGTTATTTCCACGAACTGCGTCGCCAACGGCACCTGCATCAACCTCTGCTCCACGCAGATCCAGGCCGCTGCGGCCGCGGGGGTGCTCGACGTGACCGAGCGCCTCGTGGACTGCATGACGAACAGCTGCCCGTGCAACTTCGGAACCGGTGGCGTCGGAGGGACCGCGGGCATCGGCGGAGCCAGTGACGGCGGTCCGCAGGACTGCACGAGTTGCCTCGGAAACAACTGCTCGTTCGTCTTGCAATGCGTCAACTCGCCGCGCTGTGCCTCGTTGTTCCAGTGCGCGGCCCAAAGCTGCTGGGTGAACGGCGCATGGGTTCCGGAGTGCGTCTTGAAGTGTGCCGGCGATTCGGGCGTGGGAGCCCAGCTGTTGTCGGGACTAGAGTGCGTGACGTCGACGTGCCGGCCGCTTTGCGGCACTCCCACCGGCCCCTGAAAGCCCCACGGACGTTAACCGAGGAAACCCGAGCGCGAGCCCGAGCGCGATTCGTCGAGCTTCAACACCATCGCAGTCAGCATCGCCGCGACTCTGAGCAGCAGCTCTCGCCCGCGCCGCAGCAGCTCCGGGTCGATCAGCTTCAGGCACTGGCAAGCATCCAGGACGGCGGCGCTCTCCGTTCCAGAGCGCCGACCCATGCGGTAGAAACGTGCGCCGCTCGGCGGAGTTGGTCAGCCAGGTATGCACGCCCCTTCGGCAGCGAAGCAGCAATCACATCAGCGACGGCCAGAAACTCGATCGCGATCCGGTAGACGTCCAGCCGCTCGTGCTCGAACTCGGTCATGCCACCCTATCGACCGGTGGCGCGGCGGAGTTGCTCGTTTCGGGCTGGCGCTCGGGCTCGGGCTGGCGCTCGGGCTTGGTCCGACTGGCCCCGGCTCCCCGGCGCGGCTACGCTGACAGACCGGCCCGGAGCCCATGCGATCACGCGCTGTTCTGTTCGGTCTCGCCCTCGCGCTCGCGCTGAGCGGGGCCTCGCACACCGCCGACGCGCAGTTCAACCCGCAGGGGCGGAAGAAGCCGCGCCCCGGAGCCCGCCCGCCGGCCGCCGCCAAGCCACCGGCCCGTCCCCCCGGAGCCGGCAAGCCCGCGCGCCCGGTTGGGGAGGCGCCGCCTGCGGAGAAACCCGAAGGCGACGCGAAGGGCCCGGGAGCCCAGGCGCTGATCGCACGCTACGCGGGGATCGTTCTGGCGCAGCCCGGCGCGCCGTTCCCACTGCAGCGCCTGGCGGAGCTTTACCGTGAACGCGACGGCAAGCTCGACGCGCTGATCGCCGACTTCGAAAAGCGCGCGGCGCAGCCGGGACCCGCGCAATGGAACGCGCTGGTCGCGCTCGCGGGCATCTACCGGCAAGACGGCAACCAGGAAAAGGCGATCGCGACTTACGAGCGCGCGATCGCCGAGCAGCCGAAGAACCCGATCGCGCTGATCGCGCTCGCTCAGCTCCTGGTCGACCGCGGCGACAAGGCCGGCGCCCGCAAGCGCTTCGAGCAAGCGCTGCCGCTGCTCACCACCGACGCGGAGCGCGAGCAGACGCTGCGCACGCTGCTCGGCCTCGCGCTCGACCTGAAGGACTTCGAGGGTGCTCGCGCCCATCACCGCGAGCTCGTGAACCGCGCCAAGGGCTCGTTCTTCGTGCGGGCCGAGCTCGGCCGCGAGCTGCTCGCGCGCAACGAGTATCAGCGCGCGGTCGACGAGTACAAGGCCGTGGTCAAGGCCGCGGCCGGCGACAACCGCGTGCTGGCTCCCGCGCTGCGCGATCTGGGACGCGCGCTGGCCAAGCTCGGCAAGCGTGAAGAGGCGCTGGCGCAGCTCCAGCGCGCGCTCGATCTCGCGGGCGGCCAGGCCGGCGTGCGCAAGGAAATCTTCGACATCATCGTCGAGGTCTATCGCGCCGACGACAAGGTGCGCGAGCTGATCGCCACGCTCGAAAAAGAGAACTCGAACGATCCGGATCGGCTGCGCATGCTCGGCGGCCTGTACGAAGAGACCGGCCAGGTCGACAAGGCGCTCGCGATTCACAAGCGCGTGCTCACGCGCGACGCGAAGGACATCAACACGCGGCTCAAGGTCGTGCAGCTGCTCCAGATTCAGGGCGAGCTCGACCAGGCGATCCGCGAATACGAAGCCTTGATCCGCGCGGCTCCGCACAATCCCGACTTCGTGTTCCAGCTCGCGGAGGCGTTGATCCAGCGCGGCGATCGCGCAAAAGCGCTCGATCAGCTGAAGAAGCTCGAAGCGCGCTCCGGCGCCGACGAAGAGACGCTGGCCGCCTTGGTCGACTTTTACGAGCGCGTGCAGGAAAAGGAGCGCGCCGTCGCGGTGCTGCAGCGGCTGGCCCAGCTCGGGTCGCAGGATCCCCGCCATCTGGTCGAGCTCGGCGACCGGCAGTGGCAGGACGGCGACAAGAAGAAGGCGCTCACGACCTGGCAGCGCATCCGCACCGTGGTCGCCGACAAGGCGCGCGCGGCGCACACGCTGGGCGAGGTCTACCTCGAGCACGACATGCCGCGCGAAGCGCTCGATGCGTTTCGCGAAGCGATGAAGCTCGCGCCGGCCAAGCAGAACTACCGCAAGGCCTACGCGCTGGCGCTGGAACGCACTGGCGCGACGGCACCCGACATCGCCGGCCGCCATCGCCAGTACGAGGAAGCGCGCCGGATCTGGGAAGAGCTCTTACGCGGCGCGGCCGACAATCAGCACCTGGCGCGCGAGGCCCGTCAGCACATCGTCACGCTGTGGAGCCTGAGCGGCCAGTTGCAGCAGCGCGTCGCGCCGCTCGAGCGCCGGCTCAAGTCGACGCCGCCCGATCTCGAGGCGGGACGCCTCCTGGCCGAGGTGCAGATCCGTCTGCGGCGCCCCGCGGACGCCGAGAAGACGCTGCGGCGCATCGTGCAGGCGGCGCCGGGCGACGCGATGAGCCTCGGCAGCCTGGAACGCGTGCTGGCTCAGCAGCGCAAGCTAAAAGACGCGATCGCCGTGCTCGATCAGCTGGTGCGCGCGGATCCAAAACGCGCGCGCGAGTACTACCAGCGCATGGCCCAGTACGCGGCCGAGCTCTACGCGGACGACGACGCGATCCGTTACGCCGCGCGTGCGGTCGAGCTCAGCCCCGACGACGCCGAGGGCCACAAGAAGCTCGGCGAAATGTACCGGCGGCGCCAGGATACCGAGCGCGCGATCAGCGCCTTTCGCAAGGCAATCAGCAAGAACGACCGGCTGTTTCCGGTGTACTTCGAGCTCGCCGAGCTTTTGCTCAGCCGCGGCGAGATCGACGAGGCGGATCGGCTGCTGCGGCGCGTGGTGCGCGCCGCCCAGGACGAGGAGCTGGTCGCGCAAGCCGCGCGCCTGAGCATGCAGATCAACCTGGGCAAGGGCTCGCTCGAATCGCTGGAAAAGGAACTATTGCCGGTCGCGCTCGGGAACCCGACCAAGCCGCTCTACCGGCGCTTGCTGGTCGAGATCTACGGCGCGCTCGCGTTCCCGCTCGTCCACCAGAAAAAGAGCCACGACGCGGCGGAGGCCGAAAAAGCTCACGCTGCGCTGTCGCGAATCGGGGAGCGCGCCGTGAAGCCGCTGCTCGACGCTCTCGGGGACGAGCGCGACACGCAGCAGCGCATCGCGCTCGAATTGCTCGCCCACATCGAAAACAAGAGCGCGGGGCCGGCGCTCTTCGCCTACTCGGCGGGTAACGCCGCCCCCGAGTTACGAGCGCGCGCGATGGTCGCGGTCGGCGCAATGCGTGATCCGGCGCTCTTGCCGAAGCTCACCGAGCTCCTGGCGCCGGGCGGTGAGGCCCGCGCCGACGAATCGGATCCAGTGAGCGTCGCGGCAGCCTGGGGCGTGATGCGCATGCGCTCGCCCAAGGCGCGCGAGCTTTTGGTGAAGCTGCTCGACAGCGAGGCGCCGAGCATCCGCGCCCTCGGTGCGCTGGGGCTCGGAATGCTCAAGGATCGCCGCTCCCGAGGCCAGCTGGTGGCGGTCGCCCGCGCACCGGACGCCGGTCCGTTGCCGCGCGCTGCCGCGGCCTACGCGCTCGGCGAGCTCGCGGACCCGAGCGCGGTCGAAACCTTGACCCAGCTCGTCGACAACGGTGACCCGAGCGTGCGGGCCGCGGCAATCGTCGGGCTCGCGAGGCTTTCGGCGCGCGACGCAGAACGCGCGATCGCCGACGCGCTGGTCAGCCCCGAGCCACAGCTGGTGAGTGCCGCGACGGCGGCCGCGCTGGTCTCGGCAACCGGCGTTTACCGCGGCCCCACCAACGCGCTCGATGTGCCCGACGGCCACGTCGACGTGCGCGCCGTGATCGACGCGCTGGTCCCCAACGGCTACACGGCCGATGAACATGCGCGCGCGGTGGAGCTGCTCGCCCCCGCGCTCGCGCGCTCGAGCGCCGCCGCGGTGCAGAGCTCGCCGGAACGAGCGCGCTCGGTCGCCGACGCCCTGCTCGCCCGCGATGGCAAGCCGAGCTTCGGACCGCTCACGCGCGAGCTCGACCAGGCGAGCCCGGAGCTGCGGGCGCGGGCGGAGAAAGCCGCCGACACGATCGCGGCCGCGGTGGTCGCGCCGTTCGCGGCCCTCGCCTCGCACCCGTCGCCGGAGGTGCGGGCGCTCAGCGTCCAGGTTCTGGCGACGCGGCCCGAGCCTGCCGCCGCCGATCAGATCGTGCAGGCGCTGGAAGACCACGACGAGCGAGTGCAGCGCGCCGCGCTGACCGCCCTGCGCGCCGCCCGCGACAAACGCGCGATCGACGCGGTGACGAGGCTGCTCGGCGGGCGCGCCGATTGGCCGGTGCGGCTGCGCGCCGCGCAAGCACTGGGCGAGCTCGCCAAGGCTTCCCGCGACGCCAAGGCGGTGGCCGCGCTGGTGCGGGCGGTGAAGAACGACGGCTACGCCCTGGTGCGCGAAGCCTCCGCGCTCGCCCTTTTCAGCGTCGACGAGAGCGCGGCGCGACCCGTGCTCGAGCAGGTGATGGCCAGCGATCCCGAGCCGCGAGTACGCAAGAGTGCCGAGACCGTGTTAGGTCGTAAGCCGTGAAACGGCTGGTTCTCGCCGGCGCGCTCGCCTGGTCGCTGCTCGGCTGCAGCAATATCGACCGCTTCGATACCGAAAACGGCGCGGCCTACTGCGGTGGAATGGTCAACTTCTACCAGAGCGGTTTCATCCGCAGCGGCGTGGAGCGCCCGGACCTGCGGATGGCGCTCGAGCTCGACATGGACTCGCTCACCGTTCAGCCCGGCGCGATCACCACCAGCACCAGGGACCCCACGGGCGGGCTGTGTGGGCCGCTTCCGCTTTTCGACCACGCGCCGTTGCGCGCGATCACGGGGGTCATGAACGACCCCTTGAGCTTGATCGAGTTCGGCGACGGGCGCGAATACAACTTCTTCGCCTGGGTGGACTCGACGTGTCTCGGATCGATGGTCTCCGTCGTGTCTTTGATGAAAAATGACTCGGTCGAAGTGCGGCTCCTGAAGCCGAAGCCGGAACCGGCGCCGGGAGCAGCCGACGAGGTGCGCCCGGGCTTCATCCTGTTTCAGCTCACGCGTGACGACGACGGCTGCAACAACTAGATCGCAACCATGGCGCGCCTGATTCTCGGCATCGAAACATCGTGCGACGAAACCGCTGCCGCCGTGGTCACCGACCAGGGCGACGTATTGAGCGACGTCGTGCACAGCCAGGTCTCCGTCCACGCCCCCTACGGCGGCGTCGTTCCGGAGCTCGCGTCGCGCGACCACGTACGGAACGTGAAGCCGGTGGTTCTGGCCGCACTCGAGCGCGCCGGCACCGAGCTCTCGAAGGTCGACGGCATCGCGGTGACCTGCCGGCCGGGGTTGTCGGGTGCGCTTTTGGTCGGCGTCCAGGTGGCGCGTGGGTTGTCGTGGTCGGCCAAAAAGCCCGTGGTTGGCGTGGATCACCTGGTGGGCCACCTGCTCGCGGTCTACCTGCGTTATCCGGACCTGCCGCCGCACGCGCCGCCGTCCTTTCCGTTCGTGGCGCTGCTCGCCTCGGGTGGGCACACCGCGCTCTACCGCGTCGACGGGCCCGATCTCGGCGCGATTCGCGAGCTCGGCGCCACGCGCGACGACGCGGCGGGCGAGGCTTTCGACAAGGTGGCGAAGCTGCTCGGGCTCGGTTATCCGGGCGGCCCGGTGATCGATCGCCTGGCGCGCGAAGGCGACCCGCAAGCGATCCCGCTACCGCGGCCGATGCGCCGCAAAGACTCGCTCGAGTTCAGCTTCTCGGGCTTGAAGACCAACGTCGCGCGCTGGGTCGGCGAGCACGGCGTGCCGAGCGACGAGCGCACGCGCAACGACCTGTGCGCGGCGTTCCAGCGCCGCGTCGTGGATACGCTGGTCGGCAAAGCGGTGCGCGCCGCTCGCAACGAGCAGGTTTCGCACCTGGTTCTGGCCGGGGGCGTCGCCGCGAACCGCGAGCTGCGCGCGAGCGCCGCGGAAGCCGCCGCGGCCAACGGGCTCTCGCTCGTCGTTCCGCCGTTCAGGGCGTGCACGGACAACGCGGCGATGATCGCGTACGCGGGCGCTCAGCGGCTGGCGCGCGGCGAAGACGACGCCGCCCGCCTGACCGTGAGCCCGCACACGGCGCTACCGCGCGTCACCCGCAAGGGCGCCGGCGTACGCCCGCCGGTTCAATAGCAGTCGACACTGCCTTTGCCGACGTCGCTCCACGATTCGACGCAAACGCTGTCGCGATCGC
>Ga0111538_10007577_pt1 | contig 14620 bp, 13 predicted proteins | sample SoiMethybrSBSTD1_FD_79669 | JGI IMG/M metagenome (GOLD analysis project Ga0111538, IMG submission 79669) | Bulk soil microbial communities from a Populus tree surrounding site in Tennessee, USA - Soil MetaG P. TD hybrid SBSTD1 (version 2)... | ecosystem: Environmental > Terrestrial > Soil >... | reverse complement strand
TGTGCTCATTTTGGCCGACGACGCCGGGAATGGCTATCGACCCACGTTCCGGCACACGGCGTCCGGCATGGTGGGTACCGCGGAGTTTCGCCGCTACATCGATCACCTCGACATCAACGGCGACGGGATCGACGAGATCGTGCTCGAAGGGTGGCAGTTCGCGGGCGAGACATTCATCTCCGTCCTCGGCTATGCGAACGGGCAGTGGAGCGAGGTATTTCGCGGTCGGTCGAGCTGGTGTCTGTCGAAAACGAAACACGCCACCGACTAACGAACCTGGTGCAGCGCCGGCCAGGTCCCGATCGTACAGCTGCCTAACGGCTGTTCACCACGGCGACCAGGAACCCGTCGTACGCCGGCATGAGGATCGACGTAACGCGGCGATCGCCGGCGACCCTCGTGTTGAAGGCCCGCACCGCGCGCAGATCCTCGTCGTCCGTGCGCGACGCCTGCTCGGCGACCCGGCCGCCAAGCAGGACGTTGTGCGCCACGATCATTCCCCCGACGCGAACGAGGCGCATCGCCCAGTCGAAGTACGTGGCGATCGGGGCACGGTCCGCGTCGAGATAGACCAGGTCGAACTCCTCCCCATCGAGTGACGGGAGGATGTCGAGCGCGCGACCTTGTCGAACGTCGACCGCTGAGCCGAGCCCGGCACGCGCGATGTACCGCCGCGCGAACGCGGCATGCCGTTCCTCGCGTTCCAACGTCACGACGCCCCCGTCCGGAGGCAGTGCCCTCGCCATCCAGATCGCCGAGTATCCGCCTAACGTGCCGACTTCGAGGACGCGCCGCGCGCCGATCGAGCGCAGCAGCACCTGGAGAAAACGCCCCGCGTCGGCCGAGATCGCCGTCGGAGGCAGGCCGGTGCGATCGGCCTCCTCCCGGAGCGCGCCAAGCAGCTCGTCCTCCGGCGCGAACAGCGACACGATGTACTCGGAGAGGTGGTCCAACGCGACGCGAGCCCGGCTGAAGGAAACCTGCCGACCAATCCGTTAGGCAGGCGGAACGACCCGGCTGGCCCTACTCGACGCCGATATCCCAGGCCTGTTCGAGATCCTTTTTGGAGTAAGCCCGGAACGCCGTGAGCGTCTGCGTCCGCTCGATCGCCGAGACCTCCGGGAAGCGCTCCGTCACGACCTGGGCGATCTGCTCATACTCCGCGACCTTCACGATCGCGACGAGATCCCATTCTCCCGATACGGAGTACACCTCCTGCACGCCATCGATGCCGGCGAGCTTCATGGCCGCTTCCGGAATCCGCTTCGGGTCGGCCTTGATCAGGACGATGGTGGTGATCACTGGCCTTCCGGAAATGGAGGAACGCCGAGCAGCCACACGCCCGCGATACGGTCCTTCCCGTCCACGTCGATGAGAATGTCGCGCGCGATGCGCACGGTTTTCGTCTGTCGCGAGGGACCGAGCCGAAAGTGAATCGTGCGCTCGGAGTCATCCGCCTCGGCAGCCATGGCCGTGTTCATCTCGATCGACGCAATGCCGTTGTCGGACCCGCCGACCATGACGCGGCCATCGGTCGTTTCGCTCGGCGGGGCGAGGGCTGAGCGCTTTCGAACCTCCGGCCACACGGCAACCTCGACGCCGTGGACGGACCCGCCGTTCAGATCGAGGATCAGCCACGATCCGTCGCTGCCTTCGATCTCGACGGAGCCCGACGCGCCGTCGCCCGCTTGGCGCGTGCGCAAATTCGCCGTGAGGATGTCGGTGTCGGCATCCCACCGATACTCCACGTCGCTTGGGTTTCCAACCAAAGGCTCGACCCGGACTGCAATGCTCACGGTGTGTCTCCACTACGGGAGCGTCCAATCTGCACGTCGGCTGCGATCGGCGCACACCGATCCATTGCAGTACGACGCCGGTAAACGCAAGCACTCCGGCGTCGGTGGCGCAAAAGATAGTGACGCTCGCGATCCGCTGACCAGAGCGCGGCCGGGAGGGCTATACTTCGGGCTCGCCAAACAACTTTTGCGCCGCCTGCGGCGCCTTCAGATCGCAAGGAGCCCGAGTGGTAGAACGAGAAGCGAGTGTCGGACGGTCCGCCCCGCACGCAGTCCACGTGCTTCCGCACGCCGAGTTCGCGATGGCGCGGGTGCTCGAACCGGCGCTCGATCGGATCACCGCTGACGCCGGCGCGACGCAGCTGCTCGTCATTACGGCGGACACCGACACGGCAGTCGCGATGGCAGCCATCAGTAGATCGCTGCGCGATCGCTCGGTCGCTCCGCTCGTGGCGATCACTGCGGCAGGTCGGGGTGCGCGACTGTTGGGGTCGCGCGTGGTGCCCGCGCTCGCCGGCACGCCTGGCACCCTCGTGGCGCTGCTGCGGAGCTCAGCCGTGAAGCTCGAAGGCGTACGCGCGGTGATCATTGCCTGGGCCGATGAGCTGCTGGAGGCGCGCGAAGGCGAGGCCCTGGAGGTGGTTCTCGCGGAAATCCCGAAGGACGCGAGTCGTATCGTCGTGGCCGACCACCTTACGCACGACGTGGAGGCCTTGATCGAACGCCATCTTCGTCGCGCGAGCCGCCAGGGTGTCGACGCGGAAGACAACGAACCCGCGTCGCTGCCGATTCGCTATGTCAGCACCACGCCGGCCGGTCGACACGCCGCGTTCCGGCGGCTGCTCGATGATCTGGATCCGCCGTCAGTGATCGTGCTGGCGAGCGACTCCAACGCGGTCGAGGAAGCGCGGGCAGCCGTGGCATCGCTCGGCTACGAGGGGGACGCGAGCGTGCGCGTCGAGGGCGCGCCGATCGAGGAACAGGCGGCCCTGGTCGTGTTCTACGATCTGCCGCTCCGGGCAACCGAGGTAGCGAAGGTCGAAGCCACAGCACCGGCGCAGGTCGTCGCGCTGGTCACACCGCGTCAGGTGCCGGCGCTGCGGAGGCTCACCACGGGTGCAGTGGAGCCTCTGGACGTGTCGCGCGCCGCGGCGAAAGCCCGCGCTCGCGACGAGCGACTCCGCGCTGCAATTCGCGCCGAGCTGCAGGCCGGGTTCCCGGCGCGCGAGGTGATGGCGTTGGAGCCTCTCTTGTCGGAGTTCGACGGGCTGGAGATCGCGGCGGCCGCGCTCCGCGTCCTCGAGCGCAACCGGAGCGACGAGAGTGCTCGGCGCGCCGACGCGGAAAAGCCGGTTGCGCGAGCCGCCGAGCGTCCGGCGGACCGTGGTGACGAGCGGCGGGAAGCACGTCCGAGGCGCGCCGAGGGCGCGCGCGGCGCCACTGAGTTCACCCGTGTTTTCATGAGCGTCGGTGACCGCGATGGAGTGAGGCCAGGGGATCTGGTCGGGGCGATCACGGGCGAGTCGGGCATCACGAGCGACCGGATCGGCAAACTCGACATCCGCGATGGTCACTCGGTGGCGGAGATCGCCTCGGCCGATGCCGAGACGGTGATCGAGAAAATGAACGGCCTGACGCTCAAGGGGCGTCGGATCACCGCCCGGGTGGATGACCGTCCTGCACCGCGGCCGCGCGAAGGAAAGCGGGAATCGGCAGGCCCGCGACGGTCCGGTCCGGGTGACGCGCGACGTGGGGGGTTCCGGGACGCGGGACGCGGCTCTCGTGAGGGCGCTCGTGGCGTCGGCGGCGACCGATCTCGTGACCGCGGGGACCGCGGACCGCGAGGCTTCGGCCGTGACCGCGACGCCGGGGAGCGACGCCCACGCCGCGACGACGATCGGCCGCGAGGGCGTGGCGGATTCCGTGACCGTTCCGATGAAGGGCGTGTTCCCAGAGCCGCGCGTGAGCGGGAAGAGTGGAGCGAGCGTGGCGAGCGAGTCCGGAACGCACGACGCCCGAGGCGGGAAGATACGTGACGGGTTTCCAACTCACGGGAGGTTGGATCGAGGTCATTGCGGGCGTGATGTTCAGTGGCAAGAGCGAAGAGCTCATTCGTCGCGTCCGTCGAGCGATCATCGCTCGGAAGCGCGTGCAGGTGTTCAAGTCCCACCTCGATGGTCGTTATACGGGCATTTACGCGATCTCGAGCCATGACGGGCGGAGTGCCGAGGCAGTGCCGGTGGACTCGTCCGCACAGATCGCGCAATGCCTGGATCCGATGGCACAGGTGATTGCGATCGACGAAGCGCAGTTCCTGGATGACTCGATCGTCGACCTCACGGCATCCCTCGCGGCCCGCGGCCGCCGCGTAATTCTCGCGGGCACCGACACGGACTTTCGAGGGGAGCCGTTCGGCCCAATGCCGCAGCTCATGGCGGTCGCGGAAGTGGTGGACAAGCTGCACGCCATCTGCGTGCTGTGCGGTTCTCCCGCGAGCCGCAACCAGCGGCTCGTAGAGGGCCGTCCGGCACGCTACGACTCCCCAGTGATTCAGGTGGGTGGAACGGAGTCGTATGAGGCCCGCTGCCGTGCGTGTCACCAGGTTCCTCGACGGGACGAGGATCAGGGGCGGCTGTTGTAGGGAATCGGAACGGGTGACCCGCCCCGTTCGCCAACCGTCTTTTCTGGCGAGGCTTACAATCACCAGAAAATCCCGCATATGGGAATAGTCGCGGCGCTTCTCAAGAGTCCCGAACAACTTCACCGTCTGCGCGCCGCGATCCGAGGGCGGTATCTGGTGACCCCGTGCGACGGATGGGACGCGGTGCGCCGGCTCTGCGATACCGAGCCCGTCTCGGTGGCCGTGCTCGACCTGTACGCCAATGGCTCGATGGATCTCGACCCGGTGCGGCAGCTGCGGCGCCTGTACCCACGGCTCGTAACCATCGCCTATGTGGCTGTGCGTCCTGACCGCGTTCGCGATGTCTTCGATACCGGTCGGGCCGGGCTGGACGGGCTGATCATCGCCGATAGAGACGACGCGCCAGCCGACCTGTGGGCCTTGCTCGAGCAGGCGGAGTCCCGTTCGGTCGCGAGCAACCTGCGCAACGCCCTCGCGGGGTTTGATCCCACGGTTCGCGACGCCGTGCTCGTGGCAGTGACGCGGGCGCATGAGAACCTCAACGGGGATGATCTCGCTCAGCTGCTGTCGACGCCCCGGCGGTCGCTTACCAAGCGGCTTACACACGCAGGGTTTCCGGCGCCACCCCGCTTGCTCACCTGGGGTCGGCTGATCGTCGCCGCGCAAATGCTGGATGACCTCAACCGAAGCGCCGATGCCGTGTCCGCCGCGCTCAAGTTTCCCTCAGGCAGCGCGTTCCGAAACACCTGCCAGCGCTACGTTCACGCGACTCCAACGGAGCTCCGCCAGCGCGGCGGCGCCGAATACGTCGTGAGCCTTCTTCTGGCCGAGGCCCAGCAGCGGCCCCGGCGCACCGCCGCCTAGCGCCCCTAGTCTACTCCCGGCCGTGTGCGAGGCGGAGGAACTCGTCTCGCGTCTTCGCATCATCCCGGAACGAGCCGAGCAGGGCGCTGGTAATCGTCTTCGAATTCTGCTTCTCGACGCCGCGCATCATCATGCAGAGGTGCACGGCTTCGATGACGACACCGACGCCGCGCGGCTGCAGGACCTCGCAGATCGCCTGCGCGATCTGACCGGTAAGCCGCTCCTGGACCTGAAGCCGCCGGGCGAAAACCTCCACCAGACGCGGCAGCTTCGACAGCCCAACGATACGGCCCGACGGGATGTAAGCGATATGGGCTTTGCCGAAAAACGGTAGGAGGTGGTGCTCGCACAGCGAGTACAGCTCGATGTCGCGCACCATGACCATGTGGTCGTGCTTTTCCGTGAACACACCCTCGCCAACCGCTGTCCACGCGTTCTCGCGGTAGCCGCGGGTGAGCCACGCCAGCGAACGGGCGACGCGTGTCGGGGTACGAATAAGTCCCTCGCGATCCGGGTCTTCGCCCATCAGTTGCAGCTGCTTTCTTACCGTTTCCTCGAATTCCGCCTCCTCGACATCCGAGAGGAGCTGAACGGTACCGGTTCGCAGCGGCTGCCGCGACGAAAGGTCAACTGGCGCATTCGGGGCAATCGGGTGTTTGATGGCATCCGGCGAGGGCGAGGCAACGCGACCGCGCTTTACTGCGGTGCGTGCGGCTCCGTCGCTCCGCGCACCGTTCCGACGATTCGACTTCGCCACGTCAGTCCTCCTCAAAGGTGTCGGTTCTCCTTGACCCATCGCACCGAATCAAATGTCGCCCTTCGGCCACGATTGCCAACATAGTGACCTCCGAAAGCGACCCGTACGTTGACTTTCCGTCCGGGCGGTTCCTACCTTGCAGCCCTGCAACGCCCTAGCCACGACGTTCGCACTTCAAGCACATGCTTCTCATCGGTCTAACGGGAAATATCGCTAGCGGGAAGTCGACGGTGGCGCGACTCCTGTCCGAGCGTGGTGCGACGATCATCGACGCGGACGTGCTGGCGCGTCGGGTGGTCGAGCCGGGCATGCCGGCGTTCGATGAGATCGTTCGCCGGTGGGGCCAGGAGGTCGTGGCACCCGATGGCAGCCTCGATCGCGATGCGCTGCGCCGACTGGTGTTCTCGCACCACGAGCAGCTCGAGGAGTTGAACACGATCGTTCACCCGGAGGTCGCCGCGTATCGCGACCGGCTCGTCAACGAAGCTCGCCAGCGTGGCGACCGTCTCGTGGTCCAGGACATTCCGCTCTTGTTCGAACGCGGCCTGGTGGAGCAGTTCGATCGCATCATCCTCGTCGATGCACCTCGGCCGGTGCGACTGGAGCGTCTCATGCGTGAGCGTCGGCTCAGCGAGACCGACGCGATGGACATGATCACCGCGCAGATGCCCGCGGAGCTCAAGCGGGCGCGTGCCGACTACCTCATCGAGAACATAGGGACCGTTCGCGAGCTCGAAGAGCGCGTCAGTGAAGTGTGGCAGTCGCTGGAGCGCGAGGCCGCGTCGCACGCGGCGACGTCCGCGGTTTCTTGACGCTCCAATAGGGTCCGTCTAGACTTCCGCGCTCGCAGCGCCATCCCTCCCACTACATCTGCCCAAGAGATTTTCGTGTCGTCGATCCCAGCCGATCTTCGCTATACCGCCGAGCACGAGTACCTGAAAACCGCCGGCGATGACGCCGTCGTGCAGGTCGGCATCACCGATTACGCGCAGGGTGAGCTCGGAGACGTCGTGTTCGTCGAGCTGCCGAAAGTGGGCGACAAGCTCAAGGCCCACGACGTGTTCGGGACAATCGAGGCGGTGAAGGCGGTGTCGGAGCTGTATTCGCCGGTCGCCGGCGAGGTGGTGGAGATCAACTCGCGTCTCGACGGCGAGCCGGCGCTCGTGAACAGCGATCCGTATGGGGATGGCTGGATGATCAAGCTCCGCCTGGCGAACGCCAGCGATCGGGATGGCCTGATGGACGCGGCGGCGTACAAATCCCACGTCGGGGAGTGACACGTCGAAACCGATGACCGACTACCAATGACGCATGACCCATTGGCCATGACTCGTAATGCATCACGAGATGTCTTGGCGAGTCGTCGGTTTTGAGTCGTGAGTCATTGGTAGTCGGTCATCGGTACGAAGCGACATGGACAAGCGGGGCGTCTCGTCGAGACGCCCCGCTTTCGATTCCCTATTCCCTATTCCCGATTCCCGATCAGGCGTACTCCTCGATCGGGGGACAAGCGCAGACCAGGTTCCGATCGCCATAGGCGCTCTCCACGCGTCCCACCGCCGGCCAGAACTTCCGGTGACGAGTGGAAGGCAGGGGGAACGCCGCGCGCTCGCGCGAGTACGCGTGGGACCAGTCATCCGTGATCACCGCTTCCATCGTGTGGGGCGAGTTCTTGAGCGGGTTGTCCTTTCGGTCCAGCACGCCCGCCTCGACGTCGCTGATCTCCTGGCGAATCGCGATCATCGCGTCGCAGAACCGATCGAGCTCCGCCTTCGACTCGCTCTCAGTCGGCTCGATCATGAGGGTCCCCGCCACCGGGAACGAGACGGTCGGCGCGTGGAAGCCATAGTCCATGAGCCGCTTGGCGATGTCCTCGACCTCCACGCCGCTCGTCTGCTTCACAGCTCGCGGGTCCACGATGCACTCGTGCGCGACGAGACCGTTCTTGCCCTTGTACAGCACCGGGAAATGCGGCTCGAGCCGCTTCGCGATGTAGTTCGCGTTGAGGATCGCGACCTTCGTCGCGTCCGTGAGCCCGGAGCCGCCCATCATGCGGATGTAGACCCACGAGATCGGCAGGATGCTCGCGCTGCCCCACGGCGCCGCCGACACCGCGCCTAACGTGTCGCGCCCATCGAGGTGAATCACCGGGTGCCCCGGCAGGAACGCCGCCAGGTGCTTCGCGACGCCGATGGGCCCCATTCCCGGCCCGCCGCCACCGTGCGGAATGCAGAACGTCTTGTGCAGGTTGATGTGGCAGACGTCCGCCCCGATATCGGCGGGCCGAGCGACGCCGACGAGCGCGTTCATGTTCGCGCCGTCCATGTACACCTGGCCGCCGTTGGCGTGCACGATCGAGCAGACGTCGCTGATCGTCTCCTCGAACACGCCGTGTGTGGACGGGTAGGTCACCATCAGCGCCGCGAGGCTCCCGTTGTGCTCCCGGGCCTTCGCCTCCAGGTCGGCGACGTCGATGTTGCCATTCGGATCGGTCTTCACCACGACGACCTCGAGCCCGGCCATCACCGCGCTGGCCGGGTTCGTCCCGTGGGCCGATTGCGGAATGAGGCACACGTTTCGGTGCCCTTCGCCGCGTGATTCGTGATACCGCCGGATCACGAGCAGCCCGGCAAGCTCGCCCTGCGAACCCGCGTTAGGCTGCAGCGAGACCGCGTCGAACCCGGTGATGTCCGCGAGATCCGACTCGAGCTGCGTGAACATCTGGCCGTACCCCGGAGCCTGCTCGCGTGGCGCGAACGGATGCAGCTTGCCGATCTCCGTCCACGTGACGGGAATCATCTCGGCCGTCGCATTCAGCTTCATCGTGCACGACCCCAGCGGGATCATCCCGTGCACGAGCGAGAAATCGCGAGACTCGAGCGTGCGCATGTAGCGCAGCATCTCGGTCTCGGAGTGATGGCTATGGAAAACCGGGTGCGTCAGGAATCCGCTCGTGCGCGCGAACCGCTCGTCGAAGCGATCGTCGGTCTCCATCGCGAGCTCGTCGACGTTGGCGTTCGCCACACCGAACGCCGCGAGCACCTCGGTGACGTCCGCGGCGCTGACGGTCTCGTCGAACGCAATACAAACCGCCTGACCGTCGGCCCGTAGATTGATGCTCCGATCGCGCCCGGCTCGGACGATGTCCTCCGCGCTCTTCGCGTTCGGCTCGACGCAGATCGTGTCGAAGAACACGTCATGCCGGACCTTGTGCCCGGCCCGCTCGAGCCCGGCCGCCAGAGCGGCCGTCAGTTTGTGGACTCGCTTCGCGATGCGGGTGAGTCCCTCGGGCCCGTGCCACACGGCGTACATCCCCGCGATGACCGCGAGAAGCACCTGCGCCGTACATACATTGCTCGTCGCCTTTTCGCGACGGATGTGCTGCTCGCGCGTCTGCAGCGCCATGCGCAGCGCCGGCTTCCCCGCCGCGTCACGCGAGACGCCGATGATGCGACCAGGCATCACGCGCTTGTACTCGTCCTTCGTGGCGAAGAACGCCGCGTGCGGGCCACCGTAACCGAGCGGAACGCCGAATCGCTGGGAGTTGCCTACGACGACGTCGGCGCCCCACTCGCCTGGCGGCGCCAGAAGCGTCAGCGCGAGGAGGTCGGTCGCCACGACCACCATTGCCTCGGATGCATGCGCGGAATCCGCGAGCTCGCGATAGTCGTGCACGCCACCATCGGTCGCGGGATATTGAACGACAACGGCGAACGCGTCGCCGCCGACCTTCAAACCCTTCTCGTCCGCAACAACGACCTTCCACCCGCGCGCCTCGGCGCGCGTACGCACCACGTCGATCGTCTGCGGGTAGCACCCGCTCGAGATGACGACGGTCTCCTTGCCTTCCCTGCCCTTCACCGCGTGGGCCATCGCCACCGCCTCGGCGGCGGCGGTGCCTTCATCGAGCAGCGACGCGTTCGCGATCTCCATCCCGGTCAGATCCATGACCATGGTCTGATAGTTCAGGAGCGCCTCGAGTCGTCCCTGCGCGATCTCGGCCTGATACGGCGTGTAGGCGGTGTACCAGCCGGGGTTCTCCAGGATGTTCCGCTGGATGACCGGCGGCGTCAGCGTGTCGTAGTAGCCGAGCCCGATGAACGACCGGAATACCTTGTTGGTCGCCACCATCGTGCGGAGCTCTGCCAGAACGTCGTGCTCCGTGCGGGGTCGCCCCGTTCTGAGCGAACCGCGGAAGCGAATCTTTTCGGGTACGACAGCGTCGATGAACTCGTCGAGCGACCGATACCCCAGCGCGTCCAGCATCGCCTGCTGCTCGGCAGCACTGGGACCGATGTGCCGACTGGGGAATGGGTCAACTTCCGTGAGCGGCATGGGCTTGCTGGTAGTCGTCATGCAATCCTCGAGCGACTCAATTGGGGTGCTGCGGCGTGCAGCGCTTAAACGTACCTCCGCGCGGAAGGGTACGCGACGTGAGCGCGTTGCCTCGATTCACTTGGCTAAGCTGTTTCATTCTGCGGCGATCGCGCGTACGTTCGGTCGTGTCACGCTTTGCGTTTGTCGCCTGGTTAGCCGACTCTCATGCATTGGTCGTTGTTGTTGACGCCCCCGCTCACGGGCGCAGAAAACATGGCGCTCGATGAGGCATTGCTCGAGCGCGCGAGTGCGTCGGGGAGCGCGGTGATGCGGGTGTACACCTGGTCGGAGCCAACGATCTCCTTCGGGCGACATCAGGCGGCGCGTGGGACGTACGATCCCGGCCGGGCCCGCGCGCGCGGCATCGCCGTGGTTCGGCGGCCAACCGGAGGGCGATCGCTGCTGCATCATCGCGAGATCACGTACAGCGTCACCGCGCCCGCGCACCTCGCCGGTTCGCTTCGCGAATCGTACGCGCGCATCAATCGTCTTCTCGTCGGCGGATTGAGGCGGCTTGGCGTCAGCGTGGACGTCGCGGTGCCGCGAGAACGAGCGCTGCCACCATCCGCTGCACCATGCTTCGAGCGACCCGCAGCCGGCGAGCTCGTGGTCGATGGTCGCAAGCTCGTGGGTAGTGCCCAGTGGCGGGATCAGGGTGCCATGCTACAGCACGGATCGATTCTGGTGGAGGATGATCAATCGCTCGTGAGCTCGCTCGCGGATGACGTTGCGCTGCCCCCGCCTGCCGCGACGCTGGCGGCTGCGCTGGGCCGCACGCCATCGGTCGATGAAGTGGCGCGCGCCCTGTTCGACACCGTCCGCGAGATCGAGTCCGTCGACGCCGACGAGCTTCAGATCGACCCGGCACTCGAGTCCGCACAGGCACGCCTCGTTACTCGTTACCTGGATGACTGCTGGACCTGGCGGCGCTGAGGCGCGCCGCCGGCGAACGTCGTAGGTCCGACCCTCGGAGTGTTGACCATGCGCGAATCAATCGGTCCGCGGATCAGTGTCCTCGTTGCCTGTGCCCTTGCCGTTGCCGCGTGCGACGGCGGCACCAAGAAGTCGGAAGACGCCAGCGCCGTTGGCGGATCGATCGTCATCGCGGCGCAGAACGAACCGCGAACGCTCCTGCCGCCGCTGATCACGCAGATCGACGAGAAGATCATTGCCGATCAGATCTTCGAGCCGCTCGCGTGGTTGGGCGACGAGGGCCACCTGGACCGTGGTTACCGTCCCGGCCTCGCCGACAGCTGGTCGTGGGAACACGACTCGACCGCGGTCGTGTTCCGTCTGAACCCGAAGGCGCGTTGGCAGGATGGGAGGCCGGTGCGCGCCTCCGACGTGCGATTCACGTTCGGCCTCTACGCCGACTCGGTCGTCGGCTTCAAGGACCGCAGCTCGCTCGCACGCATCGATTCTGTGACCGCGCGCGACTCGGTCACCGCGGTGTTCTGGTTCAAGAACCGATACGCCGAGCAGTTCTACGACGCCGCGACGCGACTGCTCATTGTTCCCGAGCATCTGCTCGCGCGCGAGCCGCGTGCGACCATGCTCACGTCGGCCTTTGGACGAGCGCCCGTTGGCTCCGGACGGTTTCGTCTTGGCAAGTGGACGCCCAACGCCTCGATCGAGCTCGTGGCGGACACCGGGAACTACCACGGCCGACCCAATCTCGATCGCGTCGTCTTCGCGGTGACGACCGACGCAAACGCGCTCTCCACGCGCCTAACGACCGGCGAGATCGACCTGGTCGAGGTCTCGACGCCGGCCATGTTCCGCACGCTGAAGGACCAGCCGGACCTGCGCGCTCGCATGAACCCGGCATATGACTACTCGTTCCTGCTGTTCAACGCCCGCCAGCCGAAACAGCGGCAGCGGCCTAACGCGCTGTTCGCCGATATCAGGCTGCGCCGAGCGATCTCCATGGGGCTGGACCGCGGTAAGCTCGTCCGCAGCCAGTTCGACTCGCTGGCGGTGGTATCGACGGGACCTATGACGCGTGCACAGCCGCTCGCGGACTCCACGATCGCGACCATCGCGTACGATTCCGCCGGTGCGGCCCGATTGCTCGACTCGCTCGGCTGGACGTTGCCAGCTGGCAAGACGGTGCGAGAGCGCCGCGGCCAGCCGCTCAAGTTCTCCGTGCTCGTCCCGACGGTCTCGGCCAACCGCATGGCGCTGATCGTCGTGATTCAGGAATCGCTTCGGAAGCTGGGTGTGGAAGTCGTCGTCGACGCGGTCGACGGCAACACGTTCGTGGGGCGGCTCGGGGCACGAGACTTCGACGTCGTCTTCCATGGCATGCACGTGGAACCGAGTGTGTCGGGCCTCCGCGCGAACTGGACGGTGGCCAGCGCACAAGACGCGAATGGCTTGAACTTCGGGAACTACGAGAATCCGCGGTTCGACGCGCACCTCGATAGCGCGCTCGCCGCGCGCGACCTTGCTTCCGCTCGGCCGCATGCGAAGCAGGCGTTCGAGACGATCGTCGCCGACGCTCCGGCGGTCTGGATCTATGAGACGCGAACGGCCACGCTGATGCACAAGCGCATCCGACCGGTCCACATCGTGTCTACGGCGTGGTGGGCGGGCATCGCGGACTGGTCGATCCCGCCAGGCGAGCGGCTGCCACGCGACCGGGTGGGGCTCAGAGTCGCGGCACGTTAGGTGAGCACACGGCGCTAGGCGTGCGCAGGTTTCTGGCGCGCCGGCTGGCCCACGGGGCGGCGGTCATCTTCATCGCCGCCTCGCTGTCGTTCCTGCTGGTGCATCTCGCGCCGGGCGACCCGTTCTCCACGACGCTCGACAGCGCCTCCATCAACCCGTCGGTGAAGGTAGCGTGGCGTGCGGCCTACGGGCTCGATCGCCCTCTGCTCGAGCAGTATCTTCGGTTCCTCGGCCAGCTCGCACGCGGCAACCTCGGACCGTCGCTCATGCGACCCGGTCCCGCATCCGCCGTCCTTGCGGACGCCGTGCCGAACACGCTCGTCCTCATGGGGACGGCGCTCGTCTTGAGCTTCGTGATCGGGATCGGCGTCGGATCATGGCAGGCGGAGCGCGCTGGCTCGCGCGGCGATCGCGTTGCGGGAAACACCTCGCTCGTTGTCGCGTCGCTGCCGGAGTTCTGGCTGGCGGCCGTGCTCCTGCTCGTGTTCGCGTATCGATTCCGCGTCTTCCCCGCGGCCGGCGTCGTGGACCTCGTGATGCACGACTCCCTCTCGCCCGCGGGCCGTGTGCTCGACCGTCTGCGTCACCTCGCGCTGCCCGCGCTGACGCTTGCCCTGCTGAGCAGCGCGTCCATTGCTCGCTACCAGCGGGCGGCACTCCTGGACGTTCTTCCGCAGGACTTCATTCGCACCGCCCGTGCGAAGGGCGTCACCGATCGCCTCGTCCTGTGGCGACACGCGCTGCGAAATGCGCTCGTTCCCACGATCGTGCTGCTTGGGCTCTCGCTCCCGACGCTGCTTGGCGGCGCGGTGTTCGTCGAGCAGGTATTCACGTGGCCCGGCCTCGGGCGGATCGCCGCCGCTGCGTTCCACGCGCGCGACTATCAGGTCGTGATCGGCGCGACGATCATGGGGGCCGTCCTCGTGGTCGCGGGCGGGATACTGGCAGACCTGCTTCACGCGGCGGTCGACCCGCGGGTGCGCACGCAGTGACCACAGGCGTTAGGCAGGACGTGTGATGGCGAGCAGTGCGCCCGGTGGTGGTGGAGCGTTCGATCGGCCGGGTGCCGCATCACCATGGCGCTCCGCGCTGGCCAGGCTCGCGCGAGACCGATCGGCGATGGCCGGCCTGGCGATCCTGGTGGCCTTTGCCCTCATCGCGCTCGCGGCACCGTACGTGGCCCCATACGACCCCAGAGCGCAGCCGGACATCGTCGCCCTCAAAGACATGCCACCAACGCTCGCGCATCCGTTCGGCACGGACCATCTGAGCCGCGACGTCCTGTCTCGAATCATTTTCGGGAGTCGAGTGTCCCTGAGCGTCGCGTTCCTGGCGGTCGTTGTCGCGGCGACGGTGGGCACGGGCTACGGCGCGATCGCCGGATACGTCGGCGGAACGCTGGATGGGTTCATGATGCGCGTCGTGGACGCGCTGCTGTCAATTCCCCGTGTGCTCCTGCTCATCGCGGTCGCCACGCTGTGGAACAGACTCGAGCTCACGGGACTCGTGATGTTG
>Ga0111538_10007575_pt1 | contig 14622 bp, 10 predicted proteins | sample SoiMethybrSBSTD1_FD_79669 | JGI IMG/M metagenome (GOLD analysis project Ga0111538, IMG submission 79669) | Bulk soil microbial communities from a Populus tree surrounding site in Tennessee, USA - Soil MetaG P. TD hybrid SBSTD1 (version 2)... | ecosystem: Environmental > Terrestrial > Soil >... | reverse complement strand
TCCAACGACGAGGAGCGCTCCGAGCAAGCGAGGAAGTCGGCCGTGGCCCATCTTGAAATGGTCGTATTGCACGTTCCGCCTCGAGGCTAAAAGCCTGGATCGCGAAAAAAATCGTGGCCGCCAGGTCTGCGCTTGGGGGACGGCCCCGGCATCTTGACGGCCGGGGGAGACGTCGATGCGGTCGCGGTGGCCGGACTGATCGAAGGACCCGGCAGCGAATTGGGAACGAGCGCAGCTTCCGGCGGCGAAGCGGCTTCGATCGGCGCGGGATTCTGCGCACCTGATCGAGGCACTGTGGCCACGGGCGTAGCCGCATTCGCCGAGACCGAACCGCCGAGCCCGGCGCGATCCGACGTTGCGGCGGGCGTAGGAGAAACCATTTCGCCCGAAAGAACCGCACGCGCGGAGCCGACGTTTTGCCGCGGAAAGCTGAGGCGCAGGACGAGCAAACTCGCGGCAAAGAGCAAAAACGCGGCGGCCGCGATGAGCGCCCACCGAGGAAAGTGCTGGTAGCGAATGACGCGTACCCGCACCGTATCGGTCTGGACGGACGCACGGCGATGGCTCGCGGGTGCCGCCTCGTCCTCCTCGTCAACGACTTCAATAAGCACGTCTTGCGCGGCAACGTCGTCTTGCGGCGCGGGACTTTGGCTGAACCAATCCTCTAACACTGGGGCTGCGGGATCGCCGTCCCCCTCGAGCGCCGGCGGCGGAGGCCCGGCCGACACGGCCGGGGTTCGGTCGGGCGTCCCTTCGAGCGTGATCTCGATCGTTTCCCCCGCGTCGGTGGAATTGGCCGCGGCTTTGCGCGCAATCGGAGCTGGGCGCGGAGGCGCCTCAGGGGCGGGCTTTTGCGGCGAAGCGTTCGGCGCGCGCGGCCGAAGCTTCCAACCGTCATAAAGTGGATCGGCTGTGTCGCGCAGGCCCTCTTTGAGGGACGCGAGCGCTTCGGCCATGCGCGGTCGATCGCCGAGCGGATTGGACGGGCCTTGCGCGCTCACGTCCGTGGGTTCCCGCAAAGGGTCCATCGCATCGTTGCTCGAGGGTCGCATGAAGATCGTGATCCCCCGTTCGGAAGAAGGTCCGAGTTGGTTGCGTGCAATCTGCGCCCCACCATCTCGCCTCACAGCCCCGAGGGGGGAAGAATCGTCCTCTCGGCAGGTTCGCTCGAAGGTAGGTTCTTGTCGGTGGGCTCGCTGGGCGGGGCCGGCGGGAGCACCTTGGCCTTCGATCGCCGATCATTATCCTCCGCGACGAAGGGCGACGCCACCGGGGAAATCGACGTTTTCGGACGAGCGCGCGCCGCGCGTCCCGGCGTGTCCTGTGTGGCCGCGCGTGCCGTCCCTGTCGTCGCGGCGCGTGACGGCGCGGGAGCAAAAGCCGGCGTCTCAGGGGCGGTCATGGCGGCGGCCGGCGCGGCGGAACCCGACGTTACGCTGGTCGTTGCCGCGCCGTTGGGCGTGACCGCGGCGGGCTGTGCCAACGGTGCGGGGGAGCTCGCGGGGGCGCGGTAGTAACGCGCCCATAAAACGCCGAGAACGGCGGGGGGCACACCGATCACCGCCCCGAGCGCGAGGGTGACCGCCGCGCGACGAACGAAGGGGTGACGCCAGAACGCGAGCCACGACCCACCGGCGAAATCGATCTCGATCGAATCGTCGCGCGGCTCTTCGGCGGCGCGCACGAAACCGATGGGGTTCGTCTGCGTGGTGCGATTGCGCACGTCGTCCGGCGGCAAACCGCGATCGGTGGCGTCACCTTGTCCGGCGATATCGGCCGGGAGCCCCGGCACCGACGAGCTGGAAAGGAGCACGGTCGGCACGTAGCCCGGCGGTGGCGTCGAGCCATCCAGCGTGAAATCGACGGGCGCGCGAACCTCCGTGGGATACTCGTTTGCATCGACCGGTCCGATTCCGGCCATCGTGTTCGGGTATCCCTTTGCCCCGGCGGGAATCGCGGGCACCGCGAAATCGGACGAAGTCGACGAAGCGGGAAACGCCGGCGCAAGTGGAGGCGATGCCGACGCCGGACGAGGCGCTGCCAAAACCGGTCCGCGCGGCAGCGGGGTCGTTCGGGGAGGCGCGCCGAATTTTTCGCGAAGTCCTTCGCCCCCCACCGGCACACCTGCGCCATCGAGCTGATTTTCTGCGACGAACCGCTTGCGCGCCGCGCGAAGCTCGCGCGCGAGCGCCGCGATGTTCGGATAGCGCTCTTCCCGATCCTTGGCGATCGCGCGGTCGACGATCGTCGAGACATACGCGGGGCAACCGCGCGCGACGTCCGACAACGGCTTTGGCGTCATCTGCAGCTGCATCAACGCCACCTGCTCCACGCCGAGGGGCAGCGCCATCGTACCCTCTGGCGCGAGAGCATGACGCCCCGCGATCATCTCGTAGACGATGAGCCCGAGCGCGTAGACATCGGCGCGACCGTCGACGCGGAGCCCCTTGATTTGCTCGGGCGACATGTACGCCGTGGTCCCGATGACGCGCATGCGATCGGTGCTGTTCAAGCCGTAGCCCGTGAATTTCCCGGTTCCGAGGTCCAGCACCTTCACCACGTTGTCGTCGGTGATGAAGACGTTCTCCGGCTTGAGATCGCGGTGAATGACGTTGACCTCGTGGACCGCGTCGACACCGTCAGCTATCTCCGAGGCATAGTGCAGCGCGTCCGGAATCGGCAAGCGGCCGGCGCGGAAGAGAACGTCGCGCAAGGTGCGACCGTGCAGCCGCTCCATCGCGTACCAAACCATCCCCGCGTCGGTCACGCCTGCGTCGTATACCTGCACGAGGTTCTCGTGCTGGAGCTCGGAGAGGACGACCGCTTCCATCTTCATACGGGCGCGGGCGTCCTCTTTGTTGCGGTGGCGCACCTTGAGGCATTTGACGGCGACGGTGCGGCGGGTCGCGTCGTGGACTGCCTCGTAGACATCCCCCATGCCGCCGGCCGCGATGAGTGAAAGAATGCGGTAGCCGTCGCACACGTCTCCCGGCGAAAGCTCGTGCTCGGAAGGGGAAGTCGCGTGCGACATGGGGCGCCTACGATACACCCGGGAGCGTCAACGGACGAACCACATCGCCAGGCCTCCGGCCACGGCAAAGAAGGCCGCCGCGCTGCAAAAAACGCCCCGCCGCGAGACAGGCGCGCAGAACCGGCGCCGCGCTGGGCACGGCGCGGGGCGGACCACCGTGAACGCGCTGGACCAAACGACCCCAATCGCCTCTTCGGAGGCGGTCGTAATGGCCCGGGTCACCTGCACATCCGTCGCGCAGGTCGGTGCCGCCCTGTACGCGGCGCGCGGTGACGGCGCCGTGACGGCACGGATCCGGCACGGCAGGCTCGAGGGGCGGCGCGCGTACGGGATCGCAACGGCGACGCGACGGACCGCCGCGCCTCGGCGCGATCCGCGCACCCTGCTCCAGGCTTGCCCGAGCTCGCGGCTGAACGTGGCCGCGCTGCCAAAGCGGTCGGCGGGGTTCTTCGCGAGCGCGCGCAGGATCACGGCTTCGAGGCGCGGCGCGAGCGGCGCGGACATGAAGCGCGACGGCGCGGGCGCCTCTTTTGCGATGTGGGCCTCGAGGAGGCCGCGCGCGCCCACGATCTCGTCGAAGGGGCCGCGCCCCGCGATCATCCGATAAAGGAGGATCCCCGCAGCATAGATGTCGGTCCGGCGATCGACGGGAAGACCGCTGGCCTGCTCGGGCGACACGTAGCGCGGCGTGCCGACGCAAAGCCCTTCGCGCGTCGGGAAAACGATGGGAGCCACGTGGCGGCGCGCTTCGGCTTCGACCTTGGCAACGCCGAAGTCGATGAGCTTGATGCGGTTGCCATGATCGTCCGGACAAAGCATGACGTTGCCCGGCTTGACGTCGCGGTGCACGAACCCCGCTTCATGCACGGCGCCGAGGGCGGCGAGCAATTGTCGCGTGTACGCGATCGCTTCCCCGACGGGAAAGACACGGCGCCGCAAGAGCTCTTGCTGCAAGGTCGAGCCGACGAGCCGCTCTAGCACGACGTACGCGCGCCCCGCGGCGGTCTTACCGTGGCCGCGGGCAACGACGATGTTCGGATGCGAGAGGATCTGCAGGATTTCCCCCTCGCGGAGCAGGCGTTCCACGAGCTCGGGCCGATGCGCCATCTCGGCGCGAAGGAGCTTCACGACGACGCGCTCGCCGCCGAAGGGGCCCGTCGCTTCGTAGATCTCGCCCATGCCCCCCTCACCGAGGCGAGCGACCACGCGAAAGGGGGTGCCCTGCAAGAGCGCTTCGAGGTCCAAGCCCTTGACTATCGAGGCGCGCCCCGCGCTGGTTTCTTTGAAACACGAAGAACGAAGACGACCCGCGTCGAAAAGGATACGCAGCAATACCCAGGTGCACGGGCGTGCAGCTCCCGAAATTGCGTCGCGCGGAGCGGCGCTATTCGGTTTCGCCCATTGAATCGGGGGCCGGAGGCTCGTCGGAGAGCCGCTCCCACTTTCGTTCGAGCGCTTTGCGATCGACGCCGATGAGGCGCGCGGCGGCGCTCTTGTTCCCCCCCGACACCTCGATGGCGTGGTGCAAGATGGCGCGCTCGATGACGTCGAGCTTGGAGCCGAGGTTGGAGGGGAGCGCGAGCAGGGTGCGCGCGATGCGATCGATCTCGCGGGTCGCGTCGCTCGTTTCGCGCGCGAGCTCTTCGAGCACGGGGACATCGACGAGATCCGTTTCCGAGAGCAACGCCACGCGCTCCACCACGTTGCGAAGCTCGCGCACGTTGCCCGACCAGCGCCGTCGCGACAGCCAGTTGATGGCTTCATCGCTGAAACGAATCTTGCGTGGAAGGTCGGAGCAAAACGCGAGAAGGAGCTCGACCAGGTCGTGGCCGCGCTCGGAGAGCGGTGGCACGTCGATGGTCACCACGTTGAGGCGGTAGTAGAGGTCCTCGCGGAAGCGCCCTTCACCGATGCCGCGCTCGAGATCGACGTGCGTGGCGGCGAGGATGCGGGCGCGCACGGGGAGCTCGGACTCCGCGCCGAGCGGCCGAAAACGCCGATCTTCGAGCACGCGCAGCAGCTTGGCCTGCAGCTCGGCCGGCATCTCCGCGATCTCGTCGAGCAAGAGCGTGCCCCCGCGCGCGAGCTCGAGCTGACCGCGCACGCGGCGATCGGCGCCGGTGAAGGCGCCGCGCTCGTGGCCGAAGATGAGCGACTCGATGAGGGCGCCGGGGAGCGCCGAGCAGTTCACGGCGATGAACGGTTGATCGCGACGCGCGCTCATCTCGTGCAGCGCGCGCGCCACCATTTCCTTGCCGCTCCCGGTTTCGCCGCGGATGAGCACCGCGCAGTTGGCGTCGGCGACGCGCGCCACGAGCCGCCGTACGCGCTCCATGGCCGGCGAGGATCCGACCAGCGCCGCCGTCCCCCACGCGCGATCCACGCGCTCGCGCAGGCGCGTCACTTCGCCGCGCAGCTGCAGCCGCTCGCGAATTCCCTCCACGATGGGGAGGAGCATCTCCGGCGAAAGCTCGTCTTTCAGCACGTAGTCCTGCGCGCCGTGGCGCATGGCGTCGCGCACTTCGGCGAGCTCGGTCGACGAGGTGACCATGACCGCGGGGGTCATGCGTCCAGACGAGCGCAGCGCGCGCAGCACGTCGAGCCCGCCGCGGTCGCGCGGATCGTCGGACAGACGAATGTCGAGCAAGAGGAGATCGGGCGCGACCGTATCGACGGCGGCCATCGCTTCTTCGAACCTGCCCGCCTCGAAAATCTCGATCCCCTGGAGATCCGCCAGCATCTGCTTGAGTACGCGCCTGGCGCTGCGCTGGTCGTCGACGACCAATACCTTCATGCGACGCTCTCTTTGTCGGGTTCTACCCCGACGCCCCCGGTGGTGCCTTCCATCGCGATGTCCTGCGAGACGGATACGATATCCGCAGTGGGGATCGCCACCACGAACGACGTGCGACCGCCGCTTCGCATGGGTTCGATGGTCCAGCCGTGCGCGGAAACCAGGCGCGACGTAATGGCAAGGCCGAGCCCGCTTCCACGCGCCTTGGTCGTGTACCACGGGGCAAAGAGCTGCGACCCGTCGCCGCTATAACCGGGCCCCGTATCCCACACCGCGAGCTCGCCCCCTTCTCCGGTGTGACTCCAGCGGATGCCGACGTCGCCGCGCCCTTCCGTCGCATCGAGCGCATTGGCGAGCAAGTTGACGAGCACCTGGGTCACCTTGTCGACGTCGCACCGAATCGTCTCCGGATCCCCGAGATCCAGCTGGATGGGGCGGGGTCCCACGCGATCGCGCAGCAGAACCTCGGCGCGCGCGCAAAGCTCGGACAGCGCGACGACTCGCCGCTCGACGTATTGCACTGCCATGCGCCGAAGCCCGGAGACGAGTCGCTCTAGCCGTTCGACCTCTTCGCAACCGATCTCGATATCCTCGTCATCGAGGCGCCGCGCGGTGGAGGCGCGCTGGAAGATCGAGCGAAAGAAGTTGATCGGGTAGCGCACTTCGTGAGCCACCTCGGCCGACAGCGTTTCGACCAACGCCTCGCGCTCGTCGCGAAACGCCGCGGCCTGCTGTTGGCGTCGCTTCTCGAGCTCGGCGTACGCCAGGGCGTGGGCCAGCGCGAGCGCCCCTTGGTTGACGATGGTCTTGAGGAGATCGACGTCTTCCGACGTGAAGAGCGCTCCGCCGGCTTTGGGACCTAGCCGCAGGGTGCCGAGGTTCGTTCCGCGAAAGAGAACGGGGAGCGTGAGACCCCCCGATTCGGTGTGGTTCGAAGCACCGGGAGGAGTCTCGTCGAGCGAGAGCTCGACGCTGGCGCACGGAAGCCAGCGCCGAACGATGCGCTCCACGGCGCGCACCACGTCTTGCGGCGACGCGATCGATGCGAGCTCTTCGCTCAGCTGCTCGACCGTCGGCTTGTAGTCGGCGAGCGACGGAAAGAAGGCTTTGTCCCCGAGGCGCAGCGCCGGAATGACGATCGCCGTCGCCAAGACGGCCCCCGCCCCCGCCGCGAGCAGCGCGCCCGCCAAGGGCGCCGCCAGAGAAACGGCGAAGGCCGTACCGAGCCCCATCGCGAGCGCGCAGGCAATGCCGCCGATCACGGCGCGCGTGGCGACGCGCGACAAGAGCGTCCGCGACTTCCAGATGTCGTGCCGAACGAGCGCGACCATCGTCGCGAGCGGCGTCAGCGTGAGCAGCGGCAGCGCGACGATGTCCGCCGCTGCTTTGAGCGGCCCGTGCATGAGCAGGGCGCCCCCCACCAACGCATACGGCAGCGCCAGCGTGAGTAGCAGCGGCCGCAAAACATCGCGCCGCTCGCCGCGCGCCTTGACGAAGCGCAGCGTGAGGATCGCGGCCATCGCGAAGAGCGCGAGACCGTAGAGGAGAGTGCAGAAGACCTCGAACCCCGCTGCGCCGCGGCCGAGACTCCCCACGAAGACGAAGGTCAGACCGAGCGCGAGCCCAGCCGCATCGAGGGCGCGCGGCACCCAGGGGAAGCGCGAGAGCAAGGGCGCGTCGTCCGGCAGCCGCAGCGCGAACCCCAGCATGGCCATGGGCGCGAGCGCGTAGCAAAGGCGAAGCAACGGCACCAAGTGCCGCGCCGTGTGCAGGTCGAAGATGGTGAAGCACACCAGCGCGCTGACGAAGCCGAGCTTCGCGAAGGCGCGCGTGAGCGGACCTCGTCCGACGGACAGCGCGATCGCGGCCGCGGCAATGTAAAGCGCGCCGCTGAAGAACAGAATGCCGCCGTAGGTCCACCAAACGAGCGAGCCGATGCGCTCGATGAGCAGGTCGAGCTCGCGCGTGCCTTCGGATGTCTGCACTTTGACGTGCACCGACGGGCGCCCTTCTTGCGCGGCCCGCGCAACGGCGCGATCGAAAGCGGCAGCGCGGTACTCACCGGCAGGCGGCCGCGCGAGATCCTGACCGTCGACTTCGAGGATTCGATCGGGAAAACGCAGCCCTTTGCGCAGCCCGTCCCAGCTCGGGAGCCCTGCGTTGGAGACGCCGCCATCGGGCTCGATCCAAACGCCGGCGATGGGTGCGCCGTGAAACCCGACCGCGTCATAGATCGCGACGCCGAGTACACCCAAGGCAAAGATGGCCATCAAAGCGACGGGCCATCGCAGCTGCAGCGGTCGCGATTCCATGGCGGTTGCTTCGCCCCCGAGATTGGAGAGAGCGAATGCAGGTTGCCAGCCAGATTACGATGGAAGCGCGCCCCGCCCCAAGGGCCTTTTCTCTAACAACTTCCTTAATCCCCGTCGGCACCACCGAGGAACGTTTCGTCTACGAGTCAAGCGCGGGCGGTCTCCAATTCGCAACGCCGCGCCGACATTATTTCGCCATCGGAACCGCCGGACGAGGTCGACTATCGGACCACCGTGCTCGTGCGGTGTGAGGGATCGAATCGCCGCTCCGTGCAGGGAGCGCGTCCACGCTACCAGACGCTCGATTCCCTCCAGGGAGAGAGCACGACGTTGAAGCGCTCTTCGACGACGATGTTTCGCCACTGCAGGACCTGATCGACGCTAAGGCCGTCGAATTCGCCGTCGACCCATTCCGAGATGCGAAAGTTGAGACGTGCGCGGATGTAGGCGGCTTCCTCAGACTCGGGGTTCGTGTCGGTGACCGAATCCGGGTAGAGGGAGAGCAACTGCTTGAACTCGTCGAAGTTCGACTGCCGCTCGAGCAGCGATCGGTAGAGCGCACGAAGTTGATCGTGCGGGTCTCGATGCTGGTTGTCCATTTCCTGTCTAGCTCCTTTGCCGGTTCGGGCCGGCTGCAGCTGGCGGTCCGCCCCCCTATTGTTTGCAGGAACCGTGCGACGCTTCGCGACTCGGCCAAGCTACTGGAATCTCTCTAATTTGAAGCGTGCACTCCGGTCGGCCCTTGCCCTGTTTCGGCCAGTGCGTGCCCAGTTTCGACCATCGATGGTCCGCGGGGCAGTGTTTCGCCGAGTGTTTCGTCGATTTCGTCAGCGCGAGCGAAAACGATCGACGACGGAGCGGACGCGCGTGAGTCCTTCGAGCGCACGCGCGCCGTACCATGAGAAGTCTTTTCCATCGACCTTGATCACTGCGGCGATATTGTCGCGTCGCTTGGCCGCGGGAATGTCGAGCGCGCGGAAGCGCGCTGCATCGGCTTCTGTAAAGTCGTGCGGCTCGTCGGGTAACAGCACCAGTTCGGGGGCGCGCTCTACGACTTCGTCCCAACCGACACGCGGGTAGCGCGTGTCCCGCCCTTCGATCTGGTCTGGCGACAGTGGGGCACTTTTCCCGAGGTCCGCGGCGAGCGGGTAGCGGCGCGCGCGATCGGCAAAGACGTTGGTCGCGCCGCCGAGGCGAAGCACGTCGGAGATGAGCGTGTCGCTGTGGATGGTCATGAGTGGATCCATCCAGATGGGGAAGAAGGTGGTGACGGGGGCCAGCCGATCGATGTGCGCTTCGGCCGCGCGCAGCGCTTCGTAGTGGCCCTTCAGTGCGTCTTTCACCTTTCCGTCATCGGCGATGTCGAGGACCCGCGCCAACCGACCGAGGTGCGCCAGACCGTCCGCCACCCGTTTCGGAAACGACACGTAGACGGCGATACCCGCCTGGGCAATGCGTTCGAGATCCTTCTTCGTATTCTCTTCGCGGTTGGCGAGAACGAGATCAGGGAACGTCTCGATGATGGCATCGACGTCGGCGTTCTTGGTCCCCCCCATGACGGGCACGCGCTCCACGGCGCTGGCGGGTTCGACGCAGTAGCGCGTGCGACCGACGATGCGCTCCCCGACGCCGAGCTGTACCAGGGAGTACGTATCGCTCGGAACGAGCGACACGATGCGAAGCGGTGCGCGCGCGAGAACGATCTCGCGCCCTAGACTGTCCCAGACGCGGGCCTCGCGTTTCACCGCTCAGGCAACCTGAACGCCGTCGTCGACGAGGTTGGCTCGCCGCGTATCGGGGTCGACGAAACGAATGCGGTGGCGGGCGAAGTCGCGCGCCAGCGCTTCGAAGCGGCGCCCGCGGATATCGCGCAGCGTCTCGCGGAAGGAGAGCTCTTCGATGCCGGGGCGATAGAAGTATTTGATGGGCGATCCGCTCATCGCCTTCATCGTGGCGCCGTCGGGCTGGAAGAGGTGGAACGTCACCTGCGGGTACATCTCGCGCAGCGTGCTCATGGCCTTGTCGAAACGGCTGGCGATGAGCGCCTTCAGCCCTTGGGCGGCCGAAAAGAATCCCCCCTTGGCCTGCACGAACCCCGCCTGCTCCGAATACACCGGAATCAGCGGATCGATGAGGATGACCATGGTCGCTCCCGCTTGCACGGCGACGCGCATGTTGGTGGTGCGCGTGAAGCCGCCGTCGCAGTAGTAGCGATCTTTGATCTTCTGCGGCGCGTAGAAGGGGGAGAGCGCGACCGACGCCCGCACGGCGAGGGAGATCGGAACGTCGTTGAACCCCTCGGCGCCGAAAACGACGTGCTGGGCGGTGTCTTGATCGGTCGCCCCGATGTAAAGAGGGCGGCGCAGCTCGCGGAACGAATCGGTCATCCCCGGCTTGGCGAACTGGCGCGCGAGGTACGAGCGCAATCGTTCACCCGCAAAAACGCCGCTCGGGACGAGGCCCGCCACCGCCGACGACGGCGTGTGCTTGGCGCGCAAGATGTCCCAAGCCGTCGTGCCGCAACGCGCGAGGAAGTCTTTGTAGTTCGGATCGAAGATGTCGCGCCGGTAGATGCGGTCGAGCTTGCCCTCGCCGCGCTCCATGCCGCGCGCGATTTCCCGCGGGCCGAGCCCGCTCGCGAGAAACGATGCCAAGATGGCGCCGGCGCTGATGCCGCAGTGGATATCGACGTCGCAGAGCGAGATGTCGGGGAGAAAATAGGAGAGCGCGCGCAACGCGCCGAGCTCGTAGAAGAGCCCCTCGATGCCGCCGCCGGCGAGGCAGAGCGCAACCTTGCCGTGGCTCTGGCGCGCGAGTGACTGCCCGACGACGTCGACCACTTCGGTGAAGACGGAATCGGGCTCGGTCCGCGCGATGGTCCCGAGGATGCGCAGTCGCCCTGCTTCGAAGGCGAGGCGCGCACCGCGCTCGTCGGGATTGACGACGAGCCAGATCTGTTCACGTCCGATCGGTCCGCCGATGTTGTCGTTGCCGAACAGCTCGTCCAAGAGAACGAGCGCCGGGCTGTGCTCGATCGCGCCACTCTCGCCCCGCGTGTCGATGATGAGGGCATCGGCTGCCCGGGAACGAAGTTTGGCGAGAAGGCGAGGCGCGCTCGACTCGACGTGGAATTTGAGCCCGAGCCGCTGAGGCACGATGCGCCGTGTCAGCGTTTCGAGCGCCGCGTCCGCGGCACGAACGGCATGCGGTGTCGGCGCAGATAGGAAATAGAAAGCCTGGTTCATGCCGGATCCGGGGAGTTTTTCAGTCATAGCCCAAGCCGCGCACTTCAGCCAGTCTTCCGAGGACCACGGGGGTGCGAACCTGCTCCTCTTTTTCCGTCCTTCGCTCATCATCGTCATCCGCTTCCACGCTGTCGATCATCATTCGTGTCGTCACGGATCGATTGCACGCCCACGGTTCCGTCCGCCGCTCGGCAGCCCGCCTCTACTCCTTTACTCCTTGGTTCGCCGCGCACCGCGATTCATGGGTAGGGCCACCGGATCGGGCGCGCCGCACCGCTCGAGGCCGCTGGTCGCAGTCGCATGGTTCTCGAAGCTCTTACGTAAGTGGCGTCGACGCCGCGGAAAACCGAGTTCCCCGCCTCGATGGTGTGGCAAGGTAGGTGTGCGCACCGCGAGCGTGACCGTCCGGAGGGGGTACATTCAGCTCCGGCGTCGCTGTTCGTCGAAACGATGGGGCGCGGAGTGACCTATCAGAGGGTCTTGGAGTGACTATCAAACGCTTCGTTGCGCACTAGGCTCCGGGATCTGTACACTGAACGTATCGTGGAAACCTGGGAGGCCCGAGCTCCCGGTTTCTTGAGACGTCGCGGGATGTGGAAGCTAACGATCGAAGATGACGAAGGTAAGCGGACCCCGCTCCCGCTAGTCCGCGATGAGTATTCGATTGGCCGCGGCGAGGAGAACACCGTCCGGCTGACCGAGCGCAACATCTCGCGCCGCCACGCGACGCTCCGTCACGAAGATTCGGGATGGGTCATCGCCGACACGTCCAGCCGCAACGGGTCTTACGTCAATGGCGTACGGCTCGTTGGCGAGCACACGGTGTCGGAAGGGGACATCGTACAGGTCGGCGATTATCGCCTGTCGTTCACCGACGAGGAACTCGCGGCGACGACGACCGATCCGACGAAAGCCTCAACGGTTCCGGGCGCAGGATCTGCGGCGGTGAAGCCCGACCGGCTGGTCGTCGTCGTGGGGCCCGAACCAGGTTACGAGTTCTTGATCCAACAAGCCGTGGTCGCCATCGGCCGCGCGCCCGAGCTCGATCTGGCGATCGCGCACGCGTCGGTCAGCCGCGTGCACGCCGAGATTCACGCCTTGGGTGGCGGGCGTTACGAGATCATCGACAAGGCGAGCGCCAACGGCGTGCGCGTCAACGGATCGCTCCTCAAGCGCGGGCTTCTCGAGGCCGGCGATTTCATCGAGCTCGGCGAAGTGAAGCTCAAGTTCGTCGGAGCGGGGCAAATCTACCGCCCCGGGGCCGACGCGATCCGCCTCGAACCGGTGGCCGACGAAGTCGAGCACGCCACCGTGCGCCCTCCGCCGGCAGCAGGCGTCGTCTTCGGAACCACCTCGTCGATCGACGCGCTCATGGGCGACGCCGCTGGGCGCTCGCGCTTCGCCAAGAATTTGATGATCGGAGCGGGCGTCGGGCTCATCGTCGTGGCGGGACTCTTCTTCATGCAGCGCGCGAAGGGCCGCGACGGTACGCCGACCGCGGGTCTTGCGACGGGCTCGGCGACCCAAGCGGCGTCCGCGCCGCTCGACCCGATCCGCGCGGTGCTCGAGGAGGCCAAAGAGCTTGCCGCGGCGGGCGATCTCGATCTGGCGCACAATCGCATCGTCACGGGCTTGCCGAACTCGTCTTCGCTTCGCGACGGGCCAGAGGCGCGCGACATCGAGGCGCGCTGGGCCGACTCGGTGATTGCGCGCGCCGATCAAGAGTCCGACGTCGCGGCCAAGCGCATGCTCCTCAACTCCGTTGCCCAGGCGACCACCGTCGACGGTGCGCGACGGCGCAGCGCCGCGGACAAGCTCAAAGAGGTCGATTACCTGGGAACCGACATCCACGAGCTCCCGAAGGCCAACAAGCCGACGGCGCCGCCCCCCGCGGCGCCCCCGCCTCCTCCCAACGATCCCCCCCCGCCCCCCGCGGCGCGACCGGCGCGCCCCGTGCTCGCCGCCGACCCGTGGAGCTCACCGCCCGCGGCGCACCCCCCGGCCGCCGCAGCGGACACGCCTAGCTCGCGCGCTTCGGATTTGGCTCTCGAAGGGCGCGACGGCGAGGCACGCGCGCGCGCGCAGCTCGAGCCCAAAGTCTGGAACGGCCGCGCTACGCCGGAAGAAATCCGCATGCTGCGCGCGATCTGCAAGCACATGGGGGATCGGCCGTGCAGCGATCGCGCGGCCGCGCTTTTGGCAAATCCCAAATAGCGCGTCGGTACACCCGCGCTCGCGCCGCAAATCTCGGCGGGCGCAGCTCGCCACTTCGGTGTCACCCGCACCTCGGTGTCACCCGCATAGGCTCGTTAGCCCTTTCGCGCGGAAGCGGCGCGTCCTATATCGGACCGCATGAAGTCATCGTCGTTTCGCCTCGGCTTGGTGCAGATGTCGTGCAGCGCGGATGCGCCTGCCAACCTCGAGAAGGCGGCAGCCAGAGTGCGCGAAGCGGCCGCGCGCGGGGCGCAGATCATCTGTCTGCAAGAGCTGTTTCGCACCCCCTACTTCTGTCAACGCGAAGATCCGGCCATTTTCGATCTCGCCGAAGCGATCCCCGGTCCGACCACCGAGCTCTTCGGGCGCATCGCCAAGGAAGCGGGGGTGGTCGTCGTTGCGTCGGTGTTCGAACGGCGTGCCCCCGGGCTGCACCACAACACGGCCGTTGTCATCGACGCCGACGGCAGCATCGCCGGCATCTACCGCAAGATGCACATCCCCGACGACCCGCTCTACTACGAGAAATATTACTTTGCCCCGGGCGATCTCGGGTTTCGCGCATTTCCGACGCGCTTCGGCAAAGTGGGCACGCTGGTCTGCTGGGACCAGTGGTACCCCGAGGCAGCGCGTCTCACCGCGATGCAGGGCGCGGACGTCCTCGTCTATCCCACGGCGATCGGATGGCACCCCGCCGAGAAGACCAAGTACGGGGCGTCGCAGCACGCCGCGTGGGAAACGATCCAGCGTTCGCACGCCATCGCCAACGGCGTCTTCGTGGCGGCGGTGAACCGCGTTGGCCTCGAAACGGATCAGAATGCGGGGCTCGATTTCTGGGGAGGATCGTTCGTGGCCGATCCTTCGGGCGTGCTCTTGGCCAAGGCCTCGCACGATCGCGAAGAGGTCCTCGTCGTGGAATGCGATCCTGCGCAGTCGGAGTCGGTCCGGCGCAACTGGCCGTTCTTCCGCGATCGCCGGATCGATGCTTACGAAGGGTTGACGCGACGATGGGCGCAGTGATGGCGG
>Ga0111538_10007573_pt1 | contig 14622 bp, 13 predicted proteins | sample SoiMethybrSBSTD1_FD_79669 | JGI IMG/M metagenome (GOLD analysis project Ga0111538, IMG submission 79669) | Bulk soil microbial communities from a Populus tree surrounding site in Tennessee, USA - Soil MetaG P. TD hybrid SBSTD1 (version 2)... | ecosystem: Environmental > Terrestrial > Soil >... | reverse complement strand
CACTTCGCACAGCCAAGCCACACTCCACGCCGCTACGACGCATGAGCCGGCAGTTTCGGCTCGCTCGAGTTTGCTGAAACACCGGTAGCGTACGCTGAAATAGCTGTAAATTTAGTCACTTGCGCCGCTATTTGCAGGTGATGCTTCGATCGGAGTCGCTGCCGGGATCGGCGCGACGATCGCGGGTATCTGACCGAGGCGAACCGCGTAGACGAAGCTCAGCGCGCCGGCTTTCGGCACCGGGAATGGCGCTCTGCCGAGCGCGCCGGAGGCGCAGCGCACCACCTCGCGATCGGGAAATCGGCTCTCATTTTCGGCCACGCTCCGCACTCGACCCTGCGCATCGAGATCGACGCGAAACTCGATCCGTCCCCAGAGACCGGCGTCGCGGTCGAGACCCGCGGCGTAGCACGCAGCGATGTCGGCGGTGACAGTGGCTGCGGCTGCGGTCACTGCCGCGGCATCCAGGCGGCCGGGATTTTCGAAGCTCGTACCCTCCGGCATGGCGAGCGACGGCACTCGAGCGTCGCCCGGCCAGAGCTTGATCTCGATCTTCACCGAGATGCGACGCCGCGGCGCAGATACCTGGAGCGACTGAGTCTTGCGCGCCAGGCACGCCGGGACGCCCGAATCACCGAGCTTGGTCGTAAGCACGCGCGCCGACGTCACGCGACCGTTCGCGTCCACGTCCGCCCGCAACACGGTTTCGCCCTTCAGCTTCTGGTCTTTGCGCAGACCTTCCTCGAAGCACAACCGATACGGCCAGTAGCCGTTCTTGCGCAGCTCGGCGACCAGCGCGGGCGCGGTCAGGAGCTTCGCCGCGCGTCCGGTGCGGCGATCGCGCGGGGCGCGTTCCGGCAAACGCACGCCGACCGCGGTCGCGTCCACGCGCACGCGCGCGCCGGGGTGAAAGCCGGGTCGGTTCGAAATGAAAGCGGGATCGCCGGTGCCGCCGAGGTTCCAGCGCGCGAGCTCTTCGTCGCGGCCCGCGGCCAAGACGTCGCCCTTTTCGCGGGGCCGCTCCCAGAGCCGATACGGCGGCTCGATCTCGATGCTCGGCAGCGCCCGCGGGAGACCGGCGCCGGGCCCGGGAGGGCCCAGCGAGCTCGGCTGATGCCCAGCATCGGGCGCGTCCGAGAACGCGCCTGCGTCGGCGAGCGGGGACACGTCGACGAGGACCGGGGCGAGGGGCGCGGGCTGGGTTCGAGCCGCAGGCGCTTTGGCCGGAGCACTGGCCGCCGGCGAGGGCTGGCACGCCAGGGCGATGGCGGTGATCACGAGCACGGGGCGCACGAACGACCGCCTCTAACACCGGCCCGCCGGACTGGAAAAGATCGCGTCAGTTCTGGTCGATCGCCAACCCGAGTTGGCGCCGCAGCTTGAAGTAGCGGTCGCTGGTGGAAAATCCGATGAGGTCCTTGGCGAGTTCGCCGAGCCGCCCCTCCTCCGGCTCGAGCAACGCGGTCGCGGCGCCGAGGTCGTTGCTCAGTAGCAGGCCGGCGCGCGCGGCGGTCTTGTCGACGGCCGAGCTCCAGCGCTGGAGATTGGTGCGGCCTCCCTCCTCGACGAAGCGCAGGAAATAGCCGCGCAGGGCGTCGACGTGAGCCGGCTCCAGGACGGGTTCGATCGCGCGGGCGATCGGGGCGACCCGGCGCTTCATGTCTTCGGCGATCGGTAACCCGGGATTGCCGATGGTGAGCGCCGCCAGGAACAGATCTTCGAGGTCGGGCACGCCGCCGAACAAGGTCTTGATGTAGTGCTCCTGGCGATAGAACGCCAAATGGCGCCCGACCAGAAACGCGTGCTCGTGCTGGGTGCGGCCGGACAAGACGCGTTTGCCGACGACCGTCAGCGGCGGCACGCCGGGGATGTGCTCGTAGCCGACGTCCCGCTCCTTTTCGACGAAGATCGCCGGGGCGGCCAGGCCGAGAATCGCCGCGGCCCACGGCAACGCGCGCACCGCGGTCACCGTGGCCTTCGCCGGATCCTGGCGCAGCGACGGATCCGGGATGTGCAGCTTGCCGTCGCGGCGCAGCGCCGTCACGCGACCGAGCAGCACGGCGGGCGTGATCACGCCGAAGATCAAGCCGGTGAGCGGCTCCTCCTCGGGATGAAACAGGTGCTCTTGCCAGGCCGTGGCCGAAACGCTGACGCGCGGCGCGATCAGCGTCGGGCTGCGGTGCTTCTCGAACAGCGCCCGTTCGACGTCGCTGGCCGCTCCGAGCAAGACCAGCGCTTGCGCGACGCACCACTTTGGATCGAGGTCACCGCGCGCGTCGTAGATCCGGTACAGGGCGCGCAACGCCTCGGCCTTGGTCGGGTCGCGGCGCACGCGGCGCCAAGCCTCGTCGGGATCTTCGCTGGCCGCTTCGGCCGCGCTCTCGAGCCCGGTCAAATCGACCTCGACGTTGATCGCGGCCTGTGCGCGCCGGAGCTCTTCCTCGAGCTCCTTCACGCGCGCCTCGAGCTGCTCGACTCGCTTGAGAAGCAGCGTGCGTCCGGCGTCGCCCGCAGCCTCGACCTGAATCGGCGCCAGCGACTGCGCGGGCTCTTCGTAGTGCTCGATAATCCGCACCCGGTGGCGCGTCTCGTATGCGGCGATCATCGCCTGCTCGAGTCGGAGCAGCCGCATCCGGTCGAGCCCGAGGTTGTCGGCCGCCTTTTCCAGGCGCTCGCGCTCCTCGGAGGTGATCACACCATCCTCCAACACCTCCGCGAAAAGCTCCTGATACTGGGTTTCGAGCGGTCCCAGGCTCAGCCCTCCCGACGTCTCTCCGGGAACGAAAGTTGAACCGTGCTCGAATCCACCGCTGTCGTCCGTTGGCTCGTTCATTGCGAATACTCCTCAGCCCACTGCGACCGGGCATGGTAACCTGCGTGGGCGCGAGTTGCATGCGGCCACCGCGCGAGTCTTCGGTCGGAAGGAGATTCGACAGTGAAGGTTACGCGTTCCTTACCTTTTTCACTGATCGCTGCTGCCGTATTGGTCGGCGGCTCGGACCTGGCGTGCGGCAGCGATACCTCGTCGCCGACCCAGGTGAATGGCTATGGCGGGTCGGCTCAAGGGGGCAGCGGGGGCGCCGGCGCTGGCGCCGGTGTCGGCGGCAGCGGTGCTGGCTCGGGTGTGGGCGGTGCGTTCACCGTCGATGCCTCGGGTGGCGCGGGCGGCGGCATCCAGCCGGACTCTGGCTGCGCCGTGGGAGAGGTCGCCGGCCGGCTGATTCCGGCCAACCTGCTCTTCATCGTCGATCGCAGCGGCAGCATGAACTGCAACCTGCCGGCTGACGGTCAGACCTCGGCGGATTGCGAGGCGTTTCCCCAGAAGCGCGATCAGACCAAGCCTTCGAAGTGGGAAACGCTGCTGCCCGCGTTCAAGGGCGCGATCGACGCACTTCAAACCAACGGCAACGCCAGCGTCGGGCTTTCGATGTTCCCGGCAATCGGGACGCAGGAGATCCCGGTCACGGACACCGACTGCACGGCGTGGAAGCGCGCGGACGATCCCGATCCCGATCCGGCGCTCGAGCCGGTTGCGGACCTCGACGTCGCACCGCTCAACGACACTCACAACACCGCGCTCGACACGTTTTTGGACGGCGTCACGCGCCAGGGCAAGACGCCGCTCGCTGGTGCCACCATCCTCGGCTACCGCTACCTGCAGAATCGCATCACCACCGGCCAGCTCGTCGGCAACTACTTCCTGGTGCTGGTGACCGACGGGTTCGATACCTGCGGGCCGGAGTTCCTGCCGGACCTGTACCGCTCGCCCGGCGGCTACGTCACCAACGCCGGCCTGCTCGGCATCCGGACGTTCGTCATCGGCGTTCAGGGCAGCGAGAACGCGCGCGGGCTGCTCTCCGAGATCGCGTACCTCGGTGGCACTGCCCGCACGACGACGTGCAGCCACAGCCCGACCGGCACGGTGGACCCCGCGGACGTCTGTCACTTCGACATGACGACCAGCACCAACTTCGCGGCCGATCTGACCGCGGCGCTCAATGCCATCAACCAGACCGTGCTTTCGTGCGAGCTCGACGTGCCGCAGGGGCAAAACGTCGATCCGATGCGCGTGAACGTCGAGGTCAGCAACCCCGGCGGCCAGTACAACACGATCGGCAAGGACGACCGTTCCGGTTGCGACACGGCCAACGGCTGGCAATACAAGCCCGGCGATCCGACCAAGATTCAGCTGTGCGGCAGCGCCTGCACCCAGGCCAAGACACCCGGCGCCTCGCTGCGCATCGTGCTCGGCTGCGTCAGCGTGCCCGCGTAACAGTCCCGCCCGCCCCGGTTTCGAGCTGCCACGCCAGTTTGGTCGCCGCGGCCACGCCGACCGGCAACAGCAGGACACCGAGGCAGGGCAGCCAGAAGAGCAGGGCGAAGCCCAGGCCGAAGCCGAACAGCGCTGCCTTGTGCGCCTTGACCAGACGCAGGCGCTGGCGGACTCCGATCCCGCGCAGCGTGAGGGGATAGTCGAAGAGATTCCAGGCCAGGGCGAAGGCGGCGATCAAAAACTTGAGCGGGATCGTCACCACCGCCGCGGGAGCAAACGCGAGGTCGATCACCCACAGCAAGAGCAGGAGCGGCCCGGCGAACATGGCGGCCGCGACCTGGGCTCGCAGGCCGCACCACATCTCGGCAAGAAAGCCGAGACTTTCGCGCGGAGGCGCCCCGATCTCGCGTTCCTGTAGGGCGACGATGCGTTCGAGCGCCGGGCCGCTCAGCGGCGGCGTCACCGCGAGCGCGATCAGGACACCGAGCGCTGCCGCGAGCAGCGCGCCGAGCCAGGAGACGACTCCGGCACCGAGGCGCCCCCACCACGACGTCGGGGCGCCGAACCAACCCTCGAACGCGGGCTGTACGAAATGAATCGATACCCAGGTCGCGCTCCCGGCGAGCGTGATCAGAAGCAGCGCAGGCACGAGCGCGTACGGCCACGAACCGGGCGTCCTCAAAAGGAAGCCAAAGCCGCTGAAGACGGCGCTGAATCCGGCGCTGAATCCGGGCGGCTTTTCCGGCGAGGCAGGCGGCAAGGCAGGCCTAGTGGTCCAAGCTCACCACAAAAGCGCCACGACGGCACGATCCCAAAGCCGGAGTGAACATCGCTTCGCCGGCCGGGGAGAGACCTGGGTAATATTGTGCTGATGAGCGTCATCCGAGAGCGCGATGCCTGACGACGTGTTCCGCATCGTCGGCAGCATCATCGCCGGCACGTACCAGGTCGAGCAGGTCGTTGCCGAAGGCGGCTTCGCGGTGGTGTATCGCGCTCATCACGCCGGCTTCAGCGCGCCCGTGGCCATGAAATGTCTCAAGGTGCCGCAGCAGCTGAATGTCGAACGCCAGTCGGCGTTTCTCGCCCAGTTTCGCGCCGAAGCCGAGCTCTTGTTCCAGCTTTCCGCGAGCATCCCGAACGTGGTGCGGCCGCTTCACGTCGACGCCGTGACGACTGCGGACGGGGTCTTCGTCCCGTACATGGTGCTGGAGTGGCTCGAGGGGGAGACGCTCGAAGAGATCGTCGAACGCCGGATCGACGAGGGACGCAACCCGCTGACGATCAAAAAGCTGGCGCGGATGCTGACTCCGATCGCGCGCGCGCTCGAGCGCGCCCACAACTTCCGCGGACCGAGCGGGCCGGTGTCGATCGTGCATCGCGATCTCAAGCCCGACAACATCTTCATCGCCCGCGTCGCCGGCGAAGAAGTTCCGAAGATTCTCGACTTCGGCATCGGCAAGGCGAAGAGCGTCGCCAGCCAGGTTGCCGGTCGCGAGAGCCAGACCGAGGGCGGCGTGTCGTCGTTCACTCCTGCCTACGGGGCGCCGGAGCAATGGCTGCCGAAGCGTTACGGCCAGACCGGGCCCTGGACCGACGTCTGGGGGCTCGCTCTGACCATGGTCGAAGTCGCGGCGGCGCGGCCGATCATCGACGGCGATCAGGCGGCGATGATGGGTACGGCGCTCGACAGCCGGCGCCGCCCGACACCGCGCACCGAGGGCGTCGAGGTCAGCGATGAAGTCGAGGAAGTTTTCGAGCGTGCACTGGCGCTCGATCCGCGCGATCGCCAGGCCGACGCCGGAGTGTTCTGGGACGAGCTGCTCGAAGCGCTCGGTGAAAAACCGACGCGCCCGCGCGACGCGCGCCAAGAACGAGGCAGCGTGCAGCGCGAGGAACGGCTCGAGTTCGCGTCTTCGATGCCCCCGCCAGTCGCGATCGCGCGCATCGAACTGAAGCCGGCGAAGGTGGTCTTCGGTGAAGAGGCCGAGCTGACGCTGCCGAGCGCCGAGGAGTCGCTCCCGCCGCCCGACCTGGAACCAGTGCCGGCCCTGGAGAAACGCCCGAGCCCGAAGCCGGCGAGCCCGCGCAAGGAGCGCAGCGGGGCGGCCGAGCTCGAGTTCGATGTCAACGACGTGGCTCCGCTCGATGTGGCGCTCGACTTGAAGCAGTCGGAGCCGCCGCCCGCCCCGCAGCCGCCGCCGCCCGCAGCGGGCTCGAACCCAAAGGCCTCGCCGTCGCAGCCCCGCTTACAGTCGTTGCCGTCGGGACCGCGCAGCGCTCCGCAAGCCGCGCCGGCCGCTCAAGCGTCGCCGAACATACCGTCGCCGCTACCGTTGCTCCCGAGCCACCCGCGTTCCGTCGATCCGAAGCGGGAGGCAGCTGCGCCGCGCCGCGCGCTTCCGCCGTCGCTCGCTCGGCGCCTGGCGCCCGGCGTTGGCTGCATGATCGGCGGGATCGCGTTGTCGCTCGCCGACAAGTATCACCAGGACGCGTTCGGGGCTCCGCTGCCGCTCGCGGTACCGGCGCAGTGGATCGCCGGCCCGCTGATCTTGATCGGCGTGATTCTGATCACGTTCCGTTTGCTGCCGCTGGATCCGTGACGGGGGTTTCGATGGCGTCGGATGTGTTCGGCATCGTGGGGAGGGTGATCGACGGCACTTACCAGGTACAGGCCGTGGTCGCCGAAGGGGGATTTGCGGTCGTGTACCGCGCGTTTCACACCAAGTTTCGCGCCAGCGTGGCGCTCAAGTGCCTGAAGATCCCGCAGCAGCTGGAGGAGTCGAGCCGGCGCGAGTTTCTGGAGCAGTTCCGCGCGGAAGCCGAGCTCTTGTTCCAGCTCTCCGCGAGCCTGCCCACGGTGGTGCGTCCGCTGCACGTCGACGCCTTCACCGCCGACGATCTCCTGGTCCCATTCATGGCGCTCGAGTGGCTCGAAGGGGAGACGCTCGACGCGATCATCGTGCGCCGCAAGGCGAGCGGGCAACCGCCGCTCAGCTTGCGGGAGCTCGTGACGCTGCTCACGCCGGTCGCACGCGCCCTGGAGCGGGCGCACAATTTCGCGGGACCGGACGGGCCGATCTCGGTCGTACATCGGGATCTGAAGCCCGAAAACATCTTCGTCGCGAAGCAGCTCGGCGAGCAGGTGGTGAAGATTCTCGACTTCGGGATCGGCAAGGCGAAAAGCGTAGCCAGCCAGGTCGCTGGACGGGCGAGTCAGACCGCCGGGGTGGCATCGTTCACACCCGCATACGCCGCACCCGAGCAATGGTTACCGAAACGTTACGGTCAAACCGGTCCCTGGACCGACGTCTGGGGGCTCGCGCTCACCTTGGTCGAGGCGCTCGCCGCGCGGCCAATTCTCGAGGGCGATCCGACCGCCATGATGGGAACGGCGCTCGACGACAAGCGGCGCCCGTCCCCGCGGAACGAAGGCGTTGCGGTCGTGGACGCCGTCGAAAAGGTGTTTTTGCGGGCGCTGGCAGTCGACCCTCGCGATCGCTACGCCGATGCGGGAGCCTTCTGGAACTCGTTGCTCGCGGCGCTCGGGGTGGAAAGCGATCCGGAAGCGCGGGTCCCCTCGGGTGCCTGCATGCCAGCATTGCCGGCGATTCCCGATTTGCAACCGTCGTCACCCTCGCGATCGTTGCGGCCATCGGCGCGGGCAGCGGCCCCGCTTTCACACGGCGAGATCGAGCTCGATGACTCGATGAGCGTGGAGCTGGCGCTCGACCTGGCGCCGAGCAAACCGGTCGGCGCCGATCTTGCGAGCGCGCCAAGGATCGCGGTCGCGGAGCCCGATACCAACGCGAGTGCGGCCAAGTCGCCACAGCCCGTGCCAACGGTGGCACTCTCCTCGCCGAGCGCGGACGCGGTGGGCTCGTTCCTGGGAAATGAGCGGCGCCCGGTGCCGCACCCATCTATTCAAAATCACGAAGCAAATTGGGTCGGGCGTGCCGCTCCGGGGCTGGCGCTGCTCGGGCTCAGTATCGTGGTCACGCTAGCCGATCAGGCGTATGCGGCGAGCGCGGGGGAGGTGTTTTCGTTCGGGCCGCTGCGCGGGGGCTGGATAGCCGCGCTGTTTCTTTTGGGCGGTCTCGGCTGGTTGTCGTACGAGTTCGCGTTGAAAAAACGTTGAGGCTAGGAATTTGTCGACCGGGGGGATAGCCTGATCTGGACGAGGGGTTCGTTGCAAATCGCGAGCGAGGAGGCCGAGGGTGTTGGATCCGGGCTGCTCAGGGCCGCGCGGTTGGTTTGTCGCGCGCTCGATCAGGCGCCGCAGGGTTTTCTGATCGCCCGCTTCGACGGCGAGTGCCTGGCGGCCAACGCGACCTTCGCGAGCTGGCTCGATCCGCCGCGCTGTGCGGATGACGCCGCGGGTACGTCGTTGCTGGTCGACGCGGACCGGTGCCCCGAGGTGATGCTCGCGCTGCGCGCCGCCGCTCGGGAGGAAACGCGCGTCATCGAGGGCGACCGCGCGCCGCTGCTCTGGAGCCGCCGCGGCTACTTTCGCGTCCACGTCTTGCCGTTCAAGGTTGCGGGCGAGGTGCTGGCCGCCAGTGTCATGATCGAGGACATCACCGAGCAGATGCGCCTCAGTACGGCTTTCGAAGCATCGGAGCGGCGCTTTCAGAAGCTCGTCGAGTGTGCGAGCGACGGCATCGTCGTACACAGGAACGATCGCGTCCTTTACGCCAATCCCGCGGCGCTGCGGCTGCTCGGGCGCGAGCATGCAGAAGAGCTGATCGGCGTTCCCGTCGCCGCCTTGTTCGCGGAAGCGCAAGCTCCGAGCGCGTCGCCCCGATGCACGCTGAGGCGCCGTGACGGCACCACGGCCGTGGTCACGTTGAAGTCGGCGCGGACGTCGCTCGACGATGCACTGGCGAACCTGCTCGTGTTTCGACCGCTCGCGGCCGGCGTCGAAGCCACCGCGAAGCGCGCTTCGAGTGCGACGGTGCTGGTCTGCGACGACGAAGAACGTCTGGCAACGCTGACGGCGGCGCTGCTCGAGCAGCAAGGCTACCGTGCCCTGATCGCTTCGGGCGCGGAGTCGGCGGCGAGCGTGGTCGACGCTCAACATCTCGACGTGCTGGTGCTCGACGTCAACCTTGCGCGTTCGAGCGCGTCGGCAGTGCTGGAGCGCGTCGCCGAGCATGGTTTTCATGGCCCGACGATTCTGACCAGCGGCTACTCCGAAGAAGACGTGCCGAGCGAGCTCCGCCGTCACCCGTGCGTCACCGGCTACGTGGCCAAGCCGTACTCGGTCGAGCATCTGGTCGCGGCGATCGACCGCGCCCTAGAACATCGCGCGGTTTGCTGAAAACCGGCCGACGGCGAGAATTGCGGATCGCCGGAATTGAAGCAAGCGCGCGCGTTGGCTATTGCCGGGGCAATGGCACGAGCAAAGGGTCGAAAGCCGAAGTCCTCGAAGACGAAGCGTGGCGCCCCGGCGGAGAAGAGCGCGGACGCCTTCGTGAGTTCGCTCGAGCAGCAGGGCTTCACTCGCGCAAAAATCGGCGGCTTCGACATCGACGGCATCCTGCGCGGAAAATACGTGTCGCTCGGCAAGCTGCGCTCCGCTTTGAAAAAGGGCTTCGGCTTCTGCGACGTGATCTTCGGCTGGGACATCGCCGACGTGCTCTACGACAACTCGCAGGTCACCGGTCCCCACACCGGCTACCCGGACGTGCTCGCCGTGCTCGATCCCAGCACGCTGCGCAAGATCCCCTGGGAGCCCGGCGTGGCGGCGTTGCTCTGCGACTTCCGCGACGCGGCGGGTGGACCGCACCCAGCGTGCCCGCGCTCGTTGCTCAAGCGCATGCTCGAGCGCGCCGCGGGGCTCGGCTACCAGGTGAGCTTCGGCGCCGAATACGAGTTCTTCTTTTTCAAGGAAACCCGCGATTCGCTCGTGCAAAAGAACTTTCGCGGGCTCACGCCGCTCGACCCGGGCATGTTCGGCTACAGCTGGGTGCGCACCGGGCAGGATTCGGAGCTGATGCGCGACGTATTCGAGGGTCTGCGCGACTTCGACATCGAGCTCGAAGGCCTGCACACCGAAACCGGGCCGGGCGTCTACGAAGCGGCGATCCGCTACGACGACGCGCTGCGCGCCGCGGACAAGGCGGCGCTGTTCAAAACCGCGCTCAAGCAGATCGCGCACCGCCACGGGCTGGTCGTCACCTTCATGGCGAAGTTCAACGAGAAGCTGCCCGGCTGCAGCGGGCATTTGCATCAGAGCTTGTGGCAAGACGGCAAGAACGCGTTTTACGACGCGCGCGCGCCGCACGGCATCTCGCAGCTGATGCGCCACTACATGGGCGGCCAGCTCTCGTTGATGCAGGAGCTCACCGCCCTCTACTCGCCGAGCGTCAACAGCTACAAGCGCTACGTGCCCGGGGTGTGGGCGCCGCTGGTCGCCGCCTGGGGCATCGAGAACCGCGCTTGCGCGATCCGCGTGATCGGTGGCGATCCGGGCGCGGTTCGCATCGAGTATCGCCAGACCGCGGCGGACATGAATCCGTACATCGCGATGGCGACCTGTCTCGGCGCCGGGCTCTGGGGCATCGAGCAGGAGATCGAGCCGCCGCCCGAGACCCACGGCGACCCGGGAGAGAGCGGCCCGCTCGCGCTGCCCCGGAACCTGCGGGACGCCACTCTGCGGCTTTCCACGAGCGCCCCGGCGCGCGAGATTTTCGGCGCCGAATTCGTCGATCACTACGTGCGCACCCGCGACTGGGAGACTCGGTGCTACGAACGAGCCGTCACCGACTGGGAGCTCGCCCGCTACTTCGAGAGTATTTGACCATCATGACCACTGTCTGGAGTTTTCCGACTCGCATCGTGTTCGGCGCTGGTGAAAGAAAGCGCACCGGCGAAGAAGCCCGCGCGCTCGGCGTCACGCGCGCGCTGCTCGTGACCGACCGCGGCGTCGTGCAGGCCGGTTTGCATCGGGAGATCGTCACGGCGCTCGAGCAGGCGGGCATTGCCACGCAGGTCTTCGACGGCGTCGACCCCAATCCGACCGAGGCCAACATCGAGGCCGGCGCCGCGGCCCTGGCCGCGCACCGCGCCGACGGAGTGATCAGCCTCGGCGGCGGATCGCCGATGGACGCCGGCAAGCTCATCGCGTTGCGCGCGCGCTGTACGCTCAAATTCGAGGAGCTCGACGACGCGATCGACGGCGGGCGTCACGTGCCCGCGGGCCTGCCGCCGATCATCACGCTGCCGACGACGGCCGGCACCGGCAGTGAAGTCGGTCGCTCGGGCGTCGTCACGGTCCGCTCCTCGGGCCGAAAAACCGTGATTTTTTCCCCGAACCTGCTGGCGCGCGTGGCGATTCTGGACCCGGAGCTCACGCGGTCGATGCCGGCGCACGTCACGGCGGCCACCGGCTTCGACGCCCTCACCCATTGCGTCGAAGCGTACCTTTCCAAGGGCGACCATCCCATGGCCGACGCGATCGCCATCGCCGGCATCGACATCATCGCGAAAAACCTCGCGCGCGCGACGTCGCACGGCGACGACCTCGAGGCGCGCGGCGAAATGATGAAGGCCGCGATGATGGGTGCGGTTGCGTTCCAGAAGGGTCTCGGCGCGTGTCACTCGCTCGCGCACCCGCTTTCGAGCGAGCACGGCCTGCACCACGGGCTCGCCAACGCGTTGTGCTTGCCGGCGGTGATCGATTTCAACGAATCCGCTGCTGCGGAACGCGTGCTCCACGTCGGCCTGCTGCTAGGCGCCGAAGCGCGTCCGGGCGCGTGCGCGAACGCGCTTCGCTCGCTTCGCTCGGAGCTCGGGCTGCCCGCCGGTCTGAAAGCCGTCGGGCTCACGCCGGAGCAGCTGCCAAAACTGGCCGACAAGGCGATCGAGGACGCGTGTCATCAAGGAAATCCGCGCCCTTGCACGCGCGACGTTCTGCTCGAGCTCTACCAGAAGTCGCTGTAGGCCCGCTGGAGCGGCGGTGCAGCCCGCCCCTGTGACGTGCGTGGCTGTGACGCGCGGGCTCGGCCGTGACATTGGGATCTCGGTCGGACGCTGATACCTCCGGTTCAAACCACGCGGTGGACCGGTTGACCGACCGCGACCGTCGCGCTCCAGCCGCGGAATGCCTGGCGAAAACCGGCTATTCGATACCACCGGAAGGCGCCGCGAGCCCTTGGCATGCGCTTCGCACCAGCGATAAGAGCAGGTACGCAGTCCAGAAACTTTTCCATCCTTCTTCGATTGTGACAACTGGCTTGCCGTGCGGGCCGACAGGCTCACGGCCCCACGGAAGCCGCGAAGATCATCAGGTAAAAGCGCCCAGTGCCGAGGCGTCCGAGAGGGCTCCATGCGTCGCTCCAGCTCCCAGTCCAACCAGTTTTATACGGCCGCGGCCGAAGAGGCGGCCGACGTCCCGCTACCGGCGGCGCCGCAAGCTCTCCTGGTTCAGCGCGCACGCCGGCTCCGCCGCCGCGGCGAGACACGCCGTGCGATGTTGATCTTGCGCGAGGCGTGTCACACCTTCGAAAACTGCGCTCGGCTCTGGACGCTCTACGCCGTCGAGTGCACGCGGCTCGGTCGGCGCGACGACGCGGTCGAAGCGCTGGAGCGCGCGATCTGGTTGCGCGACAGGAACCGCGACGCCGCTCGCGCCCGCGTGACGCGGCAGCTGCTCGAACGGCTCACCCAGGGGAATTTCCCGAGAGCCGCCTGAGCAGGTTCTCGATTCAACGCGCCGATTGCGGGGCACCGTTCGTGGCTTCGCGCCACGACAGGCCGCCCGTATCGAACGAGCGCAAGGTATTGCGGGTGCAAAAGGGGCACAGCCAGCCCACCTGGAACTGCTGGCGCTCGGCGTGAATGCTGTGGGCGGGCGCGGCTTCCGTACGGCGCCGGCGGGTATCCTTCGCCCAGCCTCGAAGCACGTGCTTGTGCTCGTCGAGCTCGGCACCCAGCTGAACCTGACACTCACAGGGCGAAACGACGATTGTGGCTTTCATCCCGATTACCGCCGTAATTAGCCGCCGCGCCCTACTTCGGTCAAGAACGTCGGAAGCACTTCCGTTTTCGGCGGGGGGCGCTAAAGTGTCGTTCTCACCGCGGGACTAGCTCAGTTGGTAGAGCACGAGCTTCCCAAGCTCGGGGTCACGGGTTCGAGCCCCGTGTCCCGCTCCGAGAGAATGCACGAAGGTAGGGGTGCGGGTCCGTATCGCTCTCAGGCGCAGATCGCGGACGACTTCCAGGGAGAAGCTCTGGTCGAGCCCATTGAAGGTGACGAGGTCTTCGAGCCCGTCGTTTCACGCTCGGCGTCAGGGGCGGTCTACGAAGGCGAGCGGGCGCTGCGAGAGTGGCTGATCGGGTGGGCATGCCTTGCCTTTCTGGGCTTGGCTTTCGGAATCTTCGCGGGGTTCACCTTTCTTTCGGAAGGGGAACCGCGAGTTCATTTCGTCGAGTCGGAGACCCACGGGAGGTAGGCGGAGCGCGCGTTTTTGCCTCACATGGGACCTACGCCTTACTCGTTCGCCTCGGTTCGATCGGACGAAGGTACGATTTTTCTTACTCTAGGCTCGCGCAGGATTCTTGCATGGCTATGGTCCGGCCCATGGACGATGCGGCGGCGCTGGTGATGGTGAGAGAGTGGCTGCATAACCGCGCCCAATCGTTGCGCGACGCGGCCGCGCTCGCCGAAAGCATCGGACCTTCGGGAGCACTGGCGCGAGCGTCGGTCGTCTACGCGGCTCGCCTGCGCGAGGCGGCCAAGCTGCTCGAAGAGCCGCTCGGCGAGCTGCCTGCCGAAACGGCGCCTTCTCGAAGGGTCTCCGGAACCCGAATCAGTGTGAACCGTAAGGAGCTGCCGTCGGATCCGAGCGGATCAGGTCGCAAGGTGGGTTCAGGCAAGCCGTGAGCTGAAGGGGAGGGAAGGCTCGACGCTCGCAGCCGAGCGGGGTAGGCGGAAAGCGTGAAGCCGGGTTCGCCTCTTTCGCTCGGCGAGCTGCGCCGTCGCTACGTCGAAAATGGCCGTCCGCTGCCGGCGCGCATCGAGCGCGCGCTCGATGCCGATCCGCGGCCGGGTGCGCAGCGCATCCTCGAGCTCGTTCGGCGGCGCCGCCGCGATCATCGCGCCGAGGGTCAGCGGCTTCGAGGGATCCTGCGCTTCGAGCGCGAGCTCTGGCAACGCGGATTGACGTTGCTCGCCGGTATCGACGAGGCGGGAATGAGTCCGCTCGCGGGGCCGGTGGCGGCTGCGGCCGTGGTACTTCCGGTCGAGACGCGGCTGATCGGCGTGGACGACTCGAAAAAGCTGAGCCCGGAGTTTCGCAACGAGCTCGCGGTCGAGATCCGCGCCCGCGCCCGCGCCTGGGCGGTCGCCT
>Ga0111538_10007572_pt1 | contig 14623 bp, 10 predicted proteins | sample SoiMethybrSBSTD1_FD_79669 | JGI IMG/M metagenome (GOLD analysis project Ga0111538, IMG submission 79669) | Bulk soil microbial communities from a Populus tree surrounding site in Tennessee, USA - Soil MetaG P. TD hybrid SBSTD1 (version 2)... | ecosystem: Environmental > Terrestrial > Soil >... | reverse complement strand
GTTCTTTCCCTCACGGTTTCAGCAACTTAAGGAAGTTGCACGCGAAACGGATCGCGGCAGTGGCGGCGTATTTACCCCCCAAGAAAGGGCCTTGACTCTATTGGCGCAGCCGCCACAATCAACGGAACGGGGGAGATCTGTGAATTCGAGATTATTGGTGGGCGGGTGTCTGGCGGTCTGGTCTGTTGCGTTGATTGCGGCCCAAGCCGGGCCATCGACCCCGTCACAGAGGCCGGCAGCGACACCAGCGGCCCAAGCCAAGCCCGCCCCGCAGCCACGAACGGTTGCGGTAGCGGCTTCCCCATCGCCGGGGCTCGATCAGGCCGCCGCCCGCAAGCTGCTCGATCAGTACTGTCTCACGTGCCACAACGCACGCATGAAAACCGGCGGGTTGGTACTCGAACAGTCCCAGCTGGATCTCGCGACATTTGGTGACCACGCCGAACTGGGCGAACGAATTGTCCGTAAGCTTCGCGCTGTGCAAATGCCGCCGACCGGCCTGCCTCGCCCGAATGACGCGACGATGGAGTCGTTGATTCGGTGGATGGAGAACGAGCTGGACGCGAAGAACGTTACACATCTGCCCGCGCCTGGTCTCCATCGTCTGAACCGAACTGAGTACGCGAACGCGATCCGCGATTTGCTGGGACTCGAAGTCGATCCCACCAAGTTCCTGCCGTCGGACGACTCGACGCGCGGCTTCGACAACATCGCCGCTGCCCTGACGACGTCGCCGGCCTTGATGGAGGCGTACCTCTCTGCGGCAGGCAAGATCAGCCGGCTCGCGATTGGCGACGTCAACGCGTCGCGCCAGGAGGTCTACGAGGTTCCCGCCGACACGGCGCAGAACTATCACATCGAAGGCCTGCCGTTCGGCACGCGCGGCGGCATTCTGATCAAGCACCAGTTCCCCGCTGACGGCGACTACACATTCCGCGTCAAGGGCGTCACCGGCTACTTCACCGCGGTCCTCGGCCAGATCACGGGCGAGCAGCTCGAGGTCACGATCGATGGCGAGCGTGTGAAGCTGTTCGACTGGGACAAGGAGATTAAGGGGACGACGGGCGTCGGCCGGGCCACACCGAAGATCCCGGTGAAGGCGGGCCTGCATACCGTCGGCGTCACGTTCATTCAGACCAACGATCTTCCCGGTACCGAGTTGAACCGGCCGTTCATGCGCACTATGAACACGCCCGGTGAGATTCCCGGATTCCAGTTCTATCCGCACGTCGGTCAGGTGACGATCGAGGGTCCGTTCGACGCCAAAGGCGCAACCGATACTGCGAGCCGTCAGAAGATCTTCGTGTGCCAGCCCCCCAAGGGCGCGACGGCACGCCAGGAAGAGCGCTGCGCTCGTACGATCGTGTCCACACTCGCGAAGCGCGCGTATCGCCGTCCGACGACCGCCGCGGACATGGACACCCTGATGGAGTTCTACCGCGCCGCCCGCAGCGAAGAGGGCACGTTCGACGATGGCATCCAGGCCGCGCTGCAGCGGATCCTGGCCGACGTCGAGTTCGTCTATCGCGGCGAGGCAGAACCGGCGAACACGGTGGCCGGCAAGCCGTATCGCATCAGCGATCTGGCGCTGGCCTCTCGGCTCTCGTTCTTCATCTGGAGCAGCATCCCGGACGATCAGCTGATCGACATCGCCGCGGCGGGCAAACTCCGCACGCCTGCGGTGCTCGAGCAGCAGGTGCGCCGGATGCTCAAGGATCCGCGCGCCTCCGAGTTGATCTCGAACTTCACCGGTCAGTGGCTCGGCGTGCGGTCGCTGAAGACGAGCGAGCCGATCGTCAACATCTTCCCGGACTTCGACGACAACCTGCGCTCGGCATTCGAACGTGAAGTCGAGTTGTTCTTCGCGAGCATCGTCAGCGAGGATCGCAGCATCCTCGACCTGCTCACCGCGGACTACACCTTCGTCAACGAGCGTCTGGCCAAGCACTACGGCATTCCCAACATCTACGGTCCGCAGTTCCGGCGCGTCACGCTTCCCGCGGAGCTGCAGATGCGGCGTGGCTTGCTGGGCAAGGGCGCGATGCTGACGGCGACTTCGTCTGCGGCGCGCACATCGCCGGTAATGCGGGGCAAGTGGTTCCTGACGACGTTCCTCGGCATCGAGCCGCCGCAGCCGCCGCCCGGTGTCGACACGTCGTTGAAGATCGCGGCAGCTGACGCCGCCGGCAACGTCAAGACGCCGACCATGCGGCAGATTCTCGAGGTGCATCACACCGCGGCTACGTGCGCGACCTGCCACAGGAGCTTCGAGCCGATGGGCCTGGCGCTCGAGAATTTCGACGCCACCGGCGCGTGGCGCACGCTCGATGAAGGACATCCAGTCGATGCGTCCGGCGTGCTCGTGGACGGCACGAAGCTGAATGGTGTCGATAGCCTGCGCGACGCGATGGTGAAGTATCAGGGTCAGTTCGCGCGCGTCGTCACTGAGAAGCTCCTGACCTACGGACTCGGACGCGGCGTCGAATACGGCGATATGCCGCTCGTCCGATCGATCGTGAAAGACGCGGAAGCCAGCCAGTTCCGGTTCTCATCAGTTATTTTCGGCATCGTGAAGAGCCCGGCGTTCCAGATGAATATGAAGACCACGGAACCCACCGAGCAGCGCGCAACGCGTTAATCCGCGTTAATAGAGGCCTCATGTTCCTGACCAAGAAGCACATCTCACGGCGAACGGTTCTTCGTGGCGCTGGAGCCACGCTCGCTCTCCCACTGCTCGACGCGATGATTCCGGCGGCGACGCTGCTGGCCCAGACGGCCGCGGCGCCGAAGCCGCGGTTCGTCGGCTGCTTCGTGCCGCACGGCATGGCCCCTGGCTATTGGGTGCCGGAAAAGGAAGGCGCCCTGCCGGCGGAGCTGCCGTTCAACTGGAAGTATCTCGAGCCCTTCCGGAATCAGACGGTCATCCTGAGCGGCCTGCATTCGCGCTCGGCCGAGCCGCCACCCGGCGTGACCGGCGCCGACCACTGGGTCGCGGCGGCGTTCATGAGTGCGAACAAGCCGAAGAAGACCGCCGGTGCCGACGTCTACAACGGCACGACGATCGACCAGCTCATCGCGCAGAAGATCGGCACCGAGTCGCTGATCCCGTCGCTGCAGCTGGCGGTCGAAGATCCCGGTGCGAACTCGAGCAACTGCGGCGAGGGCTACAGCTGTACCTACACGAACACGATCTCGTGGGCCTCACCAACGTCTCCGCTGCCGATGGAGCTCAACCCTCAGGTGGTGTTCGAGCGCATGTTCGGCGACGGCAGCACGATTGAAGAGCGCGCGGCCCGCCGCAAGCGCGACGCCAGCATCCTCGATTCGCTGGGCGGCAGTCTCACGCGCATGCGCACCAAGGTCAGCACATCGGATCGCCAGCGACTCGACGACTACACCACCAACGTCCGCGAGATCGAACGTCGTCTGCAGATCGCGATGAAAGCATCGACGGTGGCGCCGGAAGACTTCACGCCGACCGGTGTGCCGCAGACCTTCGACGAGCACATCAAGATCCAGTTCGATCTGCTCGCGCTCGCCTTCCAGGCCGACATCACGCGTGTCGGCACACTGCTCTTCGCTCGCGACCTCACCGGCCGCACCTATCCGGAAAGCGCGGCGCCGACCGCTGGGTTCCACGGCGTGTCGCATCATGGCGAGAATCCGCGGCAGATCGGCGAGCTGGCGAAGATCAATCAGTACCACGTCAAGATGCTGGCGCACCTGGTCGAGAATCTCTCGAAGAAGTCGGACGGCGACGGCACGCTCCTCGATCGCTCGCTGGTGCTGTTCGGCAGCAACATGGGCAACTCGAACCAGCACGTGCACTACGACGTGCCGCATGTGCTCATCGGCGGCGCGAACGGCAAGCTGAAGGGTGGACGCCACGTCGCGTATCCGACCAAGACGGTGCCCACCGGCAACCTGCTCCTGAGCGTCCTGGACAAATTCGACATTCACCAGGACACGATCGGCGACAGCACTGGCCGCCTGGAGGCGCTGTGATAACGCCCAACGCCCAACGCCCAACGCCCAACCACTCCCAACGCCCAACGCCCAACAGGGTGCGCGCGGCCGCGTGCGCGGCGTTGATGGCGACAGTCGCTCTCGTTGGAAGTTCGAGCGCTGCCGGGAAGAGCGATGTCGCTGATGCCGCGATGCGCGGCGACAAGGCCGCCGTGCAGAAGCTCATTGCCGCGAAGGCCGACGTGAACGCGCCGCAGAACGACGGCGCGACCGCGCTGCACTGGGCGGTCTATCGCGGCGACAAGGAGATGGTCGGCCTGCTCGTGCGCGCCGGCGCCAATCCGAAGGCCGCGAACCGCGAAGGCTCGACGCCGCTATGGCTCGCCGGTATCAGCGGCGACGCCTCGATCATCGCCGCGCTGCTCGAAGCCGGTGCCGACGCCAACGAGAAGCTGCCGCTCGGACGCACGCCGCTGATGATTGCGGCTCGCACCGGCAACGTAGACGCACTCAAGACGCTGCTCGACAACGGCGCCGACATCAACGCCAAGGACACGCAGCGTGGAACCACCGCGCTGATGTGGGCCGCCGACGAAGGCCACGCGGCTGCGGTGAAGCTGCTCATCGATCGCGGCGCTGATATCAAGGCGAAGTCGAATCCGGCCCCGCGCGGTCGCGGCCCGGCGCTCGGTAAGGCCAACGATCCGCGCAAGGCCGTCGCGGCACAGGGTGCAGCACTGGCTGCCGGCAATCCGGTCTCGCAGATTCTCCGGGACGATGGCACCGCCAACAACGCCGGACGCGGCGGACGGAACGGTGGGCGTGGAGCCAATGCCGGAGGCGGCGGGCGCGGCGGCGCGACGCCGACCGGTGCGGCCGGCGACGACCAGCAGGACGATGCCGCGGCAGCGTTTGGATTCGTTCGAGGCAGGCAGGCACCCAACGACGGCGGCGGCCTGACGCCGCTCATCTACGCCGCGCGCGCCAATGACATCGAGTCCGTCAAGGTCCTGCTCGCCGCCGGTGCCGACATCAACCAGACGTCGAACTACGGATGGAGTCCGCTCCTCGTCGCCACGCAGAACCGCTACTACAAGCTCGGCGCGTATCTGATCGAGCGCGGCGCGGATCCCAATCTCGCGAACAAGGGCGGATGGGTCCCGCTCTACCTCGCGACGGACAACCGCAACATCGAGAGCGGCGACTACCCGGTCCGGCGCGGCGACATGGACCACCTCGAGTTCATCAAGCTGCTGCTCGACAAGGGCGCCAACGTCAATGCGCGCCTGAAGGACAGCACCGAGACGCGCACCGTCTTCACCAACCAGTGGCTCGATGAGAACGGCGCCACCGCGTTCCTGCGCGCGTCGCAGTCAGGCGACGTCGAGCTGATGAAGCTCCTGCTCGCGCGCGGTGCGGATCCGAAGATCAACACCGTGCTGGGTGTCAGCCCGCTGGCCGTGGCGGCCGGCATCGGCTGGGTCGAGGGCATCACCTACGAGTGGTCGCCCAAGGCGACCTTCGAAGCGGTGAAGATGCTTATCGATCTCGGCCTCGACGTGAACCTGCAGGCCGACACGGGCCGCACGGCGATGCACGGCGCCGCGCACAAGGGTCGGTCTGATGTGGTGCAGATCCTCTTCGATCACGGCGGGCGCGTGGATATCAGGGATTACGGCAACACCGACAACCGCGGCGGCAAGCTGGCCGTGCACACGTGGCAGCCGGTGGACTACGCCGACGGTCTGGTGCGTGTCGGCGTGCAGTCGGCCATTGGGCATCCCGAGACCGGCGAGCTGCTGCGCAAGCTGATGAAGCAGGCCGGATTCGACGCGCCGCCGATGGGCCGCACGCTCGAGTCGATTTGTATTACCGAAGCCTGCGACACGGGACAGTAAAACGAGTCAGTGTTTGAGTTTCGAATTTTGAGTGTTGAGTTACGGCAATCCAAATAGCCGCCGCGCATTGCCGGCGGCTATTTTTTTCCTATCCCCTTCACTGATCGCCGCGCGCTCGATCCATCGCGCCGCTGGCTCCATCACTTCATACGGATAGTCACACGCGAACAGGATGCGGTCGGCACCGATGGTCAGCATCGCGCCGATGAGCGCCTGGTCGCTGAAGATCCCGCTCGTCGAGACGTAGAAGTTCTCGCAGAGATAGTCCTGCAGCCGGCGCTGCACTCGCTTGTCAGACGGGTTGTATTCGAAGCAGTGCTGAATGCGCCACGAGAAGTAGGGCAGCGTCTCGCCGAGGTGACCGAGGATCACAGTCAGCGCGGGAAACCGGTCGAACAGCCCGCTGTAAATCAGCCGCAGGGCGTGTGTCGCCGCCTCTGGCGCAAACCCCCATGTCGCGCCAATCAACTCACTGTGCCCTTCGTAGATGCGCTGGTCGAGCGCAGGGCGCGGATGCAGATAGATGGGCGCGCCGAGCGACGCCGCCGCCTCCCAGAACGGCAGGAACTTGGGGTCGTCGAGATACTCGACCCGCTGCGGGTCACGCGTGTTGGTGTAGCCATTGATCATCGCGCCCTTCAGCCCGAGGCGAGTGATCGCGCGTTCGAGCTCGAGCAGCGCGGCCTTCGGATCCTGCAGCGCGATACTGGCAAACCCGGCGTAGCGGGTCGGCTGTTTGCTGACCTCTGAGGCAAGACGATCGTTGATCTCGCGCGCCGCGGTCGTCGCAGCGGAGGGTTCGACGATGCCCTGTACGCCGGGGACGGTGTGCGAGAGGATGGCCACGCTGATCCCACTCGCGTCCATGCCGCTGAGCCGATTCGGCCCGAAGTCCCGCAGCCGATGGTTCACGCTCGTCATCCATCCGGCGTTGTAGTCCATCGCCTTCACGAGCGACTGGAGATCCTCGTTCTCGACATCGGCTCGGCCCGCGCCGGAGCCGAGCGCATCGAAGTGTTCTTCGACAGCAATCTTCTCGAGCGGTGGACGATCAGGTGGTCTGCCGATCGCGGGCAACTCGTAGGTCATGACAGGTGGCTCACTTTGATCACGCATGAACAGACAGCCATCGTGTACGGATGAGCTGCACGCCAGAATTTACACGAAGGGTCCGCCATGTTTTTGGACACTCGCCAAACAGCATTCGAAGAAAACTTCGACTCCTGAAGTGGTAGCATAGGCATGCAGTTGGCAGAGCGGCCCACGATCAGAAAGAACATTATGGACGCCGCAGTAGCAGGTATAACTGTCTCTTCACCACAACCGACACAGCTCACCTTCGAGGACGGCCTCGGTGAGCGGCGGTACGCCGTCGGCACCGTCAGCGAGCCGCTCGAAGTTCTGAAACTGAGTTCTGTACTCAGTTCGGTGTCATCCTTCGACTTCGCGTTGCGGGAACGCGCCGCCCGTCTCGCCGGATTCAGGCACGAGTCGTACGGACGCGTGCGATCGATCGAGCTCGATCGCCGAACGTCGGCGCTGCTCGTCACGTCGGACTACGTCGCCGGCGTGCGGCTCTCGACGCTGCTCGCCGACACGCAGAAGCGCGGAATTCCTCCGGAGTTCAACGCGGTTCGCACCCTGGTACGTCAACTGGTCTCGGCCGCCGCGGCACTGCATGGATCCGCGCCCGACGTCGGCAATGGCGCCATCGCCCCCGAGCGGCTCGTCCTCACCCCGGCCGGCCGTCTGACGGTTGTCGAATATGTGCTCGGCGCCGCACTCGAGCAATTGGGCCATACGCGGGCCCGATATTGGCGCGAGCTGGCAGTCGCTCTGCCAGGCGCGGTCGGAACGCCGGTCTTCGATGCGCGAACCGATGTCACGCAGGTGGGAGCTGTTGCCCTGGCGTTGATCATTGGCCGTCCGCTGACGCCGGAGGATTATCCCGAACGGCTCATCGATCTGATACAGACGGCGACGATGCGGACCGGTGCGGGAGTCGCGGAGCCGCTCCCGGAGAGCGTGCGCGACTGGCTGACGCAGGCACTGCAGCTCGATCAATGGGAGTCGTTCGCGTCGCCAACCGAGGCGCGCGCGGGACTCCAGGAGGCGTTCGGCGTCGAGAACCCGATCGTCGAACTCGGCGCACTGCAGGTCTATCTCTCGCGATATGCGGCGACCGATGCGGTCGTGGAGCCGGACCTCGGGCCGCGGCTCGAGGCCATGAAGGCGTTCCTGGCCCGCTATCCGTCGCGAAAAACGGCCGCGACGCCCACTCCCGAGAAATCTGAGGAACGGGTCGAAGCGCCATCATCGCCGGCCCCATCATTGACGGGCCCCGACACGCTGCGAGTAGACGTGTCGGCCGCCGACCCGGTGCGAGCAGACGTGTCGGCCGCCGACCCGGTGCGAGCAGACGTGCCGGTCGCCGACCCCGTGCGAGCAGACGTGCCGGTCGCCGACCCGGTGCGAGCAGATGTGCCGGTCGAACCACTAGCAGCCGTCGCCACCGAACCCGTGCCGGAGCCGGCAGCCGTTTCAGCGCCTGCTCACCCTGCGGATGTCGCGCCAAGCGCTCTTATCGTGCCCGACGTGGATGTCGCTCAGCCCGATCTCATTCGCGCGATCCCGACGTATGCCGAAGAGCGGCGTGGTGCGACGCCGGTTGTGCTATCGCGCCGCAAGCGGCTCCTCGCCGCCGCCGCTGGTGTCGTCGTGCTCATCGGCGCGATTGCCGCATTCTGGTGGTTCCGTGGTGCCGGCAGCCCCGCGACCGGTACGCTGTCCGTCGGCACGTCGCCGGCTGGGATCGCCGTGTTCGTTGACGGCCAGCCCCATGGCGTCACGCCACTCGGCGTCGAATTACCGCCAGGTGAACACGTCATCGAGTTGCGGACAGAAACCGAGCGCCGTCGCATCCCGATCACGCTGACGGCGGGTGGTCAGGTCTCGCAGTACTTCGAGTTTGCGCCGGCCGGCGCCACGATTCCCACCGGAGAACTGCTTGTGCGCACCGAACCAATCGGTGCCGCGGTGACTGTTGATGGCAAGTTCGTTGGACGTTCGCCGGTGAGTGTTTCCGATCTCACGCCCGGCACCCACACGGTAGTGATGCAGAACGACGTGGGCACGCAGACCGAACGCGTGATCATCGAGAACGGACGAACCTCATCGCTGGTCGTGTCGTTGGGTGCCGTTGCGAACAAAGCGAGCACCGCGGGCTGGATCCGGCTCGACGCACCAGCAGAGATCCAGGTTCTCGAGGACGGCCGCGTCATTGGCAGCACCGACCTCGAGCGCGTCATGCTGCCGGTCGGACGGCATGACCTCGAGTTCGTCAACACGCCGCTGGGCTATCGCGAGCGGCGAACGGTACAAGTCACGGCTGGACAGACGACCACGTTGCGGCCCCAATGGCCAAACGGATCGATGGCCATCAACGCGATTCCCTGGGCCGAAGTGCTCGTTGACAACAAACGTGTCGGCGAAACTCCGATTGGCAACATCGCCGTGCCGATCGGCGCCCACGAAGTCCTCTTCCGTCATCCCGAGCTCGGCGAACGCCGGATGTCGGTGACGGTCAGCGTTGGTGAGCCACTGAAAGTTGGAGTCGATCTGAGGTCGAAATGACGCGACACACGCAACCGGTCATAGCCACGTTGACGCTGGTCATGATTCTGGCAGCGTTGACCCCGAGTGCCGCCCAGGAGTCGTTGGCAAATGCCCGTCAGCTCTACGCCTCCGCCGACTATCGCAGCGCATTGACGATGCTAAATACGCTGTTGACGGCCACTCCATCGCCGCAGGAACGCCAGTCCATCGAGTTGTACCGCACGCTGTGTCTCGTTGCCATCGGCAACAACGATGAAGCCAACAAGTCGATCGAGGCCATGGTGTCGCGCGACCCGCTCTACCGTCCGAATATGGACGAAGTGCCGCCGCGACTGCGCACCGTCTTCAGCGATGCTCGCAAGCGGCTGTTGCCCGCGCTCATTCAGGAGCGCTACGTCATCGCCAAGACCGCCTTCGATCGCGGAGACATGAAGATTGCCTCCGACGGCTTTACGCAAGTACTGCTGGCGCTCGCCGATCCCGATATCGCGGTCGCGGCCAAGCAACCGCCGCTCGCGGACCTCCGCGTGCTCGCCTCCGGCTTCAACGATCTCACCGTTCGCGCCCTGACGCCGCCGCCGGTGCCTGTGGTCCCGATGGCCGTGCAGGCACCGCCACCGCCCGTAACCGTGGCGCCGCGCCAGCCGGTCATCTACTCGCAGGACGACAAGAACGTGCTGCCTCCTGCGATGGTGCGACAGGACATCCCGCAATATCCGGGACGTGTGGCGTTCGATCGCACGGGCGTGCTCGAAGTGGTGATCGATATCAATGGCGCAGTAGAATCCGCGACCATGCTCGAGGGAGTGGAGGCACTCTACAACCGGCTGCTGCTGGCCGCCGCAAAGAACTGGATGTACCAGCCGGCGCGACTCGATGGCGCACCGGTCAAGTATCGCAAGCGGATTCAGGTCACGCTCACCCGCACACAAGAGTAGCAGGCCCCCGCGCGCTGCTCCTCCGCCAAAGGGCGACGCGTGCGTCGCCCTTACACCGCTGTAAGTCCCCTTCAGATAGATCGGATCCTCCGCCGTGTACTCGCGTGTGTTCGAGTCATTGGCTTAGTATACGGATCCGCTGAGGTCACGCTGCGGGATCGGTCTCGCTCAGGAGTGCAATCATGGGATTGATACGGCGCACATTTGGATTCATCGCCATCGTCGTGTTGCTCGTGCTCGCGTTCGCCGGCGGATGGATCGTCGGCTTCGTCCGTGTCGGCGCGGCATATGACACCGCCTCGCTCACCGACGTCGAACGGCAGTTCAGCGAACGCATGCGCGATGTCAGTTTGGTCGGGACGTTCACCGTCTTCGGACGTGAGACACGCGGCGCAGACGGCCGCGGCGGACCGCGCGCCGATCGCTACGACATCAGCAGCGTCGAGAAGGTCGGAGAGAACTTGTGGCGCTTCAATGCCGGCATGGAGTGTTGCGGCGTCAAAGGCTACATTCCGATTGTGGTGCCGATGCGATTCGTCGGCGATACGCCGATGATCATGATGACCGACACCGAGATCCCCGGCGTCGGCACGTTCACGGTTCGGCTCTTCTTCTATGGGGATACGTACTCCGGTACGTGGCAGCACGGCAAAGTCGGCGGTCAGATGTCAGGGCGAATAGAGAAGAAGGGTTCGTAGGGCCTGTTAGAATTGTCGCCATGTCATCCATCATTCATGCTGCGAAATCCCTGTTGATTTTCGCTGGTGCCGCTGCCCTCTTTGTCGTGACGGTGCAGGCCCAGTCGCCCGGTGTCGCACCAGGCGAAGCCAACCATTTCATCGAAACACCGAAGGGCTGGGTTCACCCGAAGACCGCCTGGGGCGATCCGGATCTGACCGGCATCTGGCCGATCGCGCACGGTCTCAACCTGGTGCGTTCATGCCCGCGTGCGGGTGGACCGGGACGCGGCGGCGCCCCGGCAGCGGCGCCCACAGCCCCAACGGCTCCACCATGCGATCCGAACAACATTCCGTTGTTCAAGAGCGAAGCGGCCTACGCGACAGAAGTGGAACGTGCCCACGGCATCCGCAAGACAGGAGACGCCGCTACGCAGGCGCTGGCCACAGGTAATTTCGGCGCAGCGCTGCAGGGTGGCGTGACGGATCCGACGTTTCCGGAACGGCAGACGTCGATGATCGTCGAGCCCGCAAACGGCAAGCTTCCCGAGCTCACACCCGAAGGCAAGCGACGTTCGGCCCTCATGAAGAGCAGCTGGGCGACCGCTGGAGAGACCGGGCAGGTCTGGGACGCACCCGAGGATTTCGATAGCTGGGACCGCTGCATCACTCGCGGCATGCCTTCGTCGATGATGCCGTATCGCTATAACAACGGCATCGAGATCTTCCAGGCGCCGGGCATGGTCGTGCTGAGCCTCGAGATGATTCACGAGGATCGCATCGTCTACACGGACGGGCGGGCACCGCTGAAGCCAGTCCTCAAGAGCTACATGGGTGAACCGCGAGGCCGCTGGGAGGGCAACACGCTCGTCGTCACGACGACGAACTACAGGGAGGGTCCTTCGGGGACCAATATCGGCGTTTTTGGATCGCCCGCCGGCAATCGCTTCCCTGTCAGCGACCAGATGAAGACGACGGAGCGGTTCACGCGGCTGAACGACAACACGATCCTCTACGAGATGAAGATCGAGGACCCGGTGGTCATGGTGCAGCCGTACACGATCCGTTATCCGCTCCGTCTCAATAGCGGCTACGAGTGGTGGGAGTACAACTGTCACGAGGGGAATCGCACCATTCGTGACTACATCACCTCGTCCCGTAAGGAACGAGCCAACGTACAGTCAGAGAGCGGACAGGGTAAGTAGGCACACATGACAAAGACGAGCCTCACACTCGCCATCACCGCCGCGGTCGTTGCCGCTTACTCGGTGACCACGCCTGCCGCGATCCTTGACCCGGTCACCACCGCGTCCGGCAAGTTGTCTGGCGTCACGCTGAAGTCGGGCGTGCGCACCTTCAAAGGCATTCCGTTCGGAGCGCCACCGGTCGGCGATCTGCGATGGAAAGAGCCGCAGCCCGTCGCCAAGTGGGACGGCGTTCGCAAGGCCGACCAGTTCGGCAACGTCTGCGTGCAGCCATCGCAGCCGAACCGCATGCCGAACAACGTGACGACCGATCTGCCCGACTCCCCCAAGATCAGCGAAGACTGTCTGTACCTGAATGTATGGACGTCGGCAAACAACGCCCGCGACAGACAGCCGGTCATGGTGTGGATCTTTGGCGGCGCCTACAGCGAGGGCGGCGGATCGAGCCCGCACAACGACGGCGAGGCTCTCGCCAAGAAGGGCGTCATCCTCGTCACGTTCAACTATCGCCTTGGTGCCTTCGGCTTCTTCACGCACCCCGAGCTGACGAAAGAGTCCGGGCGGAATGCGTCGGGCAATCAGGCCCTGGCTGACAGCATCGCCGTGCTGCAGTGGGTGAAGACGAACATCGCGGCGTTCGGTGGTGATCCGAACAACGTCACCATCTTCGGCGAATCGGCCGGCGCGGCGATGGTGGGCGGCCTCGTCGGGTCGCCAGTGGCCAAGGGCCTGTTCCACCGCGCGATCAGCGAGAGCGGTGCGTGGATGGGACTCGGCATGGGCCCGATGGCACCGCGGGCGCAGGCGGAACGCGCGCAGTCGCCCATCGCCGGCCGCGGTGGCCGCCCTTCGACTGGCGCTCAGGGCGCCCCGAGCGGAGTCGAGGGGCGCGGACGCGGCGACGCGCCTCCAGCACAGCCGGCCACTCCCCCGCCGCCTCCACCGTCGCTGCCGCCACTCGCTGAACTGCGGGCGCGGTCCACGGAGGAAGTGGTCAAGACGCTGCGCGGCTCCGGGATGATCATCGACGGCTGGATCGTTCCCGAGGATCTGTCGATCACTTTCGCGAACGGCAAGCAGAACGCCGTGGACGTGATTGCCGGGTCGAACAAGGACGAGCACACCGCGCTCGGCGGCAATGTCGCCTTCCGCGACACGATGATGTGGGCGATGCGCCTATTCAACGAGCGGCAGACCGCCCTCGGCAAACGCGCGTACTGGTACTTCTTCACGCACGAGGGACCGATCGAGCCGGGGGCGCGCGATCTCAAAGCCACACATGCCGCGGAGATCGTCTACGCGCTGAACAACCTCTGGGCGCCGCGCGTGTTCCCCGATTCCACGTCGCCGAAGCTGGCGATGGCCTCGGAGAAGGATCGCGCGATGGCCGATCAGATGTCGTCGTACTGGGTGAACTTCGCGCGCACCGGCGATCCCAACGGCAAGGGCCTGCCGACCTGGGCGCGCTTCAAGGATCGCAACGCACCGCCGCATATCATCGGTCCGGTTGCCGAACCTCCCGGTCCCGACGTGCTGAACGCCTACGACGCGAAGTACGCCGAGGTTCTCAAGAATCTGCAATCCGGATCGAATTGACGGCCCGGGCACGTCCGAAAGGACGTGCCCTACGTTCCCGTCCGAAAGGACGTGCCCTACGTTCCCGCCCTCGTAACAATCCGGTAATATCGGTCGCTCATCCTCTGCACACGTGAATATCGATCCGTTCCTCATCTGGTTGGAGTCGACTGCGCTCAGTCAGTGGATCGTCGGCTCGGAGTCGATGTTCGCCTTTCCAGGCATCCTGGCCCTTCACGCTATCGGGATGGGATTCGCCGTCGGCATCTGCCTGGCGCTCGATCTACGCGTGCTCGGCGTCGCGCCCGGTGTCCGGATCGCTGAGATGCGCCGCTTCGTGCCGGTCGTGTGGGCGGCGTTCTGGCTGAACGCGGTCTCTGGAGTCCTGCTCCTGATCGGCTACCCCACCAAGGCGCTGACCAACCCGGTGTTCTATCTGAAGCTGCTGCTGATCGGCGTGGGACTCTGGTTGTTCAGGCGCATTGGCCGGCGCGTCTTCGATGACGCCGGCGACGAACGTGCGCAGTCGCCGCTCATGCAGCGGCTCGCCATCTTTTCGTTGGTGTGCTGGGTGGGCGCGATCACCGCCGGCCGCTTTCTCGCCTATACCTATCACCGGCTGACGGCGTTGGGCTGATGCTGCACGATCTCCAGGTCTGGCTCGTCACGAACATCATCGCCCACTCGCCAGTGGCGAATCTCATGCGCACGGCGTGGGCGTGGCCCATTTTCGAGAGCATCCATTTCCT
>Ga0111538_10007571_pt1 | contig 14628 bp, 16 predicted proteins | sample SoiMethybrSBSTD1_FD_79669 | JGI IMG/M metagenome (GOLD analysis project Ga0111538, IMG submission 79669) | Bulk soil microbial communities from a Populus tree surrounding site in Tennessee, USA - Soil MetaG P. TD hybrid SBSTD1 (version 2)... | ecosystem: Environmental > Terrestrial > Soil >... | reverse complement strand
TCCGACGACCGAAACGACTGCCAGAAGTGCGCGCCGGACGAGTCGAGACCTCATGGGCCTCATCGTCGTAGCAGTCTACCAACGGATAATGCCTTCTTCATCGAAGCTCATCGACACGCAGTTGTCATGCCGCCTTCTGCTGAACCACCTGCGCAAAAGCAGTGTCGTACTGCAAATCCCACGTGTGCGCCGCTGCGGCTGGCCGTGAGCGATGCACTGCCCGCTGCCTGCTGCGGCGCGTTGCCATCACGATTCGCTGACATTTTGCGAGGTGATGCTTTCAGTGGCGTGGCCCTGGACTTGCGTCCGTGCCGCGACACTGTCGGGCTTCGGTTGCGATGCGGACCAGACGTTTCACATTTGCGCTTGCCCTTTGGATGGCGGCATGCGGTGTCGCGCACGCCCAGCCGCCCGCCGATCCGGTGCCGTCGTTGGGTGCCGTGTTCAAGGAGGTGCCGCGAGACTTGTGGAAGTTCGTCTCGTGGGACACGGCCATGGTGCTCGGTGGCGGCGGCGGTGCTGCGCTCGTCGGACACATCTGGGACGATGATCTGGCCGATGAGGTCAAAAGCGCTGGCCAGTTCAACGCAGCGATGGAGCCGGGGCACACTTACGGAGCGTTCACCTTCCAGTGTGCGCTCGGCATCGGGATGTACGCGACAGGCTGGTTGGCCGACAAGGGAAAGCTGGCGCGAGTCGGCGGCGACATCATGCGCGCGCAGCTCCTCGGCCAGGCGTACGCGCAGGCGCTGAAGTTCACCGTCGGCCGCGAGCGTCCCGACGGCTCGAACGATCAATCCTTTCCGTCCGGCCACGCGGCGAGCGCCTTTGCCACCGCCACCGTGCTGCAGCGCCACTACGGCTGGAAGGCGGGCGTGCCCGCGACGGTGGTGGCCGGATACGTGGCGACGGCGCGCGTCCACGACAACAAGCACTACTTGAGCGACGTGATCTTCGGCGGCGCGATCGGTGTCGCCGCGCAACGCACGGTCATGCTGCGCGGGGGGCGCTACGGTTTCGCCGTGAGCGCCGTGCCGCTGCCGGGCGGCGGCCAGCTGAGCGTCTCCGTGCGTCCGCGCTGATACGAGATCCGACGCGTAACGTTGACGCGCCTACGCCCAATCGGTGGGATAGTCCCGGAAGAGTTGGTGGACCGTGTGACTATCGACGACGAGATGCGTGATGAGCGGAGGCGACCAGTTCAACACGGCGTCGAGAATCTCCGGTTTGGGCTTGCCGCACTTCACGCACGGCCCCAGGATCAACATCACCTTCTTCCGCTGCTGAATGAGCTGCGACAGCTGGTCGAGCCGGATTAACGTCATCGCGCGCGTGTGGTTGGCCAGCGGCACCGCACCTGACTTCGCGATCGGTCCCCACATCAGGTCGCCGATGCAGCCCTGCTCTTTCAACCACGTCAGCGCCGCCTTATCGTCTTTCTCGACATAGGCCGCGTGCAGGCGGCTGTGCCCGAGGTCCCAATGGCCGCCGGCCGATGTGACGATCACATCGAGCGAATCGATCTTGTCGTACGACTCCTTGATGCCTGGCATGTCGCGGAGGATCGCTTCGTTTTCGGCGCTCACCATGCCGGGGCACATGAGCCCCTCGAATCGCACCTCCATCTGTAACGGTTCGCGCGTGAAATAGGCCGCGAACGAATTCGGATCGGTGCCGGGATCGTCCCCGAACCGCCCGATCATCGCGTGAAAATACAAGCGCCGCGGCAAGAGGTTCGGATCGATTTCGGCCGCGCTCAACTTCGCTGCGAGAATTCGCGCGGTCTGTTCGAGCAGACCGCCGCCGGCAAAGCCGACATGAAAATCGGGCCGTGCGCTGTCGCGCATGATGTCGAGCAGTCGGCCCGCGGCTCGGTACGCGATGCCCTCGACGTCAGCGGTGTGCACGACTTCCACTCTGTCCTTGAGCCACTGGCGGCCGGTCTCAAGACGTCTGCCAAGAGTATGTGCGACGGGTGGCACGAACTGCAGCGACCCGGACAAGTGGTGCTGTTCCTTCGCGACTCTCTGAATAATCTCCCACGGCTCCTGCCGTCGCAGCACGATCGGAGGATTCTCGTTTGCCAAGATGTCGAGGATCTCCGTGGTGCTCTTGCCCTTGCAAAACAGATTGCAGACCTTGGATTCGAGCTCGAAGCGATTGAGGTCGGAGTGTGTCGTGATGCGGGAGTCGGCTTTGCGACGCTGTTTCGCCATGGACAACTCTGCGCCATTTGTACGAGTTGCCGAAGTATAGACCGACAACCTTGCCGCTCACCGCACTTGGCGTCCGCTCACAGACAGATCACGGTTCGACAGTGTTGCCACCGACAACTCTGCGCGAATCGTACGGGTTGTCGAAATATCGATCGACAACCTTGTCGCTGAACGCACTGGCGTTCGCTCACAGACGGATCACGGTTCGATTGCGACGACCGTAGTCGGAAAAAAGCGACCTCGATCACGATTCGGCTTCCCACAGCGCCCTTGCAATCGTCCACGCGAGCGTATTCTTCACGTCGCGTGACGACGTCCGCGCCTGCGTCACGCGGACCGGTCTGCGAAAAGGCGATATGACCGAATCACGAAGGTCGCTGAACATGACACACAAGGCCGACGGACGCGACACGAATCGTGTTGAGCAACCCTCCGAGTGGCGGGAGCATGTCTTGCTCCTCCGTCACGAACTCGCTAAAGACCGCAAGTTGATGGAAGCACGCGTCGAGCGCCTCGACTCCGTCATCGGCGACATCGACATCGTCCTCGAAAACGGACCGCGTGCGTCGGGACCGGTCAAGCGCCCGACAACGAGAGTGCTGCGCATCTCTCGTCATGGGCCAGACATCACGGTTGCCGCAGTTAGAACCACGCCGCGCGGCGACGGGTATTGGGACGTCGCGATCGACACGCTGCCGCCGTTCCGCCTCCCGCCGCTGCTCGGCCGCCTCTTCGATCTCCTCGCCAAGGACACTGGCCAGGACATCGGCGATGGGTTGATCGGCTTCAAGACCAATGCCTACCTGCTCACCGAGCTGCAACGGCTCTCGCTGTCCCCCGACTCATCGCTGCGCGGGGCCGGTCGGTTGAACGCCAAAGGCCTGGCGCAGGCGGTGTGCGATCTGCGCAAGCAGCTTGGCCGCGTCCTCCTCAACGGCGACGCGCTCGTTCAAACGCGGAAGGGAGTGGGCCGGCGGATCGTGTTGCGCAAACGCGTGCGGCCAATCGGCACTGATGCGAGCTGAATTCGGACGACACCGCGTGCGCGCAAAGAGCTCACCCATCGGGCGAATTGAACGGACCGGCCACTTGATTTTTGAACCGCCGACCTCGCGCGGCAGCGCGGTGTCGGAGAATCGCAGACTCGAGGGGCAACCATGATCTGGTGGCGATGGAACGTTGAAGGCACCTGTTGGCAACCGACGCTCGTACCCCCAGACGCGTCTTTCCGCGTCGGGGACGAAGCCAGGCTGATTCCGGTCTCGGGCACGCGACGCTGGGCGCTGCTCGCCCGCGATGGTGCGAAGGTGAACGGCCTTCCGTGTCTGCCGTTCGAGATCCTCGAACATCAGGACGAGGTGCGCATCGCCGGCGAGCGGTACTGCTTCAGCGCGCAGACGCCCGCCGAAGTCGTCACGTTCGTCGGTACCCACAAGAAGATCCGGTGCGCGCGATGTCTCGGCCGGCTGGCCGACGGCGCCCCGATCGTTCGATGTCCCCGCTGTGGCGCACACCATCACGCGCCGTGCTGGACGTATGACACGCGCTGCCAGAAGTGCCCGTCGCCGACGGACGAGGCGCTCTGGATTCCCGAATCACTGAACTGAGAGCGCCACCGTGATCATCGACGAGCGATACGCACGTCTCGAAGCGATGCCGGGAATGGGTGCCGACGGCGTTGCCGCGCTGCGCGACACCACCGTGGCGGTCCTCGGTCTTGGCAACGTCGGCGGCCAGCTCGCACAACATCTCGTGCTCCACGGGATCGGAGTCGTGCTCGTCGATCGCGACGTCGTAGCCGAAGCGAACCTCGGGACACAGGGGTTTCTGGAACGCGATCTCGGGCAGTCGAAAGCCGAGGCGCGTGCGGAACGACTCGCTCCGCTGAATCCGACGTGCCGGATCGAGCCGGTCCACGCGGATATCCGGCAGCTCGGCCTCGGCGCCCTTCACGGCGTCTCCCTGATCTTTTCGTGCCTCGACAGCCGCCGCAGCCGCGTCGTCGTCAACGAGATGGCGATGCGTCTCGGGATCCCGTGGATCGATGGGGCGCTCGACGGGTCGGGCGCGTCGCTGTTCGGGCGGGTCGCGTCGTACGACTTTCGTCGCCCCGAGTCCGCGTGTTACCTGTGCCCGCACGACAGCACCTCGCTGCGTGACATCGCGAACGAAGGCAGCGTCGCCGGCTGTTCCGCGATCTGGTGGAACGACGGCGCCGCCGCCGCCCCGACGCTGGCGTCATCCGCCCTCGGCGGCGCGGTCGCCTCAATGCAGGCGATCTGGGGCGTGAGAGTCCTGCGCGGTCAATGCGACGAGAGCGCGTCCACGGAGATGTACTTCGATGTGGGGCGGCGCCACATGTCGTCGCACCGGCTGCCGCGAAATCCACGATGTCTGTTGGATCACCACAGCTGGCCGCTGACACCGCTCGGCAGAGATACGGCGGGCACCACCGTCGCGCAAACGTTCGCGTTCGCCGAGGCTCAATTGGGTGGCGAGATCGTCCTGCAGCTTCCGCAGCGATCGATCGTCACCGCCGCTCGATGCCCACTGTGCGGAGCGGAGGCTCGGACGTATCGCGTGCTCGATTCGCTTGCTATCGAAGGTGTGCACTGCGTGTGCGGTCACGAGATGCATCCCGCGATCAACGAGCTGGTCGATCGATTCGGCCGTCTGGAAGCGAAACCGTTCCTCGATCGAACGTGGCGCGAAATCGGCCTGCCGCCGGCAGACGTCGTCATCGCTGCGAACGGGAACCGTGAGCTGCACATCCTCCTGACAGAGTGACGGCAATGGACCAGATCTTTCTTGCATTCCTGGAAAACACGGCCGCCGACGCGGCGGAGCTGCAGCAGAAGAGCGACCTGCTCACGCTCCGCGGGATTCCGCCTATGCCGGCCTCGAAATACGAGTGCAGCTTTCGCGTCCCGTACCTCAGACGCCTGCCGACCGGCATCGTGGTCATCGATCCAGGTCCGGTGCATTGCACCATCAGCTTTCCAAACAACTACCTGCGCTCTGCCGATACCGGCCTGCCGGTGAGAGTCGCGTCCATTGCGAGTCCGGGGTTCCTTCACCCCAACGTGCTGTATGGCGCGGTGTGCCTCGGTCGCCAGTTCGCGCCGGGGACGCCAATCGAGGCGCTCGTCTGGGAGCTGTTCGAGATCGTGACCTATCGCAATTGCACGCTCGACCACGCGCTCAACCAGGAAGCGTGCCGGCTGATTCGCGAGTACCCGTCGCTGCTCGAAGCCATGGGCCGTCCGTCACTGCTGCGCTCGGACCGCTCCATCCGGATCTCGGTGAAGCCCGCATGACGGCGCTCGACCGCTCGTTCGATCGCCTCGCGTGTGTTGAACCTTCGTTTCACGTCACGCGGCCAGGGTTCGGCAGTCTTGATGTAGACGGCCACGCCGTGGAATGCGCGCTCGATTCGGACGACTGGGTTCGCCTGTGGGCGCATATCGACGGCAGCGAACCGGATTTGATTCAACGGCAGTCACGTATCCCGCTGCCCGTGAAAATCCTCACCGGTCCGGCGTTGATTGCGGAGATGCCGTTGACCGACTCGCTGGCGTCGACGTTTCTCATCCTGCGCTCCGCGATGCACCGAGGTCTCGCCGTGCTGGCGTCATGCGCGCCCGAATCCGTTCACGACGAACCAGCAGATACCGACGTGACGGCACGGCTCGAATCACTAGTGAACGGCAGCGAGTTCACATGGGAGCGCACGGCCGACCACATCGTGACGCGCGATCGACGCGCCACGATCGTCGGGCGCGCCTGCGGCACGTCGGTCGTGTTCGGGACCAGCGTCGTTCACGTCGGGTCCTGGGGCAGCCGATCGATGGAGGCGCTCACCCACTTCGCGCTCGCCGCGAACGCACGATTGCGATTCGTGCGAACCACGATCACGGGCGACCGGCTGGCTCATGAAGTCGCGTTGCCCGCGGCCGTGCTGACCGCGTCACTCGTCAACCATGCCGTGGCATCCGTCAGCGCCGCCCTGCACCTGACGAAACGTGCATGCGCCGCGCTCGCCAACCGCAACATCGCCGAGCAGTATCTCGAATTCCACACACACGGGAAGGACAATCATGCAGACACTCACTCTTGAAGTCACCGATTGGAGCCGTTCGCAGATCGCCGAGTTGACGGACCTTCCGCCCGACATGACCGTCGGCGAGGTTCTCGATGAGGTGCAGGACGCCATGTCCCTGCCGCGGGAGCCGTTTCACCTGCTCTACGACGGCGACAAACTGAATCGCAGCGCAACACTCGACGAGGTGGGCGTGAAATCGGGCGACACGCTCACGATCGCGCCCGAAGTCTCCGCCGGCGTCCGCGATCGCACCGCCGACTGACATGGCTCCGAACACGCCTCAGTTCTTCCTCGTGTTTCGCGATCAGTCCGAGGTGATCCACGAGGAAGAACTGGACCTCAACGCCCTGATCAACGACGTGACGTTTGCTGCCGTCTGCAACGGTGAGCTGGCGAACGATGGACGATGGGAGCCGATCCGCGTCGAGCCCGAGCTCATCGACGGAGTCGTGGCGGGGGTGACGGTGAACGTCGCGGGATCATCCCGGACCTACAGTCGCGCGGTCATGAAGGATCGCGCCAACGAGATTCTGCAGACCAGAGGGGAGGCGCTGCTCCGCACGGCCACCGAGACGAACGTGTCATGGGACGTTGAGGTGAGGAGCAGCGAGACGGACGCGCGACGGAACGCCAAGCGTGTATCGATTCGGCGTCAGGCGTACCCGCTCGTGCGACAAGACCCTGCCGGGCTCGCGGATCAGAACTCAGAGAGACACGTCGAGACGATGACCGTGCGTATCGCGGCAGATCTCGTCGAGGAGCTGCGGAACGAATCGGCCAACTCGCTGGATCGGGAGCGGGCCGACTTCCTGGTCGGGCATCTCGTCCTGGCCGACAACGGGCACGTCGTCGTGTCGCTCGTCGATCGGATTCCCGCCGTCACCGAAACCGAGGGCTCGCTGGTCCACGTCTCGTTCGCGCCGCGGACGTTTCAGGCCGCGCAGCAGGAGCTCGAGCGGCGCGGGACCGACCAGGTGATTCTCGGACATCACCACAATCATCCGCCGATGTGTGGACGCAAATGTCTGATGACGATTCCTGCCTGTTCCACTGACAACGTCTTCTTCAGCGTCGACGATCGAGTGGTGCACCGATCGGCGTTCAGCCGGCCGTACATGGTCGCGCTCGTCTCGGGCAAAGGGGCCGAGCGGCGGGCCGACGACCCGGTCATGAAGGCCTATGGCTGGCAGCGGGGACGTATCTGCGAAAAAGAGTGGTCGATCTTCTAACGGCACGACTTATGACGAACCAGGTCGAGGACGTTCAGGCACAGACGCTGGAGCACATTCTGAGCGATGGGCTCTCGCCAGCAGAAGAACAGGCGGCGATCGAACAATTCCTGCGCGACAAGCCGGCACTGGCGACGCCGCTGCTGTTCACCGCACTCGCCCAGAAGCATCGCCTGCGAACGCTGCTCGAAGAAACCAGGAGGGTTCTGCGCGCGCCGCCCTGGCATCCGGCCGCGTTTCTCGCGCACTCATCGGACGGCACTCGCGCGCTCGTGGCGTGCGGGAATCGACGGCTCAGCGTGACGTTCGCGCCCGACATCGATCGACTCACGCTGCGCTGCGGCGACCCCGTCTTTCTCAACGGCGATCAGAACGTGCTGACCAGCCTCGGGCAGGGTGGTTTCCGCCCTGGCCTGGTCGGCGAATTCGCCCGCGCCCATCGAAACGGACAAGGCGTGCTGCGAGGTCAGGGGGAAAACGAAATCGTCGTCGACATCGCGGCGCACGTGCTCGAGGACGGGATCCACAAGGGCGATCGCCTGCTCTACGACCCCGAGAGCTTCGTGGCCTACGAAAAACTCGAGCAGAGCGAGCAATCCTCGCTGCTCGAGCAGCTTCCGTTGAACGTCCGCATCGACGAGCTCGGCGGGCTCGACGAGGTCTTCAACGAGCTCGTCTCGGAGGTCACCCTGCACTTGTTCCACGTCGACCTGGTCCGTCGCTACGCGCTCAGGCCGACGAAAGGCGTGTTGTTGTGCGGCCCGCCGGGTACCGGAAAAACGTCGCTCGTGCAGGCACTCGGTGAGCACCTGGGACGCGCGATGGGTGTGGAGATCGTCGCCTTCCTCGTTCGGCCCGGCGTGCATCGCTCGATGTGGTTCGGCGCATCCGAGCAGCGGGTGCGCGACCTGTTTCAGGAGGCCAGGCGCGCCGCGGAGAACGGCAATCGATACGTGCTGCTGTTCTTCGACGACATGGATCATCTCGGCTCGCGTGACCAGCGAATCGCCGGTGACGTCGACGCGCGATTGCTGCCCTGCTTCCTGCAGGAGATCGACGCCGTTCGAACGCACCGGCTTCTCCTCGTTGGCGCAACCAACCGGGAAGATCTCCTCGACGAAGCGCTGCTGCGGCCCGGGCGATTCGGACGGACGTTCCGCATCGGCCGGCCGAATCGCGGTCAGGCGAGGGAGATCTTCCTCCGCTACCTGACGGCCGATCTGCCGATGCGCCAGAACGGCCACAACGGCGTGGATGCGACTCACCACCTGGTGGACGACCTGCTCTCCGGCTTGTACGCACCGAACGGGGAGTTCGCGCGGCTGGCCATGCTCACGTTCCGCGACGGCTCGCGCGTTCCGCTGAGCGCCAGTCAGATCCTGACCGGCGCACTGATCGCAGCCGCCGTCGAACAAGGCAAGCGGCGCGGCTGTTTCCGTGCCCTCCACGGCGGTCTGGGCGACGTGGAGGCCGACGACCTGCGTGCCGCGCTCAGGCGAGAGCTGTCGGCAATCTGTGGACGCCTGAAACCAGGTCCGGCCCTGCAGCAGATGCTCGATCTCCCGCCCGACCGCGACGTCGTGAAAGTGGAGCCGTGCCTGCCGGAGGACCAACCGCGGCGTCCGGCATACCTGAATCGGTCTTCGATGTAGGAGGACATTCAATGGAACGACTACGCAAACTGGGCGGATGGACTCGAACGAAGGAGTCGAGCTCCTCAACGGTCGCGAAGGAAGCGCCGCCGCTGTCAGACGAGGAATGCACGCGCGACGTCGAAGTGATTTACGGCGCCAGCGTCCAGATCCTGGCACTCGCCGGTCTGACCGTGGCGCAAGCGCGGCCGCTCGTCGAGACGATCCTCGCGATCGACCCGCGTTCGCCCGCGCTGCTCAATGGAGCGCCGGCGCGCACCAACCAGGTGATCGGTGAGGGCGACCTGCTGGAGTTCGTCCATCATGCGGGAGAAAAAGGTGTCAATCGATCTGCGCATCGAGATCGCCGCTGAAGAGGTCGTCTGCCGGCAGAACGGAGAAAAGGCATTTTCCGCTCCGATGAAGGACTTCGTGTCGGCGCTGGCCGATCGAGCGGACGTCCGGCCCTTCCCCGAGATGATTCCCGACGGCGTGCGTTTCGTCCGCCGGCGCGGCAATGTTGTCGTGCTGGTGGTCGAGGACACGCCGCAGCTGCGAACCGTTCAGTGGCTCGCCAACGAGAGCACCGTTCCATTCGGAAAGAACGCGGCGTATCGGCAGGTACGACTCGCGTTTCCGTTCGTCGTGTCGGTGTTGGCGTTCCGCGATGGCGGTCTGACCGGGTTCCAGCAGTGCTTCTATCGGACCGCCCCGTTGTCGCAGCTCTCGGATCCGCTCTTTCTTCCGAACATGTTCAACGTGGCGAACGGACACGGGCAGCAGTGTTGGTTGTGTCTGGCCAATCTGAAGGTCGATCTGAGAGCGCTGTCGTGGAAGGACAAGCTGCAGGAGATCCGGCAGCATCTCTGGTATGCGGGTTTCAACAAGAGCAGCGAAGTCCACGAGGGAAACAGTTACTGGAGCACCATGCGTCAACTGGACCCTCGGTTCAAAACGGTGGAGACCTGGGAGAAGGCAAGCTTGCAGAACCGGTATTTCCCGTTGGAGGTCGAGTGGAAGGCCTCGGGACAAACGGTCGGCGGGGTGCTCGATCAGATGTTCGGATTCCTCACCCCGCCTCCTGTCACCACCGTGACACACCTGGCACAGCTCGTCAGCCTTCTCGCACACCGGAACGCGCGCCGTTCATCCCCGCCGGCCGACGAGGCGAAATGATTCCGCTCTTCCTGAAATCAACCGAGTTCGAGGAACCGGATGCATCGGCGTACTACTTGCTCGCTGCCAACGGGGTCTTCCTCGTGAAGAAGGGCGGCATTTTTTCATCGGTCACCGAAGCACCGCTCGTGGGCCTCGGAAGACAGCGCCCGTCGTTGAGGCTTGGGTTTCCCAAGGTGCCACGCGAGCTGCTCGAGCGCATGTACGGCTTCTTTCAATATGCGTACGAGCAGTTCGATAGTGAAGCGGTCGTGTTTCTCTACTACTCACCCGAGCAGGGCGTCTTTCATGCGGACGCGCCCCCGCAGGTCGTGACTCGCTATCGCACGTACCACGGATGGCGCACGGCGGGGAACGTCGAATACGGCACGATGTCGAGGCCACACGGTTTCCTGAAGCTCGGAGATGCGCACTCCCACGGCGAGAGCCCGGCGTTCTTTTCGCCGACAGACGATCGTGATGACGGAGAGGACGGTCTGCGGATCGTGATGGGCGCACTTCATCGTCCGCAGCCAGAGGTCCGCGTGTCGTTCATTGCCAGCGGAACACGGTTCAGGCTGGAACCTCACGAGGTGCTCGAAGACTTCATCGAGCCGACGCGACCGCCAGACGAATGGACCGAGCGGATCGAGTGCCGGTACGAAGACGTCAGAATTCAGCGGCACACGCACGAGGGTGAATGACATCTGAGGCCCACCGCAAGAAGTTGACGCCTCGCCTTTCGGGACGATCGATCAAGCTGATCGGGCTCGGCGGGATCGGCAGTCCGGTCGCGCAGGCGCTCGTGCAGTTTCTCGGCGTGAGCGCGCGGGCGGACACCACGCTGTTCCTGGTCGATGGCGACACGTATGAGGACAAGAACCGCGAGCGGGTCGCGTTTCACGGCGGCGGAAACAAGGCGATCTCGAAAGCGCAGGAGCTCGGCTCGCTGTGCGACGGGGCACTCCCGATCGTCCCGGTGCCACAATTCGTGACGCCCCACAACGTGCATCGGTTGCTCGGCGAGCGGGACATCGTTTTTCTCGCGGTCGACAATCATGCGACGCGCCGGTCGGTGAGCAACCGCTGCCGGAAGATGCGCGATGTGGTGTTGATCTCGGGAGGGAATGACGGAATCGAGGACGGTCGCGAGGGAACGTTCGGCAACGTCATGATCTACGAACGAGTCGCGGGGCGTGACATCACCCATCCACTCACACGTTTCCATCCGGAGATCGCACAGCCACGTGACAAGCGACCCGACGAGCTCAGCTGCCTCGCCCTGACCCAGTCCTCACCGCAGCTGCTATTCACGAATCTGACCGTGGCGGCGGCCATGCTGGGGACCTTCTATACGTGGCTCGTCGACCAGCTGGAATACGAAGAGCTGTTCTTCGACGTGCTGTCGGGCAAGATGCAGCCGATCATGCGCACGCGGCGGCGCGGCTGACTCGAAAACGCGTCAAACGCGATAGAGCGTTGCGATCGCTTGCCTCTTCCGCGCGGGCTCGAAGGCTCAGATGCCCGTGGTACACTTTTCGTGGCGCGACTGCGCTGAATGGCTCTCAATCCCGACCTCATCACACGTCTCAAACGCGTTCGCCCGGCGCGGCTGCTCGTCGCGAGCGGGGCTGGCATTTCTGCCGAAAGTGGCATTCCCACATACCGCGGGGAGAACGGTTTGTGGAGAACCCTGAACTTCGAAGAGATGGCCACACGCGAGGCGTTCCTGAAGGACAGAGAACGGCTCTGGAACTGGTACCAGGAACGGCGCCAAGGGGTGCTGAATGCCAACCCGAACGCCGCTCACTATGCAGTCGCCGATCTCGTGCGGAACACTCCAGAGGCGTTCGTCGCGACACAGAACGTGGACGACCTGCACGAGCGCGCCGGTTTGCCCCTCGATCGCTTGGCGCACGTCCATGGCCGCATCCTCGAGACACGTTGCGAACATTGCGGTCTCGTGACGGTGGCCAGTCCAAGCGACCCAGTTCGGCGCTGCACCCGGTGCAACCATCTGGCGCTCCGACCGAACGTCGTGTGGTTCGATGAGGAATTGCCGGAAGCGGAAGTCGAGCGCGTCGACCGCTTCCTCGCCCAAGGGCCTTGTGACGTCGTCCTGGTGGTCGGCACCACCGCATCGTTCGATTACGTCCGTGACTGGATCGAGCGGGCTGCCGGAAAAAGCGGTTTGGTCATCGATGTAAATCCCGATACGTCGCACGTGACAGACGCGTTTCCAGAGCGCGCATGGCACTTGCGTGAACCGGCCAGCCTTGCGCTGCCCGAAGTCGCTCGCTCGCTGACTTGAGTCCTGCGGTGATGCGCTCGAGCCCCTGCGTCATGTCGGTGGCGCTGCTCGAGCGCTGAAGCGGTTACCGGAGGTATGTCGTGTCGCACATCATCGACGAACTGCTCAAACTGGCCGACGCGGGGTGCATGTCCGACTGGTACGAGTCTCGGATTGTGCGACGCCACCCGACGAACCCCGCCGATCGCCCGAACTGGCGCGAGGGGATCCAGAAGTTCCTGAAGGCCACGATGGACGAGGTCCGATTGCAGCGGGCGTCGGAGCTGGCTCGCGACACCTTGCGGCTGCCGGCGTTTGACGAGGTGATTCCCTTCCGCGTGGCCGTGTTGCGGCGGGAGGCCGGGGCGGACATTTCGTACGACAAGCAGCGCGATCACTCCGCCCACACGATCTACAACTGGCTGCTTGGCTGGCTCTTTTACCAGCACTCGGATTTGCTACGACAGGCCATGAAAAAGGCCACCAAGGCGCGCGGCCTCAGTGGAGGAGGATTGAACCGCACCCCGGTCGACGCATTTGGCGACGTGTGGACGTATGCCAGCATTCTGCACGACATCGGCTACCTCTTCGAGGGGGGCATCGGCCGCCTGGCCTGGGAGCCGCACCACGAGACCGCGAAGCGCGGCGCGCTGGTGGTCAACGACTTCTTCAACAACCGCATCTGGCACGAATGGGGCATTCACGCGGCCGCCGATCGCCAGTTGATCCGAAACTGTGACTACGAATTCCTGACTTTGCCAACCGACGGCTCGTTGGGTGGCATCATCGACGGCCTCCAGAAAATGGGCGGGCTCGACCCGCTCCTCGAGGACGTGGGCAAGGTCGTGCCGAATCTACCCACCTTGTCGGGGAAATATGTCACCGCATTCGAGCTCTGGGCAGCCCACTACGAGCATCTCGGCAAGAAGGAAATGGTCAAGTACGTCGGCGACACTCAGCAGGCGTTTGCGGACCTCGCTTACAACGGCCTCAAGACCGCCGGAGTTCGCGTCATCGATCACGGTGTGGCAGGCGGCCTCTTGCTGCTCCAGCTCATCACCATGTACTACGGCGCGCGGAGCGCTCTGTCCCGTTCATCGGCCAAGTTGAGCAGCGCGGGCAGCGCGAGCTTCATGGGCAGCGCGGGAGGCGTCGACTACAACCCCGCGTTCTGGTGGGGCGGGATTCTCTGGGGGACATTCGCGACAGCGGTCCACAACGTTCAACAAGCCATGCCGCAAGAAAAGCTGAAGCTCGAGGACGATCCCATGGCCTATCTCGGGATTCTCGTCGATATTCTGCAGGAGTGGGATCGCTACGCCGTGCAGCGAGGTGCCGTCCTGGCCCACGAGCCCGCGCTCCAGGGCGTAGACGTGCCAGCGACCGTGGCTAATGGTGTCTTGACCGTGGAGCTACCGAAACAACGCTGCAAGAAAGCCATAAAGGATCTCGACGACGCGCTTCAGGGTTGGAAAGACCTTTTGATCTTGGAGCCGTCGAAAGACCGCTAGACGCGCTACGTCTCCTGTGGCCTGCCAGGCGGCACAAGGCGTTCGCGAAGCTCGCCAAGCTCGACTCTCAAATCGGCGATCTCCCTCGCCAATTCGGCGCGCGCTTCTTCGACATCGGCCCACTCCCCGGTCTTCGCCGCCCGTTCGAGCCGCTGCACCACCACGTAGGCGCCGTGCTGAACGAACAGCCCAACCGAGCCCTTCAGCGCATGGGCGCTTGACGCGACCGCCGCGGCGTCGCGGCGCTCGGTGGCGCGGTCGATTGCGCTCACCAGTGTCTGGCTGTCGACGAGAAAGACGTCGATGATCTCGCGCACGAGGACGCGATTGCCGTTGAACCCCGCCAACAGCGTGCTCTCATCGATCATCGAACCGGCCGAGGGCCCGGCGGCACTCGACACCGTGTCCACCGGCGAACCGGGCGACCCGTTCGTCTGGTCCTCCGACGCAAACAAGCCGTCGATCGTGGCGAGGAGCTCGTCGGACCGCAGCGG
>Ga0111538_10007570_pt1 | contig 14629 bp, 17 predicted proteins | sample SoiMethybrSBSTD1_FD_79669 | JGI IMG/M metagenome (GOLD analysis project Ga0111538, IMG submission 79669) | Bulk soil microbial communities from a Populus tree surrounding site in Tennessee, USA - Soil MetaG P. TD hybrid SBSTD1 (version 2)... | ecosystem: Environmental > Terrestrial > Soil >... | reverse complement strand
GCAGCACGCCCGCCGCGACGTCCCATGGCTTGAGGTACTGCTCCCAGAACGCCTCGAATCGACCTGCTGCGACGTAGCAGAGATCCAGCGCCGCAGAGCCGAGTCGACGCACCGCCCGCGCGCGACCGAGGAAGGCTGCGAACAGCCCGACCAGATCGCCCGCCCGCTTGTGCACGTCGTAGGGAAATCCCGTCACGAGCAGCGACTCGAGCACGTCCGTCGCGTTCGACACGGCAAGCGACGTTCCGTTGAGATATGCGCCTTGCCCGCGCTCCGCCGTGAAGAGCTCCTTGCGAGTCGGGTCGTAGATGGCAGCGACCTCGGGATGGCCGTCGACTTCCAGCGCAAGCGAGGCGCAGAAGATCGGCAGTCCGTGCGCGTAGTTGGTCGTCCCGTCGACCGGGTCGAACACCCAGCGATGCCGCGCGGTGGCCTGTTGTCCTGGCCCCGAGCTCAATTCCTCGGCGAGGATGTCATGGTCGGGGAATCGTTCGGCGATTACCGCTCGACACATGCGTTCGCATTCGAGATCGACCTCGGTCACCAGATCGCGAATGCCTTTCTTGTCGATGCGGAACCCCGACTGCTGGCGCGACAGCTGGATGTCACCGGCGCGCAGCACGATTTCGACGGCGGTGGCCAGAAACAGGGGATCTGGCGGGGTCACTCGGAGGCGGACAGGGCTTCTGTTCGATTGGGGGCGCTTGCGCGTTTCACCATCAGCACCTCCATGCCCCCTTCCGGCGCGCGTCGCACAGCCACTTCGTCCATGAAGCTGCGGATCAGGAAGATGCCGCGTCCGCTCGACTTCAACAGGTTCTCGGGTGCCAGGGGATCGGGAAGCGCTTCGGGGTCGAAGCCGGGGCCCTCGTCTCGCACCTTGATGGCGATGCCGCGCGCCTCGCTCGTTTCGAGCGGCGTGAGCTCGACGTGCACACGTTTGCGCGCGTCGTGCGCGTTTCCGTGCTTGATGGCATTGATGACCGATTCGCGCACGGCCACACTCACCCAATGCAGCGCGTCTTCATCGAGCCCCGCCAGCCGCGCCAGGTGATCGCTCACCAGCTGCACGAAGTCGAGCATGTCGAAGCTGCTGTGGAAGTCGAGGCGAACGGTGTTGTTCGCGTGGCTCATCGGCTCGACTGATTATAGGAGTGAACGGTGCGCCGCGCGCAATCCACCTGTTATAGTTCGGCCATGGCACCGCAGGACGTGATGGTTCACCCGTCGCCACGCGTGCGTGGACAAGTTCGTCCGCCGGGCGACAAATCGATCTCTCATCGATATGCGCTCCTTGCCGCCATTGCCGACGGGACCTCCACGATTCGCGGATATTCCACCGGCGCCGACTGTGCCTCGACGCTCGCGTGCCTGCGTGCGCTTGGCGTCTCGATTGAACAGACCGGCCGCGATGCCGCCGGTCTCCAGCTTCGCATCACGGGTCGCGGTCTACGCGGACTGCAACCGCCCTCATCCGTGCTGGACGCGGGGAATTCCGGGAGCACGATGCGCATGCTCGCGGGAATCCTTGCCGCGCATCCGTTGACCGCCACGATTACCGGCGACGAGTCGCTGCGCCGGCGACCGATGCGACGGATCATCACGCCGCTCGACCGGATGGGTGCAGCGATTGAATCGGCCGATGGCCGGCCGCCCTTGACGATTCACGGCTCGTCGACGCTGCAGCCGATCGAGTTTTCACCGGAGGTCCCGAGCGCGCAGGTCAAGAGCGCGGTTCTGCTTGCGGGATTGCAGACCACCGGCACGACTCGCGTCATCGAGCCGCTGCCTACAAGAGACCATACGGAACGGGCGTTCCAGGCGTTCGGGGTGCAGGTCGCAGTTTCCGGTCGCGAGGTGTCGGTCGTGGGTGGGCAGCGATTGACCGCACACACCCTCGACGTGCCTGGCGACATTTCCTCGGCGGCCTTCTGGATGGTCGCGGCTGCGGCCCTCCCCGACTCCGAGGTCACGATCGAAGGGGTCGGTCTGAATCCCACTCGCACCGGCATCGTGGACGTGCTGCGACGGATGGGTGTCTCGATTGAGATCCGAGGCGGTGGTCAGACGTCAGGAGAGCCGACCGGAACGATCGTCGTGCGCCACGCGCCGCTGAAGGCGACCGAGATTGGAGCCGATGAAGTTCCAGGCGTCATCGACGAGCTTCCGGTGCTCGGGGCGCTCGCGACACACGGCGGTGAACTGCACGTATCGGGTGCGCAGGAGCTTCGGGTCAAGGAGAGCGATCGTATTTCGTCGCTCGCCGATGGGTTCCGCCGCATGGGGGCTGACATCACCGAGGCGCCCGACGGCTTCCACGTGCGGGGCCGGGCGCGGCTCCGTGGCGGCGAGGTGGATGCGCGAAACGATCATCGGCTGGCAATGGCCTTCGCGGTGGCCGCACTTGGGGCATCGGGTCCGACGACCATCCACGACGCGGGCGCGGCCGCCGTCTCGTACCCCGAGTTCTTCTCCGTGCTCGAGTCGCTTCGAGCGTGAAAGCGGACAAACTCTATCTGGTCGGGTTCATGGGCGCGGGAAAAACAACGGTGGCGCGCTCGCTTGCGCGGCGAATGGGCTGGCGATTCGACGATATCGACGAGCGCATCGAGACGCGCGAGCGGCGGGCGGTCTCCACGATCTTCGCGCAGAACGGTGAAATTTACTTCCGCCAGCTCGAACGACAAATGCTCTATGAGCTCCTCCCGGAGCGGAACATCGTAGTGGCGACCGGCGGCGGAACGTTCGTCGATCCGGAGAATCGTGCGGCCATGCTGACCGACGGTGCCGTGGTGTGGCTCGACCTGCCGCTCACGCGCGTGATCGAGCGTGTGCCGGTCGATGGCAGGCGCCCGCTCGCCGCCGATCGGGTGCAGATGGAGCGGCTGTTCACCGAGCGTCAACTCGCCTACTCGCAGGCGCACGTGCGCATCGACGCGTCGCGTCCGATCGACGAGATCGTCGAGCGCCTCCTCGAGTGGATTGGCTACTGATGCAGTACCTGATCATCAGCGACATCCACGCGAACCTCGAGGCGCTCGATGCGACGGTCTCGGCGGCGCCGCCCTGCGATCATGTCCTCGTCCTCGGCGATCTCGTCGGCTACGGGGCCGACCCGAATGCGGTGGTCGATCGCATCCGCGCGCTGCCGTCGGTGACAATCATTCGCGGCAATCACGACAAGGTGGCGGCGGGGCTCGAGGGCGCCACCGGCTTCAACCATCTGGCGCGACATGCCGTGGAATGGACCCGCAGCACGCTCACGGTGAGCAATCGTGACTGGATTGCCCGGTTGCCGGCGGGCCCGATCGCGATCGATTCCGTTGCCGAGATCTGCCACGGCACACCGTTCGACGAAGACGTGTATCTGTTCGACGACATGGAGGCGAGACGCGCGTTCCGCGTCATGAATCGCCCGGTCTGCCTGTTCGGCCACACGCATGTGCCCACGGTGTTCCGCTGCAACGACAAGCTGGAGGCGATCGGACCGCCTCGCGGCGCGCGCTTCAACGTGCCGGTCGATGCGGGGTCGCAGTATCTCGTGAACTGCGGCGCGGTCGGTCAGCCGCGCGACGGCGATCCACGCGCCGCCTTCGGCGTACTCGACACACGGACGCGAATGCTGACCGTGATCCGCGTGCCATACGACGTCGCCACCGCGCAGTCGAAGATCATTGCAGCAGGCTTGCCCGAGGTTCTGGCGCAGCGACTTGGAATGGGGAGATAGCGGAAGGCATCGGGATTCAGGTATCTCGAATCAGGGTTTCCTGGTCCTGCCCTGAATCCTGATTCCCGATTCCTGATTCCTCACCTCGGGTGGCGTACCGAAGGCGACATATGCCCTGAGGAACTGCGACTCGGGAACCAGTCTGAGCGCCTGATCGCGAAACCAGCAGCCGACTGCGTTGCGGACCGATCCGAGGCGAGCATTCCTGCGGGCAACCTGCACGATCGTCTTCGTCCGCGCGCTGCGGACCGCTTCATACCGCCTCAATGCGCTCTCAATGTCGGGCCCACCTTCAGGTGGGCCGAGGGCGCGAGCCAGCGCAACAGCATCTTCCAGCGCCTGCGCTGCGCCTTGCCCAGCGTGCGGCAGCATCGGATGCGCCGCATCGCCCAACAGCGTGACCGGTCCGCGGCCCCACGTCTCGACTGGTTCTCGATCCAGGAGCTCATCGAGCCGCGCGTCCTCGGGCCTCGTTGCCGTGATGACCGCGCGCAGCCGGTCGTCGAACTCGGCCGCGCAACGATGAGCGATCGTCAACGGGTCCCGCTCGTTCGCGATGAGATCGGCCGGTACGGACAGATACCAGTAGACGGCATCAGCATTCGCCGGCGAGATGCCGGCCTCCGTCCCTCGTCCGAAGTACTGGCCGCCCGCCATGTCGGCCACGATGGGCCGCGGAAGCTGCGCGACACCGCGCACGGCCCACAGCCCGCTCGGACGCGGCGGCCCTTCACCGGGATGCAGCACCCGCCGCACGACCGAACCGACGCCGTCAGCGCCGATCAGCACGTCGCCGTCAGCGGTCTCGCCTGGCGCGAGATGAACGACGACTCGCCCGTCGCAGACATCGAATCCGACCACCGCACGCTCCAGCGAAAGCGACTCGGGGCCAACGGCCTCGAGCAATGCGCCATGCAGCACGGGTCGGAGCACGACGACGATCGGCTCCGGCAACAGAGTGCGGACCGTCGTCATGTCGAACGAGCGGAGCACGCATCCGCCGCGGCCGCGAATCTCTCCGCTGACCGGAATGGCGCCGCCGGCTATGACCGCATCGGCCAGGCCGATGCTACGGAGCGACGCCAGCGCATTCGGCGCGAGCAGGAGCGCGAATCCAAGCTCGCGTGGCGTGGCCGCGCGCTCGAAGATCCGTACACGCCAACCGGAACGCCGGAGCGCCACGCCAGCCGCGAGGCCACCGATGCCGGCGCCAACGATCAGAGCGGTACGAGGAGCTCCCAATAGACTCACAGGAATCAGGAGTCAGGAATCCGGAATCAGGGCTGGGCTAGGAATCAGTCACGTCTCTTCTCAGGCCTGCTTCCTGGTTCCTCTTTCCTGGCCCAGCCCTGAATCCTGATTCCTGACTCCTGATTCCTGAGGTCTATTCCTCCGCAGTTGCGCGGCGTAGGCGTCCGCGGCCGCGCGTGATCCGAGGATCCAGCCGATGACGATGCCGATCAGGAGAACCGCGGGGATGAAGATGAAGTGCGACGCCGGCATCAGGGACGCCCGCTTCTCTTGAGATCCGTCTCGAGACGTTGAACCTCGCGGTGCACGGCACCGACGCGACGCGCAACAGAAAGAACGTACAGGAACAGCGCGGCGAGTACGAACGCGTAAGCCGCAATCAGAAGCCGGGCCGCGGGCAACTGCTCTTGTGGCGGAAGTTGATCGAGCGGGATGAATTCGGTCTGCTGTTCCTGCCTCGGTGTCTGCGATTGGCCTGGCGCGGCACCACCTTGCGCACCAGCCGGCGCGACAAGAGCAACGAATAGGACCATCGCGACCAGAATGCTCCTGACCGTCTTCACTTCAGTCCTCGAGAGAGAGATACAACGAATCCACGCGTGCCCGCTCTTCTTCCAGATAGATGCGCATCTTGAGCAGCAGCACGAAGAGCAGCAGGAACGCGACGAAGCAGAACCAGAGCGCCATTCCCATGTCGACGGGCAGCGTGGGGACCACGCTCGTCGCCGGGTGGATGGTGCGCCAGTAGTTCACGGAGATGTAGACGAACGGTACGTTCGCCGCGCCGAACAACGCGAGGCCTGCCGCAAGCTTGTCGGATCCAGGACCACCATACCGTCGAACCAGCAGATATGCGACCGCGACCAGCCATCCCATCAGGCTCGCCGTCAACCGCACGTCCCACACCCACCATTGGCCCCATGCCTTGCGTGCCCAGAGCGGCCCGGTCACGAGCGTGATGATCCCGAACAACACGGTCAGTTCCGCAGCGGCCCACGCCACGCGATCCTGATGCGGCGCTCCACCAAATAGATACCGTGCGCTCGCAACGCCGCAGATCACGGCGGCCAGCAGGAACATCACTGCCGATGGCATGTGGTAGTAAAAGATCTTCTGCACCAGTCCCATCGTCGACTCGTAGCGCACCGAGGCGATGAAGACAGGCGACGCGACGAACATCAGGCCGCACACGATCGCGGCCGGTGTGAACCATTTGGGCATATCGTCAATCGGTCATCAACGGTTCGAACGTCCACAGCGCGAGCGTGATGAAGACGACGTCGAACGAGAGCAGCAGCGCGACCCAGAACCGGACGATGCCGAGGTCGACCTCCGGCTGCAGCAGCGCGGCGGTCCCGCGCACTCCCGCAATCATCACAGGAACAGTGATCGGATACAACAGGACCGGCAGCAGCACATCACGGCTTCGGGCGCGCACGAGCATCGCCGCGAACAGTGTCCCCACGGCCGAAAAGCCGATCGTCCCGCTGATCACCACCGCGAACAGCCAGATCGGGTGCACGAGCAGCGGCGCCTGGAACAGGAACGACACGAGCGGAGTCAGGATCAGTTCCGTCAGGACCAGCAGCGAGACGATCCCGAGCAGCTTGCCAAGGTAGACGGCCGGTCGAGCCGTCGGCGCCAGCAGCAGCGCGCGAAGCGTCTCCGACTGCCGCTCACGTTCGAATGTCCGCCCAAGGGCGAGCGTGCCGGAAAAGGCGATGGCAATCCACAGAATGCCGGCCGCACCATCCTCGGGCGGTTTCCCTTCCTTCACGAGCGCGAACGCGAACTGGAGCACGCACGACACGGCGAAAAACAGCGTCGTGTACGCGATCTCGCGGCTCCGCACCTCCACGGTGAGGTCCTTGCGCACGATCAGCCAGATCGCGTGGAGCACGTCCTAGGCTCCGCCCTTCCCCATTACCGCGCGATACGTCGATCGCAGCGCTTCCGGTCGCGCGGCCGTGTGCGCCACGCGACCGTCGCGGAGAAACACGGCGCGGTCGAGCAGTCCCTCGGCCAGATCGAGGTCATGTGTCGCAACGACGATGATCGCGCCGGAATCGCGCAGCACCTTCAATCGCTCCACGAGCGCTGCGGCGGACGCATCGTCCAGGCCGGTGAACGGCTCGTCGAGCAGGGCGAGGCGCGGGTCGTGGATGAGGGCGCGCTCGAGCGCAACGCGTTGGCGCATACCGCGCGAAAAGCTCCCCACTTGGTCGTCGGCCCGGTCGGCGAGACCGGCGCGCTGCAGAGCGGCCAGCGCGGCGCGATTCGCATCGCGGATGTTGTAGAGCCCGGCAAAGAACGCGAGGTTCTCGCGTGCGCTCAGTTCCGGATACAGGAAGAGGTCGTGCCCGAGCACGCCAATCCGGCCCCGGAGCCGCGGCGCGCGTTCGCCAGCCGTCTCGACGTCGAGCGCACCAAAGCGGATGCGGCCGCTGGTCGGACGCATCAGCGTCGCCAGCAGAGACAGCATCGTCGATTTGCCGGCGCCGTTGGGACCGAGCAATCCGACAATTTCGCCGCGGGCAACTGTGAATGAGATACGCGACAGCGCTCGACGCCGGCCGAAATGGCGCGACACGTCGTCGACGATGACGTCGTCGAAATCGAGAGCAGCGTCGTGTCCGGCTTCAGCCGGACCACCCGTGTCGAAGGCGTTCAATTCACGCGGCGACGCCTTCGCCGCCTCCGGGCGGTGCGGCCCCCGCTTCGTCCAGCTCGCCGTAAATGGCCTCGAGGTCCGACAGCAATCGTTGTCGACGCGAGGAGTAGCGCTCGGCGTTGATCGTGCCCGCGCGCCGCTTCACCTCCAGCTGCTCCAGCTCGCCGAGCAGGCTGTCGCGTCGTTGTTCGAGGGCCTTGCGCGTGCGCGTGTCGCTGCTGCGCGCGGCGACGACGAGCCATACGCCAAGGGCAATGATGGCTCCGGCAAGCGTCAGCGCCGCGATGCGCGGCAGGTTGTTATGGACTGGCAGGCCGGTGAGATTGAGGGTCAAGGCTTGACCGCCAGCGAGTGTCGAACCGTTCCCGACCAGAAAGACTGTTCCTTCGTCGGTCCGCAAGTCTCTCGTCGTCTGAAACTGCGGTGACGTCATCCGCATGTCGCCGACCTTCTGCACGCCGACCGTCACCTGCTCCATCGCCACGGGAAACTTCTGCGCGACGGTCACGTCGTGGCTGTCGTAGCGCAGTTGATAGCCCACTTGCACGGCCGTTGTCCCGGGCGCGAACGGACCGAGCACGGTCACGCGATTGCCACTGACCTTCACGCTCGGTGACGACCCTTCGAGCGACGATGCGCCGGCGGCGCCCCGAGGCAAGTCGAAGATGAGCGGACCGCCGATGTCGACCCTGCTGCGTGCGTTGTTGATCACGTCCAGCACGTAGAAGACCTGCAGGTTGTCGTCCTGGAACTGCATCAGGATCCGCGAATTTCCGCCGATGACCACGACGCCTTTCGTGGGCGGCGCCGCAAGCTCCTTCGCTTCTTCCGCCTTCTTGCGTTCGGCCGCCTGTGCGATCCCGGCGACGAGGATGACGCGCAATCCCCCGGCTGCAGGCACCGTAAACGGATCGGACACGAGCGACTCGCCACTGACCGTCACTTCCGCGCGTCCTTGTTCCCCTCGAGGTAGATTGTCAAACAGTGCACGGCCCTGATCGTCTGTCGTCGCTGTCTTCGTCGTGCCGCCGATCGTGACCTTCACCTGCTGGCCGCTGACGTTGTTCCCAAGCGACTCGCGTACCACGCGGACCGTCACGGTTCCAGCCGGCAGTTCAGCCGCGGGAATCGCCTTGCCGTGGATCTGCGAAGGATCTGGCATCTGTTGACCGTGCGCCGGCGTGGCGAGGGCGGCGCACGTGATAAATCCCAAAACCCAAATCCCAAAACCCAAACCACAAGCCGGGACTTGGGATTTGACGACCGACGTCATGATCCAGCCTCCAGCCGACCTCCGCAGTTCTTGCAGAACCGCGCGTCCCGATCGTTCTCGGTGCCGCACGAAGAACAGGCGTGTGTCCGCGGACTCGCGAGTGTCGCCTCGTGCTTTGTAGACGCGCCGGCTTTCGAATCGCGGGATACCCCGACGCGCTTCTCGATCTCCTTCTCGATCTGCTCGCGATAGCCAGTCTTGGCGTCGAGCTGTCGGATCAATCGCGCGGCACGAGCCCGAAGTCGCGCGCTCATGTCGATGAAGTCTTTCTCCGATACCTTGCCCATCGCGCGATCGAACTCCAGTTCCTTGATCGAGCGAAGCACCAGCGCCTTCTCGCGTTCGAGTGCTGTGCGCGTGCGGCCACCAAGCAGCTGCGGCGCGTCCGCGCTCATGATGCCGAAGAGCGGGCCAAATGTCCGCAACGCCGCGACGCCGAGGCCGGCGGCCGCAAAGATCGTGAGGCTGAGGAGAATGACCGCGGCGGGCGACTCGCCCTTCGAGAAAAAGACGACGATGGTCGCGCCGATCAGCCCGGCGAGCGTGAACAGTTGCCAGGGCTGAAGCTCCGACGACTCGCGCTCGCGCGAGGCGGCGCGGGGTGCTTCAGTCGAGGTCTCGGAGCTCATCGTCCAGACGGGCGTCGACCTCGGGATCCAGCGTGATGTCCGTGCCGGCTGCGGCAGCGGCCGGTCGCGACGACCATTTCCGCGCGGCGACGACGACGAAGATCAGGGCGCCGACGCCGACGACGTACGGCAGCCCCCAGGCGAGACGATTGAATCCGGTGTCCGGTGGCTCCGAGAGCACCCGATAATCGCCGAACTTGGCGACGTAGAAGTCGAGGATCTGTTTCTTGCTCTTGCCTTGGTTGACGAGCATGGCAATCTCGTCGCGCATCGACGCGGCGTAGGCGCACTCGCACTCGCCGGCCAGCTTGCGCACGCACCCTGCGTCGCCGCACATGCACATCAGCGCCTTGCCCACGTCCCGCTCCTGCGGCGTGCGCGACTTCACGCTGGCGGCGCTGTCGGGAGTCACAACGTGCTTGTGCTCCTCCTGTGCGCGAGCGAGCCCGGGCCAGAGCACGAGAGAGAGAAGGAGCATCCCAGTCGTGACGGCGTTGGCCGGCACGCGCGCCGTGGCAAACGCGAACACCGTTTCCGGCAGCAAAGCGATCACGGTCCCGAGGGCGAGGATCCCGAAACCGAACCAGGTCCAGTTGATCAGCGGGTTGACGAAGATCTCGACGTTGATCGACTGTGACGCCACGTCATAGTTCGGCATCACGATATAGACGTCTTCGGAGAAGGCCCGCCGGATCGCGACCTCTGATGTGGGCTCGCCTTCGTGATTCTTGAAATACCATCGCGCCGGATACATCTTCTGCAGCACCTTGCCGTCGCGCAACAGCGTGACGTTGCCGGTGATCATCTGCTTCTGGCCGTCGTCGGTGACCTTGAGCGCGTCATGTCGAACGGTGAATTCCCCAACATTCACCTGCTGTCCTGGCTTGAGCAGCGCTGATTCCTCCTGCTTGAAGCCCTCGCCGGCGAAGCCGAGGAAGATCAGCACGATCCCGACATGAACGATGTAGCCGCCGTACCGTCGCTTGTTCCTGCCGACGAGGCCGACGAGCGCGGTGAAGAGATCCGTACCGGTGGTAGTCTGACGGACCTTCGCCCCCCGCCAGAACTCCTGCAGGATCGTTCCGGTCACAAATCCACTGAACGCGAAGCACAGCCCTGACGACCACACGCGTACACCGAGCGCAACGACGACGCCGCCGACAATGAGCCCGAGCAGCGTGGGAACGAGGAACTGGTCGCGCAGGTTGCCGAGTGTCGACTTCCGCCACGCGAGCAGCGGTCCGATCCCCGTCAGCACGAGCAACGCGAGGCCGATCGGCAGCATCCAGCGATTGAAGAACGGCGGGCCAACCGTGAGGCGGTCGCCGGTCACCGCCTGGCTGAGCGTCGGGAACATGGTCGCGAACAGGATGAACAACGCGGCGAACAGCAGAATCCAGTTGTTCGCCAGGAACGCCGCTTCACGTGACATCCACGAGTCCAGCTCGTTACGGGCGCGCAGGAGCGGCAGCCTGTAGATCACGTAGCCGAAGCTCACGACGAGGATGGCCACCATGAAGATGGTGAACAACCGCGCGAGCTGGGGATCGTCGCCGAACGCGTGGACCGATTGCACGACGCCCGACCGCGTCATGAACGTCCCGAAGATCGTCAAAAAGAATGTCGTGATGACGAGCGTCACGTTCCAGACGCGCAACATGCCGCGCCGTTCCTGGACCATCACAGAGTGCAGAAATGCCGTCGCCGTGAACCATGGCAGGAGTCCGGCGTTCTCGACGGGATCCCAACCCCAGAATCCGCCCCACCCCAGTTCTTCGTAGGCCCAGAGCATGCCGAGCATCAGGCCGATCGACAGGAACAGCCACGCGAACATCGTCCAGCGGCGGACGGCACGCAGCCACGAGTCGTCGAGATAGCCGGTGACGAGTGCCGCCATGCCGAACGCATACGGAATCGTCAGGCCGACGAATCCGAGATACAGCATCGGCGGGTGAATCGCCATGTAGAAGTTCTGCAGCAACGGGTTGAGCCCGCGCCCTTCGACCGGATTCTCGGTGAGGTATGTGTCGAACGGGTTGTTGTGCACCACCATCAGGTAGAGGAAGAACATCTCCACGATCGCGATGGTGGCGACGACGTAGGGGATCAGCTCACGATGCCGCTCGCGGTTGATGTACACGGCGGCGCTGCCGAACATCGACAGCAGGAAGACCCAGAACATGATCGACCCGTCCAGGCCGCCCCAATACGACGTGAGCCTGTAGAACAGCGGCTGGACGGAATCCGAATAGTGGTGGACGTACTTGATCGAGTAATCGCCCGTGACGAAGGCGTAGATGATGAGCGCGGAGGCGACCGCCATGATGGCGGCCAGCAGGTAAAACGCGCCGACCCCGCTTTCGACAAGCGCACGCGAGCGTCTGCGCGCTCCTGCCACTGAAATCGCCGCCGCGTAGGCGCCGACGACGAACGCCGCCAGCAACAGGTAGTAGCCAAGCGACGCCATTAGTGGTTTGTCCTTCTGATTTGTCGAGCGGGTGGCCGAAACGCTGTCGTACGCATTGCAGGTTCAGTTGACACTGTCCGCTAATCGGCCCCGGCGGATCCGCCCGCTTGCGGGGAGTACTTCGACGGGCACTTCGCGATCACACCGTCACGCTCAACCTGGAACGTGCCGTCCGGCGACAGCGTGCCCTTCAGCACGACCTCGGCGTCTTCCTTGAACGTGTCCGGCACGACGCCCGAGTAGTACGCGCGAATGACCTTGCCCTTGTTCTCGACGTCGAACTGATACTCGAGCGCGTCGCGCTTGCGGCCGATCTGATGGGCGAACCCGTGGAGTTGAAGCTTCTTGCCCTGCCACTGCTGCGGGCTGGCCATGACCTCGTCCACGTGCTTGTAGTACTCGGCGCTTTCACCGAGGGAGGTGTACAGGAGGCCTCCAAAGGCAAGCGCCAGAACCGCGCCCGTAATCCCGAGCTTCGCTGCTTTGTGACTCATAATGAAGGACTTCTCGGAGAGACGACAGGGTCAGGATAGCCCGCCTACAGGTCGGGGTCAACCGCAACGGATCGTTGGAAATCCCGCGATGCCTCGAGAGAGGCGACGCGGATCTTTTATGGTCGGTTCAGGCGGGCCTGGAAAGGCCCGCCTGCGCGAGACGACACCTACGCCGCTCGTCGCGTTGACAACGAGCTCGGCGCGTTCATGTTGGCGCCCTCGTCCACGCCAATGGCCAGCCGGTCGACCAGCTCGCCACCGAGCCAGCCCGTGACAAGTGCGAGCCCCAGACCGACAAATGCCAGGAGAAACGCCAGCATCGATGGCGCTCGCGGGTTCGGCATCCGCATGTACCAGCTCGAGGCGTACAGCAGGACCACGACGACGTTCCCCACCCCGTGAATGGCGCCGATGCGTTTCGCACGAGTGCCAGACGGTATGGCGAACCAATCCACGAGGCCAAACGGCGCCGCCAGCAACCCTGTCACGACTCCGGCCGCAATCATCCAGTAGGAGATTTCCGACCAGTAGCCGTTGCCAGTGAATGCGAGGTTCACGATATCGAAGATCACCGCCATGCCGAGCAGCCCGAGCGGGAACACGATCAGCATCGGGTGAACGGGATGGCCGAACAGCTTCACTCTGCTTTCCATCGTTTGCTCCTTCCCGCCTTCGACGCTACGCACTACGGCGAGGCAGGCTCGAAGCATCTGGTTGCAAATGCAGATACGTCATCTGCCCTGAGCGCTGAGCATCTCGTAAACCAGAGCGATGGGTAGCCCGACCACGTTCGAATATGACCCGTCTATACGCGTCACGAACCTCGAGGCGAGTCCCTGAATCGCATATGCCCCGGCTTTATCCATCGGCTCAGCTGAGCCGACATACCAGTCGATCTCGTCTTCTGTCAGGGCAGCAAGTTCGACGGATGTGCGAGCAAGCCGCACGTCCTGGACGCCTTCAGCCGGACCGATCAGGCAGATGCCGGACAACACCTCGTGCGTGCGACCGCTCAGCAGCCGGAGCATCCCTCGCGCGTCGTCTGCATCGCGCGGTTTGCCGAGAATCTGCCCATCGACGACAACGGTGGTATCTGCGGCGAGGACGATGCGATCCGGGAAGCGCGACGCGATCGTGCGCGCCTTGGCCTCGGCAACTCGCAAGACGTATGTGTCCGGCGCTTCGTCTTCGTGCACGTCTTCATCGACGTGCGCCGGATGGATGTCGAATGCGATCCCTGCCGCGCGCAAGAGCTCCGCGCGTCGCGGCGATGCCGAGGCCAAAATGAGCGTTGGCAATTGAGATGATTTCAATGTGAAGATGGGCGATTAGGATCGACGGTCGGATGATTCCTGTTCAGCAGTTTTTGCCGGACGCCCTTGCAACGGTACTGCGCAAGGCACCATTGACGCCAGAGAAGGTTGCGTTCGCGTGGCGGACTGCGGTGGGCGCCGCGGTCGACAAGGCGAGCGTCGCGGTGCTGCACGGTGACGTGCTGCACGTGCACGTGAGGGACGCGTCGTGGCAGCGCGAGGTGGAGCGTTCCGCCGCGTTGGTTCGGGCGCGGCTGGACACGCTCCTCGGAACAGGCATCGTGCGCTACATCGAGGTCACTTCCCAGCCGACGCGCCCGTCGGCAGGTGGATGAAGTAGCGCGCGTTCGCATCGCTCGCGACGATCCGCACGAAATCGCCTTCCTTCAAGCGCTCCACGCGTGCGCGTCCGCCACTTGTCCCCGACGTGCCGACCACGCCCGTCTCGTTCAACGGAAACATCTCGGCGATCTCGGTCGCGACGACTTTGCCGTTCACCAGGAAATCGACGGTGCGTTGCGTCTCCGATGGCGTCCCCTCCGGCGTCATCGGCTTTTCGTCGTTGACGACGAGTTCGTAGACGCCTGGTGCGAGCTGGTGCCCGCCCGCCATGACCGGTTCCGTGATGCGCACCATCACGTCGACCGGGTGCGCCTTCCCCGCCACTTTGTGGTGCGCGAATGCCGGAGTGGCGACGCTGACCAAGAACAGACTGAGCAGCAGGTGCCTGGTCATGTGAACCTCCGCTTTGTTGGATGGCAAACGGGATGCCCGCGAGGCTGGGTAGCTGGGTTGCTGGGCGGT
>Ga0111538_10007569_pt1 | contig 14629 bp, 19 predicted proteins | sample SoiMethybrSBSTD1_FD_79669 | JGI IMG/M metagenome (GOLD analysis project Ga0111538, IMG submission 79669) | Bulk soil microbial communities from a Populus tree surrounding site in Tennessee, USA - Soil MetaG P. TD hybrid SBSTD1 (version 2)... | ecosystem: Environmental > Terrestrial > Soil >... | reverse complement strand
TGCGACTGCAACCAGTGACACAAGAAGCAGTGCTCGGGCGTCGGTGGGAGCGACGATGCGGCGGCGATGCGGTGAGCGGCGTGATCGTGGATGACCAGCGCCGGACTGCACAGCGCGTCGTCCCCGTCGTCGTGGAATGTCGGGAAGGCTGCGGGCAGCATGGCGACGAGCGCCAGTGCTGCGACGAACGATGCCAACCGGCTGCGCCGAAGCGCGCGGGTCATAGAATCTCCAGCCTAAGAGACGCGGCGGCGCGTGTCAAATCTGCCGGTCCCGTGGAGCTTGACAGCCTATGGAAAGAGGCGTATCAACGACGTGACCCACGCGACGTTTTCACGCGGAGGTGCTCATGGAAGAGCCGCCGGGCCTGCGTCGCGCACCAGTGATGGGTTGAGCCATCATCGGCGCGCAGTCCAGCCTGCAAGACCGTCCAATGATCCCGGCGCACGCCGGGATGCGTGCGACGCACGCGATTGAGACGCCCGGCGTCAGGCTCTTGCCTCCCTGCCGGGCGTTTCCCCCTCCGTCCGCTGCACGTCTCCGTTCGCCCTTGCGTCCGTTCGTGTTGCGTCTGTTCGTTGGCGACCCACGGCAGGTCCAGGAGGCACGTTTTGCGTCTGTTCGTTGGCGACCCACGGCAGGTCCAGGAGGCACGTACATGACGACCGGTTTCCGTGCTGGCGGCACTCGCCAGACGGTCTTTGCACTCTTCGCCGTGACACTCGTCGCAGGACTCGCTTCGACGGCCTGCTCGCAAGGGGGCTCGGCCGAGCAACTGAACGCTCCAGTGCTCATCAGCACCCGCCAAACGGTAATCGCGCTTCAGAACAAGGCGGGCGTGCCGCTGACCGACATCAAGCTCACGGTGGTGCCCTACGGCAACACCGAGTTCTCGCGGATGCTGGGGCGGATGGACAACGAGGAAAGCCGGGAAATCAACCTCAATCAGTTGTCGAGCAGCGATGGAACGGCGTTCAATGCACGGCTGAGCAAGCCGAAGCTGGTCCGCTTCAAGGCGACGGACGCCAACGGCAAGCCCGTCGACCTCGAGGTGCCGTGGAAGTAGTGCGAGATTTCTAGCGCGACTTGCGCGCCGGGGCGAGTCGGACGTTCTGCGCGCGCGGTCCGCTGATGGCGTCGGCCAGCAGCTCGAAGACGACGCGATCGCCGACCTGCAGGTCGAGAAAACTGCCCTGCACGTCGCTCTTGTGAAAGAACACGTCGCCGTTCGGCGCGCTGATAATGCCCGTCCCCTGCCCTCTGACGATCGTCTTGATCCGTCCGTTGGTCAGAGTGCCTGAGTAGAGCGGTTTGGTAGAGGCCGCGCGAGAAGGACGTGGCATGAACGAGGTAATGAGAGTGTAGTCGGCTCGCGGGCAGCGGTCAACGATCAGACCGCCGCCGCTTCGCCTCCACTGACCGGTCTTTCCATCCTTCGCCCCGACCATGCCGTCAGCAGGCGGTCTCTGAGGTCCACCAGCGCGTACATCGTCAGGCTGACCAGGCCAACGGCTGCAAGTGCCTGCCAGACCGTAAGGCGGTGGTGTAACGGCCACGAGACCCAGCCGTAGACCAGCGGCACGTGGATCCAGTAAACGAAAAGGGATGACCGGCCCAGTTGAAGAAGGGGGCCGCAGGCGAACTGTCGCGGTCTGGCCGCAGCCGCGAGGGCGTAAAGGCCGCTTCCCAGCAGGAGCAGCAGGCCGACGCGAACCACAAAGAAGGTCGGCGAGGTCGTCCAGAACCGGGAGTGCCCGTAGATGGACGGCAGCGTTGCGGCGTAGAAGCCGAGAACGACCAGGGAGAGACCGGACAGGGCAAGGGCCGTCTGCAGCCGGTCGCGCGCGGAAGCGTGGGGGCAAGCCGCCAGGAGTGAGCCCACCGCAGCTCCTCCGAAGGTGAATCCTGCCCAGGGAAAGAGTGTGAAGACCGTGTGCTCGCCAGCACGCCGCAAATACCATTGGAACCACGTCGGCAGCCGGTCGACCCATGCGGCCGACGTGACGATAGGAGTGACCAGTGCGATCAGTGAAGCCGCGGTGGCCAACGCGACGATTTGCGCCGACCGGCGGGATGCGATTCCCCACGTCAGCCCGGCGAGCGCGATCGCCAGCCCCAGAACATTCAGGATGTCCACGCGAAAGAGCGCGATTGGCTCGCCACCCGGGTTGAAGAAGTACGACTGCAACCGGAACAGAAAAGCGAGGATGAACACCTCGAGACCACGGCAGACGACAAGGTGCCAGGCGGCGCGCCGGCTGCCTGTGCGGCGCAGCGCACTCTCGCCCGCGAACGCGAGGGAGATGCCCGCGAGCCACAGAAACAGCGGCGCGGCGAAGCCGTTGACGATATCGAGACGCCGGTACAGCAGCGAAGCGTGAGTGGCGACCGGCGTCCACCGGTCCAGGACGTGCGCCTGGATCATGATGATCACCGCGACGCCGCGCGCCCAGTCGATGTCGGCGCAGCGCGGGCTGGGACCGCGACACTCATGCGGCAACGACAAATGTCACCTGAAGATCGATGTCCTGCCTGAGCGACTGCCAGACCGAGCAGTACTTGTCTCGTGAGAGCGCGATGGCCCGCTCCACCGCTTCGGCGGGCACCGCGCCGCTCAGCGCGAATCGCAGCGACACGCGGACCACGCGGTGGGGATCGAGCGGGGAACGCTCGGCCTCGAGGTGCGCGCTGAGGGCGCTGAACGAATGCCGCCCGCGCGACAGAATGTGGGCGACGTCCATGCCCATGCAGCCACCGATGGCCGCGGCCAGAGCCTCGACCGGCGACGGGCCCGCGGCGCTCGCGCTATCGAGGACTGACGTCAACCCGCTCGCAAACGCGGTGGTGAATCGCAGGTCGCCGTCCCACGTGAGGTCGACGACGACCGGCGGTTTGGGCGCCACGGCTGGCGATTCTACAAAATCCTCTCAGAGGCCGCAGCCGTAGCGGCTACACCTTGGCGGACTGCTGGGCTATGCCGCGCCGAGGCATCAAGCTGCTGACAGCCAGCCAGCCCAGCGGCAGCATCACGAGGAGATAGGTCAGATACTGGCCGTACTGGCCGTCAGGGCCATAGGGCTCGGTCGCCCAATGCAGGGGCTCGCTGCCCGGGAACAGATTCGCCTCCGTCAGCTCATGGAAGCCGTAGATGAGCAGCTGGACGACGAACACCAGCAGGAATACCGCCGTGACCTGGAAGAAGAGCGCGAGGTTGACACGGTGGCCGTATTTCGACCACAGCCACGCCACGAAGGCGGCTACGAGAGTGCCGCCAATGGCGCCTGTGATGACGCTGACCGATTGCACCTGGAAGAGCAACGTGCCCATCAGCAAGGCGGTCTCCATGCCTTCCCGGGTGATCATCAGCAGCGTGAAGCCAAAGACGCCGAGAAAGGCGGCAGTTCCCTGCTTGAGCGCCGACTCTCGCAGATGGCCTTCGATGTCGTGCTTGATACGCTTCGCGGTCCGCCACATGTGAACGGTCAGTGACGCGACCGAGATAGCGGCGGCAATGGCGAGCACGCCCTCCCACAGCGCTTGATTCGCGGCGCGCTGCAGAAGCACAGCCGCACCAATGCTGATCACGATGGCCAGGGCGATGCCCCAGTGCACGGCGGGCACGAGCTCGCGGCGTCCGCTCTTCCGTAGATACGCGAGGCTGATGGCGACGATGAGAAACGCTTCGAGTCCTTCGCGGAGGGTGATGACAAATGCCTGCAGCATGGGCGGTTGCTCGAGGGCAGCGCGCGGACGACCGCGGACCGCCGGAGGCGAGATTCAATCTCAGTTTGCCACGTAGTCTACGTCACGAAAATCCGACCCGTCAAGTCGGCGATGCGCCCCGAACCCGCGGGGCCGTTCCGGAAGCGGACCTACGGGTGGGCGCGGCCGACAGAAACCCGGACATTTGAGCACTCACGAGCCGGAACGCGGGTTGCTGTAATCTTTACCTATGCGCGCATTGTTCAATCGTGTGATGGGCACCCGTCGGACGCGGGTTGCCGTGGCAATTCTCTGCGCGCTGGCTGTTGTGCCTGCAGCCGCCCTTCTCGCGCAGCAACCGACCTTTCGATCGGGAGTGCGCGCCGTCTCGCTCTTCGTGACCGTCTTCGACGCGCAGCGGCGGCTGGTTCCAGACCTCACCGAGAGCGAGTTCGAGATTTACGACAACGACAAGCCGCAGTCGATCGTCCTCTTCGACAACAAGATTCAGCCCATCACCGTCGTCGTCATGCTCGATACGAGCCTGAGCATGACGGGCAGCATGCGGCTGCTGCAGCAGGCCGCCGAACAGTTCGTGCTGCGGCTGCTGCCTGACGACAAGACGAAGATCGGCGCGTTCAACGACAAAATCGAGGTCAGCCACGAGTTCACGAACAACCGTGATCAGCTCGTCTCAGCGATCAAGGACGTCGACTTCGGCAACGCGACGCGTCTATGGGACGCGCTCATCACTGGTCTCGACGAGCTGAAGGGTCTCGACGGGAGGCGCGTGATCCTGGTGTTTACAGACGGCGACGATCAAGGCAGCCGGGCCGGGCTGGGAAATGTGGTCGACCGCGCGCGTGCCGAAGAAGTGATGGTCTATGCGATTGGTCTCGAGAGCGATTATTTCGACGGGCAGAGTCGCGTGCGAACCAAGCCCGATGGCGGGCTGAAGAAGCTCGCCGAGGAGACCGGCGGCGGCTACTTCGAGCTGGAGAAGAATACCGAGCTCACCGCCACGTTCACGAAAGTCGCGCAGGAGCTCCACAGCCAGTACGTGCTCGCGTTCGAGCCGCAGCGGTTGGATGGCAAAGTTCACCGTCTGGCGGTCAAGCTCAAACAACCGGGCATGACGGCCCGGGCGCGCCGCAGTTACCTGGCCGAGCAGGATCGCCCGACCTCGTCGACACGCCAATAGCCGTCACGTCGGCTCAAACCAGCATGATGACGATGATGGCGAGAGCCAGCATCGCGCCGACGGCCCACTCCGCCGTTTCCGAAAAACTCCATCCACGCCACATGATTCGCCTCCGCTTTTGCGTTAGACGCGGACGGCGATCGAAATGTTTAATAGGCGCATGACCACTCTTTCGGAGCAGGAGTTTCGTGTGCGAAGCGACGAAGCCATCGAGCAGGCGAGAAAAGCGCTGCTGCCGTTGGCCGATGAACAAGGCTTCGAGGTCGAGCTTCATGACGGCGTGCTCGACCTCGTGTTCGAAGAGCCGGACGAAACCAAGTTCGTCGTTTCGCCCAATGCACCGGTGCGGCAGATCTGGATATCCGCGATGTCCCGCAGCTACAAGCTGGCGTGGGCACCGGAGCGTGACACGTTTGCGCTCGAAGGAGAGACCCTGCCCGAGCTTCTGATCCGGCTCGCGCGGACCTTCCTCGGCTCGGCGGCGTAATCGCCGTCATGCGGCTTTTCACGGGAGGAGCGTATGGCTCGGACATGGAAGGCAGCACTCGCCATCGGCATCACGGGAACGATGGTGGCTTGCGGCGGTGGCAGCAGCCGGATGGAGGACGCGGCGAAAGAGCTCGAGCGCGGCGCGCAACAGGTGGAAAAGGCGGCCGAGCCGTCGCAAGGGGGCGCCGAGCAGATGGCCAAGGGGCTCGAGTCGATGGCCAAGGGGCTCAGCGCGATGGCCGGCGGCGATCCGAACGTCAAGCCAGTGGACCCGGTCAGCTTTCGTGATCTGATGGCCGTGTTCCCCGAAGATTTGTCCGGCTGGGAACGAAGCAAACCGACGGGTGAGCGGATGTCGAGTCCGGTGAATTTCTCGCAGGCCGAAGTTCGCTTCACGAAGGGAGACGCAGAGCTGGCGCTCAAGATCACCGACTCAGCGCTGAACCAGATGCTGATCGCACCCTTCGCGATGATGTTGACGACCGGGTACGAAAAAGAGACAGAGAGCGGATACGAAAAGTCCATGAAGGTTGGCAACTATCCTGGCTGGGAGCGGTGGAACGGCGCCGGCAAGGACGGCGAGCTCAATGCCATCGTCAACCAGCGCTTCATGGTGCAGGTCGAAGGACACAACATCGACGACGCCAAGACGATGCACCAGCTCATGGCGGCGACACAGCTTGGCAAATTGGGCGACATCAAATAATCACACGTCTGCGCCATCGCGAAACGGGTCTGCCGGGTCGGCGAGAAAGGAATGCTCGCCGGTGATCCAGGCTGACCCGCTGAATTCCGGAACGATCGCCGGGTGCTCGCCAACCATCGTGCGCCCGGCGAGCCTTCCGGTGAATCGTTCGCCGAACACGCCTTCCTGCGCGAACGCGGCGTCCTCGTCGACGAGCCCCATCGCGTCGAGCACGGCCATCACGGCCGACAAACCCGTTCCCGAGGGCGACCGGCCGGCGCTCCCTTCGCGGAGCACCGTGATGTTCCGTAGCTGCGTCTCTCCGCTCGCTGACGGTCCCGTGAAGAGCGTGCCGGCGAGCCCCATCATGGCGGCGCCCGTGGGATGCGCGACGACCACGGCCGCTTCGATCGACTCGATGACTTCGCGGCTGACCGCTCTTAGCGTCGACAGGTGCCGCAGGTCCGCCGACAGGCCGATCGACTCGGCGTCGACGATGGCGTAGAACATGCCGCCGAATGCGACGTCCGCACGCACCTGCCGTCCACTTGCCTTGACCCGCACGCCACCTTGCAGCACGAATGACGGGACGTTCGTGACGTGCACCATGCGGCCGGCCGACCCGGTGTCGGCCTCCAGTCGCGTACGCACGGTGCCGGCGACGGTGTCAAAGACGACCGTCGGGTCATCGCTTCGCGACACGAGCAAGCCGCGGGTCAGCGCGATCGTCGTGACAGCGATGACCGCATGGCCGGCGAGATCGGCGTAGCCATCGGCGTTCATGAAGATGAGACCGGCGTGCGAGCCCGGTGAGACGGGCTCGGTCAGCATCGCTCCGGTCATGTCCCGGTGGCCGCGGGGCTCGAGCATCAGCATCCGGCGGAGCTCGTCGGCATGACGCGCCATCCAGACTGTCTTGTCGCGCATGGTCCGGCCGCGCGGCGCCCTCGCGCCGTCGACGATCAGACGAACCGGCGCCCCGCCGGCATGCGCGTCGAGCGTCTTCACCACGCGCATTGCGTTAGACTCGAGGGTCGGAAGGAGGCATCGTGCCGCTCATCGAACCGGGGAAGAAAGCGCCAGCGTTCACGCTCAAGGACCAGGACGGCAACGCACACAAGCTCGCAGACTACGCCGGCCGTCCGGTCATTCTGTACTTTTACCCGAAGGACGACACCCCGGGGTGCACGAAGGAGTCGTGCTCGTTTCGCGATCTGCTGCCGCGCTTCAAAAAGAGCAAGGCAGCGGTCATGGGCGTCAGCATTCTCGACGAGGCGAGCAAGAAGCGGTTTGCCCTCAAGCACGATCTCAACTTCCCGCTCCTCGCCGATGCCGAGCACGAGGTCGCGGAGAAGTACGGCGTGTGGCAGAAGAAGTCGCTGTACGGGCGCAGCTTCATGGGCATCGCGCGCACGACGTACCTCATCGACGGGAGCGGCAAGATCGCGCGAAGGTGGGACAACGTGAAGGTCGACGGCCACGCGGACGAGGTCCTCGCGACCGTCGACGAACTCTAACCGGAAGGCCCTACTGGGCCGGCTGCAGGGCCCGCGCTTCCTCGGCGAGCCAGGCGCGATAGTCGGCGTCGGTCTTGACGCTGACGAAGCCGCGCATCCGGTAGTGGCCGAGGCCGCACAGCTGAGAACAGGCGATTTCGTACTCGCCCACTTTGTTCGGGATGAACCAGACCGGGATGTCCATGCCGGGCACGGCATCCTGCTTCACGCGCATCTCGAACAGGCCGAAGCTGTGGATCACGTCCTTGCTCGACAGGTGCACGAGCACCGGCTTGTCGACCGGCAGGTTCAGTTGATTGATCGTGACGATGTCGTCCTTCGCCGGAGGATCGCTACGGTCGATGCCGATGGGATTGTCCGCCGCGACGCGGGCGGGTTCGGTCCGTCCGAAGATGCCGTCAGCACCGGGATAATGGACGTTCCACGCGAACTGCTCCCCCACCACACGAACGACCGTGGCCTGATTCTCGGGCGGGAGATCGCGGACGCGCGTCGCCCACGCGGGAATCGCGTAGAAAACGAGCAGCACCATCTCGACGACGACGATTGCTCCTTCGATGCCCTTCGAAATCGTTCCGTGCGCCCCCTCGTAGCTGGCCTTCGGATTGGCGCCCTTGCGGAATCTGACGAGCACGTAGACGAAAAACAGACCCCAGCCAACGAAGAGGACAAGCATCAGCCAGTGCACGAGGCTGAGCATCTGATCGATTTCTCCGGCGTGGGTCGATGCCTGCGGCGGCAGGCCCAGATAACTCAGCATTGAGCCGTTCCCTCCTGCGGGTCAGCGCCTGGAAGCGCGATCGGTCCGCCCGCCGGGGCGGCGGACTGTTCGGCCATCAGGCGTTCGCGTCGAATCAGATTGATGATGAAAGCCGCAAAGCCGGCCAGCACTGCGACGACGACGCCGAGCATGACCGTGATGCCGACATTCATAGCATTGGACATCGGCGAGTCGTTCTGGCCGAAGCACACCGGGCAGGCCAGAGCGGCGCGAGGCACGGCGAGCAGGGCCGCGGTCAGAATCACACGTCGCATTACAGTCCCCTCGTCTTGCGCTGAAACGCCACGGCGTACGCGACCAGTCCCGCCGTCGTCGCCACGGCGAGGATGCTCGTCACGACGTAGAGCACTTCTTGATTTGTACGGTACTGCTCGACAGCCCAGGCGGCGAAGAACGCGGCGAGTACCGCCGACAGGGCGATGAAAAGCAGGTGAAACGACCTCAGAGACATCTCAGTGGCCGGCCTCCGCGCCATGGGCCGGAGGTGCGCTCGCCCACGCCGATGGACGTCCGATGGTGTCCATCACCGTAAAGCCGGGAAGGCACATCAGGACGATGAAGAAGGCCACAGTCAAGATGAGAGCCCCGTAAATCCACCGCTTTTCGTGACTGAGGTGCATGAATACCGTCGCGACCATGGAGCCCTTGATGGTGGCAACGATGAGGGCGACCGTAATGGCTAGCGGCACCGCGAGGTGCACCTGATTCACGGCAACGGTGATGACCGTGAACACGTACAGCGCGGCGCCGATCATCAGATATTTTCGAATGCCCTGCTTGATGGACGCGGGGTCTGAATGCATGACGGCTCCTAAAGCAGATACAAAATCGGAAAGAGGAAAATCCACACCAAATCGACGAAGTGCCAATAGAGGCCGGTGTATTCAACCCGGTTCGTGAACTGATCAGGGTTCCTCTTGTAGAGCTTTGCGCCGGGCCCGAGGAGGTATGCCATGACCACCATTCCACCAACGATGTGGAGCCCGTGCAGGCCGGTCAAGGTGAAGTAGATCGCCAGGAAGGTGCTGTGCCACGGTCCCTCCCCGCGCGCGAAGTGGTCGGCGTATTCGAAGTACTTGTTCACCAGGAAGATGCCCGCCAGGACGAACGTGGCCAACAGATACCACCGGTGCTTCCCGAAATCGTGCAGCTTCAGCGAGGCCCAGGCCATGACCATCGTCACCGACGAGCCGATGAGGATGAACGTGTTGACCATGCCTAGCCAGACGTTCAGCTCGCCACGCGGCCATGTCACGGAGCCGGCGCGAAGGATGACGTAGGTCGAGAACAACGCGCCGAACAGCATGACTTCCGACGCCAGGAACAGCCAGATGCCGAGCTTACCGTTGGCCAGGCCGGTATCCGGCCGCGTTTCGACTGTGTACGGGATGTCCATCAGGCGCGCTCCGCTTCGAATTGGGGCGTGAAGTCCCGCGCGGCGCCTGGCACGCTGTACTCGTACGGCCCGCGATACACGACCGGCTCGGTCACGAAGTTGCCATGCCCGGGCGGCGACGGTGCCGCCCACTCGAGTGTCGTCGCATCCCACGGATTGTCGTTCGTCACTTTCTTTCCGCCCCGGATGCTCATGAAGAAGTTGATGATGAACGGCAACTGGAAGAGCGCCATCGTCCACGCGGCCATGCCGATCACGACGTTCCATTTCAGCAGTTGCGCGTTGTGCGCGTACTGTGCCCCGCCGTCATACATCCGCCGGTTCATGCCGCCCAGGCCCTGGATGAACATCGGCATGAAGATGATGTTGATGCAGATGAACGAACCGACGAAGTGAATTTTTCCGAGCATCTCGTTCATCATCCGGCCGGTGGCCTTCGGGAACCAGTAGTAGATTCCGGCAAACAGCGCGAAGATTGTTCCCGGCGCCACGACGTAGTGGAAGTGGCCGATAACGTAGTAGGTATCGTGCAGGTGGATGTCCGATGGGGCGAGGCCCAGAGGCAGACCGGTTAATCCACCGATGCCGAACATCGGCAGAAACGCCAGCGCGAACAGCATCGGCGTCGTGTATCGAATCGACGCACCCCAGAGCGACAACAACAGCGCCGTCAGGATGACGACCGATGGGATCGAAATGATCATGGTCGTCGTCTGGAAGAACGCGCTGATCGTCGTACCCATGCCGGTCATGAACATGTGGTGCGCCCACACGATGAACGACATGAAGCCAAGGAAGATCACTGAGTAAACCAGCGCTTTGTAGCCCCACAGCGGCTTGCGCGTGTTGTTGGCGATCACCTCGCTGACAATGCCCATCGCCGGCAGAATCAGCACGTAGACCTCGGGGTGGGCGAGGAACCAGAACAGGTGCTGCCATAGCAGCGGGTTGCCCTGTCCGGAGATTTGCAGCGGCTGGCCGCCAACGACGAGGCCGCTCGGCATGAAGAAACTCGTGCCGGCCAGGCGGTCCATCAGCTGCAGCACGCCGGCCGCTTCGAGCGGAGGAAACGCCAGTAGCAGCAGGAACGCCGTCACCAGCTGCGCCCACACGAAAAACGGCAGACGCATCCAGGTCAGGCCCTTGGCCCGCAACTGCACGATGGTGACGATGAAGTTCACCGAGCCGAGGAGCGACGACGTGATCAAGAAGATCATGCCAATCAGCCACATCGTCTGGCCGTTCCCAATGGCGGTGATTGAGAGGGGAGCGTACGACGTCCAGCCCGAATTCGCGGCGCCGCCTGGCAGGACGAAGCTGACCAGCATGACCATTCCGCCCACGGCGTACACCCAGTAGCTCGCCATGTTGAGCTTCGGGAACGCCATGTCAGGCGCGCCAATCTGCAGCGGCATCACGAAGTTGCCGAAACCGCCAACCGCCAGAGGCACAACGCCGAGGAAGACCATGATGGTGCCGTGCATCGCACCGAGCTGGTTGTAGAACTCCGGCAGCATGATGCCGCCGGGAGCATTGGCCATGCCCAGCATGTTGCCGATGATCGGAATCGGCGCGCCCGGATAGGCGAGCTGCCACCGCATGATCATCATCAGCGTGAACCCGAACAGGAGAAAGAGAAGGGCCGTGATCGTGTATTGAATGCCGATCACCTTGTGGTCGGTCGAGAAGACGTACTTCCTCCAGAATCCGAGCTCTGGATGGGCATGCTCCATGGCATGTCCGTGCGCCGCCGTTTCGTGGGTCGCCACCTTTTCCAACGCAGGACTCCTTCACTTCATTTGGGGGCGAGCCCCCGTCACGTCCGCCGCCGACCCGGATTCGCTGAGTGGGTGCCCTGAATCTGCCGCTCTTGAAGGCAGAAAGGGCCGAGCGATTGTATGCAGAAGGAAGAGTCGGTGCAAGGCGAGCAGCTCGGGGTGCCCTTCAAAGATGACGCTCGCCGAAAATATGGCGATTTCTCACCGAAAATTGGCTCTTCTTATATGGCACATTGCTTGAACTCTCCTTCAACGCCAGTGCTGGTGCGCTGCCACGGACTGAGGGAGATTGACCATGCCGACTGCACACCGATCGCTGTCCGCACTGGTCCTCGCGGCCGCCGTCATCGCGACGCCGGCTTGCGCGGCACAGAGCGGCGCCTATCGATATCCACAGGGTCCTCGCGTCGACAATCGCGCCTACGAGGTCGGTTACCAGGAAGGGTTCAACCAGGGTCGGGACGACGCACGCCGCGGCCGCCCGGCAGATTACTCGCGGCACGGCGACTATCGCAGCGCTGACGACGGATACCGCGGCGGTAATCGGGAGGCGTATCGCCAGGTGTTCCGCGATGGCTTCGCGCGCGGCTACAACGACGCCTACCGACAATTTCGCGAGGTTCGTCGCAACGACCAGCGGGGAACCAGATATCCAGACTACGAACGATTCCCATACCCCAACTCACGCGATGCGCGCTTCCGGTCGCCGGCGGCTGAAAACGGCTACCGCGATGGCTACTCCCAGGGCCGCGACGACGGCCGCGACGGCGACCGGTACGATCCCGTGCGCGCCAAGCGCTATCGGGAGGGCGACCACGACTACAACAGCCGCTACGGCTCACGCGACGAATACAAGCGCGACTACCGCGCGGCGTTCACGCAAGGCTACGAGCAGGGCTACAGGCAGGAAAGGCGATTCTAAACGGGGGAATGAGGGAATGAGGGAATGTGAATCGAGGAATGTGGGAGTGAGCTTTCACCCCCCACTCCTTCATTCCGTGATTCCTCATTCCCTCATTGTCATTCCCTCATTCCGTCATTCCTCATTCCCAAATTCATAATCGTAGGAATTTCCTGACTTTTCCAATCAGCGAGTCGGGTGACTCTGGCGCGGCGGTCGATGAACCGGCCGCCCGCATCTCTTCCAGTTCCGCCGCGCGGCGGGCCACGGCTGACCCAATCTGTTCGACTGCCGCCGGGTTCGCCAGAACGAACGTGCGGAACGCTTCCGCCGTGATCTCGAGCAGATCGGAGTCATCCACAGTGCGGACGGTCGCTGTGCGCAACGCCCCGGTCAGGAGCGACATCTCGCCGAAACACGCATCCTCGCCGAGGCGCGCGACCTCCTGACCGGCTGGCTCGAGGATGACGGCGGCGGCACCGCGCACGATCACGAACATCGACGACCCGGGCTGACCCTGGCGAACAACCACTTCGCCCGAGGCATAGGTCACCGTGCGGGCCGCCCGTGCCAGTGCGGCGAGCGCGTCCGCATCGAGCGCGGCGAAGATCGTCACGCGCCGCAGTACGGCCTGCGCCGACTCGTGATCGAGTCCCGACGGGACAGCCGCGTCACCGGGGATCTCGACCTGAATTGGATAGGGAATCGAAATGCTGGCGCGTTTGAAAGCGTAATACACCGCCGAGCGGATGCGATCGCGCAGGCGCTCGTCGGCGGCGAAATCCGTCGACCACACCCGAATCTTGTAGGTGATGGCGGACGCGGCGAAGTCGACGATGAGCACTTCGGGCTGCCGCGACGGCATGATCAGCGGTTCGTCGCGAATCGCGGCCAGAATCGTCGCTTTGACCACGTTCGGAGCCGCGTCGTAACTGGCGCCGACCTCGACCTCGATGCGGGATTCGAGCGTCGGCTCCGAGTAGTTCGTGATCGTGTCCTTCGAGAGCGTGCTGTTTGGGACGACCACGAAGTTCCCGGCCTTCGTTCTGATCTTCGTCGCCCGCCACGTGACCTCGCTCACCTGCCCGTCGATGTCGGCAATTCGGACCCAGTGGCCGATCCGGAACGGCTTTTCAATCTGGATCGCCAGGCCCGCAAAGAGGTTGCCCAGCGTGTCCTGCAGCGCGAAGCCGATGACCACGGCGCCGACCGCGGTCGTCGCGAAGATGCGCTCCTGCAGGATGATCGTCGCCACCAGCGCGAAGAGGGCGATGACGATGGTGTCCTGGACAATGTTCGGGAAGCGGTCGGGGAGCCTGTCGAGACGATACGGATTGACGATAAGAGCAACAGCCCCATTTATCAGGCCAAAGGCGAGCAGCAGGGGAAGGACCGGGCCCAGCGCCGCTCGGAGCGCCGGCGATATCGTGAGGTAGGTAAGCGCTCCCGCCCCCGCCACATACGCCGCCAGCGCGAAGGCGGAGATGGTCAGCCGCCCCCGAACGTGCCGATTCGCGGTGGCCGTTCGCAGCGCGATGGTCGCCGCGAGCAGCACCACACCGATGATCATCGAGGGCGGGATGGTACCAAAAAAAAGCCCCGCGCGGACGCGGGGCGGTTGTCGAGAGGAGATCTATGAATGAATGGTAGCGGTACGGGGATTCGAACCCCGGTCCCGTGGCTGAGAACCACGTGTCCTAACCCCTAGACGATACCGCCGCCCGGCCGATAGGAACTTAGAATCGTAGCAAACTTGTAGGAACCCGTCCATGATCCGCTGGCTTACTCTCCTCGTCGTCATCCTGCTGGCCGCCGCGGGCGGCCTGTTTTTCGCTGCTGGCCGCGCGGCGCCACCCTCCATCGAAATCACACGCCCCGACCGCGTCGTCGGCCAGGCCGGCACGCTCGAGGTCGTCATCGGCGCACCCGGGGGACGGCTCGAGAGCCTGACGATGGCGCTCGAGCAGGGCGGCAAGACCTATCCGCTCTTCTCGCTGGAATCGCCGCAGGCGGCCACCATTGCTCAGGCCGACGCGGACCATCTCCGGGTATCTCGGCCCTTCGGGAAGCAGAGCGTGCCCGAGCTGCAATCAGGTCAGGCTCGGGTTGTCGTCACCGCGAGCCGCAAATCGTTCCTGTCGCTGCGCACCGTGTCGGGGACAGCCGCTCGTGACGTGCA